>ENA-UOJG01001096-UOJG01001096.1-human-gut-metagenome-genome-assembly--contig:-C47-NODE-1096-length-31241-cov-7.895498_pt1 | contig 31241 bp, 20 predicted proteins | sample MGYA00242340_ERZ723887 | MGnify/ENA metagenome assembly ERZ723887 | reverse complement strand
ACGAGATCGAGCCGGTGGGCGGCACGGCCTGCAGGTTCTGGTTGTAGATGCCGTCCTTCAGAATCGCGTCGCGCAGGGCCTCCCAGTCGGCCGCAGTCGGGATCGCGATGCCGTACTGTTCGAACAGCGCACGGACCCGTTCGGTGCGCGGAGTGAGCGAACGACGACCATCGGTGTACTTGTCGAAGTAGTTGCCCTGGCCGGCCGGCTTGGCGTAGTCGCTCGTAGCGAAGCTGGCGAACGTGCGGCCATGCTCCACGGCGAGCGCGTGCGAGGCACGGTAGGCGTGGTAGGCCACGGTCATGAAGTACATGTCGGTGAAGTCGAGGCCCTCTTCAGAACCGTACTGGATGCCTTCGCGGGCCAGGAAGCCGTGCAGGTTCATCTGGCCGAGACCGATGGCGTGGCCCTCCTCATTGGCGCGGCGAATCGAAGGCACCGCGTTGATGCTGGTGTGCTCGGCCACCGAGGTGAGTGCGCGGATCGCCGTCTCCACCGTGTGGCCCAAGCCGCCATCCATCGCCTTGGCGATGTTGAGCGAACCTAGATTGCAGGAGATGTCGCGGCCGACATGCGCATACGTGAGGTCCTCGTTGTATGCGCTCGGCTCCTGAACCTGCAGGATTTCCGAGCACAGGTTGGACATGGTCACGCGACCTTCGATCGGGTTCGCGCGGTTGACCGTGTCCTCGAACACGATGTACGGGTAGCCGGATTCGAACTGCAGTTCGGCGATGGTGGTGAAGAACTTACGGGCGTCGATGTAGGTCTTCTTGATGCGGTCGTCGGCCACCATCTCGTCATAATGCTCGGTAACGGAGATGTCGGCGAACGGCTTGCCGTACACGCGCTCCACGTCGTACGGGCTGAACAGGGCCATCTGGGCCTTCTGTTTGGCCAGTTCGAACGTGATGTCCGGAATCACCACGCCAAGAGCCAGCGACTTGATGCGGATCTTCTCGTCCGCGTTCTCTCGCTTGGTATCCAGGAAGCGCAGGATATCAGGGTGGTGGGCGTTGAGGTACACCGCGCCCGCGCCCTGACGTGCGCCGAGCTGGTTGGCATAGGAGAAGGAGTCCTCCAGCAGCTTCATGACCGGAATCACGCCGCTGGACTGGTTCTCGATGTGCTTGATCGGGGCACCGAGCTCGCGCAGGTTGCTCAGCAGCAGGGCCACGCCACCGCCGCGCTTGGAGAGCTGGAGGGCCGCGTTGATGCCGCGCGAAATCGACTCCATGTTGTCTTCGATGCGCACCAGGAAGCAGCTGACCGGTTCGCCACGCTGGGCCTTGCCGAGGTTCAGGAAGGTCGGGGTGGCGGGCTGGAAGCGGCCGGCAAGCATTTCGTCGGCGTATTCGATGGCCTGCTGCTCATTGCCGGCGGCGAGCTCCAGGGCCACAGCGGCGCAACGCTGCGGGAAGTCCTCAAGATAGAGGCGACCATCGAACGTCTTGAGCGCGTAGGACGTGTAGAACTTGAACGCACCAAGGAAAGTGCCGAACTCAAAGCCGGCGGATTCCACGTGCTCGTAGATGCGGTCGAGGAATTCAGCGGAGTACTGGTTGAAGACCGCAGGGTTGTAGTACTGGTTGCTGATCAGGTATTCGAGACGCTCGGCGGTGGAGGCGAACCGCTTGCTGTTGGTGGCCACGTGCCCTGTCACGTATTCGCGTTCGGCGGCCTTGTCTTTGTCGAACTGGATCTTGCCGTCGGCGTCATAGAGGTTGAGCATCGCGTTGAGCGCGTGGTAATCGTGCGCCGGGTCGTACTGTTCCGCTGCGGTGTCGGCAGTGTTGTCGAGCGGCAGCTCGGTGGCGGTGAGGTCGGTCATTGGAAATCCTTGGAATATGGCAGAAGTGTGTTTACTCAGACAGTTGCTCCCCTCAGTCAACTTCGTTGACAGCTCCCCTCGGAGAGGGGAGCCAATACCTCGAGGGGGTCAAGATTTACTGTTCGGTGAAGAAGCGGACGAGGCCGTTTCGCACGGCGGCAGTGTCTTCCGGGGTGCCCATGAGTTCGTAACGGTAGAGGTAGGGCACCTTGCATTTGGCGGCGATGATGTCTCCGGCGGCACAGTAGGCCTCACCGAAATTGGTGTTGCCTGAGGCGATGACGCCGCGAATCCACTCGCGGTTGGCTGGATCGTTGAGGAAGCGTTTGACCTGAATCGGCACTGCTTTCTTGACCACGCCGCCGCCATAGGTGGGCACCATGATGACGTACGGTTCGCGGACGTTTAGCGCCGGGTCGGCGGCCCGCAACGGGATGCGGTAGACGTTGATGCCTTCGTCCTGCAAACGGCATCCGGCCACGAACCGTGCGGTGTTTTCGGAGGCCGACGAGAAGTAGACCAATGCGCCGATCGTCTTGCCTTCGGCCGCGAATTCGGGCTGGCTCAGACTCACGCGGACACCGTGGCGGCGGCGCGGTTGTCGGTGGCCACCTGCTGGGCGACTTCGCGAATCAGGTCGGGGCGGTAGCCGGTCCAGGAGTTGTCCGGCGTGATGACCACCGGAGCCTGCTGGAAACCGGCGGCCTGCAGCTGCTCAAGGGTGGAGGGGTTCTGCGTCAGGTCCACGGTTTCAAACGGCACACCCAGCTTGGTGAGCTGGCGCTTGGTGGCATCGCACTGCGGGCAATGCGGCTTGGTGAACACGGTGACGGTCATGGCGACTCCCCTTGATGTGGTTCTGATGAACAGTGAAGCGAAGGCCATATTACAGCGGTGTGATTTGAAATCAAGGCACTATATGTAGTGGCGCGTGTCACATAACAAACCTAGATATAGGGTTTTTCGTTGATATTCCGCCATTCCCATGCACCCCCGAAAATCGGCGTGCAGCGACCCGCCCAATCACATGTGGCATTGTTCACATTTGCGTTTGAACCGCTCTTCGACTGATCCTCAACCGCCCTGCAACCGCCATCTTGAGTTTCGAGGGGCTGTTTTGACCCTTTCCGGAGATCTATCTCCGTTTCGAGGGGCTGGTACTCAAGTAAGCGCATCCCCAAAATGGCGGAATGACGGTGGGGCGAAGCCGTTTATACCCGTGTTCTAGCGGGCCACCAGCCCCTCGAAACGGGAGTAAACCTCTACGGAAGGCCAAATCAGCCCCTCGAAGCGGAGAACGGATACCTCGGCACCCCGTGTGGAGCCAGAAGGCCCGGCCGGATGTCCAAACGAGCATCCGGCCGGGCCTTAAAAGAAGTTGTTCAGTTATCAGAAACGATGCGGCGCGATACTACTCCGCGTCTTTACGGCTCCAACAGATCTTCGATGCGGCAGCCAAGCGTGCGGGCCAAAGCGAGCACGGTGGAGACGGCGGCTCTGCCGAGGTCTTTGCGGCGCTGCTCGTACATTTGGATGGAGCGCAGGGTAACGCCGGAGCGGCGGGCCAGCTCGGATTGGCTGAGTCCGGCGCGCACGCGGACTGTGTGCAGCCGGGAGTCGCCCTCGGTGCGATTATGGGCGGCCCGCTCGTCGTACACGTCGACGAATCGGCTTTCGTCGGCTTCGTGCAGAGTCGGGTGCAGTCGCACGATATCGTCGAACGGCAGCACGTCGAGAATGTCCGAGAACCGCACTCCCCTGGTCCATTGGCAGTATGCGAGCGCCCAGCCGGCCCAGTATTCGGGTGTTGAGCCGGTGCGCAGTGCGACGGGCGGCATATCGATAATGCGAGCCCAGCCGGTTTGCCGCATGATTTCGGCCACCAGCTCCTCGCCGGACATGCCACACACGTATTTGGGCGTGCCTCGCCCGAAAAGCGCGGCCGCCTCGGAGGTGGCGAAGAAGTCCATGAATAGGCCGACCGGCAACCCGCAATCGTTCAGCGCATAATCGAAGGCGCCGGCCAAGTTGGCCATGGCGTCCGGCAAGTATGTCTCATCGTAGGCGGGGATCATCGTTGGTCACTTTCTCGCGGATGATGTCGCGCATGAACAGGCCGTCGAGATCGGCTTCAGCGCTGTTGCGGCGGTAGGCTTCGCGAGCTGTGCGGTCGCGCTCGTTGCGCAATCCGTGGTAGGTCGAAGCGCGGGCGATTTCGCAGCCTTGGAACCGCAGTGCCGCGAATGCCTGAGGACTGGCGAGTACGATCTGCTTGCCGAGCTCGCCCAACCGCATCGCCTCGGCGAGTTGGTCGATGGAAATCGCGTTATTGACAAAAGCGCGGGCGAACGAGAAATACGAATCGTCGGCACGATATCCGACGATGACGTCAGCCTGACTGGTATCCGGCAGAAACACTTGTTTCAGATATTCGATGCCTTGCGCGGCGACGGCGGTGGTCGGCTGGAAACGACGGTTTTCGACCAGCATGGCCAGCCAGTTCAGGATGGTGTAGGGCGGCTGGGACAGGTCCAGGAAGAGGAGCCCGTCCGTGGTCAACGTGTACCGATTCGCGAAACCGTCATCCAGTCCCGCGCACGCCCATTCCTTGGCCAGCTCGACGCTGCGCGTGCAATAGAATCCGCGGCCATAATCGTTGTTCGGCTTGACCAGCCCGTATTCAGGATGCTTGATGACATGCGAAGAGCCATGCCACAGTTCGATCGATGCGGTCTCCATTGGCCGGCTCCTTCTCTCTCCTTACATATTCTTGATTATATCACTGTGGTGATAGTCATAAGGGAAATACGAGATGAAAAATACCGCTGTATACGTTCGTACACAACGTGAAATGTATACGAACGTATACAACACTGATGTCCGGAGTCATGCTCCGCAGTGGCGCAGCGGACGCGCCACTGCAATCGGAATATGGGACTGAAGACGTGGAAGAAGTGGACGGACTGGCCGCTGATGGTGCTGTCCGTGGTGTTTCTGGTGGTGTATTCGTGGGAAATTCTCTCCCGCACGCATATCGCGCTGTGTGAAACCGTCATCAACGTGATCTGGGTGGTGTTCGTCGTCGATTATGTGGTCTCGCTGTGGTTGGCCGACGATCGCTGGCGGTGGTTCAAGCACAACCTGTTCACGCTGCTGACCATCGCGCTGCCGATGCTCCGGCCCTTGCGACTGTTGCGTTTGCTGACCGTGCTGCACGTGCTGAACCGCACCTCCGGCATGGCGGTGCGCGGGCGCATCACCGTATACGCGGTCGGCGCGGTGGGAATGCTCATGTACGTGGGCGCGCTGGCCGTGTATTCCGTGGAGCGCGGGGCGTCCGGATCCACGATCACCGACTTCGGCACGGCGTTGTGGTGGGCGTTCGTGACCGTGACCACCGTGGGATATGGCGACTTCTCGCCGGTCACCTTCCAAGGCAAGATCATTGCGGTGGTGCTGATGTTCACCGGCATCGCGTTGATCGGTATTGTGACGGCCACGCTGGCCTCGTGGATCGTGGATCAGGTCAATCTGGAGACGGATCGGCGCGAGGACGCTCGGGAGAAGGAAGTGGCCAAGGAAGCCGCGCAAGAGGCTATTGCGACATCAGCCAATCCCGAAATCGACCTATTGCGCGAGGAAGTGCGTGAGCTGACCGCTACGGTAGCCGGTCTGCGCACCGAACTTGAGCGACGTTGATTGGCGAAGCGGGACAAACAACGATTCTGCCAAGAAGGTCCGCGTCAGTTGTTGTCACCGCGGATTGCGGCAGAATCATTGTCGCCACGGCTGTTTTCTTCAGTCGGCTCAACCCAACTTTTGATAATTTTTATTTTTTTGATATTTTTGATAATTTTTATTTTAGGTTGATTCAGCGAGGAGGCGGTCCACATGAAGGCAAAGGAAAACCCATTCAAGCCAACGGCAGGAGGGGAACCGCCCCTGCTCATCGGCCGAGGCAAAGTTATCCGCGATTTCGAGAAAGGTCTCGATAACGGAGTCGGTGCCCCAGGGCGCATTATGCTCGTCACCGGCGCTCGTGGAACCGGAAAAACCGTGATGCTCACTGTGTTCGGAGACCGGGCCAAAGCGCGCAGATGGGATGTCATCGAAGAAACGGCCTCTGCCGGACTATGCGAACGCCTTGTTGATGCCTTACGAACCGGGCGAGGGGCCCTTGACCACCTCACTATCCGACCATCGTTGACTTTTGCTGGAGCGGGCATCGGCCTCGGAGAAGCCGAACTATCCCCGAAGCGTATGCCCGAAACGTTGAGAAGTGCCATTGCCGGACGGTTGGATGCGCTTGAGAAGCGCCATGCTGGGTTGCTTATCACCATTGATGAGACTCAAGCGGCTGAGCGATCCGACATGATTGCCATCGCCACTGCCATACAGCATCAAATCAGGGAACGACGCAATATCGCCATCGTGTTCGCCGGTCTCCCACAGATGATTTCTGATTTGTTCAATGACGAAGTCATCACGTTCCTACGTCGCGCGAAAACGAACATACTCACAGATATTCCTCTTGATGAAGTGCGCGATGCTTTCGCCACAACATTCCGCGCCTCCGGCATGTCCATCACCGACGCTCAATTAAGCACTGCAGCCAATGTGACAGCCGGATACCCCTATATGATTCAACTGGTTGGCTACCATATCTGGGATGCCGCAGACATGCGGGACTCGGATACCATCATCGACGCTGATGTTACGGCAGGTATCGAGGAAGCACGTATTGACCTTGATAACGCCGTGTGCATCCCGGAGTTGCAAGGCTTATCCAAAAACGACCGTAAGTATCTCGAAGCCATGGCAGCGTCAGATGGTCCCTCTCCCACCGTGAATGTTGCACAGCGCATGGGCAAAACGCCTAACTATGCCGCCACCTACCGCAAACGCCTCCTTGACGCCTTCGTTATCCGCGAAACAGAACGAGGCGAAGTCGATTTTGCCGTGCCCTTCCTGCGCGAATACTTGCGTCGGAAGCAGTAATCGGCACAATGCCCAGTATCGATCTATTCCGGTCCATATAATGACTTTTCGCATTCAGATACACAATGGACGGCCTGTTGAGTAGCACTCAGCAGGCCGTCCATTCTATTTAGCTATTCAGTTATCGGAGACACACCTCAGGCCTTGGCCTGAGCGCCAGCGACCTGCTGGGAGGCCATCACGCCGAACAGGTAGCCGTCTTCGGAGAAGTATTCGAAGGTACGACCGGCGAAGTCGCGGCATTCGAATCTGATATCGTTATCGATTCGATCAGCGGCTCACGATACTGCCCTTGCATCGCTGTGCCACTGTTGAATGTGCCCGGCTGGCTCACCTTTGGGTCACCGCCGACACATCCTTGATGCCGATGGTTATAGAGTCGCAAATTCACGACTGGCGCACCTGCCCACGCACCTATCCTGTCATTTCGAGCGCATAATTTGCTACCACATCCGGTCAGGGCAATCGACCTTAATGGCGTAAACGGCACTTCTCAATACGTAAACGGCACTTATTCTTGGCTCCCCTCTCAGAGAGGGGAGCCAAGAAATATCAAGCTCGGCCTCCCAGGAGAGAGCCAGAATAATGCACCAGCAAGGCATTAGGATGGAGGGCATGAGCGATTTGAACGCGTTGAATCTTGAGCCCGGCGAAGTGGTTGGTGGGTATACGCTGATCTCCCGGCTCGGCTCAGGAGCTATGGGGTCGGTGTGGCGGGTGCGCGACGACGGCGGCACCACCTATGCCATGAAGATTCTGCGCGACTCCCTGACCGACGAGTCAGTGGCAGGCTCCGGCTCTGCGTCCACGGCCCTGCACGACCCCGACCTCAAGCCCGATGTCACGCCGCGCGAGCGCCTGCGGCGCGAGGCCATGGCCTTGAAGAAGATCAATCATCCGGGTGTGTGCGGCATCGTGGATATGGAACTCGACGATACGTTGGCGTTCATCGTCACTGAACTCATCGAGGGCAAGAATCTTAAGGATGATGTGGCCGCCAATGGCCGGTATGTGGGCGACGATCTGGAACGCTTGGCCCGCAAGCTCATCGAAGCCACCAAAGCCGTACATGCGGCCGGCATCGTCCATCGCGACATCAAACCCACCAATGTGATGGTGTCGGCCGCCGGACCGGTATTGGTCGATTTCGGTATCGCGATGGGCGAGGGCGAAAGTCACGTGACCCGCACCGGCCTAGTGATGGGTACACCCGGATTCATCGCACCCGAGATTATTGACGGTGCCGAATCCGACGACGCCACCGATTGGTGGTCGGTGGCGTCCGTGCTCGCTTTTGCCGCAACCGGCGCGCCTGTGTTCGGCACCAAGCCGATGATGGCGGTACTTGAGCGCGAGGCCTCGGGCAACGCGAATCTTTCCGGACTACCGGCCGGCACATTGGCTGCCTTCCGTTCTGCACTGGACCCGGATCGCAGGGATCGTTGCACGCCGGATCAATTGCTGAATGCCATCGCCTTGGATGCGTTGAATCCCAACGCTTGGCAGGGCGAGCAGGCGGGACCGTTCGCCGCGGGAGCCGTGGCTGGACAACCGGCTGCGATCGTTGCCGAAGCCGCGGAGGCGATGCCCCCTTTTGGCGCGGCCGGCGGCGTTGACCGCAATAATCCCCGAACCATCTGGCGCGCGGCCGAGGAAGCCGCTGAGGCTCCCACCATGGCCGTGTTCTCCGGCAATAAGGGCGATAACGGCGATGGCGAAACCGCCGTATTCTCGCCGGCTGGCGCCGCTACCGCCACGCTGCCCTTAGCCGATATGCCGCCACGTCCGCCGGCCGGTGCGGAGCAGGCCACGCAACTGTTGCCCGACGCTGCTGCCGATTTCACCGACGACGCCGGCACACAGGTACTCACCGGCGCGACCACACCGATGCCGGACCAAACCACGCCAATGGCCGAGCGCACCACCGTACTCCCCACGCCGCAGCCGTCATCATTCCCCCCGTCCGGCACCGCCCAGAGCAGCTGGGATCCCGCAAGCAACCAGCCCACAGCGGTGGACCCCGCCATTCGCCCGGCATTGCAGCGCATCATCGACCAAACCGCCCAAGCGGCCCCCACCGAAACCATGGTCCAAAATCCTCCCATGCCCAATCCGGTGGACGTGAAGCGAGGGGAATATCTGCAGCGCGGCACCCTGCCATTGATCCTGCTGGCGGCGCCGCTGGCGGCACTGGCGGCAAATGCTCCGCTCGTGGCCATCATCGCGGCCACTGCGTTGTTGTGGCTACTGCTCACCCTGGCCTATAACACCGAACCCCAGCTTGAGCGCGAGGGCAAACGCGGCGGCGAGCGCAAAAACTCCGATTCGTGGATTCGCGTGGCGACTTTTCCCTGGCATCTGGTCAAAGCCCTGCTGCTGGCCATTCCCCGCATACTGCTGCTAGTCATCATCTATATGGCGGGAACCGCCGTGGCCACCGCGGCTCTGGCACTGCCCGTTCACACCATCTCCTGGTATTTCACCGCGGATTGGGGTATTCCGGTGCCGTTGCTCAATGATGTGCCGTTCTCCGCTTCCGGGCTGGCGCTGGGCGGTTTCATGGCCATCGGCTGGCTGGTCACTGTGTTCGCCCCACAGTCGATGATGATTCGGCTGGGGGGCGGCGTACTGCGCGGGCTCAAACACAGTCGCCCGGCGGGCGCCCCATCCACCGAAGTGGGTGGGGCTCCACCTGCTCCAGTGGCGCCGGCGCCCAAGGGCGGCGGGCGCGGCACCGTGCTGTTCACCATATGGGCCATCATCACCGTGGCCTTGTGCGCGATGCCGATTCTGGGCATGCCGATCAACTGGATGCCGTTCGCCTAGAGCGGGGCGGAATCTCACACATCAGCCATCCGCACACATGGCCGTTGTGTATCCGATACGTTCGTTCCGTCACACTTTTACAGGGAATTCACCTCAGATCAGCTCTGGGCGCAGTCCTCCTCAGGCCCGGTCATTATGATGGGGCCCAAACATTGAAGCGATTGCAAGGGGATAGCTATGTCAGATCCGAAGCGTCAGGCCAAGCGTGCCACACGCGCTGAGCGCCGAGCGGCCGAGGAGGCCGCCCAGCAGGCACGGGCCGAGCAGGCAGCCAAGGAGCGTAAGCAGCAGACCATCATCGGCTGCATTGTGGTGGCCATTATTGTGGTGCTGGTGGCCATCGCTGGATTCGCCGTATACAAGGCTATGCGGCCGTCCAACACCAGCAGCAGTAGCCAGCAAAGCAACATGACCGTGGACGAGGCCTATAGCAAGCTCAAGAAAGTCAGTACCCAGCCGGCTAACGCCGACGACAAGGCCGGCTTCGTAATCTCCAACAAAGGGTATGGCCAGAAAGCCGAGGGGGCTCCCACCGTATCCATCTACATGGAACCGCTGTGCCCCGGCTGCGCCTCGGTGAACCGCCAACTCGACCCGACGCTCGTCAAGCTGATGAACGCAGGCCAGCTCAACATCGATTTGCACTTCCTCAATTTCCAGAACAACAAGAGCTCCGACAACTACTCCAACCGCGTGTTCAACGGTGCCATCTACATTGCCGAGCATGATGACGATCCCGACCACCTCATGAGCTACCTCTCCAACATCTACGCTGAGGATTTCCAGCCGGGCGAATTGTCCAATTACGAGCCGGTAAACAACGCCAAGCTGGAGAAGCAGGCCGTCAAGGCCGGTGTGAGCGAGGATGTGGCCGCCGCGGCGTTCAGCGGCAAGAACGAATACCTCGACTGGCTCACCGCCTCCAACAACTACACGATCCTGCGCCCCGAACTGTTCAACAGCTCCGGCGCCTTCTCCTCCCCCACACTCACCATCAACGGCGAATACTGGGATCTGAAGCAGCTCACGCTGGCGGACACGAATATGGTGGACGGCTTCCTCAAGTCCATTGGGCTGGATGCTGACCAGGTAGGCGTGGAAGGCAAAATGCCATCCATCGGTGCCAGCGGAAAGCCGATTTCGGTCGCCTCCTGATGCTGCGTGGCCGAATAAGTTGACGCCGCGACATATGCAATACCGCCTGCGGCTCGGCTTAAATTGACCACTCGGGAAGTACCGGTATACTAGTCATTTGTTCGCAACGATTTACGCGTTAAGAACAATCGCCTCTTTAGCTCAGATGGCCAGAGCGGCCGCCTTGTAAGCGGCAGGTCGTCGGTTCGATCCCGACAAGAGGCTCGTCGCGCAGAAAAAATGGCGTATTATGTGATACGTAGACTTTTCTACGCATATAATTCTTACCTTGGGTAAGTACTCCAGGAGCCTTCCCCCAATTATGGGCTTCCTGGAATGAGGGCGGAGCGTCCCCCAACCAGCTCCGCGCCTTCAAGGGGGCGGGAACATCCCCTTCTCTCCCGCCCCCTTTTCTTTTCTTTTTTTGAGCTCAGAACAATCTGACGAGCAGGAATGGTGACGGTGGCCGGTGAAACCGCAGTACGGGCCGGAACAACCGTTACGATGGGTGGCGTAATCGTTCACCCAGCAGGAAGAGTATGGCAATGGCACGGCGTTGGACCCCGCAGCGGTTTGTTACACTGCGTCGCATCCGCGTAATCGCCTGTATCGCGGCGACCAGTATCGCGCTGGCTGGATCATTCGCGTTCACCGCGCGTAAATCCGTGGCCCTGAACATCAACGGGCAAACCACCCAAGTCACCACATATGCGATGACGGCCACCCGTCTTCTGGAGGAACAAGGGGTGGATATCAAGACCCACGATATCGTCACTACCTCGTCCGGCGACCAGCTCGCCAATCATGCCGTGGTCACCGTACAGTCCGCCTACCAGACCACTATCAACATCGACGGCACGTCCGTTCCCTTCTGGACCGTGGCCACCAGTGCCGACCAGCTACTGGGATTTTTCGAGGAAAACCAGAACAACGCCACAAAAATCACCGTCGACATCAACAATGTGTACAACCAGCTCACCGGCGGACTGGTCATCAATCAGGATGGCCCGGTCACCGTCATTGCGGACGGCAAGACTTCCGTGGCCCCCAACGGCAAACTGCCTGCGGCCTCCATTCTTGACTCCAAAGGCATCGTGCTGAACAAAGAGGACCGTGTGAGCGTCGAAAAGGACGGCGATACCACTATCCTGCGCGTACGGCGCGTGACGCATGGCGAGGAAACACGCACAGCCGTAGTGCCATACTCCACACAAACCATCATCGACTCCAATCTGCCTGAAGGCCAGTCGGAGATCCGCCAGCAAGGCGTCAATGGCGAGAAAACCCAAGTGTATAACGTCACGTATGTCGATGGCGTGGCCGAATCGGAGACGCTGAAATCCGAAACCGTCACCACGATGGCCATCGACCAGATCATCGCCGTAGGCGCCGCCAAGTCTGATACCGATAAAGGTTCCGACAAAAAATCCGACTCCGCCGATAACGGCAAGGCCGATTCCGGTTCCAACAATCAGCACGAGTCGTCCGGTAACAATGCCAACAACACAGGCGACAAGAACAACAGCAGCTCTGGCAACAACACGAACACCGATACCAACAACAATGCCGGCAACACCGGCGGCAACAACTCCGGTAACACCGGTAACACCGGTAACACCGGCAACACCGGCAACACCGGCGGCGGTACGAACAACAATTCCGGCTCTTCCGGCTCCGATTCAGGAACAACCCCCACGCCCTCCGGCCGACTCTGGCACGCCACCGTAGCCCAGGCTCAGGCCTATGCCGCCGGCGCCGCCGCGCAGCGCGGGTGGACAGGCAACGACTGGGATTGCCTGGTCAAACTATGGAACCGCGAGTCCAGATGGCTGTGGTATGCCGAAAACGCGAGCTCCGGTGCCTACGGCATTCCTCAGTCGCTACCAGCAGACAAAATGGCTGCGTTCGGCGCCAATTACCGTGACGATGCCGCCGTACAGATCGATTGGGGTCTGTGGTACATCGCACAAAGATACGGCAGCCCGTCCAAGGCATGGCAAAATTCCGAACAAATCGGTTGGTACTGATCGGTTACGAAGCCCACAAGGAACACACGCTTATGAACGACACCATTCCCGCCACCGGTCACCTGTTAGGCGCCGCCGATATCCGTCGTATCGCGGCCGATGCCGGCATCAGCCCCACCAAGAAATTCGGGCAGAACTTCGTCATCGACCCCGGCACGGTCCGTCGTATCGTACGAGAGGCGGGAGTGACCGCTGCCGATCATGTCATGGAAGTCGGCCCCGGCCTGGGATCGTTGACGCTGGCGATTCTGGAAACCGGCGCCACCATGACCGCAGTCGAAATCGATCCGCCGTTGGCCGAACGACTGCCGGGCACAGTCGCCGAATTCATGCCCGAAGCCACGTCACGACTCACCGTCGTCAATCGGGATGCCTTAACCGTCGCCCCGGAGAACGTGCCTGATTTCAGCGATGACGCATCGTTTACGCTGGTCGCCAATCTGCCGTACAACGTGGCCACACCGATTCTGCTCACGCTGTTGGAGCGTTTCGACAACCTCGGCTCGTTCTTGGTGATGGTGCAAAAAGAGGTGGCCGACAGACTCGCCGCCAAGCCCGGTTCCAAGATCTACGGCACGCCGAGCGTGAAGCTCGCCTGGTATGGCACCGCCGAACGGGTGGGCACCATCGGCCGCAATGTGTTCTGGCCGGCTCCCAATGTGGATTCCGCGCTCGTCAGATTCACCCGGTATCAGGCCGATGACCCGGCCGCCCCGGGAGCCTCGAACAGCACGGCCGACGGCGGCGCACAACGGGAACTCGTATTTCGTCTGATCGATGCGGCGTTCGGTCAGCGTCGCAAGACCCTGCACGCGGCATTGAAGACCATTGCGCCCTCCGAGGCATTCTCCATCGCCGGCATCGATCCGACCCGTCGAGGAGAGACGCTCACCATCGCCGAATTCACCGCTCTGGCCAAGGCCATCGAATCGTGTGGAGATGGAGATGAGGCACAATGAGTCCGGTAACCTCACATCCACGCCCAGCCGCTGCCCGACATCAGTTCGATGAGCTCTCCCCCATCACCATTACGGTGGATTGCCCGGCGAAAACCAATCTCACCTTGGAAGTGGGACCTGCTCACGACGAATGGGGCGGACGCCACGAACTGGACACCACCTACTGTGCAATCGGCGTATACGACACCGTCACCGCAACCGCCAAGCAACCCGGAGCGGGATTCTCTCTGGAGCTCGAAGGCGCTTATTTGGGCGACTTGGCCTCCTCACGCAGCGACATGCGCCGCAACCATGCGGTACTGGCCCTCTTCGCCATGGCCCAGGCGGCCGAGCGCGAGCCGGATGTGGCGTTGACCATCACCAAGCGCATTCCCGTGGGTGCCGGACTAGGCGGCGGTTCAGCCGACGCCGCGGCGACCATGCTGGCGGTCAATCGTCTCTGGGAGCTGAACTGGCCTATAGAGCGTCTGCGCACCATTGCCGCCACGTTGGGCGCGGATATGCCGTTCTGCCTGACCGGTGGCCTTGCATACGGCACCGGTTTCGGCGAACGCATCACGGATATCGCCCCCGGCAGCCGCGATGAGCTGGCGCTGATAGAACAGGGATTCAGCGGCGAAGTATTGGTCGGCGCGTACCAGTCGCAACTCAGCACTCCTGAGGTCTACCACACCTTTGACCTCGTGGGAGCCGCAGAAGGCGACCGCAATCATCTGCAGGCTGCGGCAATCAGCCTGCATCCCCGCAGCGGGCAGGCCATCGACGCCGCCACGCAGGCGGGTGCCAGCCATGCATTCGTCTCCGGATCCGGCCCCTCAGTGGTCGCTTTCGCCGCCGACGAGGCAGCGGCACAACGCATTATCGATGTGTGGCGCGATACGGCTGTGGTCGATCGCATTATTCGAGCCAAATCTCCCGCACACCCCAATATCGGCGTCAGACAGTGACGCTAAGGTAGCAACCAGCCACCCGACCCATGAAAGAAGTCCACCGATGACGTATCAGGTTGATGAACGTGAAGCCCGCAAGGCGTACGTGCGCCACCGCCAGACCATCGTCTTTTCCATCAGCGGCGCGGTATTGGCAGTAGTGCTGGTCATAGCCCTACTGTTCAATTTCCACGTTTTCGGCCTCGGCGAAGTGGAGACTCCGGCCCGCCAGCCGAATTACGGCAACGCGGCACCGTGCGCGGTCAAGGACAGCAGCGGCAAAGCGCAATACGTGTCCAACGCTTCGGTCGGCATCCGCGTGATGAACGGCACCTCTCACGGCCAATTCGCCAAGGCCGTGGGTGAGGCTTTGGCCAATCGTGGATTCAGCGTGCAGAAAATCGATAACTATTCCAGCACCGGCGTTGAACGCACCACCATCTACTTCGGCAAGAACGCCATTAATCAGGCGTATACGCTGATCGGCAATTTCACCGACGCCACCATGATCATGACGGCTCGCGAGGATCAACTCATCGATGTGGTCATCGGCGCCACGTTCAACGATCTGCAGGACACCAAATCCTCCCCACAATCCGGTAAGACCATCACCAATATCGAGGGTTGCAAGGCCGCCGATAGCATGACCAAGCTGCCCGCCGACACCAAACACGACGCATACACGGCGGAGTAAGGCGCATACAGCTTCATCTTCGCGAAAAACCGTACGCTGACACGTATTCAGCGTACGGTTTTTTGGTATCGGACTACTGAATCTCGGAGTACCAGCGCTTGAGTTCTTCGACGGCCACATCGTGGTCCACCGGACCGTTATCCAAGCGGTATTCCAGCATGTGCTTGTAGGCGCGGCCGATCATCGGGCCGGGCTCCAGGCCCAGCAACTCCATAATTTCGTTGCCGTCCAGATCCGGGCGGATCGCGTCGAAGTCCTCTTTCTTCTTGAGTTCGCGGACGCGCTCCTCCATCTCATCCATGGCCTGGGAGAAGATCATCGCCTTGCGCTTGTTTTGTGTGGTGGCGTCCGCGCGCGTGAGCCTGTTCAGCCGCTCGTACAGGTGCCCGGCATCCTTGACATACCGGCGTACGGCCGAGTCGGTCCACGGCTCGTCCACATAGCCGTGGAAGCGCAGGTGCATATTCACCAGTTCCGAGACGTCCTCGACCAGATGGTGGTCAAAACGCAGCGCCTTCAAACGCTTGCGGGTCATTTTGGCACCCACCGCGTCATGGTGGTGGAAGCTCACTTTGCCGCCCGGCTCGAACCGGCGGGTCTTCGGCTTGCCGATATCGTGCATCACGGCGGCCAAGCGCAGCGTCAGGTCGGGGGCGGGCACCGGGCCGTCCGGGCCGGTTTCCAGGGCGATCGCGCGTTCGAGCACAATCATCGTGTGCTCGAAGACGTCCTTGTGGCGGTGGTGTTCGTCGATCTGCAATTGCAGGGCCGGAATCTCCGGGAAGACGATGTCCGCAAGACCGGATTCGACCAACGCCTCAAGGCCGGCGCGCGGACGGTCGGAGAGCAGCAGCTTGGTCAGTTCGTCGCGCACGCGCTCGGCGGATACGATGTCGATGCGGTCGCGCATCGAGGTAATCGCCTCGGCCGCGTCCGGCGCGATACGGAAGCCCAGCTGGGCCACGAATCGCACGGCGCGCATCATACGCAACGGATCGTCGTCAAAGGACTGTCGCGGATCCACCGGCGTGCGCAACACGCCCTTGGACAGATCACTGGCACCACCGAACGGGTCCACGAATTGCAGGTCGGGCACGCGCAGAGCCATCGCGTTGACGGTGAAGTCGCGGCGGGACAGGTCGCCCTCAAGCGTGTCGCCATAATTGACCTCGGGCTTACGCGAGTCCGGATCGTACGTGTCAGAGCGATAGGTGGTGACCTCCACCTTGACCTCGGTGCCGTCCGGGCGGCGGCGCATGGCACCCAGCGTGCCGAACTTGCGCCCCATGTCCCAGAAGCCGTCATGCCCCCACCGGCGCAGTATCGGCTCGAACTGCTCAGGCCGTGCGGATGAGCAGAAGTCCAAATCGTGGCTCTTTCTATGGAGCAGCAAATCCCTGACCGGGCCGCCGACCAATGCCAGCTCGTAACCCTGTTCGGCGAACAGTCGACCAAGTTCGATGGCTTCAGGCCATACTTCGAAATCCAATGGGCACCTTCCCGCGTGCGACGTTTTTCTGCCCTACCAGCATACCGTTACCCCACCTGCACACGGGGTTGAGTAAGGTGGAGAATATGATTACGCCCGCCGACCTTGCCCGCATGCTGGGGCAAACACCAGATTCGGCGGATAGCCATACCCAAGACCACCTGCTGTATACGTCCGAAACTCCGCATCATTCCGCCGATTCGGGCGATTCTTCCGATGTCGGCGGCACCGCGAGCCACTCCACCAATCAGGCCGTTCATCAAGACGAAGTAGACGCAGTACCGACTGCGCAACATTCCGGTGTGCCTGGCACACCCGCAACGCCCGCCACACCCGAACCATCCGAATCCGAAATATCGGACGCCGCCAGCGACATGCCCGCACCGAAGCCGATGATGCCCACACCGGCCACCGTCTTCGGCATGCATGCCACCGTCACCATCGCCACTACCAGCGGCACTATCGAGGGGCAGGCTGATGGTATCGCCGGCGAGGCCGGTGCCGAGACGATTGCCGAGGTCGAGCCGATTATCGCCACGGCACAAACGTCCGTAACCATCGTCACGAACGATCCTGCGGCGACCGCTCACGCGGCCGTAGATGCTGCCGTTGCGGTCGCCAAGGCCGCCGCGCACACCACAGCGATACCGACTCCGCGCGACGTGCTGATGCCGCCTGCGGCACGTACCGCACCGGCCGCAACGCCGGTCACCATGCCGGTCTCAGCGCCGCCTGCAGCACCAGTGAGGCCCGCAACGTCAGCGCATCCCACGCCGGCCACGGTCTTCGGCCGGCACCCGTCCGGAGATGTTGCCTCGCCGGAACCGGCAGTGCCGGTAGAACCGGTGACGCCATCCGGCCCGACTCCGGCCATGATGCCGCAACGCCGTACGTCGGACGGTCCGACCACATTCGCTTCACTGGATGCCCAGGAACTGCCGGTCGTACGCGAATATTCGGCAGGCGGTCTGATTTTCGATGACCAGAACCGCGTGGCCATTATCGCCCGTCATTCCCGCTCCGGCCATCTCGAATGGTGCTTGCCGAAGGGGCATATCGAAAAAGGCGAGACCCCGCAGCAGACCGCTGTGCGCGAAGTGCATGAAGAGACCGGCATCCTGGGCGAGGTGATCGATTCCATCGCCACCATCGACTACTGGTTCACCGGTACCACGCAGCGCGTGCATAAGCTGGTCCATCACTTCGCGCTCAAACAGACCGGCGGCGAATTGACGGTGGAAGGAGACCCGGATCATGAGGCGGAAGACGCCATCTGGGTGCGTTTTGAAGATTTGGATGGCGTGTTGAGCTATCCCAACGAACGCAAAATCGCGTGGCTCTACGCCAGGAAGAAGAACAGGCAGGCAAACGAGTGAACCTACCCGGAGTCTTACGACATTGCACACGTCTGGCACACGCACTGGCGGCTGGCGTCGCCGTTGTGGCGATGCTGGCCGCTCCATTGACCGTCTACGCGAACGATACGACGGACACGACTGATTCATCCGATACGACGGACGCAACGGGCAATCAGACCGAGAATCAGCCCAAGCAGAGCATTGCCATCACGCAAAGCACCCCCATCGTCACCTCCAAATCGGGCTATCGTGTCACCGCGGTCATCAGCAATACGGACAGCACGGCCACGTCAAGCGGCACACTGCACCTGACCACCAATGCGTTGTTCACCTTTGTCTCGCGCACCGATATTCAGAATTGGGCCGAGAACAACGCCCCCATCCCAACCCCCAACGAGTTGGGTTCCGTTGACGTGCCATCGATTCCCGCCGGCGGCACTGCCACCGTCACCATCGAGGTGAACGCCAATCAGCAGACCCTTGCCTCCATAGGGAGTTGGGGACCGAAACCGCTGATGCTGTCGTATATCGTTGGCAATCAGATACTCGCCGATTTGCCGAGTTTTCTGACCCGATCTTCGGATGGGCTCAACACCGCGACAACACCGGCCATGAACCTGACCGTGGCCATGCCCTACACCGCCAGCGGCTGGCAGGTCGATAATAAGGCCATCAGCAATCGCATTGCCGAAACCACCACTTCCTCGACATCAACATCGTCCAAGTCCAACAGCACGGACAAGGCCGACAAGTCCGATAACGCCGACGCCAGCAACGCGGCCAAAGCCACTGATACGCAAGCCATATCCTTATCCGAACAGGATGCCGATACCGCGCGATCCCTTGGGCAGACATTCGCCAAGCACCGCTCGCTGCAAGTGATCGCGGATCCTCTGTATTGGCGTCAGTCCGCAGTGCAACCGTCCATTGCCGGCATCATGCAGCCCGCCGACTTCGACATCACCGCCTATACCGCACTGGACGATACCGCGGCCTACGAAAAGGCCGGCATCACCACTGAGCAGTGGAACGCCAAGCAGGCGGCCGCATGGTATGCCGACGGAGGCGACTCCGAAACACCCTCCGCGTACGCATGGCAGGGCAACAACTGTTGGACGTTGGATGCGCTGACCGCAGCACGCGAGCAGGGCTATGACACGGTGATTGCCGATGCCTCTTTCGATGCCGACCAGACTGAAGCCGTACACACAGGCACCTACGTGGTGCATACGCCTGCCGGCGATGTCACCGTGCTGAAGGAGCAATCGACCTTGGGCACGCTGGCCAAGGGCCAAGCCACCAGCACGGACGCGCAGGCCGAGTCCAGCGATGCCGGTCGGTTGGCCCGACTGGTCGCTCAGAGCGCGTTCTACCAGATGGAACAGCCCTATACATCCCGATACCTGCTTATGACGTTCTCCCGCACCACGGAGGCCAGCTGGATCGATCAGGTGATGAGCGCCTTCGAGCAGGCGTCTTGGTTGAATCTGACGGACCTGAAGACCATGGCCAAGGCCGATCCGTACAATGTCAGCGATTCGGTCAATCCCGACAAGGCCGATGATGCCAACACCGCCAATACCCGGTCGGCATTGAGACAGTTGGCCGACAGCCGGCATGACATCATGCGCATGGCCACCTCCATATTGAGGAACGAGATTGATTCCGACGAGGTCTCGTCGTTGGACCCGCAGGCCCTGGCCCGGCAGGACGCCAATGACACCGCCTCGCATAGCAACGATCCGACGCAATGGATTGGCTCTTTACTGGTGCTGCATGACGATATGGCGCTGCGGTCCATGTCTGGCTCCCCCCAGCCGACAGCCACGCGAAAAGCCATGGTCAAAGCCACGAAAACACTGGCCAGCGATCTTCTGAACGGCGTACGCATCAACCCATCGGAATCAATATCCGTGTTCAGCGAATCCGCGAAAATGCCAATCACCGTCAGCAATGACCTTCCCTACGCCGTCAGCGTGCAGGTCAACTCACTGACTGACTCCATGCAGATCGTCACCTCGCGAACCGCTGACATCGATATTCCCTCGCATAGCGACGCTCAGGTGACCTTCACCATCCGCGTTTCCACTTCCGGCTCATCGACGGCCCATGTGTCGTTGACCGACCGGGAAGGCAACAGCTTCGGCAACACGCAGGACACCGCGATCACCAGTGTGATGCGCATCAGTGATGCCAGCGGCTTCATTATCATCGGCTTCGCCGTGCTACTGGGCATTATCGGCCTGTGGCGGCAGTTCCATCGGAAGAAGGACCCCGACGAATGAGTTCAAGCGTAGGTCGTAATTCCCTGATCATGGCCACGGGAACCGCTGCTTCCCGTGTGACCGGTCAGCTCCGCACGATTCTTCTCGCTGCGGCCATCGGCACCACCGGATTGGCGGCCAACGCCTATCAGGCCGGTTCCATGATTCCCCAATCCGTGTTCACGCTGGTGTCCGGCGGCATCTTCAACGCCGTGCTGGTGCCCCAGATCGTGCGCACGTTGAAAGAAAAAGACGCCCAAGAACGACTGAATCGCCTGATTACGTTGGCCATCGGCATCCTATTGGCCATGACCGTGGTGATGGCGGCGGCCAGCCCTCTGCTTGCCCGCCTGTACGTGGGTAGCGACGATCACCAGATGATAGCCCTGACCACCTCGTTCACCCTGTGGTGCATGCCTCAGGTGTTCTTCTACGGCCTGTATACGGTATTGGGTCAGATCCTGGCCGCCAAAGACCATTTCCTCACGTATGCGTGGAGCTCAACCGGTGCCAACATTATTAGTTGCGCCGGTTTTACTGGCTTTATTCTGCTGTTCAGCAAGGCCAATGAACAGCCCCTCGAATTCTGGACCGCCGACAAAATCGCGCTTACCGCAGGCACCTGGACTTTGGGCGTGGCCTTCCAAGCGCTGATACTGTTCCTGCCGCTGGCCCGTATCGGGTTCAAGTACAAACCCAGCTTCGGGCTTGGCGGCTTTGGACTCAGGTCTATGGGTCCCGTGGCGTTAGGCTCTTTGGGCGTGGTGATCACCAGTGAGATCTGCGGCATTATCCTTACCCGTATCGCCACATCCGCACCGCAGCGCGCCCATGAACTGACGGGTGCCAGCCTGTTCAGCGTGGCAGGCAACGCGACCTATCAGAATGCGTACACACTGTTCATCCTGCCCTATTCACTCATCGCCGTATCGGTATCCACGGCTATGTTCCCCAAAATCTCCCGTTCCATCGCAGCTGCGAATCTGGATGAGGCACGGCACGACCTGGTCAGCGCACTGAATAATGTGGGCCTGCTCATCATGTTCTTCGCCGCCGCCATGGTCGTGTTCCCCGAACCGATCATCCGTGCATTGCTTCCGTCCGTCTCGATGGACGAGACTATGTTGATCTCCTATGCGCTTATCGCCTTGTCTATGGGCATTCCATTGGGGTCGGCGTTCCTGCTGATCCAGCGCACGTTCTACGCCTTTGAGGACGGCCTTCACCCCTTCCTGTCCGCGGTGATGCAGTATGGATTCACCTCAATATTCATGATCATCGGCATGATGGTACTTCCTCCTGAGCATTGGGTACTCGGCATCGCCTGCTCGGTGACCCTCGGTGGATTACTGGCGTTGCCGCTGACGTTGATGATGTTGCGCCGCAAGTTCGAAGGCAATCTTGGCGGTCGGGAGATCACGAGGACATATGCCAAGGCCATTGTGGCGGCACTGGCTTCCGGAGTTGTGGTCTGGCTGATCAAACGACCGGTAGTCGCACTGCTCGGCGCGGATATTCGACCAGTAGGCGGGCACATGAGCTGGTGGTCTGCGCTGGCCATCTGCGTGGTGCTCACCATTGTGCTGGCCGTAGTATATGTGGCTGTGTTGTGGGTGGTACACACCCCGGAACTCATCAGCGCCTATCACTCGATACTGGCCCGTCTACACAAGACTCCGGCCAGTGAGGACGTTGCTGTGACAGCCCAGCCGGAAAAAAGTCGACGCTACGTAAATCAATCCTGAGACGGAGCCCGTCAAGGATAGCCCCGCACGTAGAATATCTAAGACCAATCTCGAACACCAATCACACGGAGCCGAACGCACTATGAAACCGCAACTCGGAGACACGATTCTCAACCGATACACCTTGGTATCATCGTTGCGTGAGGAGCCTGGCATTCAGGCATGGAAAGCCAACGACCGTGTGCTGGCAAAGGATTGCCAGCTGTTCATCATTACCGATCGCAGCGCTTTCGCCGCAATCGATAAGCTCGCTGGTCGCATCGCCGCCACTCGCCCTGATCGTGTGATTCCCATACTGAAATACCGTATGGAATCCGACGTACTTCTCATTGTCATGCCGGTGGATAGCGGCCAATGCCTGACTGACTACATGGTAGATACCGCCAAGCCGCTCAGCTACAGCGCCATCCGGTCGATTATCGGAGAATGCGCCGACGTGCTGCGCGAGGTCATTGCGGATACTCCCAGCGGCATCGTCATCACAACCGACACCGTTCGAGTGACTACCTCCGGTGTGCAAATTGCCGATGCACCATGTGCCACGATGCTGGCCGATACGTCCGCTACCGATCTGCGTACGGACGGTCCTGAACGGTATGCGATTCGCCAGCTTGCGGCATTACTCTATACCCTGCTGACACGCACGCCAAGCCAAGCGACACCCACATTCAATCTGCGTGCCTTGCCGCAAGACACCCCTGGCGAATTCCGCGTGATTTGCAAGCGTGGATTGGCCTTGAGCGAGCCCGACGATCATACGTTGCCAATGGCTGCCCTTGTAGAACTCGACGCCTTGTTGGGTAATTGGAAGCCGCTCTCTGAACTGAGCGATGCTGATATTGCTTTGCCGAGCGTGGAAAGCGATTGCTCGATTACCAAGGCGATACTGAAGCCTGCCAACGAGACTGATATCGTGCCTATTCCCAGCACGTTGATTAACAGCAGCAGTCTTCCGGAATTGTCTATTACCCCTTCCCTGCCGGTTCAGACGGCCGCCGTCCCCGCTCCGCACGCGATGTCACCGGTTCCTCTGCCTGATGGGTCCAGTACTGCTGACGGTAACCAGTCTCAGTCTGATGCCCGCCGTCTGTTTGACTTCAACCTTTCTGACGCCTGGGAGCACGAAAATCTTTCCGGTGAAGGCACCGGTGACTGGTACAGCGAAATGAATCCGGCCCCCATCGGCGGTCCGGGTGATAATACTCGGTTGACAGTGCCTATTGTTACCGGCGGTATTCCCGATGCCACCGTGGGAGAGACAACCAGTCGTATTCCCGTGTTCGACGCCAGCGGCCGTGCTGTGGCTCCTGGTGAGGAATCGCTGCGTGCCTTGGAAGAGGAGCAGGCCCGCATTGCCGAAGTAAGCGCCATTCCTCCGAGCTTCACACCGAAGGATGTGCCGGATGACGAGGTTGACAGCAAGCTGCCCGATGAACATCTGTTCGGCAAACTGTCGACCAAGGTCGTTGCCATCATTGTGGCTCTGATATTGGTAGTGGCAGCGGCTGTTTGGGCAGTGCATGCGTTCCGATCCTCCGGAGACAATCCTGCCGATGCTTCCAGCAACTCCAGTGAAGGTGACTGGCCTGATATCAATGCTGACGCTGTGCCATTTGGTGGCAGCGAGAACGCGACGAACGGTGGCGCCACTGACGATTCTTCAAAATCGAGTGATGCCACTCAGAGCGAATCCAGGGACTCGGCATCAGACAAGTCCAAGAAGTCCGAGACTGCTGATTCGTCGTCCAAGAAGACCAAGGCCAAGAAGTCCGGCGATAAGGATTCCAGCGCTGCTCCGCAACCGCGCCATGAGAACAACACGGCGTTTACGATTTCCAGCGCCAACTTCCTGTCGAATCCTGGCGGCCAATCCGGGTACGCATACTACATGCACCTTGACCAGCCGCAGGATGCGTACCGCATGGTTATCACCATCCGCACATCCGGTGGTAAGGGCTATATTCGCGCAAATACCACTGGAGACCCCACTCAGGGCGAGCAGGTGGCCGAATTCACCTTTGCTGAAGGTGGCACTACTGAGGTGAATTTCACCAAAGCCGTCAATACGCAGGATCTGCTGCTGTGGGTGCCATCGGGTAGCCTGCCGCAGAACCAGCTGTACATCGAGAAGGTGGAGGTCTTCTAATCGGCATCTATGCCGATAACTGACCCAAGAAGGGCGGTACCGTTCGCATACATTCGACGGTGCCGCCCTTTCTTCGCGTCTGGCTGAATGACATGGAATATCGTATGGGGGTGTGACAATGTTTCACGTGAAACATAACGTCATCATTATCGGTTCTGGTCCCGCTGGCTACACGGCCGCCATCTATCTTGGCCGTGCAGGTCTTAATCCTGTTATGGTCACTGGTGCGTTGTCGCCAGGTGGACAGTTGATCAACACCACTGAGGTGGAGAACTTCCCCGGATTCCCGGAAGGTATTCTTGGCCCGGATCTTATGGATCGCATGAAGGAACAGGCCAAGCGCTTCGGTACAACCTATATCACAGACGATGTCTCTTCCATTGAGGCGTGTGAGAGTGATTCGGTCAAGCCGACCTATCGTGTAACGCTCTCCGATGACTCCCAGTTGGAGGCATCAGCACTCATCATCGCCACAGGGTCGTCATTCCGTAAGCTTGGGGTGCCCGGCGAACAGGAGCTGTCCGGACATGGCGTCTCGTACTGCGCCACCTGCGATGGCTTCTTCTTCAGGAACAAGCCTATCGTGGTCGTAGGCGGTGGCGATTCGGCTTTTGAAGAGGCATTATTCCTGACCCGGTTCGGTTCTTCGGTCACCTTGATTCACCGACGCGATAGCTTCCGTGCCTCGCAGATCATGGTGGACCGAGCCAAAGCCAATCCGACCATCACCCTACTGACCAACACAGTGGTGACCTCCATTACCGGCACCTCCTCCCCCACACAGAACACCGGTGCACCTATTGCCATTCCTGGCTTGACAATCAAACGACCGGCTGTGGCACCGGCCAGTGTCAGCAGCATTGCCGTACGTAACGTGGTGACCGGAGAAGAAAACACGCTGGACACCAACGCCGTATTCGTGGCTATCGGCCATACGCCAGCCACTGATTTTGCAGCTGGTGTTGTGGACCGTGACAATGATGGGTATGTCGTGGTGCAGGGTGCCAGCACGGTGACCAGTGCGCCAGGCATCTTTGCTGCAGGCGATTGCGTGGATCGTACTTATCGTCAAGCGATCAGCGCAGCGGGCATGGGCTGCCGTGCAGCGCTGGATACGCAGGCCTATCTTACGGACTGATGGTGGCGGACTGATGGTGGCTTGCTGTTCTGACTGCTGCCTGTGACATAGGAGCAGCGCTAGGTCAGTGTTACAGCATGCCGCCCTTGGATAGTACGCACCGGTCAAAGGCATAGAAAGGCCCCTCAGGCGACGGAGAGGTTGTGCCCGATGTTTTGCGCAAATGTGGCCTGGTCCGTCGTCGGGGGAATGACTTCAGTCGGTTGATTGCATGATGCCGTCGAGCCGGGACATGTCCAGGTAGCGGCGGCTCGACCAATCGTTGACGGTGACGTAGCGGATCCTGGCGCAGATGAGCATGAGCGCGGCGGACGCCCATTCGCGGTGGGTGGGCGGCACCTTGGAGAGCACGTTGCGCATGAAGTGGACCATGCACCGCTGGTATCTGGCCTGCGGCAGCATCTCGCCGACGGTGGCGACGAGCCCGGCGCACCTGTCGCCGACCACGAGCCTGACGCCCTTCAGGCCGCGCTCGATCATGGACCGTATGAACTGCTCCCAGCTGGCCTTGTCCTCCTTCATGCCCTCGGCCACGCCGATGACCTCCCGGTGGCCCGTGTCGTCCACGCCGATGGCGACCAGCACGCTCACGTTCTCGACCGACCCGCCCCATGAGCGCTTGTGCCACACACCGTCCATGAACACGTACGGGTACTCGCCCCCAAGCGGCCGGTTGCGCCATTCGTCGATCTGGTCGTACACCTTCCTGAGCTTGTCGGAGAGCGTCTGCGGGGGCATCCGCTCGCCCCACAGCAGGCGGCTGATGTCGTCGACCTGACGCGTGCTGACGCCGGCCAGGTACATGTCGATCAGCGCCTCCTCGACGCTCTGCTCGCGACGCCGGTAGCGTTCGATGACCGCCGACTCGAAGACCGCGCCCTTCAGCTTGGGCACCTTGAGTCCGAGCCTGCCGGCCTTGACGGTGAACCTGCGCGCGTAGTGGCCGGCCCGGTACGCCTTGCGTCCATCGCTTCTCTCGTATCTGGCGGCGTTGGCGATTAGGTCGGCCTCCTCGTCGAGCATCGCGTTGACGATCTGCTCGACCTTGTCGCGCACCATGGCGTCGAGCTTGGTCTCGAACATGGCCTGGTCGAACTGTATGATTTCCTTGGACATGGCCCGTGCCTCTTTCCAATCGCGGTTTTCCTGTGTTAGCGGCTGAAAATCGTACCCGGTGCGGGCCATGTTCATATCCGGGAAGCCCGAATCACAAAGTGCGCAAAAACCGGGCGTTATCTCTCGTCGCCCGCGACAGCTTCACCCCGCAAAACTGAAAACAAAAACTCGAGATACAGCAAGGACCGGCATCCTGTTACGAAGCCGGTCCTGCAATTACGTTTCAGCAATCGCGCCTTAACGAAGAAAGTGGGCGTCGCACCAGACGTGTTCGACGGCCCAGATGGCGGGGTTGAGCAGAAGCACGTCGGCAGCATAGCCGGGGGCAAGCAGACCGAGCGGCTGCTTGGTGACCGGGTTCGCACGATCGAAACCGAATGCTTTGGCCGGAATCAACGTGGCGGCTTCCACCGCGTCGGTAGGCGTGAATCCTAATTCGAGCACCGCACGCTGAACAGCCTTTTCCAACGTCAACGTGGAACCGGCTATCGCACCATTCGATGCAAGACGAGCATGACCGTCAATCACATTCACATCCAACGCACCCAGCAAATAATGACCATCCGGGCAATCGGTGGCAGCCATAGCGTCGGTCACAAACGCAATGCGATGCGGAGCGAAGCCGAATCCCAAACGCACCATCGGATCCTGCACATGAAAACCATCATTAATCAACTCAACAGTGACGCGCGGATCCTCAACAGCAGCCGGAATCGGACCAGGCTCACGATGATGCAAACCATTCATCGCATTGAACATGTGCGTCATAATGCCAGCACCCGCATCAAAACCTCTGCAGGCGGTTGCATAATCGGCATCGCAATGTCCCACCGCAGGAACCACTCCAGCCGCAGCAAAACGACGAATCGCATCAATGCCATGCGGTAGTTCGGGGGCGATGGTGATCTGTCGCAAACAGCCGTTCGCAGCATGCAAAAGCCGATCAACATATTCGGGAACCGGATCTTTCAAGCATTCCGGATCATGCGCACCTTTGCGAGACAACGCAAGGAACGGACCTTCCAAATGCGCTCCAAGAATGTCAGGGCGAGCACCCATCATGCCACGCACGGTTTGAAGATTGGCGCACATCACGTCGAGCGGGTTGGTGATCAAACTGAGCACCTGACGGGTGGTGCCGTGCATCATATGACCTGCGCGGGCCATGCGTATGCCTTGCACACCGTCATCGAAGGAACTCCCCCACGAACCGTGCGCATGAATGTCGACGTAACCGGGAGTCATCATGCGGCCTGCAGCGTTGGTCACGAAACCGGCCGAACCGGTCATGGAATCGCCGGAACCAACCGAACTGACCGAATCGGAATCAGCATCGGCATCCAAACCGACGCTTGCGCATGCCGCAGCAAAATCATCGTCCCGATTCCCAGTCGCAATAATCGCGCTACCATCGGAAACCAGCCAATAATGTTCCGCAACACCTCGCGCATCGACTTTGCGCGCATTGTGAATCGCAAACGGACGGGCCGACTGCGCTAACGCAACGTCCACCTCATTCGCAAACCGCTCCCGAGACTGTTCCATATTCAAACCTTCCGACTCATTCACAGCCATATTCCTCAATTAGCATCCAATTCTTCCAGCGAGTGGAGGAATCCTCCCGCTGACAGGCCAAAAACGTCCAGAATGTTCCAGCAGTTCGTTCGGCACGGAGGTTTGCGCGTATACGCGACCCAGGAAGAAGCCGAATGGCGAAACGCAACACGGGATGATGAATACGATGGCGAACAGTATGCCGAATGGTGCCATGAACGCCCATCCTGTTCGATCCTCGCGGCGTTGCGCTTCAGTGCGCTTTTTGCCATAGAAGAGCCTACGTACCATCTACGTAGCCATAACGTCTCGGAACCACTTTCGGCGCGGAAAGTCTCACGACCCATATGACAATTGAACGTCAAACAACAACATGACGCTTATCCGCAGCACGGAACAACGAAAAACCTCTCACCAGAATCATGCGAGGCTGCACCTTTTAAGATTTGCCGTTAAGTTAGTAGCTAAGTAAATTAGATGGCCCTGCACCAGCCAGTGTTCTCCAGTTCACATTTGACGGACATCGACTTCCCCATTAAGAGACGCCACTCTGGGAGATAGACACGCCCCTGACATTGACTTCATGTCCACACTCAACCAGGGTAAGGTCGAGCGTGAACATGAAGTCAGCTTGAGTCGATTAGAGCTGAATCACGACTCCCTCCCAACGAGCAAGCTCGCCGCGAGCGATCGACTTCACGCCATGTACGGCATCATAGGTGCTGAGCAGCACCTGCGACTCGCTCACGCCATTCCCGAGCAATCGCGCGACCTCCGCCGGCACCCGCGCCGTCCTACCGGTGAGATTGACCATGACGAGAATCGTATCGTCGCCGCCGGTACGGGTGAACGAATACACCTGCTCGCTGTCTGCCGCGACCAGATTCCACTCGCCCGTCGCGACGGTCGCGTTGCCGTGGCGCATGGCGATGAGCTTCTTGTAGAAGCCGTACACGGAATCAGGATCGTCGAACTCCTCGGCGGCGTTGATCTCCACATGGTTCGGATTGACGCCGATCCACGGTTCCGTCGCCGCGTCGGCCGCGGTGAAGCCGGCGTACCTGGAAGCGTCCCACTGCATCGGCGTGCGCGAATTGTCCCGTCCGATGAGCGCGAGGGCCGCCATCATCGATTCCGGCGACTGGCACCTGGCCTCCTCCACGCGCTGGCGGTAGGCGTTGATGGCCTCCAGATCGCGGTACTGGTCGAGCTTGGTGAAATGGGCGTTGGTCATGCCCAGCTCCTCGCCCTCATAAATGTAGGGGGTGCCACGGTGCATGTGCAGCAGCATGCCGAACGCCTTGGCGCTCAACTCGCGCGACTCGCGGTCAGAGTCGTCGCCCCAACGGGACACGACACGCGGCTGGTCGTGGTTGCAGAAGAACAGGCTGGCCCAGCCGGCGTTCCTCACGGCCTCCTGCTGGTCGGCAAGACGAGCACGCAGATTCCTGACTTCGAACGGCACGGTGTTCCACTTGGAACCTTCCTGGTCGACGCCCACGTGGTCGAACAGGAACAGCATGTCGAGTTCCTTGTGGGCCGGATCGGTAATGAACTCGTTGCGTTCCGGAGTGATGCCCGGCGCCTCGCCGACGTTCATGTAGCCCTCACGGCCCTCGAACACCTCACGGCGCATTTCGGCGAGGAACTCGTCGAGCCGCGGACCATCGGAACAGAACGGGCTCGCGTCCGTGTATCCCTCTTCGCCTATCTCTCCTTCGGACAGTTCCGAGTCGACCTCTCCAGGCAGCCGTCCGTGGCTATCGAGTTGTTTCGAGATCAAGGTGATCACGTCCATGCGGAAGCCGTCGATGCCACGGTCCATCCACCAGTTCATCATCCTGTACACGGCCTTGCGCACCTCCGGATTCTCCCAATTCAAATCCGGCTGCTTCCTGGAGAACTGGTGGAGGTAGTATTCGCCGCGCTTCGGATCGTACTGCCACGCGGAACCGCCGAAATAGGAACCCCACCGGTTCGGCTCGGCGCCCGGGGTGCCCGGCTCGTGGCCCGGCCTGGCCGGACGCCACCAATACCAGTCGGCATACGGGTCGTCCTTGTCGCGAGAAGCCTGGAACCAGGCATGCTCGTCGGACGTGTGGTTGACCACCAGATCCATCACGATCTTCAGACCGCGCCTGTGCGCCTCGGCGAGCAGCTCATCCATGTCGTCGAGCGTGCCGAACAGCGGGTCGATGTCCTGGTAGTCGGAGATGTCGTAGCCGTTGTCGTCCTGCGGGGACCTGTAGACCGGGGACAGCCACAGCACGTCCACGCCAAGATCAGCCAAATAATCGAGACGGCTGGTGATGCCCTTCAGGTCGCCGATGCCGTCGCCGTTCGTGTCCTGGAAGGAACGCGGGTAGATCTGGTAGACCACCGCGTTGGCCCACCACGGGTTCGGGGTCGCGCCGTTGGAACGCACGGCGTCGGGAAGGACGGAACGATTGAAATCAGTCATATCTTGTTTCCTTATTAAATCAAGTTCTTCATCAACGCGATGCTATGGATCCACGTTGCCTATACACGGGATGAATCAATGTTGCTTTTTCCTTTCCCTTTAGAGTTCCATCCATGAGTCGAACAAGCATGCTCATGCCCAGTTGACACAACTCTGCTGGCATTAAGGGAAATTCATCTATCCTCAGACGCTTGCCTATGGAATCTGTATATGTTCCCGCTGAAATCAGCGAAAGATCTTGAGGAATCTTCATTCCACGCTGCCGCGTCGCAGCAACAAGGTTATTAAGGAACAATGGGCCGCCTTGAGTCACAATTGCTGTGTTCTCACTCGAGATGAACCTCTCAAGTAGGTTTTCGGCAGCATCGAAATCATCCTCGTCGGTAAACTCTTCATCTATATGAATCTTGTATCGCGCAGCAGCATCATGCATTGATGCCCTGAGCCGAATGAGGTAATTTGCACCTCCATTTCGTTCGTAATCAATCTCCTCCCCCCCTGCAAACAGAATTCTGCTGGGCGGGTTCTAGTGATCGTTGCAACACCTGACCTACCGCAAGGAGGGTCAGGTG
>ENA-UOJG01001095-UOJG01001095.1-human-gut-metagenome-genome-assembly--contig:-C47-NODE-1095-length-31259-cov-7.778009_pt1 | contig 31259 bp, 17 predicted proteins | sample MGYA00242340_ERZ723887 | MGnify/ENA metagenome assembly ERZ723887 | reverse complement strand
CGCCGGCGGTGATGCCGATGAGCTCGGTGCCGCCGAAGCTGAACATCACCACGACAAGCGCCATCAACAGGCCGGTCCAGGTGCCGTCTTTGGTCTGCTCCATGAGACCGTTCGGGAAGAAGCCCCCTTCCAAGGTGAACCAGTTGGCAAAGCTCGCTTTGATGCCGGATGCGGTGGGCAGAGCGAAGATGATGACGGCCAGGCCGCCGACGATCATGGCAATCACGGCCACAATCTTGATGATGGCGAACCAGAACTCGAACTCTCCGAACTTGGAGACGCCCAGCAGATTGGCGGCGCAGATGACCACTAGGAATACGGCTGCCGACACCCATGTCGGAATCGCCGGGAACCAGTAGTTTACGAATTTGCCCACCACGGACAGCTCCACCATCGAGACGAGGATGTAGTTGAACCAGTAGTTCCAGCCGGAGATGAAGCCGGCGCGCTTGGACCAGTAGCGAGTGGCATAGTAGCTGAACGCGCCCGCCTTCGGATCCTCGACGGACATCTCGCTCAGCGCGCGCACGATCATGAAGATCGCGAGGCCGCCGATCAGGTAGGCCAGCAGAATCGAGGGGCCGGCCAGCGCGATGGATTCGCTGGAACCATAGAACAGGCCGGTTCCGATAGCGCCGCCCAGTGCAATCAGCTGGATGTGACGGTTCTTCAGTGACTTGCGCAGCGTGGCCGGCACCGGCACATCGTCGGTTTCGCGCGACTTCTTAGGTGCGTCAGTAGTACTCATTGTGCTCTTCTCTCGAGTCTCTTTGATTTTTAGCATGACCGGCGGGAGGTCGCCATGCGCAACGCTCGTCATTGTAAGGCGCGGCATGCCGTAATGCCAAAGAATGCCGATGCCAGCCCATACCGGTATTCGCGTTTGATCGAAACAGCTAAAGTCGGCAGTGGCCTATCAAACCATCCCCACCAATTCACTGCGAGACGGGCATGCCCATGGTGAAAATGGTGTGGGCCACTGATTCCGGAGATGCTGCGAGGTCGGTGGCGAGCCAGTATTGCAGTAGGCCGATGCTGCCGGATACGGCGAAGCGCATGCGCATTTGGGCCTCGACCGGGTCGTTGGCGGCGGGCTGCAGCTGCTCGGCGACTGTCTGCCGGCTGTAAATAAGTCCCAGTAGCTGCTGTTGGAAGCCGATATCTGCTTTCGGGCTCATCAATACCTGCAGATGCTTGCGATTGTCGGCGATGTATTGGCAGATACGTTCGATGACGTGCTCGATGCCGGCTGAATCAGGCTGCGCGAGCAACTGGTCGAGCGCGGCAGTAACCCAGGCCATGGTCTCGTCTTCGATATCGTGCAGTAGATCTTCAATGCTTGTGTAATGCGCATAGAACGTGGAACGGTTCACGTCCGCCCGCTCGCACAATGCCTTGACGGTGATGGACCCAAGCGGCTGGTCCTGCAGCAGCTCGACGAGCGCGTCTTGCATGGCGAGCCGTGTGTATCGGGTGCGGCGGCTTTCCGTCAAATCCTTGGCCATGGCATTCTCCCCAAGTTCCGACAACTCACAATCCAACTGTTGGTTGCAGAACCGACACAGTGTTGTTTTACTTGAGTATAGCAAGGGAACGCAGGTGGCATTGCGAATGGAGCGGGCCGTGGTGGGAACTGTTGGAGGTGCGTGATGGCATATATCGAATTCGATCATGTGGTCAAGGAATACCCCTCCGGCAGCAGCGTGATTCGGGCGCTCGATGAGGCGAGCTTTACCGCCGATCAAGGCGAGTTAAGCGTCATCCTCGGCCAGTCAGGCGCAGGCAAGACCACGGCGTTGAACATTCTGGGCGGCATGGATACCGCGACTTCAGGCCGCGTCATTGTGGGCGATCGCGACATCACCGGATTGCGTAAGCGCGATTTGGTGACCTACCGGCGCAACGACATCGGCTTCGTTTTCCAGTTCTACAATCTTGTGCCGAACCTTACCGCGCTGGAAAACGTGGAGCTTGCCTCACAGATTTGCCCCGACCATTTCGACCCGGTGGAAACCTTGTACAAGGTCGGGTTGGGGGAGCGCATGGGGAACTTCCCAGCGCAACTGTCCGGCGGCGAACAACAGCGTGTATCCATCGCCCGCGCGATTGCCAAAAAGCCGAAGCTGTTGTTGTGCGATGAGCCGACCGGTGCGCTCGATTACGAGACCGGCAAGGAAGTGCTGCAGTTGCTGCAGGATATTTGCCAAACACAAGGCATGACCGTGATGATCATCACGCATAATTCCGCGCTTGCACCGATGGCTCACAAAGTGATTCGCTTCCGCTCCGGCAAGGTGACCAGCGAGGAGGTCAACGCAACGCCGCGGCCCATCGCCGATATCGAATGGTAGGTGATTGGCGATGCTCACTGCAAGACACTCTGTGAAACGCCCCGTGAAACAAGCGAGGCGATTTGTGAAACATTCTGTGAAACGGCGGAACCTCGACGATAGCGGCGGTCGAGGAGCGGGCGTTTCTGCGGTATTTGCCAAAGATACGTTGCGTTGCTGGCTGCGCAGCTGGAAGAGGTTCGTCTCGATCGCCGTCATTACGCTGCTTGGCGTGGCCGTGCTGACCGGCATCTACGCCGGATGCCGCGATGCTTTTCTGGCGGCCGGTCGTTTTTACGATCAGCAGGGACTGCATGACCTGCAGGTGCTATCCACATACGGCCTGACCGATGATGATGCGGCGGCACTGCGCCGAATCGACGGTGTGCAAACCGTGCAGCCCGAACGTTCTCAGACGGTGACCACGTTGGTGGACGGCACCAAGAAAACCGTGACCATGCAGGAAATCGGTACCGAAGGGCTTGATCAGCCGTACCTGCAACAAGGCAAACTGCCGAACAAGGCCGGCGAAGTGGCGGTGACTCAGCAGTTCCTGAACGATAGCGGACTCAAGATTGGCGGCACCATTACTGTGACGCCACAAGACACCTCTTCATCCGTCATATCGGTAGCGGCCACGGAGACTGACGATTCCAATAATGATTCCAATGACGATTCCAATAATGCCGATACGGTAGGTGTCGCCGCCAATGCCTCGGCATCCGATGCGAAGTCCGCCGCCAATACGGACGCCGACGCCGAGCAATCCCCGCAGTTCCCCACGAAACTCACCATCACCGGCGTCGTACTTGACCCGCGCGACCTCAACAATCCAGACGGCTATTCGGGCATGACCTCCTTCCGGTCCACCTCATCCGAGGACTATACGTTCTTTGCACCCAGCGACGGCGTGACCGGCAATATATACACTGCGATATCGGTTGCCGTCACTGGTGCGTCCGATTTTGACACGTTTTCCGATGCCTACGATGAAGCCGTCAAAACCGTGGCCGACCGTATCGAACATCAGATACAGACCACACGCCAGAAAGCCCGTCGTCAACAGATCGTCTCCAGCGCGCAGCGCAAACTGGACGATGCCCAAGACGAGGCCAACGAGCAGCTGGACGAAGCCCAGAAGCAGATCGACGACAACTGGGCCGAGCTGGAAGCCAACGAAACGACATTGCAAGATAGCCGTACCGAATTGGAGAACAACAGGACAACCATTACCGATGGCGAACGGCAGCTCGCCGATGGACGTGCGCAGATTGCAACGGCCCGTCAACAGATCGCGCAAGGTCGCCAGCAGATAGCCGAAGCGCGCACCCAGCTCGAATCAGGCAAAACGCAGCTCACCTCGGCTCGCAAACAGCTCGATGCGGCGCAAACGGAACTGACCGCCAATCGCACGAAAATCGAACAGGGCATTACCCAAATCGACCAAGGCATGGCGCAAATTGATCAGATGCTGCCCATGATTCAACAGGCCAACAATCTACTGGCGCAACTTGACCCGAACATCGACCTCAACTCACCCACATGGCAGGCCATCAAGCAACTGCTCGCGCGCCTTGGCATTACCGTGCCTGAAGTGCCGTCAATCAGCGATCTGCGGCAACAGCTGACCGCCAAGCAAACGGAACTGCAAACGCAGCGAGACAGTCTGGCCCAGCAGAAAGCCGATTTGCAGCGCACATTAAACGAAACCATTGCCCCCGCACAATCCACCTTGGACCAGCAGAACGCGCAACTGACCGCCAAGGAACAGGAAGCGGCTGCAGGAGAGGCACAGCTCAATACCAAATCCGCGGAACTCGAAGCGAATGCCGCAACCCTCGAAACCCAGTCGGCGCAACTTGAAGCGCAGGCCGCCCAACTGGCCAGCGGCAAGCGGCAGCTTGAAGAAGGCGAGCGGCAGCTGAAAGAAGGCGAACAACAGCTCGCGGACGGCAAGGCGAAACTGGATGATGCGCAGTCTGCACTCGATGCGATGCGAAGCGAAGCGGAAAGCGAATTCGCCAAGCAGCAACGGCGCATCGACGATGTGGCCAACGCACGTTGGTATGTGCAGACGCGCGCTTCGATCGACGGATTCAGCTCGCTCAAATCAGATGTCAGTTCCATCGAATCCATCGGCCGCGCATTCCCGATTGTGTTCCTGCTGGTCGCCGTGCTCATGAGCCTGACCACCATGACCCGCATGGTCGAGGAAGACCGCGGACTTATCGGCACCTACCTTGGACTCGGCTATGGCGGACTCGCCGTGTCCAGCCGGTATCTGCTGTTCGCGTTGCTCGCCTGCTTGGTCGGCGGCGGCATCGGTCTGCTGGTCGGATTCCTCGGCATCCCGGCATTCCTGATGGTGGTGATTGAGGGACTGTATATATTGCCCGGTGTGCGACTTGAATACGACTGGCTGTACGGCTCGGCCGGCATCGTGCTGTTCGTGGTCGGTGTGGGCGTGGTCACCGCGCTCGCCTGCCGCGAGGAGATACGGCACACGCCCGCCGCGCTGATGCGCCCGAAGGCGCCGAAGGCGGGCGCTCGCATATTGTTGGAGCGGATTCGCCCGGTATGGAGCCGGCTGAACTTCCTCGGCAAAGTCACCGCGCGCAATATCTTCCGATTCAAGTCGCGTTTGATTATGACCGTGGGCGGCGTGGCTGGTTGCACAGCGCTGATTATCTGCGGATTTGCGATTAACGACACCGTCGACACGACTGGCGTCAAGCAATATGAGCAGATCTACCAGTATGACTTGATGGTGGTGGCCAATGACGATGACGCCGCCGCGATGCGCAAGCAGGTGGCACAAGATGGCCGGGCCACCGAAACGCTGAATCTGCGCGTGGATAGCGGCGAGATGAGCAATGCGGCGCAGGAAAGCGAAACCGTGCAGCTGATGACGGTGCCCAACAATTCGTTGAACAAACTGAACGACATGGTCACGCTGGAAGAGGCCGGTGACGATGGGTGGTTCGAGCTGCCCAATATCTTCGGCAAAGCGGGTGGCGGCACTGTAGCGCTGGACGATAGTGGTGTGATTGTGGCGAAGTCCGCAGCCAATTCGTTGGATATTCATGCGGGCGACACCGTCACGTTGAGCAATGGCGGCAGCGGGCGGGCCAAGGTGAAGGTTGCGGCGGTGACGCGCAACCTCATCGGCTCTGATGTGTACATCAGTGAGCGACTGTACGACCAGAAGTTTGCGGCCGACGGTGTGACGTCTTCGGCTTCGGGAGATGGCACTGCCTCGACCTTGACGTGGAACGCGATGCTCGCCAAGCTGAAAGGTTCCGAGACCGAACAGGCCGAATATGCGGATCGGTTGGGCGAGGAATCGTCGGTGCTCAAGGCCGTGAGCTGTGCGCATCTGGCCGCCACGTTTAAGTTCGATTTGATGGGTGCCGTGGTGGCGCTGATTGTGGGGCTCGCCGGCGGCCTGGCGCTGGTGGTGCTGTTTACGTTGGCCAATACGAACGTGTCCGAACGCATCCGCGAGATGGCCACACTGAAGGTGCTGGGCTTCTATGACCGCGAGGTGCACAACTACGTGAACCGCGAGATGATGATATTGACCGGTATGGGTGTGGTGGTTGGTCTGCCGCTTGGCAGGTGGATAGGCGGATTACTGACTGCTGCGTTGAATATGCCGTCGCTGTATTTCGAAGTGGAAGTGCACTGGTACAGCTATGCGATTGCCGTGGTGGCGACGCTGGCGTTCGCGCTGCTGGTGCAGCTGTTCACCAACCCAGTGCTCGATCGCGTAGACCCGGTCAGCTCGCTCAAGTCCGTGGAATAGAGGTAGAAGTTCAATTTGGTGTTGATGAATTGAACTTTTTGGCGGAATATTTACAGTATCATCGCATGTATTCTTGAGCTGAGCGGTTTTCGTGACATATTTCGGTGATACAGTTTGAACTTGTTTTGAACGAGTATCGCGTCTGGTGCGTAACAATCGGGCGGCAGAGAAGAGAAATGAAATCAGTATGGCCGATACGAATGTGAATGGTGGTACACAGCAGGCTACGGGCAAACTCAAGTCTGTCGAAAGCCTGGACCAGACCAACGAGATGGAGCGTGGCCTGAGCAATCGCCACGTACAGTTCATCGCCATTGGCGGCACCATCGGCACCGGCCTGTTCCTGGGCTCGGGCAAGTCAATCTCGCTAACCGGCCCCTCGATCATCTTCGTGTACATTCTGGTCGGTGTCATCATGTTCTTCCTGATGCGCGCCATCGGCGAAATGATGTACCGTGACCCCAGCCAGCACACCTTCATCAATTTCATCACCCGTTACCTTGGCAACGGGTGGGGGCATTTCGCCGGCTGGACGTATTGGGCCGCGCTCGTGCTGCTGGGCATGACCGAGATCACGGCCGTCTCCACGTACTTCATCACCTTCTTCGACACGTTCGGCATCGACCTGACCCATTGGAAATGGCTGATCGAGCTGTGTTTCCTGGTGTCGCTGGTCTCCATCAACCTGATTGCCGTCAAGGTGTTCGGCGAGGTGGAATTCTGGTTCTCGATGATCAAGATCACGCTGATTTGCGCGATGATCGCCACCGCCGTGGTCATGATCGTGATCGGCTACCATTACCCAGCCGTGCAGATTCACGGCGTGGACCACGTGAGCCCGGCCGGCCACGCCGGATTCGACAACCTGTTCGCCAACTTCTCGTTCGCGCCGAACGGTTGGATGGCCTTCCTCATGAGCTTCCAGATGGTGTTCTTCGCCTACGAGATGATTGAATTCGTGGGCGTCACCGTCTCCGAGACCAAGAATCCGCGCAAGGTGCTGCCCAAGGCCATCAACGAGATTATCGTGCGCGTGCTCATCTTCTATGTGGGCGCACTGGTGGCCATCATGTGCATTGTGCCGTGGACCTCGTTCAAGCCGAACAAGGACGGCTCCTTCGCATCCCCGTTCATTATGATGTTCCAGTATGCCGGGCTGAATTGGGCGTCTGCGCTGGTGTTCTTCGTGGTGATTACCGCCGCATCTTCCGCGCTGAACTCGCTGCTGTACTCGGCTGGCCGCCACCTGTACCAGCTGTCCGAGGTGTCGCCGAACCCGACGCTCAACAAGCTCGGTCAGGTGTCCGATCGCAAGGTGCCGGCCCGCGCCATCCTGGTGTCCGCGGCGCTGATACTGCTGTCGCCGATCGTCAACGCCATCCCCGGCGTGTCCGGAGCGTTCGTGCTGTTCTCGTCCGCCAGCTCCGCGGTGTTCCTGTTCATCTACATCCTGACGCTGATGGCACACCGCAAGTACCGTCGCTCCGCTGATTTCATTCCGGACGGGTTCGTCATGCCCGCTTGGAAGGTGCTCAATACGGTGGCAATCGTGTTCTTCGTGTTCATCTACCTGACGTTGTTCCTTGCGGACGATACGCGCAATTCCGCGATTGCCGGCCTGGTGTGGCTTGTGGGCTTCGGTGGATTCTCTATGCTGCGCGAACGCTACCGTAGCCGCGATTTAAAGGCCGCACTGGAACACAAGGAGTGATTGGACGGGCTGATTGGCTGGCGGCTATTAGTTGGGTGGCTGTTGGCTGTTGGCGGCTGACTGGCTAGCGGCCGATAGCCAATGACTGGGCTGATCGTCAGCCAATCGGCTGCCTATAGGTCTCATTGATACATTCGGTCATCCGATTAGTGCATTTGCGCGGACAATTAGTGCATTCGATCATCGGATTAGTACATCAGTGTGCAATTATTAGTACAATTAGCCGCCTAATTAGTACATTAGGACATAAAACAATGTCCTAATGTACTAATTAGATGCTAAAATACGATAAGTGCCATGTCCTAATGTATGAATTATCGCTATGAAGGGCGGAATGCGATGACGCAGGATGAACTTATGCAAGTGCTGCAGGCCGGTGAATCATCTATGGTCGAGTTCAAGCGCTGCAGCGAATTGCCTCATACGGATACTTTTGAGACTGTATGCTCATTCGCCAATCGTTCTGGTGGCAGCATTTATCTTGGCGTTGACGATGACGGTCAAGTGCTCGGCGTCGATTCTAAGCGCGTTAGTGAGATAGAGCGCAACGTTGTCAACGTAGTGTCTAATCGTAAGATGTTCGAACCGGCTCCAATGGTGGAAACGGAACATATCGAGTACGACGAACGGATTATTGTTCGTATTTGGGTAGCTCCGAGTTCTTCGGTTGTGCGGTTCAAGGGCGCAGTGTTTGATCGCATTGCTGATGTGGATACACACATCGAAAGCGATATCCAGATTAGTCAAATGTATATTCGCAAGCAGAACTACTATTCCGAACGGCGAATTTTCCGTTACGTGACTCCGTTTGATTTGCGTCCTGAGCTGATTGCGCGAATGCGGCAGCTGGCGGTCGCTCAGCGAGCTGGGCACCCTTGGGGAACTATGTCTGACGAAGAACTGTTCCGCAGCGCCAAGCTATACGATCGTGATTACACGACCGGCGAAGAGGGCTTTAATCTTGCTGCAGTGCTGCTCTTGGGCAAGGATGAAGTCATTTCCTCGGTTTGCCCAGCGTATATTACTGATGCCGTGGTTCGGCGAGACAATATTGACCGATACGATGACCGACTTATGGTGCGGACCAACTTGTTCGATTCGTACGAGCAACTCCGTGAATTTACTGAGCGGAATCTGCCTGACCGCTTTGTGTTAAAGGGCGATAAGCGAGTGAGCCCGCGTACGATGATCGCCCGTGAATTGGTGGCAAACAGCCTCATGCATCGGGAGTATTCCAGTCCGGTGGTGGCGCGTGTCACCATTGATAATGAATCCATCCGGACGGTTAATGCTTCGCGCTCATTCTTTGAAGGTCGAATGAAGCTGGGCGAGTTCACGCCAATGCCAAAGAATCCGATTATCGCTAATGTGTTTGTGCAGACCGGCATAGCCGAGCAGCTGGGTAGCGGACTGCGGAATCTGATAAGAGCGTCCCGGCAATATACTGAGCGAGAGCCTGAGTTCCGCGATGGTGACATATTCGAGGCGACGATTCCTATTGTTCCTGCGCTGAAGACCGTGGATGGTTCTGGTTTTGCTAGCGTGAGATCTGTAGTTGAGAAAGATGCCGAAGAGGGTGCGAGGCTCATTGGCGGGGAACGTGTGGATGGTAAGAAAGCAGATGCAACCGCATCGGGTGAAATTGATTCGCGGGCAGCGATGCTGTCGGCGATGAATCGACGCTTGACAGAGGTTGACTATGTGACTGTACCTGAACTCGCCAAGATAACAGAGCTCGATAACAGAACAGTCCGCAAATTCCTAAACGGTTTAGTTGCGCAAGGAAAGCTGATTGCTGAAGGCAACACGCGTGGTCGGCGTTATCGGAAGGGATAGCGGGCGCGATATCTCGATGCAGTGGGATTCACTTAAGGGCTACGGCAAATATGATTCGTAGCGATTGGGCCAGCGCAATTCGAATGGCTCATGACTTTGTGCGTCGTTTGTGGTCTCTGAAGTTGTTTGCTGGGTGACGGTTTTGTGATAAAATCGCTCATATCAAAATGTTTGCGTAAACATTTTGGCTGCGCCGAAAGAAGGAGTCGACGTAGGTCATGTATCAGGCAAAGAGGCCGGCTCAGTGAAGCAAAGGCCGATTTTTCCGGTATAAGGCGGACAGCAGGAACACTAAGGAGACCAATGAAGGTACTGAGCAAATCGCTTGCTGCAATGGTTGCGGCGGCAACACTAGTGGGAGGAGGGGCGTTTGCGGTTGCCGGCACTGCGTATGCGGCTGATAACGATGCCATTACCGTGACCCCGAACCCATGGTATGCCAACAGTTTCGATGGCTGGGGCACCTCGCTGGCTTGGTTCGCCAACGCCACCGGCAGCCTCGGCGAGGAATCGGCCATCACCACCAATCTCGGCGATGACGCTTCCAAGGCTAAGGCTGTGGAATACGGCAAACAGCTGCGCGAACAGTTCTACCAGTCCATCTTCGGTGATGAAGGACTGGACCTGAACATGGCCCGCTACAACGTGGGCGGCGGCAATGCCTCCGATGTTGCCTACGGCTACCCATTCATGCGCCAAGGCGCTGCCGTGCCTGGCACGTGGAAAGATGACGCCACCGGCTCCGGCACGTATGGCAATGGCGTAACCACCAAGCAGGCCGACAAAGACAAGCTGGCTGCGGCATTCGACCCGACTGACGACAACCAGTATGACTTCTCCAAGTCCGCCGCCCAAGACTGGTGGATTGAGCGCGGTGCCACCGGCGATAACCCTGACATCACCGACGTAGAGGCCTTCGCCAACTCCGCTCCGTGGTTCCTGACCAACAGCGGTTACGCCACTGGTGGACGCAACTCCGGTAGCAATAATCTTGCAAACCCTGAGAAATTCGCTCAGTACATGGCCAAGAACGTCGAGCACCTCGAAAGCCTTGGCGCAAACGTTGACACGGTCGAGCCGTTCAACGAGTCCGAGACCAGTTACTGGGGCACTCCGGGCGACATGGCTTCGAAGTACACCGATGAGAGTGATGACAACACCAAGCTCATTAACAACTACTGGGATAAGTACTACTCCGACAAAGATAGGTCCGTCACCCCATACTCCAACGCGCTGAAGAAGCCGCAGGAGGGTATGCATGTCAGCAACGCCCAGCAGCAGCAGACGATTACCGCACTCGCTGAGGCGCTCAAGGACAATGATGACACCATCATCGCAGCCACCGATGCCACGAACTCCGCCGACTTCGTCAAGTCGTACAACCAGTACCCGCAGGCGATCAAGGACCTTATCGGCCAGTACAACGTTCACGCCTACTCCGACAGCAACCAGATGCAGTCGCGCGATATCGCTCAGGCAGACGGCAAGAAGCTGTCGATGAGCGAGGTGGACGGCTCCTGGCAGTCTGGCTCCTACAACCCGTACGGTTTCGACAACGCGCTGGGCATGATGAGCAAGATCAGCTCCAACGTCACCCGCCTGCAGTCCAAGGACTTCACCTTCTGGCAGGTGGTCGAGGACCTCTACAACATGCAGATGGGCTCGAATGTGAATCCGGCCGGTGAGAACACCAACTGGGGCACCGTGCTCATCGACTTCGACTGCACCGTGGCTGGCATGGACGGCAAGCTCTACTCCGAGCGCCGCGTGAACAACAACGGCGGTACCACCGATGGACTTGAACCGTGCACGGTTATTGCAAACGCCAAGTACAACGGCGTCAAGGCCATCACCCACTTCATCCACGCGGGCGACAAGGTCATCGCCAACAACGATGAGGACAACAACATGACTGCCACCTCCGACGATGGCAAGACACAGACCGTCATCCACCGCAACTCCGGCACCTCTGACCAGACCTTCGTCATCGACCTGTCGAAGTACGGCGAGATTGCCGACAACGCTTACGGTGAGCTCTACCTGACCACCGAAACCTCTGCCGAAGACAAGAACGCGGGTGTCGATTCCGCCACTCCGGAAGTCTTCGCCAAGACCAGCAACGTCAAGCAAGCTGAAGGCTCTGTGATGATTGACAAGGCTGCCAAGACCGCTACGGTCACTGTGCCCGCCCGTTCTATCGCCTCCATCCAGCTCACTGGCGTGACCGGCTACGCTAAGGATGCTGCCGTCGAGACCGGCGACACTTACCAGCTCGTTGGTAAGCAGTCCGGCAAGGCCGTGGCTGATACCACTTCTGGTGATTCCGCGCTGTCCCTGGCCAACGTCGCTTCCGATGCCGAGAACGCCAAGAAGCAGACTTGGACCTTTACCCAGATCGAGCAGCCCGCCGACTCCGAGCGCCCTGATCTCAAGGCTTATGTGATTACTAACGCCGAAGGCAAGGTGCTGGTGTCCAAGGATGGCACGAACGCGCTTTCCAACGAAACGGTTGAGGCCGCTAAGTCCGACCCGGCTGCCAAGTGGATTCTCAACACTTCCGATGGTTCGACCTACCAGCTGCTCAATGCCGCGACTAAGACGAACCTCGATGTGGATAACTCTGGTACCACAGTCGGCACGAAGGTTGGCTTGTGGCAGTCACCGAGCGGCACTTCGCCGTCCGCCAACCAGACATGGACTCTACGCAATGTAACGCCGACCAGCCAGAAGACCGTGAACGTGCAGACCGCCGTTAACGAGAAGGCCGCGCTGCCGACCGAAGTCACGCTCTACTACACCTGGGGCGAAGGCAAGGCCACGGTTGCCAACTGGGATACTTCCAAGGTCGATGTGGCCAAGGAAGGCACCTACGAAGCCACCGCTACCGCCACCGATGTGTACGGCAACGAGTTCAATGTCGCCGCTACGGTCTACGTTGGCGCGCTCACCGTTTCCGATCCGGTATCGGCTACAGTGCTGGCCGGCACCAGTGCGAGCGAGGCGAAGGCCGCGCTTGAGGCTGCGCCGGTGTATCTGCACGTCAAGGCATCGCCTGCATTCGAGGGCGATGCGGCTAAGGTTACGTGGAACTTCGATGGGCTTGATACCAAGCTCGCCGATGCCAAGGCTGGCGACAACATTGCCGTGGCCGGTACCTACCAGCTGGACGACACGACCACGATTGCGCTGAAGGGTACGATCTATGTCACCGCCGCCACGCCTGAGAATGTGGCCGACACTGCTTCCAACCTGACTGTGACCAACCAGCAGACGGAATACAGCAAGGGCGACCAGTGGAAGAAGCTCACCGATGGTGACACGTCAGCTGAAGCCTGGGTGACGTGGAACTCTGCTGGTGACTATTCCGCCAGCCCGACCGCCACGATTGACTTCGGCTCTGAGTGTGAGCTTAGCAGCGTGACCATTACGTATGGTGACAAGGCTCCGGCTTCCGCCAAGGCCGAGTACACCACTGATGGCGAGACGTGGATGCAATTCGGTAGCGATGTTAAGCCTGCCGCAGGCCAGACGGTGACGTTCAAGGCCGATAAGGGCACAGTGAATGCCACGAAGGTGCGCATTGTGAACACCGTGAACAACGACTACATGAACGCCACCGAAATTCAGGCATTCGTGACGCCGGTTCAGGGTGCTGCGAAGAACATCGCCGCGGCCTCTGGCACGAACTTCTCGGTGAACTTCCAGGAGGGTGCCTCCGCTTCCAAGGCCATCGATGGTGACACTACGTCAAAGGGTTGGTCCACTTGGGCTTCCACCGCCTCGACGGTGGACCCGGTCGCCACGTTCACCTTCGACGAAGCTCAGACCATCACCGAAGTGAAGACCTTCTTCTACTACGATGGTCGTGCGTCTTGGCCGAAGAGCCAGACGCTGGAATACCAGGATGAGGCTGGCGAATGGCATGGAGTCGGTACCAAGGATGGCTGGAAGATACAGGCCGGCGATGCCGGCTCTGGCTCCGACGGCATCACCGCCGCCGACACTCCGACCGTTGACTTCGTGCTCGGCACCCCGGTAAAGGCCAAGGCCATCCGCCTGACTAACACATTGCAGGACACCAAGGTGTACATCAACGTGGCTGAGATCCAGGTGTTCGCACAAGACAGCACGGTACTCACCCCGCAGCCGGCATCCGATGCCACGCTGGGCGACCTGCGTCTTGACGGCGAGACCATCAAGGGCTTCGCTGCTGATAAGACCGACTACACAGTTGATCTTCCGTTCGGTGCTGAGGCAAACCCGGTGCTGCAGGCCTTCGCCGCCGACAATGCCGCCACCGTCAAGGTGACTGGCGACGCGGTTGAGAATGGCAAGCTTGGCGGCAAGGCCACCATTACGGTGACCTCAGCCGACGAGTCTGAGACGAAGACCTACACGGTGACCTTCAAAGCCTTCACTTTGGCTTCGCTCAAGGTGACCGGACCCACGAAGATCGAGTACGCCATCGGCGACAAGCTCGATACCGCCGGTCTGAAGGTTACTGCCGTCTATCAGAGTGGCGACAAGACCAAGGAAGTGCCGGTCGCTCTTGACGACCCGCAGCTTGCGATTGGCTCGTTCGACTCCACCGCCGCAGGCAAGAAGGCGATTACCGTCTCCTACCGTGGTGTGACCGCGACCTTCAACGTCACGGTCAAGGCCAACGCAGTCGCCCCTGGCCCTGAAGAACAGAAGCCCGGCAGCACCAACAAGCCCGGTGCCACCGGCAACGGCAACAAGAACACGGTGGCCAACACCGGTTCCAGTGTTGCCGCCATCGCTGGCGCTGTCGCTCTGCTGGCCGCTGCCGCGGGTGCATTGTTCATGCTGCGCAAGCGTGCATAGCACCCTCGCGCAGTAATGGGGGAAGGAACAAGCCGGCAATATTGACTATTGCCGGCCGGTTCCTCCGCTCTTTGAGCATAATTGGTCCGACAAGTTGAATACTGAGTTTTCAGTATCGGTATATTGATTTGTCGGCCCTTTTCTGACTTCGCGGATAGCGACATAACTGTTTGTTCAAAAAACCGTTATCATCAATCAAGGAACCAAATCAATGAAGATAAACAATAAGGGCAAGGGCGCTCTTATCGCGGCAATTACCGCCGCGGCAACGCTATTGTCATGCGGGCTGGCCGCTGCAAGTGCCAGTGCGGCAGGTGTGGATTACCTGCCTACCATCGGCCAAGTGCCGACATACACCAAGTTCCAGCCCACAGCCGATCCGGGCAAGAACGCTAGCGATTACTTCCAGCCATATTGGTATGCCAAGAACGCCAATGATAATGGCGGCACACACATCCAAGCGCACGGTGGCCAAGTGGTCAAGGTTGGCGACGCCTACTACTGGTATGGCGAAGACCGTTCTAACGGTTACGACAACAGCCCCGGTGTTCATGCTTATATGTCGACAGATCTATACAACTGGACCGATCTTGGTGTGGCGCTGCGTGCGGTGACCAGCAAATCTCAGTTGACGGATAAGAGCAATGCCGATTACGCCTACTTCGACAAGGCCTACAACCTGACCAAGTCCGACGGCAGTGTGGACGCTGCCAAGGCCGACGCAATCTTCCCGTACCTCAACACCAACCCCGATCAGGATGGTGATGGCGCGGTTGATTCCGTACAGGGCATTTTCGAGCGTCCGAAGATCATCTACAACAAGAAGAACAAGCAATACGTGCTGTGGTGGCATTCCGATGGAAGCACCACGCCGGGCGGTTCCAACTATGCACGTGCACTTGCGGGCGTGGCTGTTTCCGACAATCCGGCGGGCCCGTTCACTATGGTGGGTGCCTATCGTTTGCCTAACCAGAACAATTGGAAAGAAGCCGCAGGTAACCCCAGCTGGGGTGAGAACGGTGACAGCCGCGATATGACTGTGTTCGTGGATCCGAAGGACGACAGTGCCTATGTACTGTATTCTTCCGAAGCCAATGCCACGCTGTATATCGCCAAGCTCAACGATGATTACACCAATGTAGTCAAGACCACGAATGTGGACCAGTCCGAGGGACAAAAGCAGTACTCTGCTGACGGGCAGTACCCATACATTCTTGCAGACGGTACTACGGATGCCCCGGTGCGTGGCGAAGATTTCCAAATCGTCAAACAAAATGGTTCGCTGGAAGCTCCTGCCGTATTCCAATATGACGGGCGTTACAACATCATCGCATCTGGTGCAACCGGCTGGGACCCGAACAAGCAGACCTACTACACCGCCGACTCCATGCTGGGAAGCTGGACCCGTGGCGTGGAAAAGGACGATGCCAACGAGAACACGTGGTACAACAACATGCCGGAAGGCGCGGATGGTCTGTTGTCTGTGGGCGATACCCGCGGCACCACATTCGGTTCGCAGTCGGCTAGTGTGCTCGCAGTAGACCAGGAGAAAGGTCACTTCATCTACCTTGGTGACCGTTGGGATTCCGGTAAAGCCGATTCCACCTATGTTTGGCTGCCGCTGACCATCGGTGAGAACGGCACCATCGAAATGCATAATCCTGCTCAAGAAGGCGAGCCCGACGGCTGGGATCTGAACTATTGGGACAACCATGGTAGCGCCAAGGGCAAGCTGGTCAACTGGACTGTGGAAACCGGCGATGATCTCCCGAAGACCGTGAACACGGGCGGAACCGTTACTCTGCCGGACACCGTCAACGTCAAGGAAGGCGACGATACCATTGCTACCAAGGTGACATGGAATGTGGAAGGCGGTACGGCAGTCAGCAAGTCGACCAAGGCTGCCGGCAGCACCTACGCATTCAATGTGCCGGGAACCTACACCATTACAGGCACTCTTGCCGAGAGCAGCAACTTCAACCCGGGCCGCACATTCCGCAGAACCATCGACGTTTCCTGCTCCAACCCGATTTCCGGAAGTTGGAAGGAAGCCCATTGGAAGGGCGGCAGCGCGTGCCAGGTCGCCGCATCCGGCGGTACCTATGACTTCACCGTTACGGACAACGCCAATCGTGGTGTCTGGACGGATCGCAACGAGGGCAGCGCGGTGTACCAGCCTGATGCTCTGGACGTGAACGAAACGTTGGAAACCACGGTCAAGCCGCTCGACTTGGGCGGTAATGGCGATCCGCGTGCCGGCCTGGTGGTTCGTAACGGTCTTGCTGACGCTAACGGCGGCAAGGGATATGCCACGTTACTTGCCAGCCCAAGCGGCATTTACATGCAGTACGATTCCAATGCCGATGGCTACATCGATAAGGAAACATCGCATGTTGGTGCCGGCTTCGGCGACCAAGTGCAACTCAAGCTGGAGCGCGCCGCAACCGATACCCTGAAAGGCTACTGGCGTGCTTCCGCGAACGATGAATGGCAGGATGTCGCTACGGTAACGCTGACCGGTGCGGACGCAACCGGGCTCGATGCCGGTGTCTTCGCCACGTCGAACAGCAATGCCGGCGCATTCACCGTGGCCTTCAACGGCACTGCGTTCGGTTCGCAGACTGCTGCTGTGGAGTCCATCGCGGCTAAGGACCCTGAAGCCACTATCGCCAAGGGGCAGATGCTCGCGCTTCGGGACGTGACGGTTACCGCCACGCTCACCAATGGCAAAACGCGTGTGCTGGAGCCAAGCGAATACACGCTGGAAGGCTTCGACACCACCAAATTGGGCGAGCAAACCGTGACGGTGCGTCTTGTCGCTGATTCTTCAGTAACCGCCACGTTCACCGTGACTGTGGAAAGCAACCTTGCCCGGTTGTTCTGCTCGTCCGCTGCGGCCTCGAAGTATGAGCCGGCCAGCAGCTGGGCCTCCGCTTCTACGGCCGACCTGACTTGCGACAACAACCTGAGCACCAACTGGTCGAACTGGGGCACCGGCGACACCTCGCCGTGGCTCAGCTACACCTTCGATAAGGCATATCAGCTGGGCAAGCTCAGCGTTGCGGTGGATAAGGCCAAGGGCGAGGCCGCTCCGAAGAGCTTCACTGTATCGTACCTAGCTGAAGACAGCGCCACGTGGACTGATGCCACGCTGCCGGCAGTCACTGTGAATGGTGCTGCTGGAGCCGTGACGGAAGCCGATGTGAGCGCTCTGCCCGCCACCAAGGGCATTCGCCTCAACTTCACCTACGCCGATGGCAATGACTATGCCAAGATCGCTGAAGTACGCATCGCCGAAGGTGAAGCAACACCAGAGCCGCAGCCGTCTAGTAACGCCAATCTTGCTGATCTGACTGTGGATGGCAAGACGGTTGACGGATTCTCCGCGGATACCACTAAATATGCCGGTGCGCTGGCTGGAGATGCTGCTTCCTACCCGACGGTGGAGGCGACTGCTGCTGACGCGAAGGCTACGGTGCAGGTGGAGCAGGCTTCGGCCGAGAACAACGGCGTGGCCACGGTGACTGTAACTGCTGAGGATGGCACGGCGAAAACCTACACAGTGACATTCGGCGAACTGCCTCAGTTGGCTGAGCTTGCTGTGGAAGTGACCAAGGATTCCTATCAGGTAGGCGATAAGTTCAACGCTGCCGATGTGAAGGTATCCGCCATTTACAAAGTCGGCGATACTGAAACGCTGCGCAAGCTGATTGATCCAACTGATGGTGATCTGAAGTTCACTGGCTTTGATTCTGCCACCGCAGGCACGAGGACCATCACCGTCTCTTATCGTGGCGTGAACGCGACGTTCGAAGTCACGGTCACGGCCACGGAGGTCACTCCCGGCCCTGGAGAGCAGAAGCCCGGCGATACCAACAATCCTGGCAACACTGCTAAGCCCGGTAGCACTGCCACGAATAAGCCGGCTGCTAATGGCGCTGCGCCCCTTTCGAATACGGGTGCTGCCGTGGCTGCCATTGCGGTCGTGGTTGTGGTGCTGGCAGCTGCGGCTGGTGCCTTGCTCGTCATCCGCAAACGCCGCGCATAACCATGGCAACTGCTGAGTGGCGTGGATTGCGTTGCTATTGAGCAATCTGCGATTCACGCCACTCAGCGAGTGCACCCGAGTGCGCCCGAGCTTGCGCAATGCAGGCGCAATACAGTGCAAACAGTACAAAGCAACAATAATGGCCGGTCTGAGCCAGCTGCTCCATGCGAGGGCAGTTGGCTCAGACCGGCCATTGTGTCTGCAAGTACATGCAATTAGAGCATGAACATGTGGAAGCCGTTGAGCGTTACTGGTTGTTTTGCTTTGTTGTTGCGCTCAGCAGTGCGACGGACGTCCGCCCGCAGTGTAGTGCAGCGCTCCGTGAACCAGCGCCGATGTGAAATGCATGTTGCACATGCCCGCTTCTTCTGCTTCGTGCGTGCAGCCGGCGATGCTGCATAGGTTCATACCCCGAATCATGGTCATACCCCCTCTTTGGGATGGCATCCGTGCCGCCATCTGCCTTCAGAGCATAGCGGACAATTGTTGCATTGCCTAGGCGGTACAACGCTTTCTGTGGCCTGTATCACATCCTTGCTGGCGTTCTGCGGCGTGGTTGGGCGTGTACATGTGCTCTTGTGCGGTTCTGTTGTGTGTGATTTGGGTATACGGATAGAGTTTCTTCTCTGCAGTGGCAAGGGCCTCTCGGCCGGCGAGCCGGCTGATTTCTCCCATGCGTTGCTCAATGATTTCCGTTTTGCGAGTCTGAACGGCAAAATAGCTCTGGAGAAGTGCCACTTCTTCTTTCTTTGGATCACCGTTTTGAGCAATGAGATAGCAGGCGTATCGGGTGAGCTTGACGTCCGCGATGGAGCGGGTGGCACCGCTGCCGAGAGTCACGTCTCGCGTAGTGTCACGGAAATGGGATTCAACGGATACGCCGGAATTGTCGCAAGCTTGCTTGGCTCGTGTAATAGCTTTGCTGAAGTTTTCCCATCTGTCGTACCCCATATAGGTCATTAGCTCGCGTGCATACCAATACTCAACTTTGGAGTCCTCGGTGGTGTGTGCGATAGTGCTGAGTTCGCTGGTTTTGCGTGTGATTTCGTCGCGGTTCATGGGTGTGTCCTTATGTTTTTCATGACCATTTTCGTGACTCCACGAAAATGGTCAAAGCCAATAATTGCAATGGTTTTGAGGTATGGGCGCGCTCCGCCCAACTGGTCTGTCTTCGTCCGCCTTTTCGACCAGATACCTCATGGAGCACAATGCCAACGTCGCTACCGTTGGCCCAGCAAATATTCTTAGACGACGCCCCGAAGTGAATATCTATGCGGCTTTCAGAATATCAAAGAGCGTGGAGTGTGTGCATTATGCGTTCCAAAAATAGTTTCTAGTAATGAATTGTTTACGGTGTGAGATATTCTTGGGGTGTTTGCGGCGCTCTGCCGTGTGGCGAATGGGAATGGATGGTGCTCTTATGGGATTTGAGCAGGAAGCAGTTAGTGAACTGTATGCCAGCGTGTGGGGCAATCGTTCGACAATGCAGAGGGAATTCACTCGTGGAGCCCATGGTGAGCAGTTCGTGCTCCGGGAGCTGTCCATGAAGGGGACGCAAACGCCATCGCAATTGGCATCGGCGCTGCAGGCCAGTTCCGGCCGCATCTCCACTGTGCTGTCGTCTCTGGAGAAAAAAGGCTGGGTCACGCGTGACATTGATTCCAAGGATCGGCGCATTATTCGCGTGAATCTCACTGATTCCGGGCGCGAGCAGTCTCATCGGATGATAGAGGAAATGCGTTCCGCAATTTGCTGGATTTTCTCGCAAATGGGGGAGCGGCGCACGCGCGAATTCGTTGACCTGGTGTCTGAGTTCACCACATATATGTCGATTTGCCATCCGGGGCGGCCTCGGCCGACGGCTGAACAAGTGCGTGAGGCATTCGTGGAGCGGGACAAGCGCGTGGCTGAACACATGGCAGCTAAGCGCGCGGAGGCTGAGCGAGACTAGCTTCCTCCCGCTGGCGGGTCTCTCCCTCCGTCACTGCTGCGCGGTGACGCCTCCCTCGTCAGAGGGAGGTAAAGGTAATTGAGGACGCTCACAGCGAACATACAGAAGTGCGTATAATATCTCACAGTGTAAGTAATCAAACAATGGAAACTATTAAGACATCGTGAACCGATAATCACCGATAACCCAGCCAACTTAAGAACCAATCGCCAATAACCAATAACCAACCCAACCAACACAAGGGGAAACCAATGTTTCGCATCATGAAATACCTCTCCAAAGCGGAGATCGGTCAGATGCTCATCGCCCTGGTGACCATCGTCGGGCAGGTCTACTTCGACCTGAAACTGCCCGACTATATGTCAGACATCACCACGCTGGTCGAGACGCCGGGCAGCGACATGAAGGACATCTGGATCGCGGGCGGCAAGATGCTGCTCATCTCGCTCGGATCCGTGGCGTGTGCCATCATCACCGGCTACATCGCTGCGCGCGTGGCCGCCTCGTTCACCCAGCGTCTGCGCTCGCTCGAATTCCGCAAGGTCGAGTCCTTCGGCCCGGCCGAGATGAGCAAGTTCTCCACCGCCAGCCTCATCACCCGTTCCACCAACGACGTCACGCAGGTGCAGATGTTCATCACCATGGGCCTGCAGCTCATCGTCAAGTCGCCGATCATGGCCGTATGGGCCGTGTGCAAGATCGCCGGCGAAGGCTTCGAATGGACGCTCGCCACCGGCATCGCCGTGGCGGTCCTGCTGGTGTCCATCACCGTCATGATGGCCATGGTCATGCCGAAATTCAAGGCCATGCAGGCCCTGACCGACAACATCAACCTCGTGGCCCGCGAGAACCTCACCGGCCTGCGCGTGGTGCGCGCCTACAATGCCGAGGACTACCAGGAAGCCAAATTCACCAAGGCCAACAAGGACCTCACCGACACCCAGCTGTTCACCAACCGCGTCATGGCGTTCATGATGCCGCTGATGAACACCATCATGAACGGTCTGATGCTTGCCGTCTACTGGATCGGTACCTACCTGATCGATGCCGCCGGGCTCAAGGACAAGCTCACCGTGTTCTCCAACATGGTGGTGTTCTCCAACTACTCCGTGCAGGTCATCATGAGCTTCCTGCTCATGAGCATGGTGTTCGTGCTCTGGCCGCGCGCCGACGTGTCCGCGCAGCGCATCATGGAGGTGCTCGACACCGAGCCGATCGTCGAGAACGGCACCAAAACCGCCGCCGACGTGGCCAAAACCGGTCAGCGAGGCACCGTGGAATTCCGCAACGTCAGCTTCACCTACCCGGATTCGCGCGAGGCGATGCTGGAAGGCATCAACTTCACCGCCGAGCAGGGCCAGACGGTGGCGTTCATCGGCTCCACCGGCTCCGGCAAGTCGTCTCTTATCAATCTCGTGCCGCGCTTCTATGACACCAGCCAAGGCCAGGTGTTGGTCGACGGCGTGGACGTGCGCGACTACGACCTGAAGGCCCTGCGCGACAAGATCGGCTACGTGCCGCAGCAGTCCGTGCTGTTCAAGGGCACCGTGGCCTCCAACGTGAGCTACGGCGATCAGCCGGGCGACCCGGCGGAGGTCGAGATGGCCGATACCTCCACCCCGGCCGGGCGCAAGCGCGAGGCCGCGTTGATCGCCGCTGGCGAGGCCGCGGAAGGTGCCGATATGCCGGCCGAGCAGCTGAATCGCGTCAAGGCCGCCGCCGACGTGGCGCAGGCCAGCGAGTTCGTGGCGCGCATGGACGGCGGGTATTCCGCCGCGATCGCCCAAGGCGGATCGAACGTGTCCGGCGGCCAGAAGCAGCGCCTGTCGATTGCGCGCGCGGTGTACCGTCACCCGGAAATCCTGATTTTCGACGACTCGTTCTCCGCGCTCGACTTCAAGACCGACCGCGAAGTGCGCGACGCGCTCGCCCGCGAGGCCAAGGATTCCACCAAGCTCATCGTGGCCCAGCGCATCGGCACCATCATGAACGCCGACCGCATCGTCGTGCTCGACGACGGCAAGGTCGTGGGTCAGGGCACGCACAAGGAACTGCTCGACAACTGCGACGTATACCGCCAGATCGCCGAATCCCAGCTCAGCCAGTCGGAGCTTACGGCGTAGGGGGGGCGGCAGCGGTAGCTCCCCATGTCAGGGGCTGAGCCGTAAAGGGAACAGCCCAGTGGGCTGTTCCCAGGCGAAGACGAGCTGATAAGCGAGCGAATAAAACAGCACAGCTGACTGAGGGGTAGTCGCGTACGGCTTCTCTCCCTCCGGCGCTTCGCGCCACCTCCCTCATCAGAGGGAGGTCAATACGGACTTTTAAGGAGTAAAACAAATGCCAAGAGGACCAATGGGCGGCAGGCGTGCCGTCGAAAAGCCCCATGATTTCGGCAAAGTCATGGGCAAACTCGTGAACTACTGCCGCAACTATCTTCCCGTCATCATCATCGCGCTCATCCTGGGCGCGGCCGGCACCGTCTGCCAGATCGTCGGCCCGGACAAGCTCAAGGACATGACCAACGAGATCGTCAAAGGTCTGCCCGCCATCGTTAACGGCAGACCGGTGATGAACTCGGTAGATTTCGGCACGGTGGGCCACATCGCCTGGACTTTGGTGGCCCTGTACGTGGGCTACGCCGTGCTCGGCTACGTGCAAAGCTGGATGATGGCCAACGTCACCCAGCGCACCGCCCAGCGACTGCGCGAGTCCATCTCGGTCAAAATCAACAAACTGCCGCTCAAATACTTCGACAAGGTTAGCTACGGCGACGTGCTGTCGCGCATCACCAACGATGTGGACGCCATCGGCCAGACGCTGGGCCAGTCGCTCGGCTCGCTGATTACCTCGGTGACGCTGTTCGTGGGCGCGCTGGTGATGATGTTCTACAACAACGTGATCATGACCCTGTGCGCCATCGGTGCCAGCCTCATCGGCCTGATCATCATGATGGCCATCATGAAGTCCTCCCAGAAGTACTTCGCCCGGCAGCAGATGGCGCTGGGTGACGTCAACGGCCACGTGGAGGAGATGTACGCCGGTCACCTCATCGTCAAGGCATACAACGGCGAGGTCGATTCGATTCGTCGCTTCGAGAAGTACAACTCGGACCTCTACGAGTCCGGCTGGAAGTCGCAGTTCCTCTCCGGCCTGATGATGCCGCTCATGAATTTCGTGGGCAACTTCGGCTACGTGGTGGTGTGCGTGGTGGGCGCGGCGCTCGCGCTCGACGGGCAGATCGAGTTCGGCGTGATCGTGGCGTTCATGATGTATGTCCGCCTGTTCACCCAGCCGTTGGCGCAGTTCGCCCAGGCCTTCCAGAACCTGCAGCGTTGCGCGGCGGCCGCCGAACGCGTGTTCGGCTTCCTTGAGGAGCCGGAGATGGAGGACGAATCCGGCAAGTCCGCTTTGCTTGGGACCAACGGCCACGAAGTGAAGGGCGACGTGGAATTCAGCCACGTGCAGTTCGGCTACGAGCCGGGCAAGCCGATTATCAACGACTTCTCCGCTTCAGTCTCGGCCGGTCAGAAGGTCGCCATCGTCGGCCCGACCGGTGCCGGCAAGACCACCATGGTCAACCTGCTGATGCGCTTCTATGAGATTTCCGGCGGTTCGATTTCGATTGACGGCGTGGACACCAAGTCCGTGCCGCGCTGGAACGTGCACGACCAGTTCTCCATGGTGTTGCAGGATACGTGGGTGTTCCGCGGCACTGTGCGCGAGAACGTCGCTTACTCCAAGCCTGGCGTGACCAACAAGCAAATCGAGGATGCGTGCAAGGCCGTGGGCCTCGACCACTTCATCCGCTCACTGCCGGACGGCTATGACACCGTGCTCGATGACAAGTCGTCGCTCTCCCAGGGCCAGAAGCAGCTGCTGACCATCGCCCGCGCGATGGTGCAGGACGCGCCGATTCTGATTCTCGACGAGGCCACCTCCTCGGTCGATACCCGTACTGAAGAGCTGATTCAGAAGGCCATGGATGCGCTGACCGTGGGGCGTACGAGCTTTGTGATCGCGCATCGCCTCTCCACGATTCGCGACGCCGACATGATCCTCGTCCTGAACCACGGCGACGTGATCGAGCGCGGCACGCATGATGACCTGCTGGCGGCGGGCGGTTTTTACGCCGACCTCTACAACAGCCAGTTCGCGCTTGCTGACTGACGGATTGTTTCCTGCGTTAGCGGATTAGCGGATTAGCTATACTCGGCTCCCCTCTCCGAGGGGAGCTGTCAGCGTAGCTGACTGAGGGGAGCAACCCATCGGTCCACCCGAGGGAATGCTCCACTGGATGTGATACTGATGATTTCGTACATTAGTGTGTGAAAAAGCCGCCGGGAAAATTGGGGGATTGGGCGGCGGTGCGGTTGGCGTTGAGAATGGCGCATTCGAAGGGGAAGTGAGCGCGCAGCTGGGTGGCCGGGGTGGTGAACAGGGCGGTGGCGAGGCCGTCGGCCAGTGTGACAGGGACGTGTGCCGCAACGGTGTTCGACGAATCGTCGGTATCGCGGTTTGCCGTTGTCGAGGCATTGCTGCCATGCGTCGATGTCTTCGTGGTTATGGCGCTCGATGGCGGCGTGACGGCCACCCATGTGGCGGCTACATCGTCAACCGGTAGTCCGTCGATGGCGTTGAGCAGATGGTGAAGTTGGTGACCTGCGGCGTCAGACCAGTGGCGGCGGCTGGGGGAGCTCGCGCAGAATGCGCCGTGGCTGATTTCGACCGTACCTACGGCGTTGGCCGGATCGGCAGGATCTTCAAGGGCGATGGTGATTGGTTCGTCCGTGTGCACTAGCAAATCACCCCCGGCGTCGATGACGTATTGAATGGGTTGAGGGTGACCCGCGCCATCACCCAACATCCCCGCAAGCAAATCCACCAAATACCCCTTACCGCACGCGCCGAAATCGAGCGCGACCGGTCCGCGCGTCACCAGTGTTGTGCCATGCCGCTCAACGTCGGCTGACCAAATGGCTCGTCCGTGGATCGCGCCTGCATGTTCAGCGGCATCTGGCGCAGGCGTAAACGAATACGACTCGTCATAGCCAAGCCGAATCAAATCCTCGCCCACGCACGGGTCGGTCGCCCCATCGGTTGCCGCAAACAGGCGGTCGTACAGGCCAAACAGACCCGATGCCCAGTCGGGAAAATCGAACGTGCCGCCATGTGCGGCCGTGCGCATCCGGCCGACGATGGAATCATCGCGGAATCGAGATAATACAACCTCATATTCATGGATGAACGAGCCAATACGATCGCGTATCTCATCGTCCAATACGCTCTCGGTGTGCACCAGTAATCCGGTCCCCAACGCATCAGGAAAAGCGTATACGTATGGCAGTTGCTCGGTCAGACTTGTCATGCCCACTATCGTAGAGCGCATGGTGTGCCGGTGTATACTGGATTTTGACACTGTGTCAATGTTGATTCGGAGGTTGTGAGAATGGGCAATGCGACTACAGCAAGTGTAACGGGTGTGCAAGTTGCACCGGCGAAGTCAGCCATCAGAGATCTCCCCATCGCCAAAGTGTGGGCGTTTGCGGTCGGCCAGTTCGGGTGGGCGCTGCTTTCCGGCATCATCTCCAACTGGCTCGTGTATTTCTACCAACCTGACCAGGAGACCATCTCCCAAGGTCAGACCGTATTCGTGCCGCAGGGCCTGGTCGTTCTCGGCATCGTGACCGTGGTGGGCGGCATCACCGCCTTCGCCCGATTCTTCGACGCGTTCGTGGACCCGGCCGTGGCGTCCCTTTCCGACCGTTGCGATTCCAAATCTGGACGCCGTATGCCGTTCCTGAAATTCGCCGCCCTGCCGCTCGCGGTGGTCACCGTGCTCGTGTTCTGGAGCCCGATCAACGGCACCAGCTGGGTGAACGCGGCGTTCCTGTTCGTCACCGTGATCGGCTACTACATCGCCCTCACGTTCTACTGCACGCCGTACAACGCGCTCATCGCCGAACTCGGCCACGACTCCAAGCAGCAACTCACCATCTCCACCGCCATCTCCTTCACTTGGGTGGCCGGCACGGCCATCGCGTACGTGGCGCCGGTGATTTGGGGCGCGTTCGTGCCGATGATGGGCCGCATCACCGCCATCCGCGTGACCTTCACCATCATGGCCGCCGTGGCGTTCGTGTGCATGCTGGTGCCGCCGCTGGCCATCCGCGAGAAGGACTACGTCAACTCCCATCCCACCTCCGAATCGACCATCGAATCCCTGAAGCAGACGTTCGGCGACGGCGAATTCCGCAAGTTCGTATGCTCCGACGTGGTCTACTGGGTGGCCATCACCACCTTCCAGACCGGTCTGCCGTTCTTCGTGACCAGCCTGCTCAAGCTGCCGGAAACCACCACGACCATCTACTTCGTGCTCATGACCGGCGTCTCTGTGCTGTTCTATCTGCCGGTCAATATTCTGGCCAATAAGGTCGGCAAGAAGAGGCTGCTGCTGGTTGCCTTCGTGATCTTCACCTGTGCGTTCGCATTTGCCGGCGCCCTTGGTTCGGCCGTGCTCGGCTTCATTCCGGCGATGGCCCAGGGTTTGGTGCTCTCGGTGGTCGGCGCGATTCCGATGGCCGCGTTCGGCATCCTGCCGCAGGCCATCGTGGCGAATATCGCCGACGCCAGTTCCAAGACCACCGGCCAGGACCGTCAGGGCATGTTCTACGCGGCCCGCACCTTTGCGATGAAGATGGGCCAGTCCGTGGCCATGCTGCTGTTCACCGGCGTCTCCACCATCGGCATGGCGTCCGGCGCGGGCTACCGCATCGCCGCCGTGTGCGCGGCCGTGCTGTGCGGTCTGGGCGGCATCGTGTTCGCGTTCTACAACGAAAAGAAGGTGCTGGGCGTGCTGGAGACGTGATGACGTTGCCGGGTGCCGCCGCGGTATCCATGCGGAGCGGTGTGGGTGACTTGCCCCGTCTGCGACACCGAAACGTTACCGTGTCGACACGCGTGCGACACTTCGGCGTCAAATTGCGTTTGACCGCACTCCGTACTATATTGTTGCGAGTTGCTTTGCGGAGCAAAGTAACATCCAAGGGGCTGTAGCTCAGTTGGTAGAGCGCTTCGTTCGCATCGAAGAGGTCGCGGTTTCGACTACCGTCAGCTCCACGAGACCCTCTGCATTCATTCCACCGCAGAGGGTCTTTTCATTTGTTTTCGTTGAAATTCTGCCATCTCGCGTTTCAAGGGGCTGATTTGGGGTTTGCCGGAGGTCTACTTGCGTTTCGAGGGGCTGATGGTCAAGTAGATACGCCGCCAAAATGGCGGAATAGCGTTGCGTCAAAGCCGTTTGTATCGGTGCTTCACCGGATGAGGAGCCCCTTGAAACGGAAGTAGACCTCCGGAACATGTGAAATCAGCCCCTGCAAAGGGAGAATGCCTCGATTTCGCCATGGATTGTCGTGGATTGCTCTGTGGCATGGGCAATACTGGGAGTATGACAAGCGCAGATGAGTTGAATGAGCAGTATGACGCTGACGGTAGCGTGACGCAAGTGCCTGAACGCAATGATGAAGTTCATGCCGGCGAATCCGCCGTCGCCCAATCCCGCGAATCGGCCGTGACCATCCCCGCCGGCACCGTGGTGCTCGCCGCCACCCCGATCGGCAATGTCGGCGACGCTTCAGCCCGTCTGGTGGCCCTCTTGGAACGGGCCGATATCGTGGCCGCCGAAGACACGCGCCGCCTCTACGATCTCGCCCGTCGCCTCGGCGTCTATGTGAACGGTCGCGTCATCGCCTATCACGACCACAACGAGCGCGACAAGGCCGACGGCCTGCTCGACCAGGTCGAAACCGGCGCCACCGTGCTCGTCGTATCCGATGCCGGCATGCCCACCATCAACGACCCCGGCTTGGCCATCGTGCGCCGTGCCATCGAACGCGGTCTGCCCGTCACCTGCGCGCCCGGCCCCTCCGCTGTGCTCGACGCGCTCGCCCTCTCCGGCCTGCCCACCGACCGCTTCTGCTACGAAGGCTTCCTACCGCGAAAGCATTCCGAGCGCGTGCAGTATCTGCGCACGCTGTTGCCCGAACGCCGCACCATCGTGTTCTACGAGACGCCTCATCGCATTGCCGATTCGATGGACGATCTGCTGGACGCGTTCGGCCCGAATCGCCCGATGGCCCTGTGCCGCGAACTCACCAAGGATTATGAGCAGATTCGTCGCGGCCCGATTGACGAGATTCACCAAAGTGTGATTGATGATCCGCCCCGTGGCGAGATAGTGCTGGTCATCGGCGGCGCGTCCAACGAGGAGGCCGAAGCGGCCGCGCCCAGCACGTTGAGCGTGGATGACATGGCCGTGCTCTCCATCGACCGTGCTTTGGAGGACGGCCTGCGTATCAAGGACGCCATCGCGCAAGTGGTGCAGGAGCATCCACTGGCTGACGGATCGTTGGCCAATCGCAAGCAGGTGTATGCGGCTGTGCTGAAAATCAAGGGATAGCGCAGCAGCCGGCGATTATCTCCCCGTTACGTTTCCATCGACTCGAACAATATTTCCAACGCCTGCCGGACCCCGGGCCCACCACGCTGCGAGACCAATTCCAGCAAAGGTGCGTCGGCTTTGGGATTGGCAACCAGCCATTTACGCAGTTCGGGCACGTGATATGCGATGTGCCAGAGCACGGCAACATCCGTATCGGGCGAACATGCCACCGCGGGCGTAAGTCTGATGGGCGGTTCAGGCGGCGCGGTCATATCCGAGATTGCGCGCGATGCGGATTCGGATGAGTGTGCCGCCGCCGCGTGGCGAGGCAACCGTTGCGCCTGCCGCAAATGCCGTAAACGGTGAGCGGCATGGCGGCCTCTGCGATGGCCTCTGACAATGAACCCCCTCGTCATGCGCATTGCTCCAAAGCCGGTTCGTCCATCTCCTGCTGCACCGATTCAAAAAACATGCGTGCGCGTCCGGCGTACTTGTGATGCCGATGCTCCTTGACGATTTGCAGACAGTCGTTTGGCCGAAACTGGTACGTGGACATCAGCTGACACACCAGTGCGTTGACGGTGGAAGGATCGGGGATGTCTTCAGGACTCATCACCAGGTCGCAAGCCGTACGGGCTGGCGTGGTGACAGGCAGCCCGCCGAGCTTGATGATTTGCTCCGGCAACGTCAATCTTTTGAATACGCGGATACGGCGGCTGACGGATGCCGAGCGGAAGTGCGATGTGGAAATCACGTCTATGGTACTCGGAAAGTCGGGGCCTCCCAGCCATACCCAAGCGGCGGTCATCGAACACACCACAGTGCCAAACGGGGCGACCTCCGCGACGATTTTCGCGCGACCATACAGTGTGCCCGAATGCTCGATCCAGTAGCCAGCGGAATCGTCGAGCTTATGTAACGTGCCGAAGGCGGCCAGACGGTTAAGGCTGAGCGGTCCCGGCAGATCCTTGGTAAACAGTATCGGCGGCACCGCAGGCTGCGCGGTTGCCGGCGAGGCGACTGTTGTGATGTCCGTCATCGGACCTGCTGTGATATCCATGACCGAACAATATGCAGAAATGCGGCTTGCGCGCCACCGGATAGGCGAAAACGGTGGATAAGTGCATAACTTTACTAGGTGCGCAAATGATGTGGATAACTCGGTGGATATTGGCAGGCGGAAGTGTGTGCGGATGTGCGTGGGCGTGCGTACGGATGGGTGCGCGGATACGTGTGCGAATGCGTATGTGGATAAGCGCGCAAGAGGTGTACAGATAAGTATGTGGGGAAGTTGCGGGTGGATAGGTGAGTGGGATGAGGATGGCGGCGCGGCAGCTATCCGGGCGTGTCCCCGCCGCGCCGGATAATCAAGCCTTATGAGTCATGTTTTGGTGAATGTTGCTTGGCCGTATGCAAACGGCCCCCGTCATATCGGCCACGTCGCGGGATTTGGTGTGCCCTCCGACGTCTACGCGCGCTACGAGCGCATGAAGGGCAATGATGTGCTCATGGTGTCCGGCACCGACGAGCACGGCACCCCGATTCTCGTCGAGGCGGAGAAGGAAGGTCTCACTGCCCAGGAACTGGCCAACCGTTACAACCGCGTGATCGCCAAGGATCTGTGCGACCTCGGCCTGAGCTACGACCTGTTCACCCGCACCACCACCGGTAACCACGAGCACGTGGTGCAGGAGATGTTCAAGCAGTGCTTGGAGAACGGCTACATCTACAAGGGCACCCAGCAGGTGGCGATTAGCCCGTCCACCGGCCGTACCCTGCCCGACCGCTACATCGAGGGCGAGTGCCCGATTTGCCATGCCGAAGGTGCGCGTGGCGACCAGTGCGACGCCTGCGGCAACGAGCTCGACCCGGACGAGCTCATCAACCCCGTCTCCAAGATTAACGGCGAAACCCCGCGCTTCGAGCAGACCGAGCACTACTTCCTCGACCTGCCGGCGCTCGCCGAAGCCAACAAGGCGTGGCTGGAGACCCGCAAGGGCTGGCGTACCAACGTCATCAACTTCTCGCTCGGCCTGTTCAAGGAAGTTAAGCCGCGCGCCATCACCCGTGACATCGACTGGGGTATCCCGGTGCCGGTGAAGGACTGGATTGACAACCCGAACAAGAAGCTGTACGTGTGGTTCGACGCCGTGATCGGCTACCTGTCGGCTTCCATCGAATGGGCCCGCCGTCAGGGCGACCCGGAGAAGTGGCGCGAATGGTGGAACGACCCGAGCTGCCCGGCCTACTACTTCATGGGAAAGGACAACATCACCTTCCACTCCCAGATCTGGCC
>ENA-UOJG01001094-UOJG01001094.1-human-gut-metagenome-genome-assembly--contig:-C47-NODE-1094-length-31265-cov-8.572733_pt1 | contig 31265 bp, 22 predicted proteins | sample MGYA00242340_ERZ723887 | MGnify/ENA metagenome assembly ERZ723887 | reverse complement strand
GTCGGAGCGCGCCACCGCCTTCGAGAGCTTTTCGCCGATGTCCGCATGCTTTGAAAGCTCGCGCGCAAGCGATGCCACCGCCCCGACGTATTCCATTGAATCCGACAGATCCGCGAGGCGCCCGAGCGCGCTTTTCGCCGCCTGCGCGCCGCCGCGCGGGATGAGATAGCGGCATATCTCCATCGCAAGCCCCCTGTTTGAAGCTTCCGAATAGAGGTCTCGCCCGAGCGCGTCGGAGGCGAGGCGGACGGATTCCGCAGAATTTCCCTCCGCCGCCGCGATCTGCGAGAGCTTCCAAAGCAGCGCGCCGTCCGGAATTTTTCCGACGTACTTCGAGCCGAAATCGAACGCCGCCGCCGAGCCCTTTTCGCGCGAGATGCCGTTCATCATGCGGATTACGGAATACTGCGAAAGCGCGTCCGCCGAGCCGGAATCTATGGCGCGCATCTGCGCGTCAAGACCGGTTTTGAACGGTTTGAAAAGCGGGTCGCCCACGAACACGCCCTGCCAGCTCAAAAACGGCATTGCGGCGGTCGCTGCCTCGCCCGAGGACATTCCGCGCGCGAGGGCGAGAGCGTAAACGTGCGGATGGTGCGTGCCGCCGAGGTACGGTTCGTAGACGTTCCCGAAAACGGCCGCCGCGCCTTTGGAGACGAACGCCGGAGTCCAGTTGGCGGCGTTTCGCATGTCGGAAGCGCTGAACGAATATATGTGCAGCGCGCTCGCCCCGCGCGGAAAAGAAAACCCCTTCTCGGCGAAATATCCGCACGGGCGGAAAGCGTACCACCCGAAGTAAAACGCCGGCGCGTCCATTCTGTCCGAGCAGCCGAAGAGCCCGGGCTCCGAATTTTCCGATACGTCAAAGCCCGCGACGGAGAGGATTTTCGCGGCGGCGGCGAGCCACCGGTCGCCCGTCTTTTCGCGCTTGGACTTGTCTATGTAAACGCGCCCCGCGATTCCCCTTTCCTCGGCCTCGATCGCGCTTTTCACGAGCCCCTCTGCGTCCGCGCGCGCCGCTCCGTCGAGCCGCGCCACGGGAATAACGCCCGCTATCGACGGCGTCATGCCCCAAGAATAGTTGTTGAAGAGCGGGTTTTTCAAAAATCCCGCGAGCGTCTTTGAGGAAACGAACCTGCCCGAGAGCTCGGAATCGACGCTCGCGGCGTCTGAAAACGATTTGGGAGGGTTGGGCGCGGGGGATTTCGGCGACGGGTTCACCCCCCACGGAACGCCCCGGCAGAGCACGAGAAACCCTATGTCGTGGGATATGTACGAATAGATCTCGCGGCCGGACGGCTCCCTGCCCCCGAGTTTCACCGCCTTCAACGCCCCGCGCTTCGCGAGCTCCGCGACGAGCGGGTTCTCGATTTTTTCAAAGTATTCCGCCTTTGAGATCTTTCCGGCTTTCGGCATCGGCAACCCGACGATATTCCCTTTGGGGATTCCGCGCGCCGAGGCGTAAAAATCGGCTATCGCGAGAGAATCGGGGTCGTCCGAATTTGCGACAACATAAACCTTTGACGGCAAAACTTCCGCCCGCGCGCAGAGCGCGAAAAAGGCGGCGGACAAAAAAAGGAAAACGGCGCGTTTCATGGTTTGCATTTTGCCCGAGGCCGCCGCCGTTTACAAGCGGCAAAAAAAACCATGGCCCAAAAATTTCGCCATTCTTATTTTCCGCCGCGATTCTTCCGGAACCGCGCCGCGCGGAAAGAAAAAACGCTGCGGCGCAAACCGGAGCGTTTTTTGCGGGAATACTGAAAATGGGAAAATTTATTTTTTCCGCGCGCGCCGCGCGGCAAACGCGAGCGCAAACGCGCCCAATATTGCCGAAACCGCCGCGGGCTCGGGGACGGCGTTTAGCACGAGCCTGCCTAGTCCGGCAGCCTCGTCCCACTCGTAAGTCCACACGCCCCGCAAGAGGTTGCCCTCGCCGTCGTAGGCTGTCAGCTTCACATACGTTTCATACGTTGAAAGGCAAAGCCTGTCGTCTTCGACAAATATATACGGATCCTCAAACAATACCGCGTCCGCGCGGTAGTCGTAGAATATAATTTCGGCATTTTGCACCGAGTGGACGTCGCTCTTTGTGCTCAAAGCCCTTATTGTAAGCGCGGCCCCGTCGGCTACCGAAAGTTCGAGAACCGCGTTTCCGTTAAATTCCAATTCCCCCCCTATCGAATTATCCGCGGACACATTTATCCTGAAATTGGTTCCGGTATTTTCGTCGAACGAAATCCGCGGCAGATTGTTCAGGACATCTTCCGAGCGGAGATTGAGCGTAAAACTACCGCTGCCCACGCGCAGCAACGGAGCGGAAAGGCCGCCCGAATGCAAATCCCACACGCCGCCGCCGGCGGTTTGCAAATCCTGCGAAGATTCGAAAGTCCCGCCGTCGCGAACGGCGAGGTTTTTCAAGCGGAAATACGAATTGTTCTGCGTCTCCGACGTTACCGAAACCATGCCGCCGTTTACGTTAAGAGTGTCTATATAGGATATCATTCCCCAATGCGAAATATACGTCCCGCCAAAGGAGAAAGCCCCCATTTTGCCGACATTTACAGTTCCGTTAAAATCCACAATCCCGTACCAATAGTCGGAAGAAGGGGGGTTTTGCCCCATGATGTAGAGCGAGCCCCCCTCGGTCTCGGAGCCTATGTTAAGCGTTCCCGTACCAGTTAGAATCTTGTTGTGGCCGCCCTCATATCCCCAGTTGACTTGCGCAAGGTCTCCGACGATGTTCCACACGCCCTCAGACCCGATTTCCACTTTCCACCACCAATCCGCGTAAACGTATTCGTTGGACGAGGTGATAAATTCCCCGTTCAACGGAGACGACGGAAGCGCGGCCATAAGATGAGGCGCGGAGGCAAAAGACAAAAACGCCGCGGCGAGCGAAACGTTCGGGGGAGAAAAGAAGCGTTTAACTTTCATAATAATTTGGAAAGTAGGCGGGAGTGTTAAAAATGTCAAGATTTGCGAGCAACTTTTAATAAACTTTTCCCAAACGGCCATTCGCCGGATTTTCCCATCTCCTTGCGCGCATTTTTTCGCCCCGCATTAGCCGCAAACCGGCTTTCCTCCGTCGAAAATTACCCCCTTCGCCCGCGCGCCGCAATGCCGGAGATTTCTCCGCAAAGAACCCAAATACGCCTTCCGCCCCGCCGACTCTCGGGAAAATCTCCGCGCTTTTAATTCAAATCCGCCTTTTTACAGGCGCAAAGCGCGCATACCCCGCGCCCGCTTCAATTTTTAGCGCAAAATTCGCGCATTATCCGCAGCGCATCCAAGACGCGCGGACTCGGGATCGTCGCGATGTCGCGGTGTATGAAACAAATTTTGGAGTTTTTTACCGCCGGCGTCGACGCCCACGCGGGATCGGACTTAAACCGCCGCATAATCTCGCTTTCGTCGGCGGAAGATGAAACCTCCGCAAAAATTATCTCGGGCGCGGAGGCGACTATGAATTCGCGCGAGAGAACCGGCCACGGCGCGCCCGACGGGCCCGCGCAATTCTCCAGCCCGCACGCCTCCAGGAGCCCGCCGACAAAAGACCCCGCGCCCGCCGACATATTTCCGAACATAAAAAGCGCCCTCCTGCCGCGCCCGGCCGCCCTTCCCTCGGGGCTCGAAAGCTCCGCGTCGAAACCGCGCGCGATTTTCTCCGCCTCGGCGTCCCTGAAAAAAACCCTTCCGAGCAGGGCGACGTCCTTGGAAATATTGCCTATGCCCTCCGGATTCGTGAAAAACGCGCGAACCCCCACCGATTCGAGCCTGCGGGCTATCGCCCTTCCCGTCGGGCTGAGCGGCAGAAGGAATATGTCGGGCTTGAAAGACGCGATTTTCTCGTAGTCGGGGTTGAGCAGCCCGCCGAGCTTGGGCTTGGATTTGGCCGCCTCCGGATATATGCAGTAGTTGGAATTGCCCAGCAGGAAATCCTGCGCGCCTATCGCGAAAATCTCCTGCGAGAGGCTCGGGACGACCGTCGCCGCCATCGGCGGGGAGGCGAATTCGAAAACTTTTCCGGAGGCGTCTTCGACCGTCCGCGCGGCCGCGGAAACGGCGGCGGCAAAAGCGGCGGAGAAGGCAAGCGCCAATGCCGCGCGCGTCATTTCTTTTCCCTCTTTAACATTGCCTCCTCGAGCGAAAGCCCCGTGCACTCGCCCATCGCGCCGAAGAGCCTGTACATCGCGCAAAACAAAACCGCCATCGTCGGCAGAGCTATCACGGGAAAGGATAGCGCGGTCATCCGCCCGACCTCCGCGTTGAACGCCTCGGTTCCGGCCTCGCTTCTGAATATGTACGAAGCCAGCGCGAAATTCAAAACGGAGCTAAGCAAAAACGAGCCCGCCACCCAGAGCGTAGCGCGCCTCAGGGCGGCGTCGAATTTTTCGCGCGTGCCGCGCGCGTCGAGCGCGGCCTCGATTTTCGGCAGATCCACGACGCTCTCGTTGAGCATTATGATCTTCGCCAGCGGCCTGCGCGTGGCGGCGGTCGCCAAAACCGCCGCCCCCAGAGCGAGCGGCACCAGCCCCTCCTTGGCGATAATCCACTCCCGCGACATCTTCATGAGGCCTATCCCGCCCGTGAGCAGCACGCTCGCGACTCCTATTGCGGAAAATATGTTGAACTTGCGCCGCCCTGCCAAATCCCAAACGCCGTAAGCGATGGGAAAGAGCAGGGCGAACGCGAAAATGCGCGTGTCCGCGTTTTCGCCCGCAATCCCCGCCATCTCGAAAAGCGCTTTGCCCTTTATGAGCAGGAGGCTAGGTATGGCTATGTTAAAGCCTATATTGAGCCACGGGTTTTCCCGCTTTTGGTTTGCTCCGGAATCCGTCACTTTTTAACCCTCACAAGAACCATGTCGAGATTGCGGAGGACGGCGTCAAATGAAACGCCCGCGCCGGAGAGCCTCCCGAGGTCGCGCTCGCGCAGGGCGACGAACACGGGGGACTTCGCCGAAGCCGCGAATTCTTTGAATTCCCTTTCGGAGGGGAAGAATTTGCCGTCGTATTCGCCCCTTCCGCGCATAAAGCCGAACTTCTGCTCTTCCGGCGGCATTCCTATCATGAGCACCGTGCGGCCGAGCCACACGGGCAGGTCCTGAAAATAATTGTAGTCATACGCCACGGCGACGCTGGCAGAAGGGTTGGAAGCGAGAATCTCTTCCGCGAGGGGCCGCGCGCTCGGGCGCTGTACAAACTTCCCCCCGGGGTTGAAAAAGAGCAGAAAAACCGCGGAAAGGGCGAAGGCGCGGACGAAGAACTTTCTGTCGTCGCCGCCGCGAATTGTTGCAAACAGCGCGAGGGACGATGCGAGCGTATACGCCGACAGCGCGCCGAACACGACCCACGCCTCCTGCGGGTCGGCAATCTTTCCCTTGGCTATCAAAACATGGCAGGCGACGGGAGCGGCTGCCGCGCCCAAAATCCCAAGACCGGCGAAAATTCTTTTTGCGATTTGCGCGCCCGCGATTTTCCCCTCCCAGTTTTTGGAAAGCCACGCTCCGAACAGCACCGCAAACGCCGGATACACCGGAATTATGTACGGGGCGAGCTTAGAGCGCGATATGGAGAAAAACAGCACCACAAAGCAAATCCACGCAAGGAAGAAGAGAGCCTCCGGATTCTCGGCGCGCAGCCTCCGCCACCCGTCCGCGAAAATGCCGCGCACAACCGCCGGCAAAAACACGACCCACGGGATCAGCCCGACGGGGACGAGAACCAGAAAGAACCAGAACGGCTGCTCGCGATTGGACGTCTCGGCGTCTATGAAGCGCAATACGTGCTCGTGTATTATATAATACCAGAAAAACCCCTGGCCGTCCCACTTCTTCGAGAAAATCCCCTCCGCCTCCGGATACGCCGGATTGGCCGCCGCGGCGAGCAGGTGCCACGGCAGCGCGATCGCCGTAAAAACCGCAATCCCCAACGCAATCCACGCTATGTCCGGCTTTTTGAGCGACCGCAAAAACGCGGCCGGCCCGACCAACAGCGCGTATATGAAAATTGCGGCGGCCGGAATCAAAACGCCGATGAGCCCCTTCGTCATGACTGCCAGCGCGCAGAACGCAAAAAACGCGACAACCAACGCACCGCGCCATACCCCCGAGCGCCTCAACGCCACGATGAAGCAAAACATCGCGGCCGATATGAACACGGCGACCGCCATGTCGAGCGTGACGATCTGCCCGAGCGCGTAGTAGAGCAGAAAAGTCGCCAAAAACGCGGCGGAGAAAATCCCCGCGCGCCTGCCGTAGAGTGCGCGGGCGGCGCAATACGAGGCGCAAATTCCGAAAACCGCCATAAGGGAATTGGCGAACCGCGCCGAAAACTGGCTCGTGCCGAAAATTTTCAGCGACGCCGCCTGCATCCAATAGAACATCGGCGGCTTGTAGAAATACGGCATGTCGTTCAGGCGCGGGGTGGTCATGTCGGAGTGCGCGAGCATTTCGCGCGGAATCTCCGTATACCTTCCCTCGTCGGGGCTCGCGAGGGGTCGCGTGAAGCTCAAAGACATGTACAGCGCGCACGAAACCGCGAAAATGACTGCCAAATCCGCAAGCCAGCGCGCTCCTTTTCCGGGGCAAATTTCATTCATACGCGCGAATATTGGAAAGGCGCGCGCGGCTATACAAGAATAATCTTGAATTTGCCCGCTGCCTACATGAAAAACGCCCAAAAAAAGTCTTGCCAAACCAAATAAGCGCGGCAAAATGGTTCGGAATTAATTTTAAAACAAAACGACATGCCAGAAGAATCTAACAAAAAGAAAGTCACGGAAATCGGATTCATCGAAGCCGAAGCTCTCAACCGCTACGTCACCGAAACGGGAAAAATTCTCCCCCGCAAATTTACGGGGCTGACGGCGAAGGAGCAGCGCCACGTCAAGAAGACGATAAAGCATGCCCGCAACATGCTCTTGATGAAATAGCCTTTCCCGAAATGGGAAACTTCTCGTCAAAGCGGGAAAATCTCAAGCGGCCGCCCTCGGACATACTGAAGGCGGCTGATTTTATTGCGCGCGGCGGCATAGGCGGGGTTCCCACGGAAACCGTATACGGGCTCGCCGCCGACGCCACAAACCCCGACGCCGTGAGAAAAATCTTCGAGGCAAAGGGGCGCCCTTTCATCGACCCGCTTATAGTCCACGTGTGCGACATGGATATGGCGCGCGAAGTCGCCGAATTCACGCCCGAAGCCGAAAAGCTCGCCGCCGAGTTCTGGCCGGGCCCGCTAACGATGGTGCTCAAAAAGACGCCCCTCATTCCCGACATAACGACGGCGGGCATGGACACCGTGGCGGTCAGAATGCCGTCGCATCCGGCGATGCTCGGGCTCATCCGCGCCTCCAAGCCCATAGCGGCGCCCTCCGCCAACCCGTTCGGATACGTCAGCCCGACTTGCGCGGAGCACGTGCGCTCCATGCTGGGCGGAAAAATAGACTTCGTAATCGACGGCGGCGAATGCGCGTGCGGAGTGGAATCGACGATAGCGCTGATGGTATCCTCGCCCAAAAAGCTGCTCCGACCGGGCCCTATTCCGCCGGAGGAAATCGCGCGCGTCCTCGGAGAAGAGCTCGACGTATCCCCCAAAGTGAACGAGGCGCACCCGCAGGCGCCGGGAATGCTGAAATCTCATTACAGCCCGAAGTCGAGGCTCACCCTGTTTTCAGACGCAGCGGAAATCCCCGACGGATTTGCGGGAAACGCCATATATCTCTCCCGCCCCGCCGAGCCTAAGAAAAACGAGTACTGGCTCAGCGAAAACGGGGATCTCGCGGAGGCCGCAAAAAACCTGTTCGCCCTCATAAGAAAGCTCGACGCCGAGGGGAAAGACATTTTCTGCCAGAGGCCGCCGCTCTCCGGAATCGGGCTCGCGATAGCCGACCGCCTCGGGCGCGCCGAGACGAAGCTTTAAGCTCCCTTTTTTGTTGAAACCCCGCCGCCGCATCGGATAAATTTTCCGCATGAGCACCATCCGAATGACGGCGGCGGTTTTTCTCGCGCTCTGCGCGCCCGCGTTCGCCGGCGCATTAATCAACCTCTCGCCCGGGGGCGACGACGCAACCGCGGACGGCTCGGCGCAAAAGCCTTTCGCGTCGCTCAAAGCCGCGATAGAGTTTGCCGAAAAATCCGGCGGCAGCGGAAAAATCGCATTCAAATTCGCGGACGGAACGTACGAATTCGCGGAGACGGCAGTGTTCGAGGCGGGGGCTTCGGGCAACCGCAAAGTTCTGATAGAGGGCTCCGGCAATACGGTGTTCTGCGGAACCGCGCGCATAGACGCCTCCGAACTGCGCGAGTTGCGCGACAAATCGGCGCTAGCAAAGCTCCCGCCCGAACGCCGCGCGAAAGTCTATTTTCTCGACCTGAAAAAATTCGGAATCTCCGATTGCGGGGAACCCAAACAAAAGGGCTTCGGCACCCCGCGCGACGTTCCGGAAACGGAGGCGTTCCTCAACGGCAGGGCGCTTTCCTTAGCGCGCTATCCGAACGCCGGATTGATGAAAATCGGGAAAGTCCTCGACCCCGGGCAGGTGAAAGTTCTAACGCACCGCGGATTCGACGAGCCGTCGGGCGACAAAAACGTCCGCGGGGCAACGTTCGAATATTCCGACGCGCGGCACGCCCGCTGGGTTGAAGCGCCAGAGGCCTTCGCTTTCGGAAATTTCTCCGTGGGCTGGGCCGACGACTGCATAAAAATCAAAAAAATCGACGCCGCGCGCGGGACGGTGGAGCTCGCCTCGCCGCACATATACGGGGTGATGAGCTGCCTGCCCGACCCGAGTAACCCGAAATTCAAACAGGATCTCTCGACGCGCGGGTACCGCGTCCAAAACCTGTTTGAGGAGCTCGACGCCGACGGGGAGTTCTACATAGACCGGAAGGCGGGAATATTCTACGTCGCCCTGTCCTCCGAACCTTCGGGAACGCTCGAATTTTCAACGCTCGCCGAGCCGATACTCGCCTTCAAAAACTTCGACGGCGCGGAAGTCAGAAACGTCAAATTCGGGCCGTCGCGCGGAATGGGGATATACATAAACTCGTCGAGAAACATAAAAATAGACTCGTGCGAATTTTCCAATTTCGGAACCGTCGCCGTCTCTGCGGGTTCGGCGTTTTCTCAAAATCCTCCCGCCAAACTGCGCAACGCAAAGCCGAGATTCAAATTCAACTCCGCCATATCGCTCGAAAACTGCAAAATCCGCGACAACGCGCTCGGCGGCGCCTTCATAAAGGGCGGCGACAAGCGCGCCCTCCTGCCGTCCGGCAACTTGATCCGCAACTGCGAATTTTACCGCAACTCCCGCGCGGGGCTGAAATACTCGCCTTCCCTCTCGCTCTACGACGTAGGCGCGCGCGTCGCCAACTGCCTCTTCCGCGACGACCCGTTCAACGCGCTGCAATTCGGCGGCAACGACCTCGTCATAGAAAAGAACAGATTCGAGAGAATCTGCCAAAACATAAGCGACATGGGCGCGGTCTACACGGGCAGAAACCCGAGCGACAAGGGCAACGTCATCCGCAAAAACTTTTTCTCGGAATGCCTCGCAAAAGACGGGGATTGCAGAATACGCGGCGTGTACATCGACGACGGCTCCGGCGGGTACGACATACGCGAAAACATATTCTGCCGCGTAAAATCCGCCGACCCCGACGCCTCGAACGCGGGAATCGCGGCGATATACTTCCACGGCGGCCACGACAACAGGGCGTATAAAAACGTGTTCATCGATTGCGCCGTCGGAGTTTCCCATTCCCCGTGGGAGGACGAATGGTGGCTCAAAAACATAAACAGCCCGGCGTGGCGGCGGAAGCTCAAAGCGGAGGCCGACATAGAGTCCGAAACATACCTGAAAAAATATCCGGAGCTCGAAAACTTTTTCAAGAACGCCAGGCCGCGCGTCAACTACCTGACACAAAACCTGTACTTCCGCACGTCCGGGCCGCTCGACGGCAACTTCATAAACAAATGGAACGCCTTTTTAAACCCGTCGAAAAGCGTTCCGGCGGACAAGGCCAACTGGACGCCCGAGGATGTGCTCGAATACTTCGGCAACAACGGAACCGTGCGCTCGATTCTCTCGGAGCGCATCGGGCCTCAGTGAGGGGAGGCCACTTTCACGCCGACGATTCCAATTATTATAAGCGACAGGAAGAAAATCTGCAAGGGGTTGGAGGGCTCGCCGAAAAGCAGAATCCCCGAGAGCACCGCCCCGACCGCGCCTATGCCCGTCCAAATCGCATACGACATGCCCAGCGGCAACGCGCGCACCGCGAGCGCAAGCAGCCCCATGCTCAAAAGCATGGCAACAACCATCGCCGCCGAGGGCGCGAGCCTCGTAAACCCGTGCGAATATTTGAGGGCGACCACCCATGCGATCTCGAAGGCTCCCGCAAGAAATAGATAAATCCAGCTCATAAGATTCCGCAGGTTGAAAAAACGCGCCGAATTAGAGCGCGCGGAAAAGGCGCCGTCAACAAAAAAAATAAGCAGTTGCTCTTTTTTTGCGGCGCGGCCCCGAGGCCCGCGAAAGCCCTCCCGCACGCGCGGCGGCAGACCGCGGGCGCGCCCGTCGAAATTTTCAGGCAAAAACCCGCGCGCCAAACCGCCCTTCCCTCCCGCGCACGCGCGCCGCGGATTTCACAGAAAAACCGCCCGAGGCAATCCGCGCGCAATGCCGCTTCTTGCTGCGCGCGGGCAGCCCGGAAATCCCGCGGGGCGTTCCGCGACGCGCCAGCGCGCGTGAGGGGCGGAGCGGTTTGGCGCTACCGTTAAATTTCGCGCGCAACCGGCCGCTCGATTTGCGCGATGCGCTCCATCAGCCTGTCCACTATGATCTGCGCCCTGTCGGGGCAGTCCTTGCCCGGGTCTATTTCCTCCGGATATACCGGCTTTCCGGCGCATATCACGACCCTCCCGCCGCCGCCGAGCCTGTTGGTGCGCGGCAAAACCTCCTCCAATCCGAAAGAGCGCACCGGAAGAATCGGAACCCCCGCCTTTATCGCCAGCAGCCCCGCCCCGGGCTTTCCCGGCAGCAGCTCCGCGCCGCTCCCGCGCGTGCCCTCCGGAAATATTATCACGCCCACCCCGCTTCTCACGCGCGCCAGCACGTCGCGGAACGCCCCGAGATTTCCGGACTGACCGCGCTTTACGGGTATGGCGTTCAGGCGCCTGAAAATCCACCCGAGAATCCGCCCGCGCATGAGGGTGTCGCGCGCGACCGCGCAGAGTTCGGTCTCGTGGAAAAACGCCACCGCCGTCGGATCGAGATAGCTTACGTGGTTGGCGATGATTATGCAAGGGCTCTTTGGAACATTCTCGTAGCCATAGAGCTCTATCCGCCCGAAAACGTCGCAAAAGACGGACGATATGTGCCACCACGCCTTGTATACGAGCTTCCCGCCGAATTTGAAATACCGCGCGCGCATCAAGATTCCAAAATAAGCGAGAGCGTAAGGCGGACAACCTCCTCCTTGGTCATATTGGAGGTGTCTATGCGCTCGGCGGACTCCGGACAGCGCAGGGGCGCCGTCTTGCGCGACCTGTCCATTGCGTCGCGCAGCCCGATGGAATCGGCTATGCCCTCCCTGGCGCGGCGCGCGGCGCGGGTTTGCTCGTCGGCGTCGAGGAAAATCCTAACGTCGGCGTCGGGGAAAATCACCGACCCTATGTCGCGCCCCTCCATTATGAGCCCCGCGAACCCGCGCGAGCGCGCGAAGTCCGCCATCGACCTCTGGTAGTACTTCAAAAACTCCCTGACCTCCGATATCGCCGCGAATTTCGCGACCTCCGAATTTACGCGCTCCGTCCTTATGAGAGCGTCGTCCGCGAGTTTCCCGTCGAGGGTGGCGCGCGCGGAATTTCCGCATAGGACGGTGCCCAACTTGACGGATTTCAGCCTTTCGGCGACGCGCGCGGGGTCGTCGGGGCTTATGCCCTCCCCGAGCAGCGCGTAGGCGACAGTCCTGTAATGCGCGCCTGTGTCGACGTGCATGTAGCCGAGAATGCGCGCGCACTCCTTCGAGACGCTCGACTTTCCGACCGCCGCGCCCCCGTCAACCGCCACGACCCTAAGCGCGCCGGAGTCGGAGCGCGCCGTGTAGAGCGCCTCGAAAAACTCCGCCCACGTCTTTGAGACGCATCCGGGATCCTCTATCGCTATCCACGGCCTGCCGTCGCCGCGGACATCGCGCGAGGCGAGTATCGAAAAGCTCATCGCGATGCGGTGGTCGGCGTAGGTGTTGACGAGAGTCGTAGTTTGGGCGATTTCCGCAAGGCGCTCCGGCGGGTGGGGGGTTATGGAAATGGAGTCCTCGGTCTCGTCGACTTTGGCGCAGAATTTGCGCAGCTGGGCGGCGCACGCGGCAACCCTGTCGGTCTCCTGGGCGCGCGTGTGGCCGATTCCCCTTATCGAAAGTTTGAACGGCAAAAGCGGCGATATTGCCGCCAGCGTCAAAAAAGTGTCGGAAATGTCGTTGAAGTCTAATTCGAGGCTATCCGGAAAATCCCTCCGCCCCGACGCCTCCGCCACGAGCGAGCCGCCTACGGCAAAGCAATCTATGAGCCCCGCCTTCGAGAGCAGGCCGCAAAACGCCGCGTCGCCCTGAAGCCTGCAATCGGCGAAGTTTTTTATTTCGCACGCCCCGCCCGCGACCGCCGGAAGCGCGATAAAATAGCTCGCCGCCGTAGCGTCGGGCTCCACGCCGTAGACCCGCTCCTCGCCCGCGGACGCCGAGAAAGCCGCGGAATACGCGCCGTTTTCAAACTCCGCCTTCACGCCGAACTGCGACATTATCCCGAGCGTCATTTCCACAAACGGCTTGGAGACGGTGTCCCCGCGCAATGAAACCCGCATTGGGGAATCCGCGAACGCCGAAACCATAAGGAGAGCCGAGAGCATCTGGCTCGACGCGCCGGCGTCCACCGAGACGTCGCCTCCTTTCAGCCCTTCGGCTTTCAAAATAAACGGCAGGGCGTTTTTCTCGCCCAAAAACTCGAAGCTCGCCCCCTGCGATTCAAGCGCCTCTATGAGCCCCGCCATCGGGCGCGAGCGCATCGGCTCGTCGCAGTCGAACCTGTACTTTCCGCCTCTGCGCAGAGCGGCGAGGGCGGTGACAAACCTCGCCGCCGTCCCCGCGTTTCCGACGTGCAGCCGCGCGCACGAATTCGGAGGCCGGCTCCCGGGAGACTCTATCTCCACTGTCTTCTCAAAGCGGTTGAGGTTCACCACATACCCGAGGCGGGCGAGGCAGTCCGCCATGATTTCCGTATCGCGCGAAAACAGCGCGCCCTCTATGCGCGTCCTGCCCCCCGTCAGGGCGGCGAGGATCATCGCGCGGTTCGTAAGGCTCTTCGAGCCGGGCGGCAAAACGGAAGAGGCGCACTTGAATCGGAAAGGTTTTATCGCTATTTCTGTTGGCATCGTTTTAAAGCTTGTCCCTGAAAGCCTTGGCTTTTTTGAGGGCGGATGACACGCCGCCCTTGTCGCCGGATTTTATCGCCCCTATCAGCGCGTCGAGGCGCGAGGAAAAATCCCCGAGCGCCGAAAGTATCTCGTCGCGGTTGTCCGCCACGATGCTCTCCCATATCTGGGGCGATCCCGACGCAACCCTTGTGGTGTCCCTGAATCCCGGCCCCGAATACGGCAGGAGATTCATGTCAAAATCCGCCGCGACGTCGCAGACGAGGGTTGCCGCCAGGTGCGGCAGATGGCTTACGCGCGCGACTATGGCGTCGTGCAGCTGCGGGGATACCGTGTACACCCGCATTCCAAGCGCCTTCCAAGCCTCTGAAACGGCGGCGGCCGCGCATTCGTCGGACTCCGACAGCGGCGTGACGAAACACGGGCGGGAATTGAAGAGCTTTTCGTCGGCGAAGTCTATGCCGATTTTCTCCGAGCCCGCCATCGGGTGCGAGCCCACGAAGCGCGCCCCGAACGCTCCGACGGACTCGGAGCACAGGCGGCAAATCTTGCCCTTGACGCTGCCAACGTCCGTCACGAGCGAGCCCTCTTTGAGGCTCGGGGCGATTTTTGACGCGAGCTCCGGAATGTTTTCCGTGGGCACGCATATCACGGTGAGGTCGGCGTCCTCCGCGGCTTCCCCGGGCTCGGAGCTCACCGTGTCGAAAATATCGGGAAGGCGCGAGCACTTTTCGCGCGTAGACTCGCTCCTCGACCACGCCGATATCCTTCCGCACAAGCCGCAGCTTTTTGCGGCAAATGCGAACGAGGCTCCGAGAAGCCCCGCGCCGAGTATTGCGATTTTGCGAAATTTCATATTTCTCAAACTAAACCCGCGGGCGCCGCGTTCAACAAAATAATACGCCGGCCCCCTTTTTTGCGCCGCTCCCGCCGGCGCGCTACCCGCCGAATTTCGAGCGGGCGGAGATTTCGGCGAACGCCATGAATATGTCGCCGCGGTTGACTATCCCGTAAAACTTCCCGTCCGCCTCGACCATCGGCATCTCCTCCGCGGCGGGATTCTCCGAAAACGCCTTTATTCCGTCCACTATCCCCGTGTCGGGGCCGAGCGTCGGGATGTCGGAGCGCATTATGTCGTCGGCTATGACGTTTTCCGACAGCGCGCCGGACTTGGCGAACGCCAAGACGTCGCCGCGCAGGATTCCGCCGATATACCTGTTGCTGCGCGACACGACATACACCGCGCTGTCGTGGTTCTTCAAAAATATCTTCGCCACGTTGCGGAAGAGGGTCGTGGGGGCGACCGTGTTGTCGCTCTTGCGGAAGAGGTCGCCGACCTTCACGTCTTTGAGGGGCTTGTTAAACGCGGACTTCACGCCGCCCGCCGCCTCCGCCGCGTACATGGACTTCGCCCTCGCCAGGCGGGAGACCGCGTGCGAGACCAACACCCCTATCATCAGCGGGAAAATCATGCGGCCGGCCATCGTGAACTCCAACACGAGCATGAGGGACGTGAGCGGCGCGGCGGCCGCCGTAGTGAAAAACGCCGCCATTCCGAGCAGCGAAAAGCCTATAATCTCCTCCGTTCCCAACGGCGCGCCCGCAAGCGCGAGCAGCTGGGCGAAAATGAACCCGAAAACCCCTCCTATCGTGAGGCTCGGGGTCAGCACGCCGCCGACCGCGCCCATTCCGAAGAAGAGCGCCACGGAAAATATTTTGAGCGCGAGAACCGCCGAGACGTCTCCGAGAGAAAAATTCATGGAAACGAGCCCGCGGATTATGTGCGCCCCGTTGCCCGCCACCTCCGGATAGTACGCCGCGATCGCGCCCACCGCAACCCCCGCAACGGCGAGCCTCAGCGGGAGGAGCTCCGCGCCCCTGTTGAGCAGTCTCCTGCACTTGGCGAGCCACGCCAGCCACAAATTCGCCAAAAGGGAGGCCGCCGCCCCAAGGAGCGCGCTCAAAAGCGCGGTCTGCGCGTTTATGTCGAGGTACGCGCCCGAAATTTCGTAAAGCGGGCTCGGGTTGCCTACGGCGCAAATGGTAAGGTAGCTCGCGCAGCTCGCCACGAGCAGCGGGGCGAGCATGTCCATGGACATTATGCCGATGACGATTTCGCAGACGAAAAGCGCGCCCGCCATCGGAGCGTGGAATACCGCGGCCATCGCCCCCGCCGCGGAACACGCCACCAGCAGGCGCAGGCGCGGGGTGGACATGTTCAGACGCCTGCCCGCCATCGAAGCGAAAACCGCCGCGGTCTGGACGAGCGGCCCCTCGCGCCCGATGGAGGCGCCCGAGCCTATCGTCACTATCGCCGCCGCGCTGCGCAGGAGGTTCGCGCGCACGGGTATGTAGCCGTTGCCTATGGACACGGCCTCCATGTACGGGGTCGGCGACTTCCTGATCCTCTTTGCGGCAAACAGCAAAATCCCGCCAGCCGCCGCCCCGCCTGCCGCGAGCGAGAAGATCCTGCGCCACGGCGGAATCTGCAAAAAGGACGACACCGCCCCGTCGCCGTCCGCTCCCGTGAGGGTTTCGAGAATCAGGCGCGTCGCAAATTGGAACGCGAGCGCGATGGCGGCAGAGAGCATTCCCGCCAAGACCGCGTAAAAGTACACCCCTCCCCTTCCCGCAAGGCTGAAGCGGATTCTGGCGAGAAGCAAAAACTTGAAAAACCCGTTCACCGGCGAGTCCGCGTCAGTTCAGCGCAAGCTCCAAGCCGCGCGCCATCTCCTCCGGAGAAATCCCGGCCGCGGATTCGCCGAGCGACTTTCTCCACTTTATTATCTTCTGCAAGATCGAAAGGTATGCCGCCACGCGGCTCCTGTCCACCGCTACCAGTATCACGAGGTTCGCCCTGCAATCCTCCGTGGGCCAGTCGACCCCGCCGCTGCTTATCCCCGCCACGACGTATTCGGCTCCGAGCCCCGATATCCTGCCGTGCGGCACCGCGAGCCCGTCTTCGAGATAGGTCGAGGCGGTGTCCTCCCTGAGATACACTGCCTCTTTGAGGTCGGAAAGGGTTTCGGCGGGCATGTCGGGCGCAAGGGAGCCGAGCATGTATTCCAGGCATTCGGCCTGCCCCGGGAATTCCCCAAGTCGAATGGCTTTTATGAAAGGCATGAAAAAAATATCGCCATAAATCCGCCAATCGTCAAGACAACTCGCTTCCGCCCGCCGCCGCCCCGCCGGAAAATTTTTGGGAATGCGGCGCGCAAACGGCTATTCGCGCGCCTCCAGCATAGCATATCCGTAGGGGGCGAGGCGAGCGCGAAGCTTCCCGCCGGAAAATTCCCACTCCGCCCCCGACGACAGCTTTTCCTCAAAGCCCTCCGGCGCATCGAAAGCGGCGGAAAACTCCGCGGGCTCGGGCTTGGCATTGGCAACGCAGAAAAGCCTCTGCCCCGAAACGCCGTCGATTCTCGCGAAGGAAACCGCCCTGTCGGGCGCGGAGTTTTTAAGCCAGACGGTTTTTCCCCTGTAAAGGGCGGGAAGTTCGCGCTTCATGGACACGAGCTTCCGCACGAGCCCCATGCGCGCTTTCCCCTCCCGCGTAAGCGCCTTCGACCAGTCTATGAAAAGCCTTCCGAACTCACGGTTGGCGAAAATGTTGTGGGGCGCGCAGTCCGCGATTTCGTTGCCGTTGTATATGAACGGCACTCCGTCCACCGCGAAATTGAGAAACAGCATTGAATCCGCCGCGGCGCGCCCCGGAAAAGCGTCAACCCTCTTGCAGCCGTGCGCCATGTCGTGGTTTTCGCGGAAGCGCAAAAACGCGCTCCCCTTTGGGAACTCGCGCGCCGCGCGCGCCTCGGCCTCGAAGAGCTTTTCCGCCGGAGCCCCTTTCTGATAGACGTCAATGAGCGCCCACGCCCAATAGAAGCCGTAGCTTGCGTCGTAGGTTCCGAGATGGTTTTTGGGCCTTATGCCCTCGCTGAAAAAGAGAAAGCCGGGTTTTATTTTCCGCATTCTCCGCGCGCCCTCCTCCCAAAACGAGAGCGGCACGAGATCCTCCACGTCGCACCTGAACCCGTCGAAACCGTATTCGCGGACGAGATATTCCATATTTTTGTACATGTACTCCCTGAGTTCGGGATTTTCATAGTCCAGCTCCGGAAACTTCCAGTCGCCAACCTTGACGGAGCCGTCCCGATTGCGCCTCACAAAATCGGGATGCTCCCCAATCAGCTCCGCCTTCGGGCCGCAATGAAAATACACAATGTCATACACGACTTTCATTCCGAGCGCGTGGGCTTCGGACACGAAATCTTTCAGATCCCGGGGGGATCCGTACTCGGGGTCGATTTTAAAGTAGTCTTTCTGCCGGTAGGGATTTTTGGGATTCAGCCCGAACTCGCGCTGGCGGCCGCTCCAGAAATTTTTGTCGGCGTCGCCGTCCGCGAGCGCCACCGGGCAGAGCTGTATTATTTTCACGCCGAGCGACGCGACGTGCGGCAAAAGCCTCTCCGCCGATTTCAGAGTGCCCTCTTGGGTAAACGGGCGCAGAAAAATCTGGTACACGGTCGATTTTAAAAGCTCCTCGGAAACCGGACGCGCCGACGCGCCTGGAACCGGAGAATCGTCGTAGCGGACTTGCCCGGCGGAAACGCGCGCGGCAAAAGGCAGCGAAAAAAGCAAAACGGCGGCAAACGCCAATAGATTCTTCATATCCCAAACATAAATTTATAGCGGGAATTCCGCAAGCGCATAAAAAAAGAATCTCGGGCAAAATTCGCGCCATTCCGCGGTTCCGACGTTAAAAACGCTCTTGCTGAAAGCGCAAGAAAATGCTATCGTTTTAATATTCACGCAATATTTAGGAGGAAAAAATATGAAAAAATTCGCGCTTTCGGCGGCCGCATTCGCCGCCAGTTCCATTTTGTTGGCGGCGGGAGCGCATGTAGTCCAAACCTCCGGAGAGGGCGACTCCCGCCCCGAGGACTACGTGCCGCCCGTAATCGGCAACGGCTCGATCTGCACGAGCGTTGACAATCTGGGGAAGCAAATCCAGCGCAAGTACGTCACGTACTATCCGGAAGTCGTATGGGCGGGGCGCAGGACGAACCTTCCGGGGTCGTCCCTGATTACGATGGGGCACTTCGACGACGAAATATCCGTGGACGGCGCGCCGCTTGGCAAGCCGCTCAAATGGAAGCAGTCTCTGAACACGACGGAGGCCTTCACGGAATGCGAGGCAGAGTACGAAACCGCGACCGTCAAAACCGTCGCCTTCGTCCCGTACGGATACGACATGCTCGTCGTAAAAAAGACGGTTCTGCCGAAATCGAAAAGCGCAAAATCCGCCGAAATAAAATTTTCCTACAAATTCACGGACAAGGACACGGGCAACCCGCCGTACAGGACGATCATGCGGGCGCCGAAATGCGAAAAAATCCCGAACTCGGCGTCGCTCTTCTACACGTCGTTCGGCCACAAAACCTACAACGGGGAGATAGCCGCCATATCCTCCGCGCCCGCAAAAGCTTCCGCCGATAAAGTTTCAGTGGAGCTCGACTCGGTTTTCGACCTCTCGAAAGGCGCGGCGGAATCCGCCTATTTCATAACCTACGCCGACGACTTCGGCGGCGCAAACGCAAAAAACGCCTCCGCCGAGCTCAAAAGGCGCGTTTTGGAGAAAGGCTTTGACGGGATATTCGCCGACCACAAAGAGAGCTGGAAAAAGTTCTGGGGCACCGAATTCGCCGCCCTTCCCGACAAACCCATGCAAAACGCCTACCAGACGGGCCTCTACCACCTGCGGACGATGTGCACAAAGTGGTCGTTCCCCGTCGCGCTGTTCGGGCACGGGGCCGGCTGGTCGGGAAGGTTCTTCGGCTTCGACGAAATGTTCGCGCAGTCCGGAGCGGTTTCGTCCGGAAAATTCGACCTGTCCGCGCGCACGCCGAACTTCAGAAAGGCGATCCTTCCGATAGCCATGCGCAGAGTGCAGCACTACTCCGACAACGCCGAAAAAAAATTCGGCGCGCGCTACGCGTGGGAAACTCTCGAAGACGGCGCGGAGGGCGCGCCAAATCCCGCGGGGTTCTGGATAGACCACGTATTCCACATGGCAAACATCGCCAACAGCTGCTGGAAGCACTATCTGTACACCGGCGACAAGAAATTTTTGGAGGAGACCGGCTACCCCGTAATCCGCGAATGCGCCGCTTTTTACTACTCGCACATGCTCTACGAGGACGCCGGCGGCAGGACGATTTTCGGCAGGTGCACGGACATCGAGCGGCTGGGGCCGGCGGTTCTCAACGCCTTCATGAGCTCGTGCGGGGCGATATGCAACTTTGAGATAGCCTCGCGCGCAGCAGCCGCCCTCGGAGTCGACGCGGACTACGCAAAAAAGCTCTCCGACGCCGCCAGGCGCCTGCGCGAAAGCCTGCCGAGAAACTCCGAAATGTACCTGCCCTTCGACGGCTGCAAGGAAAAGAGCTTCGTGTCCATAACGGGGCTTTACCCGTACACGATATTCGACAAAACCGAAAAGCTGCAAGTCGCCGCCCTCTACGACTTCATGAAAAACATAAGCAAGGCGGGCAACATGTACCCCGTGGGCAACGGGACATGCTCGTGGTACGCGGGAATACTGTCGTCGGCGCTCGCAAACATTCAGGACTGCGACGGCCCCGCCGCGATGCTTGCGGCAACCGCGCGCAACACCGGCAGGTTCGGAGAGACGTGGGAAATCAACGAGCCCGGCATTCGCCACACCCCGTGGTTTATGACCGCCGCCGGCAGCTATGTGCACGCCGTAAACCAGATGCTCGTAAACCCGCGCGAAAACGGCGACGTGGACGTCGCCGTTGCCGCCCCGAGAGAATGGAAAGACTATTCTTTCGAGCTTCCCTCATACGGCGGCGCGAAAGTCAGGGCGAAAGTCGAAAACGGAAAGTTTGCGAGCCTCGAATACGCCGCCGGAAAATCGGACGGGCAAAAGCGCGCGCTCGTAGTCCCGCAGCGGCTCGTTCCGGAAAATAAAATCTCAAAGGGATGGGAGCGCGACGGGGATTTCTTCCGAATCCCCGTGGACGGCGACTTTAAGCTGTAATTTCCGCCGCGCCGGATATCCGAAAGCGCCGCCGCGCGCGGCGTTCGGCGACCGCGCGAGGGGCGGGATTCCGAAAACATCGAAGGAAAATTCCCGCGGGGGCGGCCGGCTATCCCGGGCCGGAAAGCCTATTCCGCGCCGAGCTACCGCACGGATCCCGGCAAGCCGGAAAGCGCGGCGGAATCCTCCGCGCTATTCTGCGCCCGCCAAATATTCCTCCGCCGCGCGCCTCTCGGCGAGCTCATTGGCCGCTCCTTTGGCCTCGTAATACTTGTAAAATCTCATTTCGGATTCGCTCCACGCGTTGTCCTCGCAATAATCTCCCGCGTAGGGGACGTACAGGTCTATCCACGCGGCGAATTTGTCTATTTCCTCGCGCGAGAGTTTCGCCTTGCCGTGTCCGGTTCTCAGCATGTCCATAATGCCGCTTTTGGCGGAGCCGCGGAAGTAGGGCGGAAGGAGCGTCGGAACCGACTGCGCCCCGGGCCAGTTGAGAAGCGGGTTCTTGAAGTCGGCGTACGACGGCCCTCCCCAGCTCATCCGCGGCTGCAACAGATTGTAATACGCGTCGTTGAAGAACCGCTTCGCCTGCGGATTTTTTACGGGATAGTCGAGCAGGCTGAAAGCGCGGACGGCGTTTTGCGCGTTTTTCCTCTCGAGCTCCTCCCACTTTTCCCCCTTTGTGGGGGCGAGGTCTGCGACGCTTATTTTTTTTGCGCCGTCGGCGGAGATTATCCGCGCCTTGGAGCGGTCGTTGTGGCACGACACGCAATGCCTGTCGAGAATCGGCTGTATGTGCTTGCGGAAGGAAAATCCCCCCTTCACGTCGTAGAACGGGCGGAGCTTTTCGGGCTTTCTGTCCTTTGCGATGTTGAGCGGCACGGGGTTCGGCGTGTCGCGGTCGCCGTGGCAGCCGAGGCACGAATAAAACTCGTTCGGCTGCATGGCCGTCCATGAGCGCATGGTGGTGACGGCGCAGCCGTTTTCGTCTATCGGCTGGAAGTATACGGGAGTCCGCGCGGGAATTTCAAAGTAGACGCTGCCGTCGGGCGCCACGTCGACTTCTCCGAGAATTTCCTTAACGTCCCACGCCCCTCCGCCGAGGGCGATAGGCGTGCAATTCATGGCGCCGACTTTCACGCCGCCCTCGTCGTTTTCGCTCTCCATTCTGCCGACGGGAGCGCGGCGGTAGCCGATTTTCACAACCCTCACCTTTTTTATAGACCCCTTTTTAACGCCGGCCACCCCGTCGCCAAAGTAGATGTTGCGGATAAATAGGGTTCCCGTATTTTTGGAATAGTCGAGGCGCGACTTTTCGAGCTTCGGAACCGCGCGCGGCGCGAGCGCGACAGCCTGCTTGCAGTCGAGGTACGGATGGGAGACGAGCAGTTCCCGCCGCCCGTCGGGCGACATGAGATAAAGGCCGTAGGGCGACGGATAGGAGCGGTTTGAAGACGGGGCGGGCTCAAACGTCACGAGGAACAGATCCTCGGAGAGCGGGAACGGGTACTGGAACTGCTCGCCATGCTGCCCGTAGCAGTCAATCCGCACCGCCTTCTCCTTTCTGCGCGGCGCGAGCAGCTCGACGCCGGAGTTTTCCTGCCTCCCCTTTGAGGGATCGATTTCCGCGAGCTTTCCGCGCTGGGCGGTGTGGTGCCCGTGGAGAACCGCGATGAATTTGCCCGTGCCCGGGATCTGTCTCGCGTGGCCGATCGCCGTGGGGTACCACGACTTGTTGCCGTAAAGCTCCGTCTGGAACGAGCCGTCGGGCTTCATCGAAAACAGCCCTTGGGGGAAAGTCTGCCCCCTGTCGTTGTAGTCCCAGCGAGTGTAGACCACATTTCCGTCCTCCGTGACGGTCGGATACGTGGTACACACCTGGTCGAAACCGACCCTGCGCATAAAGGAGCCGTCGGAACGCATGATGTAGAGGTTGCTGACTTCCGTCACCCAGCAGTCGGTCGCCTGCTCGCAGCGAGTGGAGTTGAACACGATTTCGCCCGTTGGCAGGTATTTGGGCTCGATGTCGGCGCATTTGCCGGAAGTGATCCGCCGAATTTTCCGCGAGGCGAAATCCATCTCGTAAATGTGGTAGTCGTCGGCGGCGTCCTTTTTCCATGAGAACAGAATTTTCTTTCCGTCGTAGGAGACGTCGGGGTCGCGTATCGTGCCGTCGGGGTCGGACAGCAGAACTTCGCGCGATATATCTCCGCCCCCCGAAACCGAGAGGAGGCACAGCGCGGAGTCAGGGGCGAAAATGCACTCTCCGCGCGCGTCCGAAAGCCCTTCCGTATATCCGTAGAACGACGGGGCGATGGGGTATCTCTCGACATAGACGAACCTGCCGCCGCCCATTCGGGATATGAACTCCGAGCGCGCGGCGGAGCATATTTCAACGTAGAGTTTCGCCGCCTCCTCCGCGGACGGATTCGCCGCAAGGCGGGATTCCGCGGACTTCTCCAAACCGCCTCCGGCGGATTTCAACGCCTTGCGGCAAAGCCGCGCAAAAAACTTCGCCCTCTCCTCCCCGCCTTCGGGGAGCTTCGAGAGGTCGAACCCCGCGTCGCGCATGAGCCAGTCGCTCTCCATAGGGTAGATTTCCTCCAGCATGCGCCACGTCCAGCGGTTGAGGATTTTACTCCGCGGGCGGCGCAGCGCGGCGGCCGCGCTTTCAAACGGCAGTTTCCGCCCGTCCTCCCCGAAAGCCTCAAACGGGAGAACCTCCCTGCCCCACACCTCGATTCCGCGGGCGGCGCGCCGGCTGGCGGGCGAATCCGCAAACGATATTTTTACGCCCGAAACGCGCCGCTTCGGGAAATCGAAAACCCGCGCGCCGGCCTCCTCCTTAAAGGATACGGGTATGGTCTCCGCGCCCGGGAACTCGAGCTTGCAGCGCGGCAAAATTTCCCCTCCGGCGGAGCCCTCCGCGCCGCGGACGGCGAGCCTGCCTATTTCTACCTCCCGCCCGAAATCTATTTTCAGAGATTTTTCCCCGCCGCTTACGTCCGACATTTCCGCGCGGGGATAGACGCCCGGCTTTTTCCGAAAGCCGCATGGAACGGGCGCAAGATTGCGGAATTGCGCGAGCTCGGAATAAGCCGGAACCTCGGCGAAAAAACCGACGGGACCGGTCGGCCGGTCTCCGCCCGCGCCGCGGGCCGGCGGCGGCAAGGGAATCGAAATGCCGAATTTTCCGTCCGGCGAATAGAGCATCCCGCCGTCCGGTTCGCCCGCGTATTTGAATCTCAAATACGGCTGGGAGTCGTCCGCGCCGGAAACTGAAATTTCCAGCGCTTCCCCTTTCGGGGGAGAAAGGAGCCAATATCCCGCCCCCGCCGGAGAAACGGCGCGCACTTTGCCGCCGCCATCGATTCCCACGGATATGTTTTTGTAATACCTCTCCGAAAAAGTCCGCGCCTCCGAAACCTGCGCGAGAACGGCGCATGCGGCGGCGGCGCGCAATAATTTCCCCCATTTAGCCATAAAAGCGCTGCAAACTCGAAACCAAGTTTCAAAAACGACAAAAATATTGTCAAGCCTTATAATTTCCTCAATGCTCGCCGCCAAAAAACACTCCATGCCGAAGCGCGAAAAAACCAAAACGTACAGAATACCGAACCTTGAAAAGGCGTTCGCCGCCCTCGAATCCATAGCCGCCGCCCGCGGGGGCCTCGCGTTTCCGCAGCTGCTCGAAAAAGTCGCGTGCAACAAGACCTCCCTTTTCAGGATAGCGCTAACGCTCGAAAAAATCGGCTACATTAGGAAGAACGGGGAAACCGGCGCCTACTCGATAACGAAAAAAATCCTGCCTCTGGCGTACTCGAGCCTATGCGACGCCAACCTCGTCGAGGAGAGCCTGCCCGCAATGCGCAGGCTCCGCGACCTCACGGGGGAAACCGCCATGCTCGGCGCATACCTGAACGGCGAATGCGTGATGATAAGCCAGGAGGGCGGAGAACATCCGTTCAACTTCATGGGCAGGCTCGGCATGACTTCTCCGCTCCACGCCTCCGCGCCGGGCAAGGCGATTCTCGCCGCAATGCCCGAAGCGGAAAGGGGGAAAATCGCCGCGCGCCTGAAGCTCGAAAAGTTCGCAAAGAACACGATTACAAAATTCCCCGAACTCCGCCGCGAACTCGCCGAATGCGAAAAGAGAGGATACGCCACCGACGAATCGGAGGCTGTGGACGGCGTGAACTGCGTCGCTGCCGCCATATTCGACCGGCACGGTTTCCCCACAGCCGCGCTATGGATAACCGCCCCCGCGGGGAGAATCGACCCGAAAGACTTCCCAAAGCTCGGAAAACTCGTAAGGGCGGCGGCGGCGGAAATTTCGGAAAACCTCGGATACGGCGCGGAATAGCCCGCCGACGCGCGCGCAAACCGCGGCCCGGCGCGCTCGCGCCTCCGGCGAATTGCCTTGACTGTCTGCGCGCTCGCGATAGTTTCAAGCGAATAATAGACTTCTTTCCAACAGCATTCGCATGAAAATCGATAACCTCAAAATATTTACGGGCAGGGCCCACCCCGCCCTCGCGCAGTCAATCTGCAAGGAAATGTCGATGCCCATCGGCAACGCCGTCGTGGAGTCTTTTCCGGACAGCGAAACCTTCGTGAAAATAATCGACCACATCCGCGGCGACGACGTGTTCATCATACAGCCCACGAGCAAGCCCTCCAACGAAAGCGTCATGGAGCTGCTCATAATGATAGACGCCGCCCGCCGCGCCTCGGCAAAGCGCATCACGGCCGTCCTCCCGTTTTTCGGCTACGCCCGCCAGGACAGAAAAGACCAGCCGCGCGTGCCGATCACCGCAAAGCTCATCGCAAACCTGCTCGTGGCGGCCGGCGCCAACAGGGTGCTCACGCTCGACTTGCACGCCACCCAGATCCAGGGCTTCTTCGACATCCCCTGCGACCACCTCTACGCCTCGCCCGTCATCTACGACTATCTTGAAGGGCAGCCCTATATCGACAACCTCACGGTTTTCTCTCCGGACGTCGGCGGGCTCAAGCGCGCCCAAAGCTACGCCACCCTATTTGACTGTCCGCTGGGGTTCATCGCAAAGCGCAGAATCAGCGCGGAAGTTGTGGAGGCGACAAGCCTCGTCGGAGAAGTCGAGGGCCGCGACATACTAATAGTTGACGATATGACCGAAACCGCCGGCACTCTCACCGCCGCTGCGAAGATACTCAAATCCAAGGGGGCCAAAACCGTGAGGGCGGCCGTCACGCACGCTATCCTGACCGAAACCGCCTACGACAGGCTCTCCGAACGCTGGCTCGACGAGCTCATCATAACCGATTCAACCCCTCCGGACGAGCGGTACAAGGAATACCCCATCACGGTTCTGCCCGTCGGGCACCTGCTCACGGAGGCGATACTGCGCATACACAACAACATGTCTGTGACGTCGCTCTTCAAGGTGAAGGGCTTCTGAGGCGCGAGGCGCGGAGCCGTAAGCCCCGCCGCGCGCGGGGTTTTTTTGCGCCCGCCCAAATCCCCTCTTTATGCTTGAAAAATCGCGGCGATTAAAAAATATAAATTTCGGTTTTCAAATGGACGAATTTTACTCGGACAACTTTTTTGACGGCAACGCGCCCATAGGCTGGTCGGAGCGCGACTGGTTCGACTATCTTAAAAAGTCGGAGAAGGAAATATCCAAATTCGCGTCCGTTTATTCGGTCAACAGGCTGCGCGGCAAGAGCCTCGACGAAATCGCGACAATCGCCGGTTGGCCGATTCCAAAAACCGGCGACGAATATTTTGAGGAATCCGACGCCGAGTTCTCCGACGAGCCGTGGACGCTGCTCAACCACCCCGTCTACATAATAACCCGCGGGCTCATGCGCTGCCTGCAAGAACACCTCGGCCGCGTCATAGCCGAAACGCAAATCTATCCATCCCTCGTCTGGGACATCTCAAAGACCATAGGGGAGACGTCGTTTTTCATGGCGCTGGGCGCAAACTCAACGGATCTCAGCGAAGACCTGCTCGCGCGGTGCAACTACAAGATGGCGGCGGTGAAGCTCAACGAGATAATGGCAAAGCTCTCGGAAATCGAGACTCCCGCATCCATACAGGGGGCGGAGCGCATGAGGCGCATAAACGCCATAGTATTCGACCTGCGCCAGCTCTGCCTGAACCTCGCCGAAGAGTCCGCCGCCAAACCCAACAATTTATGACGACCGCAAAGACTGCCCCGCTTACCCTCGCCCTACTGTTTTCCGCCGCGGGCCTCGCCGCCGCCCCCTCCATGGTCGGCGACGTCGGAACCCGCGAAGCCCGCGTGTGGGTTGACGCCGGTTCCGCAAAAGGGATAACCGCCGCATGCTCCGAGGGCGGAAAGGCGGCGGAATTTTCCGCCGCCGTTCAAAACCCGCAAAACGGCGGAGCCTCCACAATAATATTTTCGGGCCTGAAACCCGGAGCAAAATACGAATTTTCAGTGAAAACCGCCGACGGCGCGGAGATCGCAAGGGGTTCTTTCAAGACCAAGCCCGACTACAAAGACCGCACTCCCCCGCCCGATTTCTCCTTTGCGGTATTCGGCGAAAACTACATAAACGACAAACAGTTCGACCCGCCCTACAAGACGCCGGGCGGCGAGTACGAAATTTACGCGGCCGCCGACGCCAAAAACCCCGCGTTCTCCATATGGGCGGACGGCATGAACACCCTCCGCAACGCCGACGAAGACTCCGCCTCGGCGAAGTTTTTGAGGGGCGCCGCCGCGAGGGAAATCCCCGAAATCTCGGCCCTGCTCTCAAAGCGCGCAAACTACGGCGTTGCAGCCTGCGGCTCTTACTACGGGAAATCCAACGACTCCAATTCCTCAGGCGCCGCAGGAGCCTCCGCCGCGTTCGATATGCTATGGGCAAACCCCGCAAGCGGCGCGGGAGGCGCAAAATCCTACTCTTTCCAGTACGCCGACGCGGAATTTTTCGTGCTCGACGACTGCTCCAACCGCTCATACCTCGACTACCGCAACTCCCGTCCTGCATACCTCGGCGAAAAGCAGCTCGAATGGCTGATGGGCGCGCTTCAAAACTCAAAGGCAAACTTCAAATTTGTGGTGATGAATTCCCCGTTCGCGAACCCCGCAAATTCGCGCGACAACTTCGCGTTCTCGGCCGACGAGCGCAAAAGGCTCTCCGAATTTCTCGTGTTCTCGAAAATCCCCGGCATAGTGTTTTTGTCGGCAAACAAACCCTTCGGCGAGCTCACCCGCCTCGTGCGCGCGGGAGGGTACCCCATATACGACCTCACCGCCGGCCCGCTCACCGGCCGCCCGATAGAAGAAGTGACGGAAATGAACTACTTCCGCATGCCCAGCAGCGCGATTACAAAGCGGTCGTTTGCGATAGTAAAAGTCGACGGGCCGGAAGACGACCGCGCAGTCACATTCTCTTTCTTCGATTCCAAAGGCGCCAAGCTCTTCTCTACGACGGTAAAGCTCTCCGAACTGAAAAAATTCGATTAGTCCGCGCGACGGGTTATTCGCAGGGCAAACCTACAAAACGGAAGATAGCGCCGAAGATTCAAACCGTTCCGCCAATGCCTTACTGCAAGGCGGCCCCTTTGCGAAATCGCCTGCGCAAGAAATTCTCCAATACGCTAAACGGAATCAAATGGCGCGCATGTCCGCGCTCATTTCGGAACATCTATCTCGATGTCCTCGCGCGGCTTTCCGCCGTCGGGCGACACAAAGGATATTCTCACCTTTTCCGGAGAGGCGGAAACCGCCATCAAGTCCATGTTGGAATTGACCACGTTCGGGACGTTTATGCCGTCCTTGTCGGCGGGATAGAGCGGAAGCCTGTTTTTTGCGGGATCGAAGGAATGAAGGTGGCCGCTTAGAATCGCCGCGGCGCCGGACTCGTTTATGAGAGGCATGAAGAGTTTTCTGAAATGCAGGGAGCCGTGCCATGCGCCCCACGACGGCGGGACATGGACGACTATGATCTTCACGGGCGAATTCTTAAAGCCGTCGGAGCGGATCAGGTTTTTGAACCATTCCGCCTGCTCCGCGCGGTATGCGTCGAAGTCGGACATTCCATAGTACTCGATGTCGCCGTCGGGCTTGTCCTCCCCCGCGTCGAGAAACGCGAACGCGGCGGGCCCCCATTTGAACGAGTAATAAGGTTTGCCCGTAGGGGTCGGGAAATACTTCAGAAATTCATCGGAGAACTCCCCGCGCGCCTCGTGGTTGCCGCGCGCAAAAAACACCGGCTTTTCGCTTTTGGCATACTTTACGACCTCATTCATGAAACCGCTGAAAATCTGCCGCTCGGAGTCCATGCGGCTGAGCATGTCGCCGTTTAGCGCGATAAATTCCGCGTCTTTCGGGGCGCGCGAAAGCAGGGCGGCAAGCCGCGCGGAATCCTCATGAATGTCGTTTACGACTATGAACTTCACGGCGTCGCCGCCCTTCGGGGCGGGCCTGAGCAAAAAGGGGTCGCGCCTGTATGCGTCGCTGCCAGCGTACGCGCCGTAATCAACGCGCTCGCCGCTGCGCGAGACCACTTCGGCGGACACAACCCTGTACCTAGTCGGTTCCGAAATGTTTTTGAGGCTCACGCGGTGGACGGTTCCGACGAGCTTCTTCCCCATCGGGGCGTTGAAAAATTTGGGGCGCGCCTGCGCGTAAAAATGCGTTCCGTCGTCGGGCGCGGTCTCAACCCAGGAAACCGCGGGCCGGTTGGTCGTCCAGACGATTTCGGCCCTTCCCCCGTCGAGAGTATGGACGTACGGCCCTCCGGTTATCGCGAATTTTTCGCCTTTTGCCGCCGAAAAGACACACGCCGCCGCAAAAAGCGCGGCGGCAACCCCCAATATTTTGCGCTTCATACGGATACCATAACGCCGAGCGCATTTGGGCGCAACAAAAAAGGCTCCGCGTTGCGCACCGAGCCTTTTTTGAAGAAACCGCCCCCTTCCAAAAGGTCATTTGCGGCGGCGGGAAAAAGAGAGAATAAGCGCCAGAGCCGCGGATAGGATTGCCGCTGCGGTCGGTTCGGGAACCACCGCAAGCTGCAAAAGGGTTCCGTCGGAGCTTATGGAGAGATCGAATTTTTCGGGGTCGAGGCCGATTATGCCGAAATCCATCGAAAGGTCGTCCGGAGACCCGTTGAGGGAAAATCCGCCGCCCGCGCTTACGAGGTCATAGACGCCCTCGGAGAGGTTGAAATCGGTGAAGTCAAAGTTTATCATGCCGCCCTGCGTGGAACAATTGCCCGCGACAGTGATGAGCGCGCCATCGGCGGGAATTTCGGCGACTTGGAAATTCCATACGCCCGCAACGGTGGCATCTCTCGAATTGTTGCCGACTTCAACCTCAAAGGATTTCACATATGTGTTCAAAACGGCGCCGCTCGAAACGCGCAGAATATTAGTTCTCACGGAATCGAGCGCGCCGGTGTCGCGCGTTCCGAAATTCGCGGTTCCGGAGTATATGCTTATCGGATTGTCCGCATTGACGTTGAAAGAAGTCTGCGCGGCGTCCGCAGCGCGCACGACGCTTACGCTCGAATCGGCGTTTTCCAAGACGACCTGGAATGCCGCGGTGTAGTATGTCACGCTGTCGTCGGAAGAATCGGCCGAGCCGAGCGATATAGCGAGATGTTTGCCTCCCCCAAAAGAGAAGACCGTCTGGATTCTCTGCGCTGCATACCATCCGCCCATGTCCCTGTTGTTCGAGGACGGCAGCGAAATTTCAAGCGGGGAAGAGCCGTTTTCAACGCCGGAAAAGTCGCCTATGCCCATCCACGGATATGCGTAGTCGAATCCGGGCATTTCGGCGGCCTCTTCAAAGGCGGATGTTGTGTAAAAAGCGGTGTGACCGTCGTGCGAATAACTGCTTATGTTTATCGAAGCCCCCGTGGAGCGGTAGTAATTGCCGTAATCCAAAAGGCCGAGTTCGGAATTGCCGACAAATATCCATTGGGCGGTTGCGAGAGAGGCGGCCGCCATGAATGCTGCGAATGGGAGAATGAACTTTTTCATTTTCATAGACAAAATGGATTTAATTTTTGTCGTTTTACACAATTAATGATTTGCTGTCAATAAACTATTTGCATGTAATATCCGCTTTAATTGTCCGCATCCGCGCCGCCGTTTTCACTTTCGCCGCGCTTTCGCGCGCCGCCGAAATGAACCGGGAGCATGGGCAAATGCGCATTTATCTGAAAAATCGAAAATTGCGAAAAATATGCGATAATTTCCATAAAGCACAATAAAAATGGAAGCCGCCCGAGCCGCAATCTTCCGCAAAGGCCGCGCATAACCCCCAGCCGTCCGGAAAACTTGAACCTCCAAATTCTCCCGGAACGGCCGCCAATCTCGAAAACTGCGCCATTGCGCCTCAGGCACGGGAAATCTGCGAATCAAAACTTTCCCGCCCCGCGCAACGTTAAATCCTAATATGCAAAAAACGCTTAGGGAGAAAAATCCATCCGAAGCGTTTTTTGATAAAATCCGCGCGCCTATTTTACATTATTGACCCATACGCGCAATTCCCTGCGCGCCGCCGCGCGGATATTTTCCGCGCCTTGCCGCCATAAGGAGCGCAAGCGCGCCCAATACCGCCGCATACGCCGCCGGCTCCGGAACCGTAAATATCAGGCTGCCGGACTCCCCTATGCCGCCAGTGAGCGAAAATTCGCCCCCGATCTCGTTGCCGTTCTCGTCATAGGCGGTGAAGACTTCGTTGGGGTCAAAATCGTTGGAAAGGTAGTCGAATTCCACCACGACTATCTCGTGCGCCGCCAGGTCTGCCGC
>ENA-UOJG01001090-UOJG01001090.1-human-gut-metagenome-genome-assembly--contig:-C47-NODE-1090-length-31402-cov-19.760806_pt1 | contig 31402 bp, 31 predicted proteins | sample MGYA00242340_ERZ723887 | MGnify/ENA metagenome assembly ERZ723887 | reverse complement strand
CTGAAAACCCCCCCACCTAAAAACCTAATAACTATGTAGTTTTTTTTTGAAAAGTCACGCCCCCCCCCTTGGGGGCGCCGCTTCTTGTTTTCAGTGAAGAGCGAAAAGTGAAAAGATGCGGTATGCCGCCGCTGGCGGCATGATTGGAAAACGGCGGGGTGTGGTCACCCCGCCGTTTGACTTATTTCATCGTTCTGCTGTTCTGCAGCACCATGGTGCTGTACAGAAACAGCACGTCCTCGCTGCCGTCCGGCGTCAGGAACCGGCCCAGCAGCTGGCTGGACAGATACCGGATGTCCACCGCGTAGATGGTGCGATAGCTCTCCGACAGCAGTGGGATCAGGCTGCTGCCAAAGGAATCCCGGAACACCACCAGCGTTTTATCGGTGGCTGCCAGCGGACTGTCGATCCGCAGCAGCGACCGGCTCCCCTGCAAATAGAGGTCATAGGGCGTGTCCGTGTCCACGGCGGACAGGTCGTACAGCGTCTCCTGCGCTTCCGTCTCATAGTCGTACACAGTGCAGACGTCCAGCACGTCGCTGGTGAGATACCGCAGGGTGTCCGCCGCCAGCGGCTTCTCCGCCTTGTCGGCATAGGTGCCGTAGAATGGCACATCCACGGTATTCTCCCGAAAATCGCCCGCCGGCGGCACGCCCATATCCCGTGCCAGCGTCTGCGCCGTGGCAATCAGACACTCCTGCCGCCAGTGGGGATCGGTGCGGTAATAGTCCTCCAGCGTCAAAAGCGGCGCGATGTCCGCATACCGGACAAAATCCAGCGCGGAAAGCAGGGCCTCCGCCGTCTCCTGCGCCGATGCGGGCGCGTACCCCTCCGGCGGCACCGTGAAGCCGCCCTTGTCGGGGATCACGGACAGATAGATGTGGCCGGCGTTGGCGGTCAGGTAATCGTCATAGAGCTGCTGAAATTTCCGGGCGGCGTATTGCAGGGACTTTTCATCAAACCCCGCCTCGGTGGAGGCGGCATACCCCTCGTACACATACACCTCAGGAAGCGCCGCACTCGGCGGCGCTTCCTGTTCAGCTTCAGGGAGCCATCTGGCCGCGCCCAGCACAAGGGCGCAGCTGAGCAGCACAAAGGCCGCCTGCTTCAAATGGCGCACTCTCACACCTGAAGCGCTTCGTCATAGGCCAGCTTCATGCCGAAAATGCCGCTCAGGCGGCTGGCAAAATCGTCCACCAGCTCATCGGCGCCGAACACCACCACCACATACTCACCGCGAACGGCCACTACTACCTTGTCGGGGAAGCCGCACATCCACTGGTGATCCTGAATGGCGCCGCGCAGCTCCGTGGCCAACGCATCGGTGTCGCCGGTGGCGTGATAGGCGGCGGCGGTGAAGGTGTTGGCGTTCATCATATGGATCAGCGACGCGGCCTCATCCACCTGTGCGCTCTCCGGCAGCACCAGATTGATCTCGGCCAGAGAACGGTCGGTCAGGTCATAGGCGCCGGGGGCGTCGTCCACCATGTTCTCCTGCTCCGGGCCGCCGCCGACGACGGCAAACTTCTCATCCTCGCCAAAGTCGTTCCACACGGTTTCCAACAGGCTCAGGGTGCCGGTGATCTCGGTGGGCTGATCGCCCGCAGTGTCCTTGTTGCCGCCGCAGGCCGCCAGAGACAGCACCATCAGCAGCGCCAGCATCATTGCCAGAAATTTTTTCATCAGAAAAGTCCTCCTTGTTTTTCCACAGCTTCTGTGGGTCTGTCCTTTAGACGCAGAGCCGCAGGAATTTGTTCCGTCTTTTTGCCGGAAATTTTTGTTCATTATAGCCATGTATGGTCAAAGCCATACGGCAGCAGCTCCTTCAGGGCGAATTTCTTCGCCTCGCCCGCCCGGTTGACGCACAGCACCTCCAGCTCCGGGGCAAACTCCATCATCACCTGCCGGCAGGTGCCGCAGGGCACGCAGTAATCGTCGCTGCGTCCGGCGATGGCAATGCGGACAAAGTCCCGATGGCCCTCGCTGACGGCCTTGAAGATGGCGGTGCGCTCGGCGCAGATGGTAGCGCCGTAGGCGGCGTTTTCGATGTTGCAGCCGGTGAATACCGTGCCGTCGGCGCACTCCAGCGCCGCGCCCACGGGGAAGTGGGAATAGGGAATATACGCCCTATCCAGCATGTCAATGGCCTTCTGGCAAAGCTCCTTCTCTGTCATGATCGTCTCTCCTTTTTTAACTTAATTTTGCCTGACCGGTATACAGCTGATAGTACCGGCCCTTTTCCTCCAGCAGCTGAGCGTGGTCGCCCCGCTCGATGATCTGTCCGTTCTCCAGCACCAGAATGGCCTGCGCGTTGCGGACGGTGGACAGGCGGTGGGCGATGACGAACACCGTGCGGCCCTCCATCAGGGAATCCATGCCCCGCTCGATCAGCGTCTCGGTACGGGTATCAATAGAGCTGGTGGCCTCATCCAGAATCAGCACCGGGGGATCGGACACGGCAGCCCGGGCGATGGCCAGCAGCTGCCGCTCACCCTGACTGAGGCCCGCGCCGTCGCCGGTGATGACGGTGTCATAGCCCTGCGGCAGGTGGCGGATAAAGGTATCGGCGTTGGCCAGCTTGGCGGCGGCGCGGATCTCCTCGTCGGTGGCGTCCAGCTTGCCGTAGCGGATGTTGTCGGCGATGGTGCCGGTAAACAGGTGGGTATCCTGCAATACCATGCCCAGCGACCGGCGCAGGGAATCCTTGGCGATGTCCTTCACGTCGATGCCGTCATAGGTAATGGTGCCCTCCTGAATGTCGTAAAAGCGGTTGATGAGGTTGGTGATGGTGGTCTTGCCCGCGCCGGTGGAGCCCACGAAGGCGATCTTCTGGCCCGGCTTGGCGAACAGGGACACATCATGCAGCACCGTCTTTTCCCCGTCATAGGAGAAGGTCACATGGTCGAACCGCACGTCGCCCTTCAGCTCCACCAGTGTGCCATCGGGACGCTTCCATGCCCAGCGGCCGGTGCGCTCCGTGGTCTCGGTCAGGGCGTCCTTTTCCACACGGACGATGATGGTCTTGCCCTCGTCGGTCTCCGGCTGGGCGTCCATGACGGCGAAGATGCGCTCCGCGCCTGCCGCCGCGGCCAACAGCGTGTTCACCTGCTGGCTGATCTGGCCGATGGGCTGGCTCACCTGCTTCACATACAGCAGGTACGCGCCCAGCGAGCCTACGTCGAACATGCCGCCGATGGCCAGCAGGCCGCCCACGCAGCAGGTGACGGCGTAGTTGATCTTGCTGAGGTTGCCCATGGCGGGCATCATCATACCGGCGTAGGCCTGTGCCGCTGTGGCGGCCTGCCGGTACTCGTCGTTGAGGGCGGTAAACTGGCTGATGGCCTTCTTCTCGTGGTTAAAGACCTTGATGACCTTCTGCCCCTCGATCATCTCCTCGATATAGCCGTTCACCGCGCCCAGCGCCGCCTGCTGCCGCTGGAAGTTCACACGGCTGCGGCCGCCGATGACCTTTACCACCACGCCCATCATGGCAAGGAAGCCGAAGGTGATCAGCGTCAGCCACGGGTTCAGAATAATCATCATCAGCACCGTGCCCAGAAACGTCAGCACATTGGAGATGATGCTGGCGAAGCTGCTGTTCAGCATCTCCGACACGGTGTCGATATCGTTGGTAAACCGGCTCATCAGGTCGCCGGACTGGTGCTGGTCATAGTAGCTGACGGGCAACTGCTGCAAACGGTCGAACAGGTCCTGCCGGATGGCGGCCACGGTCCGCTGGGCCACATGCACCATGATGCGGGCATAGGCGAAGGAGCACAATGCGCTGAGGGCAAACAGACCGCCCATCAGCACCAGCATTTTCAGCAGGCCGGGGAAATCGCCGGGCAGGATATAGTTGTTCAGCAGCGGCTTGAGCATATAGCTGGAGGCCACGCTGCCCACGGTGCTGAGGATCAGGCACACCGCCACCAGCACCAGCGCCGCCTTATAGCGGCCCACATACCGCATCAGCTTTTTGAAGGTGCCCTTCATGTCCTTGGGCCGCTGGAAGCCGTGACCGTTGGGGCCATGACCGTGGCCGCCGCCACGGGGCGCTTTCGTCTTGTTGTCAGCCATCGATGCTCACTCCTTCCTGCTGGGATTCATAGACCTCGCGGTAGATATCGCAGCTGTCCATCAGCTGCGCGTGGGTGCCCTGCCCCACGATGCGCCCGTCGTCCAGCACAATGATCATGTCCGCGTCCATCACGGAGGTGACCCGCTGGGCGATAATGAGCTTGGTGGTGCCGGGCAGGGCGTCCTTCAGGGCGGCGCGGATCTTGGCGTCGGTGGCGGTATCCACAGCGGAGGTGCTGTCGTCCATAATCAGCACCTTGGGCCGCCGCAGGATGGCCCGCGCGATGCACAGGCGCTGCTTCTGGCCGCCGGATACGTTGGTGCCGCCCTGCTCGATATGGGTATCGTACCCGTCGGGCATTTTCTCGATAAACTCGTCGGCGCAGGCCATGCGGCAGGCGTCGGCGATCTCCTCATCGGTGGCGTCCTCGCGGCCCCACCGCAGGTTCTCCCGGATTGTACCGGAGAACAGGGTGTTCTTCTGCAAAACCATGGCGCAGCCGTCACGCAGCGCCTCCATGGTATAGTCCTTTACGTTGTGTCCGCCCACATAGACGGCGCCCTCATTGACCTCATAGAGCCGAGGGATCATGCTGACCAGCGTGGACTTGGCGCTGCCGGTGCCGCCCAGAATGCCCACCGTCATGCCGCTTTCAATGTGAAGGTCGATGTCGTTCAGGTTCCACGCCTCCGCCGTGGGATGGTACTTGAAGTACACATGGTCAAAGCGGATGTCGCCGTTTTCCACCGTCAGGCTGCTGTCGGCCTGTGCGTCGGTGATCTCCGGCTGCTCCTCCAGCACCTCCTTGATGCGCTTGCCGCAGGCGATGGCGCGGGTCAGGATCATCAGCACCATGGACACCATCATCAGGGACATCAGGATCTCGCTGGCGTAGGTGAAGAAGGCCATCAGGTCGCCGGACATAAGAGTGCCCTCCGCCACGTCGTGGCCGCCCAGCCACATCAGGGCCACGATGGTGCCGCCCATCAGCAGGATCATGATGGGCATGAACATCACCACAAAGCCGAAGGCCCGCTGGGCGGTATCCCGCAGCTTGTCGTTGCGCTGGCGGAACTTCTCGGTCTCCTCGTCCTCCCGGACGAAGGACTTCACCACACGCACGGCGTTCAGGTTCTCCTGCACCACAAGGTTCACATCGTCGGTGGCGCTTTGCAGCGCGGTAAAGAACGGCCCCACATAGCGGATCACGATGACCACCGCAAGGATCAGCAGCGGCACCGTCACCAGAAAGACCTGACTGAGATCAAGGCTGATCTGCAAGGCCTTCACCAGCGCGGTGATCAGCATAACCGGCGCGCGGACGCACATGCGCATGCCCATAAACAGCGTCATCTGCACCGACGATACGTCGTTGGTCAGGCGGGTAATGAGGCTGGCGGTGGAAAAGCGCTCGATGTTGGCGAAGGAGAAGCGCTGCACCTGCTCATACTCCGCCTGCCGCACCTGCGCGCCGAAGCCCATGGACGCCTTGGCGGCGAACACCGCCGCGCCTACGCCGCCCGCCAGTGCCAGCAGCGCCAGCACCAGCATTTTCAGTCCCGTCAGCAGGATATAGGACCGGTCGCCGTTGGCGATGCCCACGTCCACGATCTCGCTCATGGCCTGCGGCAGCTCCAGCTCCAGCACCGCCTCGGCGATGGAGCAGAGCACGCCCAGCAGGATCCACTGCCGGTAGCCCTTGGTATATGGGAAAAATGTTTTCATTCTGTGTCCTCCTGAGTTTCGCTGAGATTGTCTGCGACCCGCAGCAGCAGCCGCCGCAGCGTATCCTTTTCCTCCTCGGAAAGCCCCTGCCCCGCCTGCGTGTTTACCTGATCGGCGATGGAGCAGAACTGGGCGTAGAACTGCCGCCCGCTGTCGGTCAGCGCGAGGATACGGCACCGGCCGTCGCTTTCGCTGGTCTGGCGGCGCACCAGTCCTTTCTCCTCCAGCCGTCCCACGATGCCGCTGGCGGTGGAGGGCTTCACCATCAGGTGCTCCTCCAGCATCCGCTGGTTCACCTCGCCCTCGGCCTCCCGCAGGAAGGTCAGCGTCCGGCACTGCATGGGCGATACGTCGTACTGCCGCAGCATCCGGGTCATCAGCCGGTGCATCTGGTGGTCGCAATACCCCAGCAGCGGCCCAATGTGCTTCACTTCGTGAATATCCCGGCACGCCATGGCCACTCCTCCTTTTCGAATATGATTTTAAATATTTAGCATGCTAAAAATTAGTACGCTAAATACTACCACAGACAATTTTAATCGTCAAGAGGAAGTTGCCCGCAGCGCTGTGAACAATTTGTGAATTCTTTGTCATACTCGTTGACATCCGCCCCTTGCCGTTGTATAGTAGCATCAGATCAAGAAAGTATTGTTTTTCACATTGTTATTCTCTCTCCTTTCATGAAAAAACCGGGGCTGCTTTTCCAGCCCCGGCTTTTTTGCATCACGCCGCGTCCGCCCCACGGCGCTGCACACCCTTCAGCATATGTGCCGCCTGCCGCCGTCAGAACGGCAGAAGGGCGGAGGCACGCGCTGTCCTCCGCCCCGTTTCCTTATGACCAGCAGGCATTTTCGCCGTCCAGCAAAAAGCCGTCGGTGTCATGCACAAAGCCGTTCTCCAGCATCTGCCGCCATGTGGCGGTGCCGCTGGCGCCATGGTTCCCGGTCATGGAGTCATACACCGTAGGCGGAAACTGCTGAGCGTCCCGCTGCATGTCCTCTCCGGCGCCGCCGAAGGTGCTGCCGTGGTTGTCGTTGAAGGCGCTGTCATTGCCGTTGTTCCGGTAAGCGCCGTAGCCGCTGCGGCCCATGCCGTTCCGGGTGGTGCCGTTGCTGTCGGTAACGCCGTCGTCCACCGTGCCGCCGTTGGCGTCGTCATTGGCGGTGTCGTTGTTGGTGGTATTGTTGCTGTCGCTGCCGGGACGGTTGGTGTTGCTCCTGTCCTCGCCGCAGCCGGTCAGCGCCAGCGCCAGCAGCGCCGCCATGGTCAGCGCGATCACTTTTTCCTTCATATCCCATCCTCCTTCTCGCAAAAGTCAGGCACGCGAAACCGTGTCGAGAGTAGTATGGTCGATTTCCGGCAAAACTCCCGCTGTAACTTCTGCCAGCGTTGCATTTTTCCGCGAACTGTGGTAAAATAAAAGTCCACTCTTTTTGCATCAAATACTATTTGTAATATTCAATATTGATATAACGATTTGCAATCACTTGGAGGTGCGTTATGCAAAAACTGGAAAAACAGTTTCATATTCACTGCGTCGAGGGTGACGTGGGCCGCTATGTGATCCTGCCCGGCGACCCCGGCCGCTGCGAGAAGATCGCCGCGCTGTTTGACGACGCGCATTTTGTCTCCCAGAACCGGGAGTACACCATCTATACCGGCACGCTGCTGGGCGAGAAGGTCTCCGTCTGCTCCACCGGCATCGGCGGCCCGTCAGCCTCCATCGCCATGGAGGAGCTGCACAACATCGGCGCGGATACCTTCATCCGCGTAGGCACCTGCGGCGGCATCGATCTGGATGTCCGCAGCGGCGACGTGGTTATCGCCACCGGCGCCATCCGCTTCGAGCATACCAGCCGGGAATACGCCCCCATCGAATACCCGGCGGTGGCGGATTTCGAGGTGACCACCGCGCTGGTGCAGGCGGCCAGAGCCATGGGCAAGCGCACGCAGGTAGGCGTGGTCCAGTGCAAGGACTCCTTCTACGGTCAGCATTCCCCGGCGCGTATGCCCGTATCCTATGAGCTGCTGAACAAGTGGGAGGCATGGAAGCGTCTGGGCGTCAAGGCCAGCGAGATGGAGAGCGCGGCGCTGTTCGTGGTGGCCAACGCGCTGCACTGCCGCTGCGGCAGCTGCTTCCACGTGATCTGGAATCAGGAGCGGGAGGCCGCGGGTCTCGATCAGGACATGAACGAGGATACCACCTCCGCCGTCACCGTGGGCGTCGAGGCGCTGAAGCTGCTGATCCAGCAGGATCGCGCCAGCGGAAAGTAATCATAAAGGAGAGCTACATATGATCTGGTCTATTATCGTGGGCGGCCTCATCGGCTGGCTGGCCGGCAAGCTGATGGGCAGCAAGGGCGGCATCCTGCGCAACATCATTCTGGGCATCGTGGGCAGCGGCGTGGGCAACTGGCTGGCCGGCGCCATCGGTCTGGTAGCCCGGAACTCTCTCGGCTCGTTCCTCATCGGCGTGGGCGGCGCCTGCGTGGTGATCCTCATTTGCCGGTGGCTGTTCAAATAATCGGGTAATTTCTGCCAAAAAACGTCTCTTGCACTGGGGCAAGAGACGTTTTTTCTGTAAAAATTTGAATTTTCCTCTTACATTTTGTTGAGATCTGTGGTATACTATTACCAATAAATGTAAGGCGCATGGCCATAGGGCCGTGCTTTTTTCAGTGTTTTGCTGTGTGCTTTGTGTGTTTTGTATGGAGAGAGGAGCAGTCATGTTTACAGTAGGCGATCTGGTGGTTTACGGCGGCGAGGGTGTCTGCCGTGTGGACGGCGTCGGCACGCCCCACACGTCGGGCTACGACAAGACGAAGGAATACTATACCCTTTCGCCGCTGTACCGCTCCGGACAGGTGATGACGCCGGTGGACACACGGGTGCTGATGCGCTCGGTGATGACGGCGCAGGAGGCCGCCGATTTTCTGGCGGCGCTGCCGCAGTTGCCGCCGGAGGCCCCGGAGGGGCCGGGCCAGCGGGCCGCCAAGGATCACTATCACGATGTGGTGACCTCCTATGACTGCGGCCGCATGGCCGCCATGATTAAGCATGTCTGCCATCGCCGCCACTGGGCGCTGCAGCACGGCCGGAAGGTCAGCCAGCTGGACGAGCGGTATCTGCGCCGTGCGGAGGATCAGCTGTACGGCGAGCTGGCGGCGGCACTGGGGATCGACCGGCAGGAGGTCTGCGCCTACATCCGGCGGGACTATCCCGCATGGCCGGAGAAATAAAGAAGGCAGAAGCGGCACAGCTGACCAGCTGTGCCGCTCTTATTTTCGTTTACCGTATCTGTCCGCTGCCCTTGATGATGTACTTATAGGTACTCAGCTCATCCAGCCCCATGGGGCCCCGGGCGTGGAGCTTCTGGGTGGAAATGCCCATCTCGCAGCCAAGGCCGAACTCGCCGCCGTCGGTGAACCGGGTGGACACGTTCACATACACCGCCGCGCTGTCGGTCTCGTTGACGAACCGCTCCGCATGCTCTGTGTTTTCCGTGACGATGCACTCGCTGTGGCCGGTGGAGTGAGCCAGAATGTGGGCGATGGCCTCGTCCACGCTGTCCACCACCTTGACCGCCAGAATGTAGTCCAGAAACTCCGTGTCAAAGTCCCGCTCTCCGGCAGGGGTGCCGGGGATGATGGCCGCCGCCCGGTCGTCCAGCCGCAGCTCTACGGGCACCTGTCCCGCCGCGGCCCGGTCGTCCACCAGCGCCTTTTTCAGCATGGGCAGAAACTGCTCCGCCACGGCGCTGTGTACCAGCAGCACCTCCTCGGCATTGCACACGGAGGGACGGCTGGCCTTGGCGTTCACCACGATGTTCACCGCCATCTGGAGGTCGGCGCTGTCGTCCACATACACATGGCAGATGCCGGTGCCGGTCTCGATGCAGGGGACGGTGGCGTTTGCCACGCAGGTGCGGATCAGGCCCGCGCCGCCACGGGGGATCAGCAGATCCACCAGCCCCTTGGCGGTCATGATATCGTCGGCGCTCTGGTGGCTGATGTCCTCGGTGATGTTGAGGATGTCCGGATCGCCGCCCGCCGCCGTGATGCCCGCCTTCAGCGCCTTCACGATGGCGTGGGCGGAGCGGTAGGCCTCCTTGCCGCAGCGCAGCATGCACACGTTGCCGCTCTTGATGGCCAGCGCCGCCGCGTCGGAGGTGACATTGGGGCGGCTTTCATAGATGATGGACACCAGTCCCAGCGGCACCTGCTTTTTATAGATGGTCATGCCGTTGGGCCGGTGTACCTCGGACAAAATGCGTCCCGTGTGGTCGGGCAGGGCCGTGGTGTCCCGGATACCGGCAGCCATGGCGGCCACCCGCTTTTCATCCAGATACAGCCTGTCCAGCATCACGTCGGAGATGTGGCCCCGTGCCGCGTTCATATCCGCCCGGTTGGCCTCCAGAATAGCGGCGCAGTTTTGCTCCAGACTGTCGGCCATGGCCAGCAGCAGGGCGTTTTTCGTCTCGTTGGAGGCATTGCAGATGGTTTTCCACGCCGCCTTGGTTTTTTTCAGAATGTCAATGGTGGTCATTCACTTGCCCTCCTTTGCCAGAAAACGGGTGCCCACAGGCTTGCCCGCCACGATGTCATAGAGAAGCTCAGGCCGCTGGCCGTTGGCGATGACCATTTCGCAGCCTGCCGCCGTGGCCACCTGCGCGGCGTGGAGCTTGGTGGCCATGCCGCCGGTGCCGAGGGCGCTGCCGCTGCCGCCGCCCAGCGCCAGAATACTGTCGTCGATGGTGCCCACGGTGCTGATGAGCTTCGCGTCCGGATTCTTGTGGGGATCGCTGTCGTACAGGCCGTCGATGTCGCTCAGCAGGATCAGCAGCTCCGCCCCCACCGCCGCCGCCACAATGGCGGACAGGGTGTCGTTCTCGCCGATGGTGTTCTCCACACCGATCTCGTCGGTTGCCACGGCGTCGTTCTCGTTGATGATGGGCAGCGCGCCCAGCTCCAGCAGCCGGAAAATGGTGTTGCGCATGTTGCGGCTGCGGCGCTCGTTCTTCACGTCCTCGCCGGTCAGCAGCACCTGCGCCACCGTGTGGCTGTACTCGTTGAACAGCTTGTCGTAGGTGTACATCAGCTCGCACTGGCCCACGGCGGCGGCCGCCTGCTTGGTGGGCATATCCTTGGGCCGCCCCGGCAGGTTCAGCTTGCCCACGCCCATGCCGATGGCGCCGGAGGACACCAGAATGATCTCGTGGCCTGCGTTTTTCAGGTCGCTGAGCACCTTGCACAGCGTTTCCATCCGCTGGATATTCAGCCGCCCCGTGGCATGGGCCAGCGTGGACGTGCCGACTTTTACGGTAATGCGCATGATATCCCTCCTTCGGGATGTTGATATTTGCTCCTTATTATAGCGCCTTGTCCGCCGTTTTGCACGTCTTTTTTTCGTTAAAGCGAAAAACAGCACAGCCCCAGTGCGAAAAGGGCGGAGACCACCGCCTGAAGCGCCTTTGCCAACAGATACCGCCGCAGGGAAAGCCCCGTGTCCTCCAGCACCGCCGCCGTCTGACAGTGGACGGACACGCCGCCCCAGCCCAGCAGCGCCGCCGCCATGCAAAAGCCGGCGGGGGACGCCTCCAGCGACGTGATGCCGCCGGTCAGCTCCAGCAGGCCAAGCACCAGCGGCGGCACAGGGGGCCACGCCTGCCGCACCAGCGCCATCACCACCAGAAAGAAAATGACGAAGGCGCAGATGTTCACCATGGCCGCCGCCGCGCTGCCCACGCAGGAGACAAAAAGGGCGGGCAATTTCATGCCGTTACCGGCGGTTTTCGTGCAATTACCGGCCATTTTCATGTCACAGTGGGCCGGTTTCATGTCATTACTGCCGTGTTTCATGTCAGAATGGTTGGGTTTTGACGCATTTTGCGCAGAGCGCAGTCCGCCCAGCAATCCCCCCGCCGCCAGCGCTGAGAGAATGTGGACGCCATACAGGATCAGGCCAACTTTCTGACTGCCGAACACCCCCACCCCAGCGATGGCAAAAATGAAGGACGGACCGGCGTTGTTGCAGAAGGTCAGCAGCGTTTCCGCCCGCTCCTTGGTGAGGCCGCCGCCGCGGTACAGCTCGCCCACCGTCCGGGCGCCCACAGGATAGCCGCCCACGCCACCCACCAGAAATACCGCCGCCCCCACGGGAAGACCCAGCCGTCGCAGCACCGCGAAAAACCCGCAGCCCACGGCAAAGGACACCACCACGAAAAAGGGAAACAGCGACGGGATCACCGACCGGGCGCACAGCGTAAGCCCCTGCCGCACGGCGGCGGAGGCTGTTTCATTCTGCCACAGCAGCACCGCCATGCACACCAGCAGCGCGGCGGACAGCGCCGCCCTTCTTCCCCATTCCCGCATATGCCTCACCCCGGAAAAGCCTATGCGCGGGCAGGGCGGCGCATGACGGACAGGCAAGTTTCTCCGGCGCGGCGCATAACCTTCCACGGGAGGGGAGGACAATGGGCGAAAAAATACGCAAGCGGCTGATGGAAAAGGGTCTGGAGGCCGCCGACCGGCTGGATCTGCCGCCGGTGCTGGCCCCGGACGTTCCCCGGATGGAGCTGTCCGGCAACCGCTGCTTCTATATGGATCGCCACCGGGGCGTGCTGGGCTATTCCACGGAGCGGGTGGACATCAACGGCGGCTCGGTGGTGGTGCGTATTCTGGGGCGGAACCTGCAATTGCAGGCCATGACCGATCAGGAGCTGCGGATCGACGGGATCATTGAAAACATCGAATTTGTGGAGTAGCTATGTACGCAAAGGTATGGAACTATCTGCGGGGCACGGTGCTGTTTCAGTGCCAGAGCCCCGCGCCGGAGCGGGTGCTGAACCTGTGCGCCGCCCACGAGATCCCCTTCTGGGATGTGCGGTGGGAGACGGCGGAGCGCTTCACCCTGCGCACCACGCGGGAGGGCGCGGCCCAACTGGAGATGGTGGCGGCGGAGTGCGGCGCTGCGCTGCGGCGGCTGCGGGAGCAGGGCGCGCCCCTGACGCTGGGGCGGATGCGGAGGCGGTATGTGCTGCTGGCAGCGGCGGCGCTGGTGCTGGCGCTGTACTGGTACGGCACGCTGTTCATCTGGGACTTTCAGGTAACAGGCAACGACACCGTGCCCACGGAGCAGATCCTGCGGGCGCTGGAGCACAACGGCGTGACCATCGGCACACGGGCGCTGGGCTTCGATCAGGAGGAACTGCGGAACCATGTGCTGCTGGAGCTGGATGACATCTCATGGCTGGCGGTAAACGTGAAGGGCTGCACCGCCCATGTGCAGGTGGTGGAGCGGAAGCGGCCGCCGGAGATCGCTGACAAGTCCGCGCCCGCCAATGTGGTGGCCCGCCGGGGCGGCCTTGTGACCAAGGTCGAGACGCTGGACGGGCAGGCGCAGGTGATGGCCGGGTCCACCGTGACGGAGGGACAGCTTCTTATCTCCGGCGTGGCGGACTCCCCCTCCGCCGGGGTGCGGTTCATGCCGGGGCGGGGCCGGGTATACGCCCGGACATGGTATGAGCTGACGGCGGCAATACCGCTGGCGGCTGAGGAAAAGGCAGGCGACGGGAAAACCGGCGTGCGTCTGGCACTGGATATGGGAAAACAGCGGATAAAATTATACGGAAAGGGTAGCATGTTGGGGTCAGGTTGTGATAAAATAGTAATGTATCACCCGTTGACGCTGCCCTTTGGCCTGCGGCTGCCGGTGACGCTGGCGGTGGAGAAAACCACACGGTGGGACACGCAGGCAGTACAGCGCACCGAGGAGCAGGCAAAGCTGGAGGGCCAGAAGCAGCTGCTGCGGCAGCTGGACGCGATGCTGACGGAGGGCGGCACGGTAACGTCCACCCGGTTTTCCACCGCGCGGCAGGGCGATGTGCTGATGGTGACGCTGACGGCGGAGTGCGCCGAGCAGATCGGCGTCAGCGTGGCGGTGGAGGTCGAGTGATGGGGTGCGCCTGCGGGCGCGGGACGGAATATTTCGCGCTCTGGCGCGAGACACTTTTGGCCCCGGCCCCAAAAGTGTCCAAAAAGGCCGCTTAAACCTGCGGTTTAAGAATCCGCCCACGCTGTTCATTTTGCAAATTTGCACCCTTTTACCACGCGTTTGCGGGGCATGGTTCTTTTCGCTGCGTATGACGTATCGTCTGTCCATCTTGCGCCGCTGCCGCTCATGCGGTGCAACGGTAGGAGATCCTGCGCTGTACGGTGGCGGGGTGAGGGCACCCCGCCCTACGGCCAACCACCGATAGAATTTCGTAGGGCGCGATGCCCACATCGCGCCGCACGGTGGATGCAAAAGGATTTTCTCCGTACCAGTCAGCGGCAGCGGCGCAGAAGCAGAGACGATTCTTTTGACGATACGAAAAAAGAAAAGCCTATGTGAACGTGTGGTACGCAATCACAAGTTCGCACAGAATATAGCGCGCCGGGAGGTGAAGGAACCGGAGGTTCCTTCCGGTGCTTTTGCCTACTTTTGTCACTGTAGACAAAAGTAGGTCGCGCCGGGGCGCGAAACACCCCCAACCACAATTTCCCTTTCAGAAAGAAGGCTATCATATGGAACAACGAATCGGCATTGAACGCATGGAGGAGGCCATCAATCTATTCGGCTCCTTCGACGAGAATATCCGCCTGCTGGAGACTGAGTTTCAGGTGCAGGTGGTGAACCGGGGCGGTGAGATCGTCATCTCCGGCGAGCCGGAGAACGTGATGCTGGCGGAAAAGGCTGTGCAGGCCCTGCTGACCCTCAGCGCCAAGGGCGAGGCCATCAACCAGCAGCACGTCCGCTACGTCATCGGCCTGTGCCGCAGCGGCCAGTCGGAGCGCATCAGCGAGCTGACCCAGGACGTGATCTGCATCACCAGCAAGGGACGGCCTGTGAAGCCCAAGACCATCGGCCAGAAGCAATATGTGGACTCGGTGCTGCACAACACCGTTACCATCGGCGTGGGCCCCGCCGGTACCGGCAAGACGTATCTGGCGGTGGCGGCGGCGGTGGCCGCCTTCCGGGACAAGCAGGTGAACCGCATCGTGCTGACCCGGCCCGCCGTGGAGGCGGGCGAGCGGCTGGGCTTCCTGCCCGGCGACCTGCAATCCAAGGTGGATCCCTATCTGCGGCCCCTGTACGATGCCCTGTTTGACATGCTGGGTGCGGAGACGTACCAGAAGTATCTGGAGCGGGGCAACATCGAGGTGGCGCCGCTGGCCTATATGCGGGGCCGGACGCTGGACGACAGCTTCATCATTCTGGACGAGGCCCAGAACACCAGCCGGGAGCAGATGAAGATGTTCCTGACCCGTATGGGCTTCGGCTCCAAGGTGGTCATCACCGGCGACATTACCCAGATCGACCTGCCCACCGACAAGATCAGCGGCCTGAAGGAAGCCATGAAGGTGCTGCGGGATGTGGAAGGCGTGGGCATCTGCCAGCTGACCCAGGAGGACGTGGTGCGCCACGTGATGGTGCAGCGGATCATCGAGGCCTACGCCCGATACGAGGACAGGAGGAAGAAATAATGGCGAAGCGGCATTACATCCCCGTCACCGCCGATGTGCCGGGGGTGAGCGACGAGAAAAAGGCGCTGATCCGGCGGGTCATCCGAACGGCGCTTTCCATGCAGGGGGTGGACTTCCCCTGCGAGGTGGACGTGCTGGTGACCGACGACGCGGGCATCCATCAGATCAATCTGGACATGCGGCAGGTGGACAGGCCCACCGACGTGCTGAGCTTTCCGGAGTTCGAGCTGACGCCCGGTGAGCTGCCCGGTCAGAAGGACGCCGATCCCGGCACGGGACTGGTGCCGCTGGGCGACATGGTGCTGTCCATGGAGCGGGTACAGGCACAGGCCAAGGAGTACGGTCACTCCAACCGCCGGGAGCTGGCATATCTGGTGGTACACTCGGTGCTGCATCTGCTGGGCTATGACCATCTGGACGAAGGCCCCATGAAGGCCCAGATGCGGGAACGGGAAGAGGTCATTATGGCAGAATTGGGGTTGGAGAGGTAGAAGGTGTTTCGCGCTTCCGAGCGCGAGTCACTTTTGGCCGCTGTTCCAAAAGTGGCCAAAAAAACAGCTTAAACCTGCGGTTTAAGAATCCGCGCACGCTATGCCTCTCTCGTTTTTGATACCCTTTGCCGCGCGTTCGCAGAACATTGTTGTTATCGCTATGTATGACGAATCGACTTCCCTCTTGTGCCGCTGCCGCTCATCTTTTCAACGGTAGAACCGACAGCGTTGTTCGACGTAGGCATCAGCGGCAGCGGCGCTGATGATGAGGCGATTAGACAATAGCGCGGCAACGGTAATTTTGCGTGAACGTGTGATAAGTGGTCACGAATCTAAAAATGTTATAGCGCGCCGGGAGGTGAAGGAACCGGAGGTTCCTTCTGGCGCTTTTGCCTACTTTTGCCGCTATTGGCAAAAGTAGGTCGCTCCGGAGAGCGAAACTCTCCAAAAACATTGCTCAAACAAAAGAAAGTTGAGGATCACCTGAATGAACATTACGAAAACCGCGATGATCACCGTGTGCGGACGGCCCAATGTGGGCAAGTCCAGCCTGACCAACGCCCTTGTGGGCGAGAAGATCGCCATCGTATCCAAGAAGCCCCAGACCACACGCAACCGGATCTACGGCGTGGTGAACCGGGGCGACACCCAGTTCGTGCTGCTGGATACGCCGGGCCTGCACAAGCCCCGCAGCCGTCTGGGCGACTATATGGTGAAGGTGGTGCGGGAAAGTCTCAGCGCCGTGGAGTGCGCGCTGCTGCTGGTGGAGCCTATCGCCCACGTGGGCGAGCCGGAGCGCATCCTGCTGCGGCGTATCGAGGAGGAGAAGCTGCCGGTGGTGCTGTGCATCAATAAGGTGGACACCGTGGAGAAGAAGGACGACCTGCTGGCGGTGATCGCCGCCTACAACGAGGTATACAGTGGCTTTGACGCCATCATCCCCATCTCCGCCCGCACCGGCGACGGACTGGACGAGCTGCTGGCGCAATTGCAGAACTACGCGCAGGAGGGCCCGCAGCTGTTCCCCGACGGCATGACCACCGATCAGCCCGACGCGCAGGTGTGCGCCGAGATTTTGCGGGAGAAGATGCTGCAATGTCTGGACAAGGAGATCCCCCACGGCACGGCGGTGGAGGTGACGCGGTTCTCTGAGCGGGACAGCGGGATCATCGATCTGGATGTGACCATCTACTGCGAGAAGGCCAGCCACAAGGGCATCATCATCGGCAAGCACGGCGACATGATGAAGCGCATCAGCACCCTGGCCCGGCAGGATATTGAGAAATTCATGGGCACCAAGGTGTATCTGGAGACTTGGGTGAAGGTAAAAGAAAACTGGCGGGACAATGTGAACTTCATTCGCTCTCAGGGCTTCAACGAGGAGTAAATTACCAGACATGGAATCGCCCCGGACGCACATGCTAGGCATGAGGTGATGGGCGGTGGATTACTGGGCGCTGTTCTGGGACACCGGCGCGCCGGAGGCGTGGCTGATGGCCAGAGACACGGAGGACGGAACGTGGACAACGGAACATTCGTGACCGCGGGCCTTGTCCTGCGGGAAACGGAGACCAAGGAATCGGACAAGATACTGACGGTGCTGACGCCGGAGCTGGGACGCATCAGCGTCATTGCCAAGGGCGCCCGCAGCCGCCGCAGCAAGTATACCGCCGCGTGCCAGCTGCTGGCCTATGACGAGATGACGCTGCGGCGCAAGGGCGAGTGGTACTATCTGGCGGAGGCCAACACCATCGAGCTGTTTGACGGCGTGCGGCAGGACATCCAGCGGCTGGCGCTGGCGGCCTATTTCGCCGAACTGACAGAGGCGGTATGTCAGGACGCCATGGCGGCGGCGGAGATATTACCGCTGCTGCTGAACGCCCTGTTCGCGCTGGGGACACTGGGCAAGGAGGCGCGGCTGGTGAAGGCCGCCTTCGTATGGCGGCTGATGGAGGCGGCGGGCTTCGCGCCGCTGGCGGACGGCTGCGCCGTCTGCGGCCGGGAGATGCCGGAGGCCCCCATGCTGGACGTGATGCAGGGGGTGCTGCGGTGCGGCGGATGCCGCCTGAGCGGCGGCGGGCTGAGTCTGCCATTGACGGAGAGCGCCGTACAGGCGCTGCGGTACATCCTCTACTGTCCGCCCAAGAAGCTGTACGGCTTTACGCTGGGCGCACGGGACATGCGGATGCTGGATCGGGCGGGGGAGGCCTTCTGCGCGGTACAGCTGGAGCGGGGGTTCCGGACGCTGGACTACTACAAGGCGTTTTTACCGGCGGAGGAGGACGAATAAGGGTGTTTCGCGCCTGCGGCGCGAGGACGGCCTTCGGCGACCCACTTTTCCAGCTGCTGGGAAAAGTGGGCAAAAGAGCCGGAAGAAACCGATGGTTTCTTCACTTCCTTGCGCGCTACGCCATTACACCAACTTGTAATTGCGTACCACACGTTCACACAGGATTTTCTTTTTCGCTTCGTCATCGAATCGTCCCAGCACCAGCGCCGCTGCCGCTGATGCCTACGCCGAGCAACGCTGTTGGTTCTACCGTTGAGAATATCAGCGGCAGCGGCGCAGGAGGAAAGTCGATTCTTCATACGCAACAATGATCACAATGTTCTGCGAACGCGCGGAAAAAAGTATCAAATATAACCAGAGTATAGCGTGCGCGGATTCTTAAACCGCAGGTTTAAGTGGTGTTTTTGCTTACTTTTGCCACCATGGGCAAAAGTAGGTCGCGCCGGAGCGCGAAACACCCTCCCTCTGGCGACCGCGAGAGTCGCCCCTATGACAACCCCTCCGTCAACGCTTCGCATTGCCACCTCAGCTGTGCACGCCCCAGTGTGCGCACTGGGGTGACCTTACACAGGGGAGGCTTGAGAACCCCACCACACAAGTATTACGTTTACCAACAAAAGAGGTATTGATCAAGGATAAAAACTATGAGTGAATTATTTGAAAAATCCATACGGACGCTGGAGCTTCCGGCGGTATTGGAGATGCTGTCGGCCAAGGCCGTCAGCGAGGCGGCCCGGGAAAAGAGCCGCCATATCCTGCCTGCCACCGACCGGCAGGAGGTGCTGCGGCTGCTGGACGAAACCGACGCCGCCAAGGAGCGGCTGGGGCTGTACGGCTCCCCCAGCTTTTCCGGAGTGAAGGACGTGTCCGAGCCGCTGGCCCGGGCCGACCGGGGCGGCATGCTGAACACCCGTGAGCTGCTGAACATCGCGGGGCTGCTGACGGCAGCCCGGCGGGTCTATGAGTACGACGAGGACCGCAAGGGCGAGGCCACGGCCATCGACCGGTTTTTCAGCGCTCTGCACACCAACAAATATCTGGAGGACCGCATCCACGGGGCCATTCTGGACGAGGAGACCATCGCCGACACCGCCAGCGCCGAGCTAACGGACATCCGCCGGAAAATGCGCATCGCCGCCAGCAAGGGACGGCAGATCCTGCAAAAGATCATCTCCTCCCCCTCCTACGCCAAGGTCTTGCAGGAGGCCCTTATCACCCAGCGGGACGGGCGGTTCGTGGTGCCGGTGAAAGCAGAGTGCAAGGGCAGTCTGCCGGGTCTGGTGCACGACATCTCCTCCTCCGGCGCCACGCTGTTCGTGGAGCCCATGGGTGTGGTGCAGGCCAACAACGAGCTGAAGGAGCTGGAGGCCCGGGAGGAAAAGGAGATCGAGCGCATCCTGCGGGAGCTGAGCGCCCAGTGCGCCGACGCCATGGAGTACATCCTGCTGGACTATGACATGCTGGTGCTTCTGGACATGATCTTCGCCCGCGCCCAGCTGAGCTATACCATGGATGCCAGCCGGCCGGAGGTGGTACGCACGGGCGCCATCAGCCTGAAGCGGGCGCGGCACCCCCTGCTGGATCAGGCCAAGGCCGTGCCGGTGACGGTGGAGCTGGGCGGCGACTACGACACGCTGGTGATCACCGGCCCCAACACCGGCGGCAAGACGGTGACGCTGAAAACCCTGGGGCTTCTGTGCCTGATGGCCCAGTGCGGCCTGCACATCCCCGCCGACAGCGGCTCCACGGTGCGGGTATTTGACCGGATTCTGGCGGATGTGGGCGACGAGCAGTCCATCGAGCAGAGCCTGTCCACTTTCTCCGCCCATATGTCCAACACGGTGGAAATCCTGCGGCAGGCGGACGACGACAGCCTGATCCTGTTCGACGAGCTGGGCGCGGGCACCGACCCCGTGGAGGGCGCGGCGCTGGCCATCGCCATCATCCAGCACGCCCGGTCAAAGGGTGCGCTGATTGCCGCCACCACCCACTATGCGGAGCTGAAAACCTTCGCCATGACCACGGCGGGGGTGGAGAACGCCAGCTGCGAGTTCGATGTACAGACCCTGCGGCCCACCTACCGGCTGCTGGTGGGCATCCCCGGCAAGTCCAACGCCTTTGCCATCTCCCGGCGGCTGGGTCTGGACGAGAGCGTCATTGCCGACGCCAAGGCCCAGATGGACAGTGAGTCCCTGCGGTTCGAGGACGTGCTGGCCCAGCTGGAGGAGAAGCGCCAGCGGCTGGAAAAGGCCCAGACCGAGGCCAACCGCCTGTGGCAGCAGCGACAGGAGGACGCCCGCAAGGCCCGCGTGTTCCGGGAGCAGATGGAGAAGGCCAAGGAGAACGCCCGTGCCAAGGGCGAGGCCGAGGCCAAGCGCATCGTGCGGGAGGCCCAGCAGAAAACGGAGGAGATCTTTGCCCAGCTTGAGGAGCTGCGGAAGCAGCAAACACGCGCCGCCAACTTCCAGCAGATCAACGATGCCAAGGCGTCCATCCGCCACGACCTGAAGGAGGCGGAGGCCGTGCTCCACAGCCGGGACGAGGAGGCGGAGGCCCCCGCGCCCAGCCGCCCCATCGCCGTGGGCGATCTGGTGGAGCTGGCGGGCGTGAAAACCGCCGCCACGGTGCTGAACGTCAACGACGACGGCTCCATGCTGTTACAGGCGGGCAAGATGAAGATGACCGTCAAGCCCGGTCAGGTGCGGCTGCTGGAATCCGCCGAGGAGATCGAGCGGCGCAAAAAGCAGGCGGCGGCCGCCCAGCGCAAAAACGTATCCCCCCAGATCCAGCTGGCGGCCCGCGCCGCCTCGGAGCTGGATATCCGGGGCATGGAGACGCTGGAGGCCGAAAGCGTGGTGGAAAACTACATCGACGCGGCGGTAATGGCCAAGCTGGGCACCGTCACCATCATCCACGGCAAGGGCACCGGCGCGCTGCGCAAGGCGGTGCATGAGATGCTCAAGCGCAACCGGGCCGTGAAGTCCTTCCGCCTGGGCCGATATGGTGAGGGCGAGGCAGGCGTGACGGTGGTGGAGCTGAAATAAGACGATTTTCGGCAGATACGACAAAATTCACACTCTTTTTCAGTCTGTCCCCATCATAATTTTGTGGGAATGGCTATTGCATTATCCCGGCGATTCGATATAATATAATAGCGAGAGTGAGAGTATCGGCATTTGGGCCGAGATACTGACGTGAAGGAGAACGGACAAATGTATACGAAGGAAGTTACCGTGAACAATGAGGTCGGCCTGCACGCCAGACCTGCCACCTATTTTATCCAGAAGGCCAACGAGTTCAAGAGCGGTATCTGGGTAGAGAAGGAAGAGCGCCGCGTCAACGCCAAGAGCCTGCTGGGCGTGCTGAGTCTGGGCATCGTGAAGGGCACCACCATCACCCTGATCGCCGACGGCAGCGACGAGACCGCCGCTGTGGACGCCCTGAGCGAGCTGGTGGAGCATCAGCTGGGCGAGTAAAGTTTTGTCTGAAAAATACGCCTGACCCCATGGTCAGGCGTATTTTTTATGCTTTCCGGCATGCTGTTTCCGCAAACCCGATGATCCGCTTGCATTGCGTTCGTTTTTTATATATAATAGATAAAAGATAGTATGTACCTTTCCCGCAAAGGAGGAGCGCGCTATGAAAATCGAACAGCTGGAGCAGGCGCTGAAGGTGGCGGAGCTTAGCTCCATCAGTCTGGCGGCGGAGAACTTGTTCATCTCGCAGCCCAATTTGTCGCTGTCCATCAAGAAGCTGGAGCACGAACTAGGATATCCCATTTTTATTCGCACCAACAAGGGCGTGGAACTGACGGCGCTGGGCCGCACCTTTATCGATTCGGCGCGGCTGCTGCTGATGCAGTTCCATGAATTGCAGCGGCTGGGCACCAATCTGGCGCGGCTGGATCAGAAAACCTTTTCCATCGCCCACATGCACTATCGCTATGTGAACCATGCCATTGCGCAGCTGTTTGCCTCCAGCCGGAATTTGCAGCTGGAGGTCCGGGAGGGCGTGCGCAGTCAGGTGCTGGATCTGGTGGAGCGGCGCGTATGCGAGATCGGCCTCATCGGCATGTACAGCCACTATCACAAGATGATCAGCCGGCGGCTGGAGATCCGGGGCCTGCAATACTTCCGGCTGTGCTCCAGTCCGGTCTCGGTGATCGTGGGCGCGGGAAGCCCACTTTACAGCAGAACGCGGCCCGATATCTCATTGGATGAGATCGGTGATTGCCCCATGGTCATCTACGATGAATCGGAATCCGAGCCTTACGCCTCCATTCTGGAAACGCTGGGGCTGGACAAGCAGCTGCGCCGCATCGTGGTGTCGGAGCGGGCCACCATGGTGGACATGCTGGACAAAACCGACGCGGTAGGGATCTCCACCACCAACGCCATCGCCTATCAGAACACGGATTATTACCCGAATCTGAAATATTTCAAGCTAAAGGACTGCTCTATCACCGGCGAGATCGGTTGGATCAAGCGGGCCGATGCGCCGCTGTCGGATATCGCGCTGAGCTTTTTGCAGATATTGACCTCCTATTACTCGCTGCTGAACGGCGAGCTGCCCATCTGAAACGACAGAAAAAGGAGCCCCCTGCCGACTCGGCAGGGGGCTCCTTTGCTGTCGGGCAGCAAAGGTGGAAATTTTTCGTTCGGTGACGAAGATAGCGATTCAGCGGCGGCCGCCGGTCAACTCCTGATCCTTCAGCAGGATACGCTGGAACTCGACCTTATAGTTATCAGGATCCCGCACAAAGCAGGCGTATACCGGAAACTTCTCCTGATAGCTGGGCGGCATGATGATGTCCGCGCCCATCTTCAGCAGGCGCTGATAGTGGGCATCCACGTCCGCCTCGTCGGCGCAGTTGAGCGAGATGCACATACCAAGCGGACCAGAGGGGATGGGGCGGCCATCATCGTACTGGCAAAAGCCCAGATAGCCATAGCCGGTGTCGAAAATGTGGAGCTTGCCGCCTGCCTGCTCCTGCACCTTCGGCAGGCCGCAGACCTCCTGATAAAAGCGGCTGGTGGCAGCAATGTCGCTGCAGGGGAAAAACACAACAAGATTCTCAACCATGATGACGGCTCCTTTTCGTCGGTCTTATTCGTAGCGGAGCTTCTGGGAGACCTCGGTGAAGATCACGCCCAGCGCGTAGGCACCGGCATCGGGATGGCCCAGACTGCGCTCGCCCACCACACCGGCACGGCCCATGCGGGCCACGATGTTGGCGGTGGCGGCAGCACCGTCCACGGCAGCCTTGGCACCGGCGGCCAGCAGCTCGCGGATGGACATACCAGCCTTGGCACCGGCGGTCAGCGCATCCGCGCAGGGGACCAGCGCGTCGATCAGAGTCTTGTCTCCCACCACGGCGCCGCGGCCGAAGGAACGCTCGCCGGTGCGCTGGATACCGGCAACGGCAGCCTGCATCATGGCGGCAAATTCATCCGGCGTCAGGGCAGTGCGCTCACCGGCATAGAGACGAGCGGCACGGAAGGCAGCGCCCCAGATGGCGCCGGAGGCGCCGCCGCAATACTCGGCGATGATCAGGGAGCAGCCCATCAGCAGATCGCCGATGGTGGCGCCGTCGTTGGCGAGGATCTCCTCCCACTCGCACTTCAACTGGCGGAAGCCCTTGGCCACGCTCATACCGAAGTCGCCGTCACCGGCATAGGAGTCCAGCTTGCAGAAGGGCACTTCGTTCTCGATGATGCAATCGCTCATCAGCTTCAGCATCGCCTTGATGTTGTTCAGCGTGATAACGCCGCCGGAGACGTTCAGCCAGCTATCCTCGCAGCGCATGGTCTCGGGAACGGGGGCCTCCTTGGCGGACAGCAGCGGCGTGTAGGCCACACGGGCCTCCGGGCCGTCCACATGGAAGCCGGCGGCCATGCAGGGATCATCCAGATAGCTCTTGAGCTCGTCATCCATCTTCAGCAGCGTGACGGAGCCGCCCAGCATATCGATGCTGGTCATGTAGTTGCCCACAAAGCGGCGGTACACCTGAATACCCATCGCGTCCAGCTCGCGGGAAACGGCGTTGTTCATCACATACAGCTCCTGCAGCGGCGTGCCGCCGAAGCCGTTGATCAGCAGCGTGACCTCAGAGCCGGGCTTCAGCGCCAGCTCTTCCGCCAGCTGCGTGACGGTGCGCTTTGCCAGCTCATCGGCAGAGGCCACCTTCTCGCGGCTGCAGCCCGGCTCGCCGTGGATGCCCACGCCGTATTCCATTTCATCCTCACCGATGTCAAAGGTGGGAACGCCGCTGGCCGGGACCACGCAGGAGCTGAGGGCGAAGCCGATGGTGCGCACGTTGTCGATCACATGCTGGGCTACCGCCTTGACCTCGGGCAGGCTCAGGCCGCGCTCTGCGGCGGCGCCGGTGATCTTATGCACCAGAACAGTGCCCGCCACGCCGCGGCGGCCCACCGTATACAGGCTGTCACGCACGGCGATATCGTCGTCCACCTTCACCATGTCAACCTGAATACCATCGTCGCCCGCCATGGCGGCGGCGCTGCCGAAGTGCATGACATCGCCGCTGTAATTCTTGATGATCAGCAGGGTGCCCTTCTTGCTGGCAGTGGCGCGGATGGCCTGATAGATCTGGATCTGGGAGGGGGAGGCAAAGATGTCGCCGGCAACCGCCGCGTCCAGCATGCCCTTGCCCACAAATCCGGCATGGGCAGGCTCGTGGCCGCTGCCGCCGCCGGAGATCAGCGTCACCTTATCGGGATTGATCTCCTTGCGCTTGATCACATTATACTTCTGAAGATACTCCACCTCAGGATGAGCCAGAGCAATGCCGTTGAGCATTTCGGAGACCAGCGTCTCCGGGGTGTTGATAATCTTTTTCATAATCGCAGCTCCTTAAATCAGAAAGTGAATGAGGTTTGTTTTGTCACGGGCGGCGGGCCCGGAACAGATTCCGGAAGGGGGGAAGCTCGTTGGCCACCGGCACGCTCAGCAGCACCAGCGCCGCCCCCAGATAGGTGATGGGATGCAGACGCTCGCGCAGGAAGAGGAAGCCGAAAATGGCGGAGAACACAGGCTCCAGCGAAAATAGGAAGCCCACATGCTCCGGCGTGGTGTACTTCTGGGCCACAGGCCGCAGGATGAAGCCATAGGCCGTACACAGCAGCGCCAGACCCAGCACGGCCACCCACTCCAGCCGGGTGCGGGGCATGGTGGGGGATTCCAGCAGCAGCGACGCCGCCAGCGCAAAGACACCGGAAAAGCCCACCTGAAAGATCCCCAGCTGAACGGTGCTGTCCACCCGCTTTGAGGCGTAGTCCATCAAGATGATGGCGCAGGAGTTCAGCAGCGCCGACAACAGGCACAGCAGCGCACCGGAGGAAAACCGGAGGCCATGCTCCAAATTCATCAGCAGAAGTCCCACCAGCACGATGACCATGGCCGCCAGTACGTTGCGGCTGGGGCATTTGCGCTGGCCCGCCGCACACAGCAGCGGCACCATCACCACGGAGGTGGAGTTGAGGAAGCCCACCTCCGACACGGTGGATATCCGCAGGGCGGCCACCAGCGCCACAAAGATGGCAAAGATGATGGCACCCAGCGCCGCACCGTAGGCCAGCGCTTTTTTATCAGGATGGCGCAGCTGCCGGTGAAACACGGCGGCGGTCACCACAAAGGCGATGCAGAAGCGCAGCGCGATCAGATTGAAGGTCCCCATATCGGCCGCCCCGATCTTCAGCAGAAGATTGGAGGAGCCCCAGACCATGGCGATGCTGGCCAGCAGCAGGTCGGCTTTTTTCTGTGACATGAACGACGGTCTCCCTATCAGTTAAAATACCCCCGCAGCGTGCTCGCTGCACACTACGGGGGCATATGGGTGCTTTTATTTGACAACGCTGGGCAGCCAGAGCGCCACAGCCGGGAAGAAGAACATGATCATCATGGCCACAAAGTCAGCACACAGATAGGGCACAGCGGCCTTTATGATCGTAGACATCTTTTCCTTGGGGAACAGGCCCTTCAGCAGGAACAGCAGCACGCCGAAGGGAGGCGTGGACTCCGCCATCTCGCAGGAAACCATCATGATCAGCACGAACCACACCTTGTCGAAGCCCAGCGCCGTGATGACGGGGATGAAGATGGGCAGGGTGATCAGCATGATGGAGTTGGTCTCCATGAAGCAGCCCAGAACAAAGACCACCAGCATGAAGCAGAACACGATGATCTTCGGGGACACGTTCAGGCCAGCCACAGCGGTGGTCAGCGCCTTGGTGGCACCGGAGAAGGACAGGATGGAGGAGAACATACCGGAACCCATCATGATGCTCAGCAGCATGGCGCTGGTCCGGGTGGTGTTCAGCAGAGCCTGCTTCAGCTTCCCCAGCGTCAGGGTGCGCATGCACAGCGTCACGATGATGCTGGCCACCACGCCGCAGGCCGCAGCCTCGGAGGGCGTGCACAAGCCGAACAGGATCACGCCGGACACGGAGAAGATGATGAGGAAAATGGGAAGAATGTTGACCGCCGTAAAGATCAGGCGCTCCTTCAGGGGCTTCTTCTCCGCCTCATAGGTGGGGGCATCCTGAGGACGGATCTTGGCGCGGATAACGATGTAGGTAATGTAGCCCAGACCCATCAGCAGGCCGGGAACGATGGCGCCGATCAGCGTCTTACTGACAGAGGCGCCGGCAATGGTGGCCACGGTGACCGCCAGACTGGACGGAGGGATCATCATTGCCAGACCGCCGGCACCGCAGATGGAGCCGAGGGAGTAGTTGGTGGCGTAGCCACGCTTCTTCATCTCAGGCACCAGAGAGGTGGACAGCATGGAGGTGGCCGCCATGCTGGAGCCGGTAAAGGTACCCATCAGCACGGAGGACAGCACACCCACGATGGCCAGACGGCCGGGCAGCTTGCCCATCCACATATCCACAACGTCCAGTGCCTTTTTCATGATTCCCGTCTGGAACAGTATCTCACCCATCAGAATGAACAGGGGGATCGGCAGAAGAGACCATGTTTTTACAGTATTCAGCAGGGTAAGGCTCATTTGCTCCAGACCGGAAAATCCGCCCCAGAAAATAAACGCCGCGGTTCCGCTGATCGCCATGAAGGCAGCGGGCAGCGCCATGCCGCTGAGCAGAGCAAACATCAGCAGGCCAAAGAAAACAATAAGCGTCAGTTGCCAGGTCATGTTGATTTCTCCTTACTTGTTAGTCGACCGGCCACGCCGGACACAGCCGCGTGACGGACCGGATCATTCGGCCTCGGTATGTTCTGCGGACTCAGCCAGCTTTTCCTCGTGCATGATCTCGGCCAGACTCGGCTCGTCATGGTCATGCTCGGTCAGATACGCGCCGCTCTTGATGCTGGCAAAGGTCTGATAGGCGTCACGGAAGAACTGGATGGAAACCAGAAGATAGAAAACCACCATGGGAGCGGCATACACGGCATGGAGCCAGTTACCGCCGGAGTTGATGATGATGGCCTTGTCCTTGATCAGCTCGATCAGCTTCAGGGAAGCACCGTAGCAGATCAGCAGGAAGATCACGCCGGAGAGAATGTTGGTGACGGCACGGATGATAAGGCGAATCTTCTTGGGCAGGAACTGCACCACGATATCCACACGGATGAAGTCCTGCTCGCGCAGCAGGTAGGTGGCGCCGAAGGAGAGGACGCACACCAGAACCATCTCAGCCAGAGGCGTGGTGAAGCCGAAGGGCTTGCTGAAGGCATAGCGCATGATGACGTCCGCCACCACGATAAAGGAGATCATCAGCAGCGCGATACAGGAAAGAATGGCAAAGAAATCGAGAAGCTTGTCAAAAACGGCCCAAAAGCCGGTAGTTGCTGGTTTATGGGGGGTAGCTGCTTTTTTCTCGGACATAAAGGCTGCTCCTTTCAGCACCCGTATTTGGCAAAGGATAGGTCCGGAGACCTATCCTTTGTCCAGATACATAGGTGTGTGTCGAATAAGAAGAGAGATAGAGAAGAAGTGACTTTAATGCTTAGTAATCCAGACCGCAGATCTCTGCGAAGCGCTTGGCATACTCGGGGGTGATCTTGTCCTTCAGGGAGTTCCACTGGGCCTGACGGATCAGCTCGGTAGCCTTATCCTTCTCGGCCTGATCCCAGACGATCTTCTGCACGCCGGCAGCGACCATCTCATCCTCGCCGGAAGCCTGATTGTAGTAGCACAGTGCGTAGAACTGCTCGGCATAGTCCTCCAGAGGAGCCTTCAGCCAGCCCTGCTGCTCTTCGGTCAGGCTGTTGTAAACGTCCAGATTGCACAGGACGCCGGTCATGCCGCCGAACAGAACGCGCAGATCGCAGAAGTACTTGGTAACATCCTGCCAGCTGTTCTGGACCCAATCCTCGGGAGTCATCAGGAAGCCGTCAACGATACCACGCTCCATGGCCTCATAGATCTCGCCATAGGCGATAACGGTGGGGATGCCGCCCAGCGCCTCAGCAGCAGCGGAGGTCGCGGAGTTGCAGCGGATCTTCATGCCCTTGATGTCGCTGATGTTGCTGACGGGCTTGTTGGAGGCCAGGACCCACCACTGGGGCTGAGAGCCCTTGCCCAGCCAGTACACGCCGCCCTCTTTCTCGTACACTTCACGATAGAGGTCATACAGACCGGCTTCCATTTCCTCGGTATTGTTGGCCATACCGGTGCAGGACATTGCGGGGTACAGGGGGCAGATCTGAGACAGCGTCTCGTTGTCCAGCATCAGATCAAACACGCCGTTCTTCAGAGCGGACAGCATTTCGTCCTCAGCCATAACCTCGTCGCCGCCCAGCAGGTTGATCTTCATCTGGCCGCCGGAGATCCAGTCGACCATCTGAGCATACAGCTCGGCAAAGCGGAACAGCTTATGCGTCTCACCCAGGCAAGAGATCATGTCCAGAGTGACAACTTCTTTGGGAGTGCTGGAGGTGTTGCTGCTGTTATTGGCAGCATTGTTGTCGTTGGCAGCGTTGTTGCTGCCGCCGCAGCCGGCCAGACAACCGACGACCATCATGGCGGCCAACAGCAGGGCGATCAATTTTTTCATCTTTTTGCTCTCCTTTTTCTTTTTAAGCAGTGTTGCTTATTGCATCGAAGGTTCAGTATGCAGGGGTGGGAGCACTTACAGCTTGACGGGAGCGTAGTAGCTCTTCTCGTCGATGACGGGGCGCATCAGGCCGCGGGCAAACAGGAAGGCAGAGCTGGCGGAGGAGATAACGGGGCAGTTGAACTCCTTCTCATACTTCAGCTCCAGGCACTCCTCGTCGCCGATCTTGCCATCACGATAGTCGAAGGTGTGATAGCCCCAAACCACGACCAGATCCAGCTTCTCGGGCAGAGCCTCTTCGCCGCCGGTGCAGTGGCCAACGCCAAAGTGGAACTCGACATTGCGGAAGCCGTCGTAGTTGGTCCACATCTCGATATCACGCTGCCAGTTCTGGCCGCGGCCGATCACGACGCCGACCTTGGGACGCTCCATGGTGTCAGCCAGAGCCTGAACATAGTTGAAAGCGGTCTTCCAAGGGAACACGACGGGAACGGTGGAATGGAAGCGGTGCAGGGGGTAGCGCAGGCAGCAGCACAGCAGGATCAGCTGAGCGCCTTCGGCCTCCAGCTGGTCGATGCAGCGCTGGATGCGGGGCTCGTTCTCCAGACGGGGGGTCCAAACCTCATGCCAGCCATCGCCCAGATAGAAGTCATGCTCACCCTCGCAGTGCACGAAAGCGCCGCAACGGGTATCAGGGGAATACAGAGGAACATTGGGGTCAAAATCGGGGCCTTCCAGAGCGGCGATCTGCTCATAGGTCAGATCCTCATAGGAAGCGTGCTCCAGAATCTCAACATCAACGCCCTGTGCCTTGAAGTAGTTACGAACAAAAGAACGGTTGTCGATACGAGGACCCTGACCGACATTGATAAGACCAAGTTTGAAAGCCATAATGATAATTCCTTTCTCATTCATTGTAGATATTGTGTAAAATCATTGATTGATTTTACTGTCTTGATTATAGTATTCTTGTCGTCTTGTGTCAATTGTAGATTGTCGACAAAATGCAATTTTGTAAGTTCGCACTATGAACGCGGTCATATTCTGGTAAATTTCACCTTCCTTTTTTCTTTTTCCTCCGTTTTTTTGTGAAATTCTACTTCTTTTGCTTGCCAGACGCGCCAAATTCTGGTAAACTAAATTTATTTGTAGAATGTCGACACGCACGCCTGTCTATCTGCATTTTTATTTTGGCACTGTTAAGGAGTACCGCGGGAATATGTATCCGACTATCAATTTAAGCGCCACCACCCCTTCCCTGAAGCAGCGGGTCTATGACTGCCTGCTGCAGCAGATCGTCTCCGGCGAATTGCCGCCCGGCACACACCTGATGGAGGCTGAGATCGCACAGGCTATGTGCATCAGCCGCGCACCGATCCGCGAAGCATTGAACATGCTGGAGCGGGACGGCTTTACCCGCAGCATCCCCCACCGCGGCTCAGAGGTGGCCGAGGTCACCATGCAGAATGTTCACGAATTCTGGGAGGCCCGGTATGTGCTGGAGCCTTATATGGCCATGACCTCCTTTCAGGCCATTCCCAAGGAGCATCTGCAGGCTGTGGCCGAAACGCTGGATGAGCTGGAAAAATGCCCGGAGCAGTATGACAAGTTTATGGAGTCGGATACAGAGGTCCACGAAATGCTGTTTACATACCACACCAACGAGTACCTGAAGGGTGTGATACGGAAGCTCCACGCCCACTCCCAGCGGATGCGCTGGATCACCGACCGGCAGCAGAATTCTCCGGAGGACTGCCTGATCTCCATTCACGAGCATCAGGAAATCGTCCGAGCCCTGCTGGCGGGAGAGCCGGATTGGATCTACCATACGGTGCAGACCCACCAGATCAAAAGCCAGCAGCGGCTATTGCAGGCCATCGCGGCAAACGAAAGCAATCAGGACGCATAACCACAAACAAAAGCGCAGCCTCTCAGGCGAATTGCCTGAGAGGCTGCGTATTTTTAACCCTTCCACTCCACGTAGAGCTCGCGGATGGCGTTGGGGTCGGCGGCGGGCTTCGGGGCGACGGGAGCTGCCGCAGGGGGGGCCGCGGGGTGATCCCGCTTTTCAATAAACTTGGGGGCCACCTGGGGGAACAGAGCCAGACTCAGCACGTCCTCGTCGGACTTGGCGATATCCTTGAACTCGGCGCGGTATTTCTCCAGCTCCGGCTCCAGCAGGTCGGCGGGGCGGCAGGTGATGACGTCCTCGGGGGCGATGCCCGCCTTGGCGCGGACTTCTTCGTTGACCTCACCGG
>ENA-UOJG01001088-UOJG01001088.1-human-gut-metagenome-genome-assembly--contig:-C47-NODE-1088-length-31486-cov-15.329388_pt1 | contig 31486 bp, 28 predicted proteins | sample MGYA00242340_ERZ723887 | MGnify/ENA metagenome assembly ERZ723887 | reverse complement strand
CTTGTCAAAGTTTCGTTGTTTAATTTACAAGGTGCACGCTCCAACCGCGGAACAGTTAATTATTATACTCGCTTTACAGGAAAAGTCAAGCGCTATTCTTCATTTTTTCTCGTTCTGTAATATCTTTCAGTTTAGTGGTCACAAATATGTCCCTTCTTGTGCAGGATAACCACATTTAAGCCAGTTTTTGTCTCTGTGCAGTTGTTTTTGCTTCATTAAGAATGCCCTGTCCCTGAGAAAATTACAGGGCAGGGCAACTCATTTTTTCTTTTACAGCGCGCTGATCTCGCGGTAGAATGCGGCGCGCGCCGCCTCCTGGTAGGGTCGCAGCACAAGGCTGCCGATGCCAAACGTCAGCATGCACAGCAGTATCCAACCGGCAAAACTGAATTGCAGGCAGAAAAGCCGCCAACGGTTGCCCTCCATCATCGACTTTGAAGCTTTCATCACCTCTCCCGGCTCCATATCCGGATGCTCGGCTAAAATGTAGTCCGTCATCGCGTAGGTGTAGCCCATGATAATGCCCGGCACAACGAGCAGCAGTGTCCCAACAAGGACGTACAGCGACTTATAAAGCCGCGTCAGCGCCGTCGTCTTCCAGTCCGGAAGATAGGCGAACAATGTATCAAAGCCGCCCTCCGCGTGGTCGATAAGTCTCAGGTTATACTCCGCATATCCAACGCCCACAGCGCTGCCGAGGATAAAATACACCGCAGCCAAAATCAGCGCGATCACGATGAGGTAAATCGCACCGCCAATGAGCAGACCGCTCCACTTCGGATCAATGCCGCAGCCCGTCGAGTAGATCTTCTGCCCCACAAAGTTGAACGTTGTAGAAAAGCCCGCGGACGTGTCATAATTGAACTTGATCTCTGCTCCGCCTTTTTCCGAGCCGCCGAGCAGCATCGCCACAAGGCCGATCAGAATGGCCATTGGCCATTTTCCGCGCAGCGCCTCGCGCGCCTCCTGCCGAAAATCTGCTGCCAGTCTCATAAAAAGCTCCTCTCCGTCCCGCAGCGGGGATCCTCGTATTTTGTTTTTATCTCTCCTTGTTCTAGACGCAAAAAGTGCATTTTTGTTGCAGGGTCTCCCATATATTTATTATAGCACAGTGTGAAAAAGAAGAAAAGTCCTTTCCCGCTGCCGCAAAAACGTTCAAGCAGCCCGGCTGTGCGAACGGCGAAAACAATCAAATCACATCGCACCTTGGTAGGAAAAATATAAGAAAGCGATCCCCGTTTGAAAACAGGAATCGCTTTTGTTGTTTATTCCACGATCTCCGCGTCCAGCAGGTCAAGGATCGCCTGATCGGCGCTCCAGAAGTAGGACTCCTCGCCGAGAAGCTCGGTGATGCCCGCGCGGTCAAAGTAGCTGCGCACCGCCTCGGTCATACCGCAGCAGGCGACCGTCTTGCCCTGACTCTTGAGCGACTCGCACAGTTCGAGCATCGCCTGCGCGCCGGAGACGTCCACGCTCGGCATACCGCGCATGGAAATGACAAGGTGATCATAGCACGGCATCTCCGCCATGCGGTGATTGAACTCATCCACCGCGCCGAAGAAGAGCGCGCCCGTGATGTACGCCACGCCGGAGGTCTCAAGAATGGGGGGCTTGCCCTCCACCGAGCGCAGCTTGTTCGCGTCGATATCGGAGAAATTCACGTGGATATGACTCGACTTCGCCATGTACAAAATGGCGGAGTATACCACGCCGAGCAGGATCGCAACCGTCAGGTCAAAGACGACCGTTGCGAGCATCGTGATCAAAAACTGGCTGATACCGGACTTGAACTTGTGGCGGAAGATGTAGCGAATGCCCTCCCAGTCGTTCATGCGCCACGCCGTGACCATCAGCACACCCGCGAGCGCGGAGAGCGGCAGGCGCGCCATCACGCCGCCGAGCAGGAACATCGATGCGAGCAGGAAGAGTGAATGGAACACGCTCGTAAGGCGCGTCTGCTGGCCGGACTTGACCGCTACGCTCGTGCGTGCGATGGCTGCGGTCGCGGGCACGCCGCCGAAGAGAGGCAGCAGGATGTTGCCCACGCCCTGCGCGATCAGTTCCTGATCGGCGTTGAACGCTTCGCCCTTCATGCGCGAGGCCGACGCGCCGCAAAGCAGGCTCTCGATCATGCCGAGCGCCGCGATTGTCACAACGGGAGAAGCAAGATCCTCGAGCATCGAAAGGCTCAGGCCGAGAAGGGACAGGCGGTCACTGAGCAGGAGTGTTTTCGGAATATCGCCCACCACGGCAAGCTGATCCATACCGGCAAGCGACGCCACGATCGTTGCAAGAATGATACCGACAAGCGAGCCGGGCACACGCGCGCCCCACTTTTTCGGCCAGAAGACCATCACTGCCACCACAAGAAGGCCGATGAGCACCGCCTGCATATTCGGGTGGAACCCAAGGCGGCCGTAAGACGCGAGCTTTTCAAGGTTCGAGCCGCCCTCCGACACCGTGCCGAAGAAATTGTCGATCTGCCCCATGGCGATGATAATGGCAATACCTGAAGTAAAGCCCATGATGACCGGCATGGGAATGAAGCTGATGAGGCGGCCGAGCTTAAAGATGCCCGAGAGCAGCAGCAGAACGCCCGCGGCAAAGCAGGCGAAGAACACGCCCTGCAAGCCGTACGTTGCCACGATGCCCACCAACACCGCGCTCATCGCGCCCGTCGGCCCCGAGATCTGGAACGACGCGCCGCCGAGCACGGCGATCACCACACCCGCAATGATGGCCGTGACCAGTCCCGACGCCGCGCTCGCGCCCGAGGAGACACCGAACGCCAGCGCCAGCGGCAGCGCGACCGCGCAGACCGTCAGGCCCGCCATCATGTCGGCGAGCAGCTTTTTCGAGTTGTAGCCCGCAAACTCCTGTTTCAGGCTGCCAAAAAATGCAGAAATCATAGCAAATCCTCCAAAAAACACATACCTTTAAACTATAGCACGCGCCATGGAGGGGCGCAAATGGCAAAAGGGACGTATTTTAACGCATTTTTTACACCATTGCATCTTCTTTGCACAAATCCCGCCATTTTCCCCGTCCAGCCGCCGTTTTTACGCAGAAAACGACCTTCCGTTCTCCTGCCGGAGAACGGAAGGCCGTTACTCAGTCTTTCTTGAAAAACGCCACGGCGACCACGCCGGGACCGGTGTGCGTGCCGATCACACTGCAAATGAGCGTGGAGTCGAGCATCTCCACCCTGCCCTGCCAGATGTCGCGGCTGTCTTCCACATACTTTTTAAGATAGGTATCGCTCAGGCCGCTGTAGCCCAGCAGGATCGGCTCATCAAAGTCGATGCCGCCGCTCTCGTGGATCTTCTGCACGAGCAGGTTGTTGCCCTGCTTCGACCCTCTCGCCTTGCCGATGAGCTGGATCTCGCCGTCGACGACCGTGATAACGGGCTTGATGTTGAGAAGTCCGCCCGCAAAGGCGACGGTCTTGGAGATGCGCCCGCCTTTCTTGAGATATTCGAGCGTATCAAGCAGCGCGACAAGGCAGATTTTCCCGCGCTTTTCGACAAGTGCTTCGGCGATGGCACGCGCGTCCATGCCCTGCTCCACGCATTGGAGCGCATACTCTGCGAGGATACCCGCACCGATGGCCGCGCTCCTGCTGTCCACGACAAAGATGTTGTCGTATTCCGCCGCGGCAATGCAGGCGGACTGATAAGTGCCGGAAAAATCCGAGGCGATCGTCAGGACGACCGCGCTGTCGCCCGCAGCCCGCACCGCGGCATACTCCTTGTCAAATGCCGCGGGCGTTGCCTGACTCGTCGTCGGCAGCTGGTCGCTCTCCACAAGGCGCTCATAGAAACGCTGCTTGTCGATCGTCACGCCGTCGACGAACTCCTCGTCACCAAAATGCACCGTCAGCGGGACGACGCGAAAGCGGTCTTTGATGCACTCGGGCATATCAACCGTCGAATCCACAATGATCTGAACACTCATGCTCTTGTTCCTCCGTTATTTCTCATTCCGGGCGGCAGCGCCGCCCTCCGTTTTTTTCGGTGTAAATGTTCTCCAGATTGCCGCTGATGAGCGAAAGTGCACGGTACATCGTCCGCCGTTCCTCCTCGCTCAGCCCCTCGGACGCAGCGTCTACGATGCGTATGATCTTCTCGCTGATCGCACAGCCGACTGTTTTCCCCTTTTCCGTCAGGCGGAGAGGACTTTTGTAGCGCTTGCCCGCTCCGCTTGCGCAGGTGATGTAGCCATTCTTTTCAAGATCGTCCAATGACCGCGAGATCGCCGCCTTGTCCTCGTCGCAGCGCTCGCACAGCTCCGCGGCTGTCATCTCACCGCAGCAGGAGAGATAGTAGAGGCAAGACACGTGCGGCCCCTTGAGCCCGAATTCCGCCATTTCTTCCGCCTTGATGCGCTTGATGCCGCGGTTGATGCGCGCGATCAGAACGGTAAAGGTCTCGAAGCGCTCTTCCATATCTGTGTCCTCCTCTTTTCTTTCATTTGTTGATAAATCAACAAGCCTGCCTATCATAGCGCACAGATGTTGATTTGTCAACAAGTTTTATCAAAAAAAGGAAGCGCCTGCGTGCAGACGCTTCCTTTTCAAAGCAAAACCGTATTTTGCTTCAACTCAGAACGACACATGCATGAACAGTGCCACGCAGCACAGGACGAGTGCAAACGGCACATAGACGAAGCGGCCCACATTGTACCACAGCGCACCGCGCGCCTTCTTGCTGCCCGTGTTCACCGCAGCGAGCAAATCCTCCTTCTTCATCACGTAGAACCAGGAGATCGCACCGAGCGTCGCGCCAATGGGAATGATATAGATGGACACGAGATCCATCCACGGGCCCCATTTGCTGATTGGCTCCATGAAGATACCGATACCGAGGCACAGCACGCACAAAAGCGCCAGCACCGCCGTGCGGCTGAGTTTAGGGAACTTATGCAGCAGCGACTCTGCCACCGCCTCGAACATATTTTGCAGTGAGCTGATGCCCGCGAAGATCATCGCAAGATAGAGAATGATGGCGAACAGACGACCCAGCGGAATATCCTGCAAAATGGTCGGCAGCGTGACAAAGAGCAGGCTCGGGCCCGCACCGACGTCCAGCCCGTAGGAAAAGCACGCCGGAATGATGACGAGCGCCGCGACCACGGCGGCAATGGTGTCAAAGAGCGCCGTGTGCTGTGCCACGCCGACCACGTCCTCGTCTTTTGAAAGGTAAGCGCCGTAGACAATCATGCCGCTGCCCGTGACGGACAGCGAGAAGAACGCCTGTCCCATCGCCCAGATCCAGATCATCGGATCCTTGAGCGCCTCCCAGCGTGGTGTAAACATAAAACGGTAGCCCTCGCTCACGTCCGGCAGCATCGCAACGCGCACGGCGAGGATCAGGAAGATGATGAAAAAGAGGGGCATCATGATCTTGTTCGTCTTCTCAATGCTGCGCGCGCCAAGATAGAGCGTCAGCAGCGTGCCAACGACCACGATGACGTGATACGGGATCACGCCATACGGCGTGGAGGAAAACGCACCGAACCACGCGCCCGCGTCCGCGCTCATCAGCGTACCGACAAGAGAGTCCACCAGTGCCTTTAGAATATAGGTCACAATAACGGCATAGCCGAGTGCGATACAAAGCGAGCCCGCAAGCGGCAGCCATGCAAGAAGGCCGCCAACCTTCCCCGCCGTCTTTCCGCGCGTCGCCCACGCATTTTCATAGGCGCCCAGCGTGCCGGTCGCCGCACGGCGACCCATGGCAAACTCCGCCGGAAGGCCGACATAGCTGAAGATCACAACAAACATAAGGTAGATCAGCAAAAATGCTCCGCCGCCGTTGCTGCCGAGCTTGTTGGGAAATCCCCATACGTTCGCCATGCCGACCGCCGAGCCGACCGACGCCAGAATGAAGCCCCATCGGCTCGCAAAGTTCCTCGTACTTTTCATGTTTTCTCCCATCCAAGTGAAAAAATAACCGCGTAAGCAATCCTCGGCTCACGTGGTCTTCAACCTGTCCATCATCAGATTTGATCCGCAAGGCGCGCAACACATCGCAGTCTTGCCAAGGTGGTTGCTTCATCTTAATCCCTATGCAGAAAAAAGTCAAGCGGAATCGCCCGCAAAGCGCCGTCCTGCACGGTTCCTTGATAAAAAATGCCCGTGTCGCAAGACACGGGCATTTTCAAAACGCAATCGGCAAGTATAATTACTTGATCTCGACCTTCGCGCCAGCCTCTTCGAGCTGCTTCTTGAAGTTTTCGGCATCCTCCTTGGACACGCCCTCCTTCAGAGCCTTCGGAGCGGACTCGACGAAAGCCTTGGCCTCGGCCAGACCCAGACCGGCGATCTCGCGGACAGCCTTGATGACCTTGATCTTGGCAGCAGCGTCGAAACCGGCGAGGACGACGTCGAACTCGGTCTTCTCCTCAGCAGCGGGGGCAGCGCCGCCGGCAGCGGGAGCAGCCATAGCAGCGGCGGAAACGCCGAACTCTTCCTCGAGAGCGTGGACGAGCTCAGAGAGCTCCAGGACGGTAAGGCCCTTGATTTCTTCGATCATAGCGGTAACTTTCTCGCTCATTGTAATGATCCTCCAATTTTAAGATATTTGTTTTAGTGTTGTAAGATGTTGCAGATTATTCTGCGGTGGGAGCTTCCTCGGCGGGAGCGCCGTTCTTCTCGGCGATCTGCTTGAGGACGCAGGCGAGGCCGGAAATGGGAGCCAGCATGGTGCCCAGAACCTGAGCCTGCAGCACGGGCAGTGCGGGGATAGAGGCCAGCGCGTTGATGGTGGCCATGTCGACGACCTTGCCTTCCATGAAGCCGCCCTTGATCTCGAACTTACCGTTGAGCTTCTTGGCAAAGTCAGCGATCACGCGCGCAGGGGCGACAGGATCGGCGGCAATGGCAAGAGACGTGGTGCCGTTCAGCTGCTCGTCAAGCTCATTGAGACCGACGTTGTTGAAAGCAAAGCGGAGCAGGGTGTTCTTGACGACCGCGTACTCGACCTCGTTCTTACGGCACTCGGCACGGAGAGCAGTATCCTCCGCAACGGTGATGCCCTTGTAATCAACGATGATGCCGGCAGCCGCGCCCTGCAGCTTCTCGGTAAGGGAAGCTACGATCGCCTGCTTTTCAGACAGAACTTTTGCGTTAGGCATTTTCTTGATTTCACCTCCGTTGGATTTTGCGGCACGCACCCGCGTGCCAAGGGAAAAGAGGCGTTCTAAAAAAGGAAACCGTCCTCATGTTGAACGACATGAGGACGGTAAAGCAACCATAAAATGTTTGCCATCCTCGGCAGGACTTACGAGGCAAGCCTCACCTGCTGTCTTTGGAACGCTCTGCTATTATATTCAAGGCCGGCACGATTGTCAACCCCAAATATCATTTTTTGCGAGATCTTTTAGATCTTTGCAGCATTCATCTTGACGCCGGGACCCATGGTGGAGGCGGCGACGCAGGACTTGATATACTGGCCCTTGGCGGCGGCGGGCTTGGCCTTGAGGATCGCGCCCATGAGAGCGTTGAAGTTCTCGGTGAGCTTCTCGGGGCCGAAGGAAACCTTGCCGATGGGGCAGTGAATGATGTTGGTCTTATCGAGACGATACTCGACCTTACCGGCCTTGGACTCCTGAACGGCCTTGGCAACGTCGGGCGTAACGGTACCGGCCTTCGGGGAGGGCATCAGGCCCTTAGGGCCGAGAACCTTACCGAGACGGCCAACGATACCCATCATATCGGGGGAAGCGACGACGACATCGAAATCGAACCAGTTTTCCTTCTGGATCTTCTCGACCATGTCCATTTCGCCGACATAGTCCGCGCCGGCAGCCTTGGCGGCTTCAGCCTTGTCGCCCTTGGCGAAGACAAGCACGCGGACGTTCTTGCCCGTACCGTTGGGGAGAACGATAGCGCCGCGGACCTGCTGGTCGGCGTGGCGGGAGTCAACGCCCAGCTTGACGTGCAGCTCGACGGTCTCGTCGAACTTCGCGGAAGCGGTCTTGCAGATCAGGCCGAAGCCCTCTGCGGCATCATACTGCGTATTCTTTTCGATCTGCTTTGCAGCGTCCTGATACTTCTTACCTCTAAACATTGTTCACACCCTCCTTACTCTTCGACGACAACGCCCATGGAGCGTGCAGTGCCGGCGATCATGCTCATTGCAGACTCAAGAGAAGCCGCATTGAGGTCGCGCATCTTCATCTCGGCGATCTTCTGAACGGAAGCCTTGGAAATAGTGGCGACCTTCGTCTTGTTGGGAACGCCGGAGCCGGACTCGATGTTGCATTCCTTCTTGATGAGGACGGCAGCGGGAGGAGTCTTGGTGATGAAGGAGAAGGAACGGTCGGCATACACCGTGATGACAACGGGGATGATAAGGCCCATGTCATTCTTGGTGCGCTCGTTGAATTCCTTGGTGAACGCAGCGATGTTGACGCCGTGCTGACCGAGCGCGGGGCCAACGGGGGGTGCGGGAGTTGCTTTGCCTGCAGGAATCTGCAGCTTAACGTAACCGGTGATCTTCTGTGCCATAAGAGGCACCTCCTTAATATTGATGTGGTAACGGCCGGCAATTCCGGCCGCCCTTGGCGAGACGTGTTCCGTCTCTCCCACGTTTGCCGCTTCTGCGGCTCATCGCTTCTGGCGGTGATTACGGTTCCACCACTTCGACCTGATCGAGTTCCAGCTCGACCGGCGTCTCGCGCCCGAACATGGACACGACCACGCACACCTTGTTCTTCTCTGCATCGATCTCTTCGACCGTGCCGAGGAAGGACGAAAGCGGGCCATCGGTGATCTTGACCTGGTCGCCGACATTGTAGCGCACCACGATCTCGCGGCGCTCCATGCCAAGAGCCAGGACTTCCTCTTCCGTAAGAGGAATGGGTTCGTTGTTCGCGGTGCCGACAAAGCCGGTCACGCCGCGAATGTTGCGGATCAGATGCCAGGTGTCGTCCGTCATGATCATCTTGACAAGCACATAGCCTGGGAAGACCTTGCGCTCGACCTCCTTGACCTCGCCAGAATCCGTCACTTCCGTGACCGTTTCCAGCGGGACCTGAATGTCGAATATCTTGTCCTCCAAATGGCGGTTGGCGACGAACTTCTCAATGGCGGTCTTGACTGCATTTTCATAGCCGGAGTAGGTATGCGCAACATACCACTTAGCATTATCAGCCATGGCTGCGCTCCTGTCAGCCCGCGAGACCGATCAGCAGATGCACTGCGGATACGGCAACATAATCGAAGAGGCAGATGCACGCACCCACAACGAGGGAGCAAAGCAGCACCGTGCCGGTGTTCTTTGCGGTGGCGGCGGGCGTGGGCCATACGACCTTCTTCAGTTCGCTTCTCATTTCACGGAACCATTTCAGCCGGTCCTTTTTCTTCTTTTCTTCTGCCATGTTTTAAACAACCTTTCCTGATTACTTGGTTTCGGTGTGGACGGTGTGCTTCTTGCAGAAGGGGCAGTACTTGTTCAGCTCAAGCTTGTCCGGGGTGTTCTTCTTGTTCTTCATCGTGTTGTAGTTTCTCTGCTTGCACTCGTTGCATCTGAGCGTGATCTTAATGCGCATCTAACGGCACCTCCTTATTTACTCAGTTCCAAACAGATCGGAACTGGCGATTGCCTCCCTGCTTTCAAATTAAAGGGGCGCTTTTCCTTGCGTGCCGAGAAGCAAATGCGCGCAAAAAGAAAGCCCTCTTTCACAGGTAAGTACGATGATAACACAAGCTTCATTCGTCCGTCAAGCACTTTTTGCACGATCTTGCAGAAAAATTTGCAGTTTTTGTGTTTTTTCCCTCTGTTTTTCGCTCCTTGCGGCGCGCTTGCCTCTCATTTTCCCGCCGCGGCACGGCTCTTCCCCGTCCCGCCCTTGCTTTTTCCGCAAAAATCCTGTATGCTTCAAGCCAAAGAAACGCTTTTGCAGGAGGCATATTCTATGAAAATTATGGCCATCGACTACGGTGACGCACACACCGGTGTCGCCATCTCCGACCGCACGCTGACGCTCACAGGCTTTTCGACCGTCATCACCGCCTACCGCCCCGAGGCAGTCATCGAAAAGCTGCTGCCGCTCATCTCTGAACACGAAGTAAGCGAGCTGGTGCTCGGTCACCCGCTCAACATGGACGGCATGCGCGGCCCCCGCGCAGAAAAAGCCGAGGGATTTGCAGAGCTTCTGCGCGAGGCCACGTCGCTTCCCGTCACGCTCTGGGACGAGCGGCGCACGACCGTCGATGCGCACAACATTTTGCTCGGCAACGGCAAGCGCGCGAAGGAACGCAAGAAAACCGTCGACGCCGTGGCAGCGAGCCTGATGCTCGAGGGGTATCTCACCTTCAAAAAACGCTGGCAGTAACACTTCTCTTTAAAAAAGCGCTTTTGCGGCATTTCGCAAAAGCGCTTTTTTCTTATCTTCTCTCCGCCCCGCTCACAGCAGCGCGATGAGCGCGTCCACATCCTCGCTGCGCGTCGCCCAGGAGGTGCAGATGCGCATGACCGTGTGGGTATCGTCAAACTTCTCCGTAAAGCCCATTGCGACCTGCTGCTCCAGCTCCTTGATCTTCTCGTTTTCCAGCACGACGAAGATCTGGTTCGTCGGGTTCTCGCAAAAGAGGCGATAACCCTTCTCGCGCAGCGCCGCGCGGATGCGATCCGCCGTCTCGATGGCGTTGCGGCTGATTTCCTCATAGAGTCCGCCGGTGAAGAGCGTATCGAACTGTATGCCGAGAAGCCTTCCCTTGGCAAGCAATGCGCCGTGCTGCTTGGCGATGGTGAGGAAGTTCGCAGGCATTCCGCCGTGCGGGAACACGACTGCCTCACCGCACAGCGCGCCGACCTTCGTTCCGCCGATGTAGAAAACGTCCGTCAGCGCGGCAATGTCGCGCAGGGTCACGTCCGTTCCGGCGGCGGCAAGCCCATAGCCGAGGCGCGCGCCGTCAAGGAAGAGCGGAATGCGGTACGCCGCGCAGACCTCGTGCAGCGCGGCAAGCTCCGCCTTTGTGTAGAGCGTGCCGTACTCCGTCGGGTGCGAAATGTACACCGCACCGGGAAAGACCATGTGGGTATAGTTCCCGTCGGCGTAGAAGGTCTCCACATACTCCCGCACTGTTTCCGCCGAGAGCTTGCCGTCCGTGTGTCCCAGCGCAAGCACCTTGTGTCCGCCATGCTCGATGGCGCCGGCCTCGTGAACGTTGACATGGCCGCTCTCGGCGGCGATCACGCCGTCGTAAGCGCGCAGCAGCGCATCGAGCACGACCTGATTGGTCTGCGTACCGCCGACGAGGAAGAAGATCTCTGCCTCCGGGCAGCCAATGGCAGCACGGATCTTCTCTTTGGCCTGCTCGCAGTAACAGTCAGAGCCGTAGCCTGCGAGCTGCTCAAAATTGGTCTCATTCAAGCGCTCCAAAATTTTCGGATGAGCGCCCTCGGAATAATCGTTGACAAAGGACAGCATATCAGTCCCTCCCGCTTCTTATTTCTTGAATTTCTTCAGTGTATCCGTGATGATGGTCTGCTTGAGAACCATGCTGACCGCCACATAGACGACGCAGCCCACGACGCCCGTGAGACCGCACTTGACGATGAGCATCAGCTTGCTGTCGTCCGCCGTGACGAGCAGCGCGTGCCCACCGGAGAGGACGAGCGCCATTGCCGCCGTGGCGGCAAGTCCCTTGAGGAGCGGGACAAGGCGCACGATCTTCGTGCCGCGGAAGAGCTGGATCGTCATGGCGACCGCGCCGATGGTCAGGGCAAGAGACGTCGCCGCGGCAACACCGGTATCCGTGTAAAAGACGCGGTTCAAAACAATGTTCAGTACCAGAACACCAAGGTTGATGAGCAGCGGCACCAGCGTCTTTTTCATCGCGTAGTAGGCCTTGTTTAAAAGGTCGAGCACGGCAAAGGCGCTCATACCGAGTGCGTAGCGGGCAAAGATGCTGCCTGTCATCTCGGTTGATTCGGCGGTGAAGCTGCCGCTTTCAAAGATCACGCGGATAATGTCCGTGCCAAAGGCGCACATCATCGCACAGACCGGCAGGATAAAGAGCAGCGTATTCTCCGTCACGTTCCAGATGTAGCCGAGATAGCCCTTCGCGTCCTCCTTCGTGAACTCGCGGTTGAAGCGCGGGAACATGACCGCGCTGATGCTGTAGAGAACGCTCGTCGTCAGCGGAGTAAAGAGCTTGTCGGCGTAGTAGAACGCGCTGACGGCGCTGTCGTTGAGCGCCGTGGCGGTCGCCGTATCGATGAGATAGCAGAACAGAAAGATCGACGTCGTCAGCACCGTGACGAGCGCGGTCTTAAAGTACGTGCCGACATAATCCGCCTTGCGGTCGAGCAGCGGGCGGTAGAGGTAGTGTTCCTTCTTTGCATACGGAACGCTCATACCGAGCTGCAAAAGCCACGCGCATGAGCTTGCGATGACGACGCCCTTGATACCCCACTTCGCCCCCAGCGTCACAAGAAAGACGGCGAGGAAGGCATTGTACGGAATGCTCATGCTGCCCTGCAATTCGTAGTGGTCGGTCGCCTGGAAGATGGCAACATTCAGATAGGCCGCCGCCACAACCGGCAGCGCACAGGCCATGATGCGGATATAGCTTGCAAGGCGGGGCAGCTCGGCAGCGTCAAGGTCCCAGATCGCGCCGACGAGCGGCGTCGAGGCAAAAACCTGCCATAAAACGACCGCCGCGAGCGAAGAGAGCAGCGTGATGGTCATCAGGTTGTTGGCAGCGCGTTCGCCGCGTTTGCGGTCGGCAGCGAATTCCTTCGTCAGGATCGGCACCGCCGCGATGCACAGCGCGTAGCACATCGTCGTGAAGAGGTAGAGCGTTGAGTTATAGGACGCGGTATAGAGGTCCGCGTCCACGCCGGTACCGAAGATGTTGGCCTGCATCATTTCGCGCACCACGCCGAGAAGCTTGGCAAACAGCGTCAACAAAAAGACAAAGCTGATCGCCCCCGCCGTGCGCACGCCGGATTTTTCCTTCTTTTCCGTGTTTTTCTGAGGGTCCTGCATGGTATCCTTCCTTGATTTTCCCATGATCTCACAGATCATTTTCTCATTGGTGTCGAGTTTACGGGAAAGCTCCGCCATGTGCGTTTCCACACACTGCACCTGCTCTCTGCCCGTTTCAAGCACACGCTTGGCCTCCGGCTCGAATTGCTCGGCGGTGAATCCGTCTCGCGTACTCAGCTTGTCAAGGCCAACAGAGTTCAAAAACGCCGTACACTTGGGATCATAAGAAACACCGATGAGCGGCACACCCATAATGGCGGCATAGATGAGAGAATGCAGGCGCACGCCCACGAGCAGATCCATATTGCCAATGATGGAGAGCATATCCTCCGAAAGGTATTTTTCATTGAGCGACACCGCTGTGTCGTCCGGCAGCTGCGCGGCGATGTGCCGGCAGACCTCCCCGTCCTCTTCATAGTGGAACGGGATGAGCACGGACTGGGCGTTATACGTCTCCTTGAGCCACCGAATGGACTTCAGGATCTCCGCAACGAAGCGCCCGTCCTTATCCTTTTCACGAATGGCCCAGCCGATCGTCAACCGCCCGCCGAGCGAAACGCCCGCTTTCCGCAAAATCTCCGCGCCGACGTCTTTATCCGGCTTTTTCATGCGGATGACGGGATCGGCCGTGATGACGACTTTTTCCCGCGCAATGCCGATCTCCTCCAGCAGCAGCGCCGAGCGCTCGTCGCGCACAACGATGCCGTCCGCTTTTTTAAGTGCCTTCGCCGCGGCACGGCGGTTGCCCGGCCGGTCGATGGGGCCGATGCCCTGGGAGTAAATAAAAACTTTTTTGCGGAAAAACTGTGCGCAGCGGATGATCGAGAGGTAATAGTGTAGACTCTTGCTGCTCGTCACGTCCTGCAAAAGGCTTCCGCCGCCGGAGATGAGCATATCGCACTTTTTCACCGCACGCAAAATCGCCATCGGCGACATGCGCTCCACCGCCTCGACGCCGTACTTTTCGCGCGTGGAGGCAGGGTTGTGCGAAAGCACCGTGAGCGAACAATCGGGAATGTGCTCGCGCAGCGAGGAGACAAGCGTGCGCAGAATGGACTCATCGCCGATGTTATCAAAGCCGTAATAGCCCGAGATCAGAATGTTAACCATTCTCCACCCCGCAGACCCTGCGCACAAGGCGGTAGACAAGTTCCGCGATCACAACGGCCGCAAGGCCGATGAGAAGGCCGAAGAGCACGCCCCAACCGGTGCGCAGCAGGCTGAGCAGAAACGGCGTGCGAATGTGCAGGAAGGTATTGACCACGCTGACAAGGCCGATGCTCATACCCATGCCGAAAACCATGGGCAGGAATTTCATTCCGCGGCGCAGCGACCAGATAAAGAGCATCAGCATTGGCCAGCCGATGATCATTTCCTTCGTGCGCGGGCGGGCGATGAGCGCATTTTCAAGGAAGTTGCGGAAGGCAAGCTCCGTTTCAGACGTGGTGGTAGAGTTGCCGGTGCGGTAGATGTAGTAGACAAATACCAGCAGCATAAAGACTGCCGCCACCGCAATGACGACCACTGCAAGGAACCAGCCAAGCTGCATGGGAGTTTTCATCAGCTCAGCAAAATAGGTGTTGAAGCGCTTGATGCGTCCCTTTTCGCCGCGCGTACCCGTATGGGCAAGCACCGCCTTGCGCGCGCCCGTTTCCTCATAGGCGTATACCACGAGATACGCAAGAATGAAGAGCCCGATGGGAATGAGCTGCATGATCTTCACGCCGCGATAAAGCTCCATTTCGATCATATAGGAAAGCTGCGAGAGCGCGGAAGTCGCAAGCAGCGAGCCGCAGAATGCGGTCAGAATGGTCAAAGCGGAAACGCCGAGCGTGTAGCCAAGGAGCTTGCCGAATCGCAGGTATGGCTCGCTCTTTCTCTTTTCCATCAGCTCGCGGCACAGACCCACCGCTGCGAGCGACGGCATCACGATGCCGCCGGACATCGAGAGCAGCAGGCGGAAGAGCGAGGGCTTCAAAACGCTGAGCGCTGCAAAGCCCAGCACGCCGACCACCAGAAGGATCGTGCGCCAGCGCGCGCCGATACGGAAGAAGAGGTCAAAGAGCAGCACAAGCAGCGCCGCCGTACCGATGCTCTGAACAAGTCTCAGTGCTGTGGACGGTGTTTTCAGTTCCATCGCAGGCACCGTGCCGCGCGTGTAGCCGAGAGGCGCAAGGCGCGCATCAAGGTCTGAGAGCATCTTTTCATAGTCGGCAGGATCGGTGACGTAGGTCCATTCCTTCTCGTCAGCGTCCCAGCTCACGTCGTTGTCCGGCTCCAGGATCATTTTGAGGTAGATGATCTTGCAGTTGCGCTCGGCAATGGCGCGGAAAAAGGTATTCGTGATCTCTTCCGGGCCCTCGTAGCCGCAGTACTGGTAGCGGTTCTGGATATAGGCCCACTCGTTGAAGACGCGCACGCCGTGATAGCCCGTTTCATCAAGCAGATCCTCAATGCCCGGCCAGGTGAGATTGAGGCTCTGGTCGTTCTGCTCCATCATGGCGATGCTCGCGTCGCTCTCGTTGAGATACTGCACGAGCATATCCCAGCCCTCGTCGCTCTCGTAGCCGACAAGCTCCTTGCCGCTGTTCATGAAGTAGGGCGCATCATAGTGCTTGAGCACATCGATATAAGCCGCCGCAAACTGCGTGCCGTTCATGTCCTTTTTCGTCACGGTGCGCGGAATGATCTCGTAGCCGTGACGCTCGAGCAGCTCCGCCGTATCGGGCCAGATACCGAGGCACAGGTCGAGCAGCTTTTCGCCCTTCATGCCGTTTTTCTGCTGCTGAATGAAGAGAAAGCCGTGCTCTCCTTCGAGATAGGTCTTGGCTTCAAAATTTTCAAAGCGGGCGGTGAAGGCGTCGAGGATCCACTCGTAGCCCGCGGCAGTCTCCGTCCAGATGAGGCAATCGCTCACATCGGTACTCTCGCGCAGCCACGCCGCGACCTCAGCGGGGTAACTATCCTCCCAGCCGTAGTTTTCCATCGCCTTTTTCACGGTCATCGCGTGCACGGGGATGGCCGCGCTCTGGTGCAGGTCGAGCGCGCTCGCCTCGCCGAGCGCCGCCTTTTCCACGCCGAGCGAGCGGAACAGGTCAAGCCACTCGTCCTCGCTCATTTCGGACTGGCGCGCCATGGCGCGCAGGCTCGCATAGTCAAGGACGCAGTCGTAATATTTGTTGCTCTCCTCAGTCTGCACGCGCCTTGCGATCGGCACGAGCGAAACGAGCAGTGCCAGCAGCGCCAGCACCACAAGGAGTTTATCTTTTTTCAGAAAGCTTTTCATTGGCAGTTCTCCTTCTGCGCCCACGCGCAGGGTAATTTAGAGTGTATCGAGCGCCACCGGCTCGCCGATGGCTTTTGCATACGTGTAAATCTTGGCAACATCTTCAATATATTCCGCGCGCAGATAGGCCTGTGCAAGATCCTCCCCCACGGCAAGCACGCCGTGGTTGGCAAGCGTGCAGCCGCCGCGCTCAAAAAGCGCGGGCACGGCGTTCATGCCCACCTCTTTCGTCCCGGGCGTGGCATAGTCCGCGCAGCGGACGTCGCCGCCCAGGAAAATACGAGCTTCGATCAAAACGGCCGGAATGCTCCTGCGCACCACAGCAAAAGCCGTGGCATAGGGCGAATGCGTGTGGAAAACGGCATTCGTTTCCGGATATGCCTTGTAGACCGCCGCGTGCATGCGCCACTCGCTCGACGGCTGCAAAGCGCCCTCGACCACCGTGCCGTCAAGCTTCATGCGCACGATGTCCTGCGCGCGCAGCGCTTCATAGCGCACAGAGGTCGGCGTGATGAGCATTTCATCAGGGGCGACGCGGCAGCTCATGTTGCCGCTCGTTCCGGAAAAGAGGCCCTGACGGAAGGCCTCAAGCGATTTGTCCACGATCTCCTGCCGGAGAGATTCAAAATTCTGTTCCATCTCAAATCACCAAGTTGTCCTTGCCGATGCTGCCGTTTTCAAAATAGCGGCGCAGATCGTAAGGAGAGTAAATACCAAGATCCGTCACAACGCCCGAGACGAGGTGCGGCGGCGTGATGTCGAAGGCGGGATAGTAGCCCTTCACGCCCTCCATCGCCGTGCGCACGCCCATGGCCTGGAGCGTAAAGTTCGGGTCTCGCATTTCGATGTGGATACTGTCGACCGTGTCGTGTCCCTGGTCGGGCGCGCCGGTGACAAAATACGGAATGCCCATGTACTTGGCGACGATGGCATTCTGGAAGGTGCCGACCTTGTTGACCACATGCCCGTCGCAGCAGATGGCGTCCGCCGCCGTGGTGAAAACGTCGACCTTCTCGTTCTGCATGACGAACGCCGGCATATTGTCGGAGATGACCGTCACATCAAAGCCCATGTCGTGGCAGACCGAGGCCGTCAGGCGCGCGCCCTGAAAATACGGGCGCGTTTCGGGACAGAAAAGTCGGATATTCTTGCCGCGGTTTCTGCACTCGCGCAGCATCGTACCGACGATCGTCTCGGCAAAGCAGTGCGTCATCACCGTGCCGTTGTCAGGGAACATATCGACCATGTACGAGCCGATCTTCGCCATGCGCTCATAGCGCACATTGTTGAGCTCGATCGTCTTATTCTTGATGGCCTCTGCCACGTTTTCCCCCGCTAAAAGCGCGCGCTCAGCTTCCTTGAGGCAGATATCGCAGAGAAGTCCCATTCGCTTTTGCGTTGTGGGGCGGGCGTGGGAGATGGTATACGCTGCCGCTTTAAGATATTCCATCTGCTCTGCCGCCGTTTTGTCGCGGCATTCCCATGCCGCGAGCGCCATGCCCATCGGCACTGCGGTGTAAGGACCTGCGCTCTGCGTCACCATGTCGGTGATGGCCTGCGCGACCTCGCCGTGCGTGCGGCAGGTGACAAATTCGACCTTTGCAGGATAGACGCGCCGGTCTAAAATACGCACCTCGCCGTTTTCGAACCACGCGACGTTTTCGTAGCGCAGCAGAAAGGCAAGGTCTTTATCGGCTCTTTCCATGTTCATTTCTCTCACTTTCTGTATAAGCGCTCGACGGCGCGCTGCATATCGGCGCGCACTTTATCCTCGTCGAGCGTCTTGAATTCGCCGTTTTCGTATAAGATATTGCCGTCCACCATCGTCATGCACACATCGCCCGCCTGCGCCGAGCAGGTGAGGAGCGCGGGGGTGTCGAAATCAGGGTAAAGATGGGTCTTTGACAGATCAAGGGCGATGATGTCTGCCTTTTTGCCGATGGCGAGCACGCCGGTGTCGTCGCGTCCCTGGAGCTTCGCGCCGTTGACCGTCGCCATATCGAGCACCTCGCTCGTCGAGATGAGCGTGGGGTCGTTGTGGTAGCCGTCGTGCATGATCTCGGCAAGGTGCATCTCCTCGAACATATTGAGGTTATTGTTGCTCGCCGTACCGTCGGTGCCGAGGGTGACGTTGATGCCCTTGTCCATCATGGCACGAATGGGCGCAAAGCCGCTGCCGAGCTTCAAGTTCGACGTTGGGTTATGGATGACGCTGACGCCGTGCGCCTTCAGAATATCCATGTCGCTCTCCGTCACGGCGACGCAGTGCGCCGCAGCTGTGGGAGAATCAAACGTACCGAGGGACTCAAACCACTCCGTCGGCGTCTTGCCGTAGCGCTCGATGCACTCGCGCTGCTCGCGCGCGGTCTCGGAGAGGTGAATGTGCATGCGCCCGCCCTTTTCGCGGCAGAGTTCGCTGTACGCCTTCACGATATGGCTCTTGCAGGTATATTCCGCGTGGATGGAAAAGTCAATGCGGATGCGCCCGTCCGCCGCGCCGTGATACTTTTCAAAGAGTGCGAGCGACTCGGGGATCTGCGTGTTCTGCTCCACGGTCTGGTTTTCGTCAAAGCACTGCACGCAGCGGTTCAGATTCGCCTTGATGCCAGCCTCCTGTGCCGCCCACACGGTCTCCTCCGGGAAAAAGTACATATCGGAAAAGCTCGTCGTGCCGCCCGCGATCATCTCAAGGAGCGCAAAGCGGCTTGCCGCGGCAATGTCCTCCCGCACGAGCCTGTCCTCAATGGGGAAGATCGCCTTAAAAAGCCAGTCCTGCAGCGGCAGTCCGCTGCCGATGCCGCGCATGAGCGTCATGGCGATGTGGCTGTGGCAGTTGATGAGTCCGGGTGCAAGAAGCTTGCCTGTCATATCCTTTTCAAGGTCATACGCCGTTTGCGGCCGCTCCGTGCCGATGTAGTCGATCTTCGTCCCATCGATGCCGAGGCAGGCGCCGCGCAGCGTTTCATATCCGTCTTCCTTGCGCAGCAGAATATCCGCGCCTTTCAAGAGTGTTCTCACAAAAGAGCCTCCTATCTGCATTTTATCTCATTGTGCAGTCTAACACGCACGTTCCCAGATTGCAACGGGCAAAAGAATGAAGTTTGTCCTTATCGCTGTCCATGTCGACAAAAATTTCTCATTTTGCAAGCTCAACTACTCAAAATTTCACTATTGTGTTTTTTAATATGACTGATTATAATGAACGCATATTTTTTGTAAGGAGTGAAACCGGTATGAGCAACATCATGATCCCTCAGGACTACCACACCCCGCTGTCTGTTTATGAAATGCAGCGCGCCATTGAATTCATCAAGAGCAATTTCCAGGTGAATCTGAGCAATGCCCTCAATCTTCGCCGGGTTTCCGCTCCGCTGTTCGTGGATGAAAACTCCGGTCTGAACGACAACCTCAACGGTGTCGAGCGTCCCGTTTCCTTTGATATTCCCGACGTTGGCGTCAACGCACAGGTCGTGCACTCGCTGGCCAAGTGGAAACGCCTTGCGCTCAAGCGTTACCAGTTCAATGTCGGCAAGGGTCTCTTCACCGATATGAACGCCATTCGCCGCGACGAAGAGCTGGATAACCTCCACTCCGTCTACGTGGACCAGTGGGACTGGGAAAAGGTCATCTCCGCGGACGACCGCAACGTTGCCTATCTCAAGCGCACCGTGCGCGATATCGCCGCCGCCGTCAGCGAGACGAGCAGCGCGCTGAACATTGCCTTTCCTTCCCTGCGCACCAAGCTCCCCAGCGAGGTCTTCTTCATCACCACGCAGGAGCTTGAGGATCTCTATCCCGACCTGACGCCCAAACAGCGCGAAGATGAGATCTGCAAGAAGAAGGGTGTCGTCTTCCTGATGCAGATCGGCAAGATTTTAAAGTCCGGCATCAAGCATGACGGCCGCGCTCCCGACTATGACGATTGGGAGCTCAACGGCGATATTCTCTACTGGAACGACGTTCTAGGCCATGCTTTTGAGATTTCCTCCATGGGCATTCGTGTCGACCCCAAATCCCTTGACTCCCAGCTGACGATCGCCGGCTGCGACGACCGCCGCGCCCTTCCCTTCCACAAGATGCTGCTTGCGGGTGAGCTGCCCCTGACGATGGGCGGCGGCATCGGCCAGAGCCGCCTGTGCATGCTGCTCATTGGCACCGCGCACATCGGCGAGGTACAGGTCTCCCTGTGGGACGAAGCCACGCGCAAGGCCTGCGAGGAAGCAGGCGTCATGCTGCTGTAAGGCACTTTCAATTTGTCACCATTTCTTTTTTCTCTTTTCTCAATGTAGTGCAAACGCACAAAGAGGGAGCTTCCCGGTTTGGGAAGCTCCCTCTTTCTTATTCTTTACAGCGCAGGCGGTAAACATCGCAGTCGCCCGCGCGGCCCTCATACGAAAAGCAGTGCCTGCGCGCGATCTGCGCGCTCGCCGTCTGTTCGGGGACGCATTCGATCACCGCATCCTTTCCCTCCTGCCGTGCAAGCGCGGTCAAAAGGTCCGTCATCTCGTCCGCGTAGCCCTTGTGCCAAAAAGCGGGCTTGAGCACCCAGCCGAGCTCCCGGCTGTACTCGTCATAGTCGTGGTAGATGGCGTAGCCGAGGAATTCCCCCTCGGAGCTTTCCGCAGCGTAAACGAGCGGCGGCTCGGAAAGTCCCGCCTGCTCCAAAAAATCTTCCGTCTGTGTCCGGCTGAACGGCGGCTCCAGCCAGCGCATCACCTCAGCGTCCGAAAGCAGGGCATACAATTCCTCCAGATCGTCGCGGCACATCGTCCGCAGGCGGAGGCGCGCGTTTTCCGTCAGGATCATTCTCTCTTGTGCCGCTTGCCGCGGAAGGTCATCTCTGGATTTTTCACACTGACGACCGTATCCGGCTCGACCGACGAGGTCAAAAATGCGTTACCGCCGATGACGACATTGTCGCCGATCTCCGTTGCGCCGCCGAGCAGCGTGGAGTTTGCGTAGATGACAACATTATCGCCGACCTTCGGGTGACGGCGGACATTGGGATTGGTCGCCATACCCGCAGGAGAAAGCGCGCCGAGCGTTGCGCCCTGATAGAGCTTGACATTGTTGCCGATAATGGTCGTCTCGCCGACGACGATGCCCGTGCCGTGGTCGATGAAGAAGTATTCTCCGATCTTCGCACCGGGGTTGATGTCGATACCGGTCTTTGAATGGGCATATTCCGACATCATGCGTGGGATCATCGCAACTTTATTTTCATACAGCTCGTGCGCGATGCGGTAAACGAAGATAGCAAACATGCCGGGGTAGGAGAGCAGTACCTCTTCCTTGCTGTAGGCCGCGGGGTCGCCTTCAAAGTTCGCGGACAGATCCTTGAGCAGCAGTTCCTGAATGGCAGGCATGCGCGCAATGAGCGCCGTGCTGATCTCATAGGCAAGGTCGTCGTTTTCCTCGCATTCCGGCATCGTCAGCGCGATCTGATGAAAGAGTTTTTCGTGGATGTGTTCCATCAAAAGCGCACTGTACTGCTCGGGCGGCAGCTTGAGCAGGTCTCCGTCGCCGTAGTAGACCGGAAAAATGAGCTTTTGACAGTCGTGGAGGATCTCGATGACCGCGCTGCGGCTGGGCATGCGCAGCGCGTCGCCGTACATGGGGACCTGAGAGCTTTTGTAATTTGCCGCCATGCGGTCAGCCGCCGCGTGAATGGCGTCGTTTTTTCTTGCTTTGTCCATAAGAAATCCTCCTGATCCATTAGAATTGCAAATAAAGGAATTAGAAAATAATTATAGTAGTATTCTCCGTCAAAATCAAGCACTTCCTCTGCAAGGCGCAGGAAACAACGAAAGGCGATGACCCGCAGTCATCGCCTTTCGTGCTTTTTCACTTGATGAACCAGATATCCATGTCGACGTTGCCCTTGATGCCGTCCACGCTTCCCTTGGAGGAATACTGCCACATGGCAAAATCATAGTAGAACGTCGGCGCGCTTACATCGTAGCGCGCATACCACAGCGGATAATCCATCACCTTACTGAGATCATACTTGACGTAGCCCGCGTAATCGGTGATGTAGATCATGGCATCATAGCCCGCGTCCTCGATGATCTCGCAGAAGGCGTTCGCCGCGGCACAGAGCACGCCGGTCTCAATGCCGTAGGTGCGCGCCTCGCTCTTACCGATGACCTCCCAGTCGAACACGACAGGGCCGGTAATATTGTGTCCACGGAGCTTATCGAGCACAAAGTATGCCTCCTCTTCCGCCTCCGCTACGCTGATGGCCTGAGAGAAGAAGTAAGCGCCCACCTGAAGTCCCGCGCGGCTTGCGCCGTCGGCGTACTCATCAAATTTCGTATCTTCGTAGATCGCACCCGCGGTGTAGCCGCGGCCACCCACGCGGGCGATGACAAAGTCGACCTCCGTGCGCGCTACGCTTTCCCAGTCCACATCGCCTTGATACTGCGACACGTCGATACCCACACGTGTGCGCACACTGGGATCATTGTAGGTCATGATGCTGCCATTCTTAACGAACGCGGACTGATTGTAGGCATTCGTCGGCACACCCTCGAGTACATCAAGCGTATAGTCCTTATAATGGATCTTCTGCTTCTGGTCGAGCGAGCTGAGCTGATAGATGCGGTAAACGATCGTTGCCACCTCCGCGCGCGTGATGCTGCTGTTCGGATAGAAGTACGACAGGTCGCCGACCTTCGTGCCGATGAATACGCCTGCTTCGTAAAGCGCCGTCACGTAACCGTCGTTCACATCGGCAAAGGGCGTTGCCGCATTGGACGCGCCATAACCCAGCGCCTTGGCCGCAAAGCGCGCCACATCCAAGCGGCTGATACCGCGATCGAGCTGGGCATCGCTGTAAGCCTGCGCGGCAAAGCCCATAGAGTAGGCGTACAGCGCATAACCGCTCGCCCAGTGCTCCGTGACGGGAGACTGCACCTTGTGTCCCGTTGCCAGCAGCAGGAGCTTGAGCATCTCGCCCGTGCTCGTGGCACGGTTGGGGGCAAAGGTGCCGTCGTCGTTGCCGCCGACGATCCCCTGCTGGCTCAGTTCCATCACGTAGTTATAAAACCAGTCGGATCGGTTGACGTCGCTATAAGTTATGCCGGTATAGCTGGTGGCCGTCCACTGCGCCGTCGCCACTACGCTGCCGCGCACGGTGCTGCTTTCCGTAATGGTTCTGCCGTCCTTGGTCATAAGGCCAGCAAAGCTGTAACCGAGCTTTTCCATCTTGGGGAACGACTCATAGGATTCACCGATCTCATAAACGGCAAAATCCGTCTCGTAGGATACACCGCTTTCCTTGTTGATGATAAGGTAGGCAAACTCATCCTCTGCCGCACGGGGATCGTCATCAAGGAAAATGGCAGCCTCCTGCAGTCGGCGATCGGCAAGGCCTGCCTGCGCCTGCCCGCCGGAGTGGCACCATTCGCCGAACGCCTGCGCCACCTCAAGGCGCGTGGCGTCAATCTCGCCGCGGGCGATCTTAACGAGAGCGCTCGTTCCGCTCATCCAGCCGGTACCGAAGTTGTAGCTGAAGCAGATGAGCGCATCGAACTGCCCCTGCGTAGGGCTGACGTCGTAGCGGTCAAAAAAGTCGTTGAGCTTTTCCTCGTAGCGCTCGACCTTGCTCATCAGCAGAAGCTCTGCCTCTTCGCGCGTAACGCCATCCGGGAAATCTTCCTCGCCGCACTCCGTACCGTAGCCGATGTACCACTTGCCGCCGGCGGAATACTTCTCCGCGCGGAAGCCCTCTTCCTCTTCGATCTGCTCAATGGCCATATCTCCTGCGCGCATCAGGCGGCCGCTCGCCATTGCGGCGGGCACGCACAGCTGCATGGCAAGGCACAGCGCCAAAAGCACGGCCAGAGGCTTTCTGTTTCGTATGATCTGCTTCATCGTGTTTTCTCCTTTGCCGGAATCGGGCGAAACTGCCCACTGTCTGTCGAATCTGCTGCTATCATAGCATAGGTTTACATAAGAATCAACCAAAACGGTGCAAAAAATGCTGCCCAGGCAAGTGCCGGGCAGCATTTTTTACATCAGCGCGTCAAACAGCGCCTCCATATTGTCATCAGAATACTCGACCTCCGCGCTGTACAGCCTGCACAGCGCGATCTGATCTTCCACGGTAAAGTCGCCATGCAGCAAAAAGTGCAGCGCACCGAGCGCAAAAAGCAGCCTCACCGATGCCACGGCAAACGCAGCCTTGCTGCTCACATCCCCGTCGTCCAAGGCCTCCGGCACGTGGCGGTAGAGAAAATAAACAAGAAGCTGTTCATATTCCGTCTCACGTGTTTTCATGTGCGCGGCAAAATCATCAAGCGGCAGTGCGTCCGCATGCGTGCGCAGCGACGCGAGCAGCTCCGTCCAACTCTCGTCCATTCGCTCGAGGGAAAGGTAGCAGTCCGCCCACTGCACAAACGAAATATCCGGCATGTGCGCGCCGCAGAGCGACAAGATCCGCTCCATTCGCCGCTTTAATGGCTCTCCCCGATCCTGCGCAGCATCAAAAAGCTTCTCTCGCAGCATGAGCAGTGCCGTCTCCTCTTCATCGAGCGTCCCCTCGCCGGTCACGACGAGCGCCGTTTTTTCCTTATTCGTCAGGATGAGACGCGCAGCCTCTTCACAGCAAAGCCCCACGCCGATCTCCGTGCGCTCTGAAAAAAAGCTGCGGTAGCGCGGGTGGTCGGTGCAAATTTGGCAGAGCATCTCCTCCCCGCCGTAAAGGATCAGGTCACAGAGGTTTTTTTCGTTCAAAAACGGGCAACGCTCGCCCTCGCCGAGGATGAAGTGCGGTGCATCGCCGTCCTCTGCAATGTTCCTGCGCAGGCGCTCGCCCATCTCGCCGCCGACGGTGCGGTAAGCAGCGAGGGAATCCTCGTCCACGTCGATCTCCCACCCGATGCAGCAGTTGTGGCGGCAGCGGTCGGCGATGCAGTGAAAGAGCGGATAATAATCAGGATAAACGTTCTGCACGGCGGAGTCCTCCCAGTCGTGGTGTCGCGCGACGCATGGATCGCGTGCCGCTTTATTATAAGTCGGATAGGCACACATTGCAACGAATTTTCTCCTTGCCGCAGGCAGAAAGATATGTTATAGTAATTATATTATGCGGGCATGATGGAATTGGCAGACATGCGAGATTTAGGTTCTCGTGCCGCAAGGCGTTGGGGTTCAAGTCCCCATGCCCGCACCATATCGAGTGGTCATAAGAAGCGTCACTTATGGCCACTCGATTTTTTATCTTGGCACAGTTTCACACGAGGAGCAGGCAGGTATCTGTTTCTTTTTCTATTCGCTTATCCTCTGCCTGCAAAATAATTTCACAGGTAAGGGCATGGACAAGGTTTACACTTGTAAAGAAAACCGATATACTTGTATCTAAGCCAAAATAGTTTTTGATAAAAAACTCTGTGAAAGCGCATTGGAGGACGATGCCATGCCAAAACCGAAGTGGAATCTGAACACCATTTATATCTCCGAGCGACTTCAGGAAAGTCTGCGGCCCATCTCCCGATGCGCCATGACCACCGTGGTCGCGCCCATGGGCTACGGAAAGACCACGGCGGTGAACTGGTATCTCGCTGAGCGCGCCAAGGCGGAGACATTGCGCATCATCCGCGTCAGCGTATATTCCGATAACCTTGCGATCTTCTGGAAAAGCGTACAGGAGGCGTTCGCCCGCACAGGCTTCCCCTTCCTGCGAGACTATCCCTGCCCCACGGACGCCGCGGGCGGTGGGCTGCTGGTGGACGATCTCTGCCACGCGCTGGCAGATGATACGCCCTGCTATCTCTTCATCGACGATTTCCACCTGCTCACGGACAAGCGCGCCTCGCTGTTTCTCTGTATGCTCGCAAACAGGCTCCCTTCAAACGTGCATCTGATCGTTGCAAGCCGCGACCGCTTTCTGCCCGCGGCGGAGGTGGTGCGGCTGGGGGCAAGAGTCTATCAGATCGGCACGGAGCAACTGCGCCTCAACCACACGGAGCTTGCCGTCTATGCCCACCGCTGCGGCACGGAGCTTTCCGACGCGCAGGTGGAGAGCCTTCTCTATTCGAGCGAGGGCTGGTTTTCCGCCGTGTATCTGAGTCTGCGTACGCTCTCCGAGCGCGGCGTGCTGCCCAGCCGTCATTCGGATATCTACTCCACCTTTACCGCCGCCATGATCGACCCACTGCCGCAAAAACAGCGGGAGTTTCTGGCTGTCATGGGGCTTGCCGATGAATTTAGCGCCGAAATGGCGCAGCATATCACGGGTGATGCGGACACGGGGCAGATTCTTTCCCTGCTGACCGAGCAGAACGCCTTTGTTGCGCGTCTGCCGGACGGCGTGACCTATCGCTTCCACCACATGATGAAGGAGTGCGCCGAGCGCAGCTTTCTTGCGATGTCGGCGGAAACGCAGCAGCTCTATTGGGAGCGCTTCGGCCTGTGGTATGAGCAGCACCGGCAGTATCTCCATGCCATCGCCGCCTACCGGAAGAGTGAAAATTGCGACGCGCTGCTGCGCGTCATCCGCAGCGATGCGGGCATTTTGCTCGCCGCGCTCAAGCCGGAGGACGTACTGGAAGCGCTGGACAAATGCCCCGCCGAAACGCTCAAGGCCCACCCCTTCGCCATTCTGGTGCTGATGCGCCGCATGTTCACATGGCGGCAGATTCCGAAAATGATGGAGCTGAAGACCCTGCTGCTGACGGCCATCGAGGAGCATCCGGAGCTGTCCGAAGAAGAGCGCGGCAACCTGCTGGGAGAGTGCGACCTCATTCTGAGCTTTCTCTGCTATAACGACATCAGTGCCATGAGCCGTCTGCACCGCAGCGCCAGCGCGCAGATGTCCCGCCCCGCCATCAGCATTCAGTCGAGCGGCGGCTGGACCTTCGGCTCGCCATCTGTCCTGATGATGTTCCACCGCGCACCGGGATCGCTCAAAAGCGAACTTTTTGAGATGGACGAGTGCATGCCCCACTACTACAAGGTCACCAACCATCACGGGCAGGGCGCGGAGACCATCATGCGCGCCGAGGCGTTGTTCTGTCAGGGACGCTTCACCGATGCACATATTGAGTTGGAACGTGCCTACACACAGGTGAAGGACAATGGGCAGATCAACATGGCGCTCTGCTGCGATTTTCTGTCGCGGCGGCTCTCGCTTTATACCGATGTAGAGCAGCGCTATACCTTTGCGGAGCGATACGCGGAGCTTCTGCGCTATCACGACGCCTCGTGGATCAACCTCTGGAGTGCTACCAGCGCCTACTACCATGCCCTGCGTGGCGAAACGGACAAAATCCCGGAGATTTTCTCGCAGCACCGCCTCTCCGATATCAACATGCTCGCGCCGGGCAAGCCCATGATGGAAATGATCGAAAATCAGGTCTATCTTGCCGAGGGCGCCTATGCCAAAGTGGCGGGTCGCAGCGCAGAACTGTTGGCGGTGTGCGAGGCAATGCACTACGCATTAGTAGCAATACATAGCCGCATCCAGACAGCGGCGGCCTATGCGCAATTGGGAAAAATTGAGGAAGCCCATGCATGGTTGGGAAAGGCGCTTTCCAACGCCGCACCGGACGGTCTTGTGATGCCGTTTGTTGAAAACTACGCGTACTTAAGGCCCCTGCTGGCGCGAGAGATCAAAACAGAGCTGGTTGAAAAAATCACCAAACTTGGTGAGGCGGCAGGGGCGCGAAACGCGGCAAGCGTCCGCCCGGCTGCCTTCGATGTGCTGACACCGCGGGAGTTTGAGATCGTAGAGCTGATAGCGCAGCGGCTGAGCAACCGCGAGATCGCGGAAAAGCTCTATCTCTCCGAGGGCAGCGTCAAGCAGTATGTCAATCAGATCTATTCAAAACTTCATATTGAGGGCGACACCCGCACCAAGCGAAAGGCGCTTGCCGGGCTGTTCGGGCAAAAGACCTAACCTTTGGTTAATGGTTCTCCCACAAGATCCACCGTACAATGTCTGTACGGTGGATCTTTATTTTCACAGAAAGGAGGGCGCGCACTTGAATCGAAAGTATCTCACAGCCGTCACACCGCTGCCCGATCATGTTCTTCAAGTCGATTTTGTATCCGGAAGCCGGCTCCTGCTGGATATGAAGCCCTATCTCGATAAGATCCGGTTTCGCCCGCTTGCAGATGCACGGGTGTGGAACAGCGCCGTGACCAACGGCATTTTTGTCCGCTTCGGTGATGTGGAGCTGAGCCATGATGAGATCTTGTCCATGGCGGAACAGGAGCATTGAAGCAGTTCATTTGAAAAAGGAGAAGCAAACGATGAAACATTTGAAAATCTTTCTGTCTTTTGCATTGGCGCTGGCGCTGTGCCTGAGCCTTGCCGCCTGCGGCGAGAGCAACGAGGACTATGGCGACGACGGCAGCGACTATAATTTTTATGGCCTGCCGGATTCCTTCGAGGGTCTGGTCAAGGACGCTGAACAGATGTCGAACCTCTACGTCTTCGGCGGCGCATGGCGTGGCGAGGACGGCGGCACGCTGATCTCCGCCACCAACGACAGCGGTGACGAGGTGCGCTTTGCGCTGTACGATTCGGACGAAGAGGTGACCGCCAGCGGCTTCATTCAGTTCGTGCCGGAGTATGACTGCGACTATTTCTACAATGAGCACGACGGCATGGCCTACCGCAGCTGGTTCGACGAGGTCGGCTCGCTGCATGTGGCCGAGCTCGGCACCTTTACGCAGATGACCGGCGACGCGCCGGGCGAGAACATCGGCGACATCGATTTTGAGACGATGGCGGGCACATGGTATCTGGACGCCGAGTGGGACGCACGCAGCATCCTTGTGTTTGACGAAATCGGCGGCTGGGAGCTGCTGGAGCGGCCCGATGGCGACGGCGACCCCACCACGGTGGACAGCGGCACCGTCGAGCTTGCGCCCGAGGACTCCGAGGAGATGTATCTCGCGGTTTCCGAGCTGTATGACGAGGTGGCCTATGAATTCACCCTTCTCGACCACGACACGCTGCGCTGGGGCGACTTTGAATTCTATCAGAAAATGGCGTAACGCGCGGAAAATAAGGAGGACGATCACATGAAAAAGAAATTACCATACGCTCTCGCAGGGCTGATGCTGCTCTGCCTGCTGTGCACGGCCTGCGGCGGAGATCCCTCCTTGCAGGACGACCCCAACGATGGACTGGGCGGCGGGGTCAGCGAGGATACCGTGAACGACTTCAGCGATTTTGAGGGCATTTGGCTGGGAGAAGCGAACAACGACTACGACTACATGGAGTTTGACGCTGACGGCAATTGGACTCTTTACCTCAGTGGCGAAGCGGTGGACGGAGGCTATCTCCGCTATGAGCCGGAGTGGGAGGCCATCTACGCTTACAGCGATCTCGACGACTCCGGCAGCCGCATCGCCATGGAGGACGGTCAGCTCTACTGCGCCGCCTACGGCTACTTTAATCCCGGCGAAGGAATGGAGTACCTCTGGTATGAGGACGGCGACCGTCTCACAGAGGACGATGCACCCATTTTTTCGGAGGACGAGGTGTCTGACTGGAACGGCCGTCTGAACGGCGATGCAAATTCCTATTGGAGCTGGGATTCCGACCTCTGCCAGCGGAACGTTTCAGAATTCAAGGGCATCTGGTACTATGACGGCGAGCTCTCGGCGGAGAGTTATATCGTCATCGACGGCAAAGGCAACTGGAGCCTTTACCAGCGCGCGCCCGGTGCCGAGAGCGCAGAGATGGACTGCGGCACCTTCTCCTATTCGACGGACGAGGCGAGCACCTATTACGCCGATTCCACGATGTACGACGGCGTGTCATACAAGGTCTTTGAACTGGACGAGGACGTTCTCGTATGGGGCGACGAAGGCTCTTACTACCTGATGGAGTGATAGAAAGGACGGAAGAATGATGAAAATTCGATGGAAACATATCGTTTGCTCTGCGCTGGCGCTGGCATTCTGCCTGAGCCTAGCCGCCTGCGGCAATTCCGATGATGTGGTGGGAGAGGACTGGCGCACCAGCGGCATGGTGGCCGCAAGCGGCACCATCACCCACGACGGCGAAAGCGTAGACGTGCTGGTCACAGTGAGCGAGAGCAGCGCGGCCTTCTACCGCGACCTTCCCGAGCAGGTGCTCTTTGACAGTGTGTCCTTTCCCATGAACATTCCCGATGCAGAGCAGGCCTTCAACGCCATTTTCCTTGAGGATCTCGACGGCGACGGCGAAAGCGACGTGCTGGTAAGCTTTATCCACGAAAACGGCGATGAAACTGAGCTGGTCTGGATCTGGGACCCGATCGAGCGCTATGTGTTCCGGAAGGATCTCTCCACGGTTTCCATCAGCGGCGGTGCGGACGACGGCACACTCCTTCCGGCAGATGAAATCCAATCCGGCGAACCCTACTTCACGCAAAACGGTCTTGCGATCAACGCCGCCGTGGAGATGGGAACCTTCCTGCTGGAGGACGGCGTTTGCAGCTACTCAGGTCTTGGCGACGGCTACAATACCGGCGACTGCTATTGGGAGATCACAAAAAACGGCGACTACACCCACGACGGCATCCGCGAGCTGCACTTCGACGCCATCTGCTACATCCCGGAGGACTCCATCCCGTATTTTTCCGAGAAGTACATCACCAATACCGACAGCGAGCTGTACGACTTCTACACCGGCATGTGGCTCACCACCGCAACGGCCTACGGCAACAGCCAGCGGGGCGACAACTACTATCTCCACACCGTCAGCTGGCAGGGAAACAGCTATCTCATTGAATTCGCCTACTCGACCGATTGGCAGTACAACGTGGGAGACTGGGCGCAGGTCCTGACCAAGAGCTACGCCGTCTATCTTCCCGAGGAGTACGACGGTCTGGTCTTTGCCGCCGAGGCGCAGCCGGGCAGCTACAAGGACAGTGCCAAGCGCATGCAGCTTGACAGCATTTCGCCCGAGGCCGCCCTCATGGATATTGATACCGTGGATCCTTACAGCAGCCTGTATTTCAGTCTCTGCTACTAAAAGGAGAAGCGGCAATGAAAAAGAAGCAAAACGATTTTGAAACGTCCGGCATCGAGCGCATGACGGACGCGGAGCTGTCAAAGAAGCTGGGACACTATCAGAGAACGGAGAGCATCGGCATATTGCTGGGCGTTTTGCTGGTGATCGCCGGGTGTATTTCGATGTTTATACAGCGTGACCCCATTTTGGTCTGCGCTTTGGCGTTCCCCGGCGTGGCACTGTTCCTG
>ENA-UOJG01001085-UOJG01001085.1-human-gut-metagenome-genome-assembly--contig:-C47-NODE-1085-length-31522-cov-29.042902_pt1 | contig 31522 bp, 7 predicted proteins | sample MGYA00242340_ERZ723887 | MGnify/ENA metagenome assembly ERZ723887 | reverse complement strand
TAACTGTAAACAAACAAGTAACCGGTAAAGTAAACATTACTGTAAACGGAGCTACTCATGAAGTAGACATCGTAAATGGTAAAGCTACTTTAGTATTACCTGGTCTTGCTGCTGGTAACTACACTGTAAGTGTTAAATATGCGGGTGATGTAAACTTCGCTGCTGCTAACGCAACTGCAAACTTCACTGTAAGCAAAGCAGCTCCTGGTATGAATGTTGGTGTTGTAACTTCTGATTACGGAACTAAAGCTAATGTAACTGTAACTGTAAACGACAAAGCAACTGGATCTGTATTAATATCTATTGATGGCGGTGCAGCTCAAACTGTTGCAATCGTAAACGGTAAAGCTACATACGAATTCACTGGTTTAACTAACGGTACTCACACAGTACTCGTAACCTATGCTGGTGACAACAACTTCACTGGAGATTCTAAATCTGTAGAATTCTTCGCAGGAAGTGGAGATGCTTCCTTATCTGTAATTGTTGGAAACATTACCTACGGTAACAATGCAACTATCGTTGTATCTGTAAACCCAACTGCAACTGGTACTGTAACTGTAACTGTAAACGGTAAAACAGAAATCTTAACTCTCGTTGAAGGTAAAGCTACTTTAGTTGTTCCTGGTCTTGTTGCTGGTAACTACACTGTTCAAGTGTCATACTCTGGTGACGCAAACTTCACAGGATCCAATAAGAACGCTACTTTCGAAGTAAGTAAAATCAATCCTGGCATGACTGTCAATGTTGGAAACACCACCTATGGTAACAACGCTACTGTAATTGTTACTATGGATGCTAGAGGAAACGGAACTGTAACTATTACTGTAAACGGACAAACCTACACTCAAACCATTAAGAACGGTATTGTAACCTTACCAATCTCTGGTCTTGGTGCAGGAGTCTACAAAGTAACAGTATCTTACGACGGTGACGGTAACTTCACTGCTGCAAGTGCTGAAACTGAGTTTACTGTAAGTGCAATTAACTCTGGTATGAATGTTGGTGTTGGAAACATTACTTACGGAGCTAACGCTACTGTAACTGTAACTGCTAACTATAAATTAACTGGTAAAGTAAACGTTACTGTAAACGGCATTACTCACGAAGTAGATGTTGTAAACGGTAAAGGTACTTTAGTTGTATCTGGTCTTAACGCTGGTTCATACACTGTAACTGTATCCTATGCTGGTAACGATAACTTCACAGCTGCAACTGCAAATGCTGACTTCATCGTTACTCAAATCACTCCGGATGTAACTGTTGATGTTGCAAACATTACCTACGGTGCTAACGCTACTGTAACTGTAACTGTAAGCAACAAAGTAACTGGTAAAGTAAACGTTACTGTAAACGGTGCTACTTACGAAGTAGATGTTGTAAACGGTAAAGGTACTTTAGTTGTATCTGGTCTTGCTGCTGGTTCATACACTGTAAGTGTTAAATATGCTGGTGACATAAACTTCGCAGGCGTAAATGCAAGTTCTGCATTCACTGTAAGCAAAGCAGCTCCTGGTATGAATGTTGGTGTTGTAACTTCAGATTACGGTACTAAAGCTAATGTAACTGTAACTGTAAACGACAAAGCAACTGGATCTGTATCTATCTCTATTGATGGCGGTGCAGCTCAAACTGTTGCAATCGTAAACGGTAAAGCTACATACGAATTCACTGGTTTAACTAACGGTACTCATACTATTGCTGTATCCTACGCTGGTGACAACAACTTCACTGGTGACTCCAAATCTGTAGAATTCTCTGCAGGAAGTGGAGACGCTGGATTAACTGTAACTGTCGGAAACATTACCTACGGTAACAATGCAACTATCGTTGTATCTGTAAACCCAAGTGCTACTGGTAATGTAACTATTAATGTAAACGGTAAAGATTACATTGAAACTCTTGTAAATGGTAAAGCTACTTTAACCGTTGCTGGCCTTGCTGCTGGTAACTACACTGTAAAAGTATCTTACTCTGGTGACGCAAACTTCACTGGATCCAATAAGAACACTACTTTCACAGTAAGCAAAATCAATGCAGGTGTAAATGTAATTGTTTCAAACATCACTTACGGAGACAATGAAACTGTAATCGTAACTGTTAACCCAGAAGCTACTGGAACTGTAACCATTACTGTAAACGGTAGAACCGAAACTGCAACTCTCGTTGATGGTAAAGCTACATTTACTGTATCTGGTCTTAACGCTGGTAACTACACTGTAATCGTCAAATATAGTGGTGATAGTAACTTCGCTAACTCTACTGTAAATGCTGACTTTGTTGTAGCTAAAATCAGTCCTAATATGACTGTTAATGTTACTACTGTTGACAATGGTGGTAGAGCTACTGCTACTGTAACTGTTAACACTAAAGCAACTGGAACTGTGACCATCTCAATTGGTGGTTCTGATTACATTGTCCCTATTGCTAATGGTAGAGCATCCTTCACAGTTTATGATTTAGCTGTTGGTAACCACACTGTTACTGTCAGATATGATGGTGATGTAAACTTCATTGGTCAAAATGTAACTACAGAATTTGCTATTAACGCTGTTGATCCAGGATTAAATGTCGTTGTCGGAAACATTAGTTACGGTAACAATGCAACTATTGTTGTAACAATTAACCCTACAACTACTGGAACTGTATCAATTACTGTTAACGGCAGAACAGAAACTGTAACTCCTGTTAACGGAGTAGCTACATTAAATGTTGCTGGTCTCGCTCCAGGTAAATACACTGTAACTGTCAAATATGATGGTGATGCAAAATTCGCTAATGCAACTGTAAGTGCAAACTTCACTGTAAGCAAATTAGATGCTGGAATGAATGTAATCGTTGGAAACATTAGTTATGGTGCTAACGCTACTGTAACTGTAACTGTAAACAGCCAAGCTACTGGTAAAGTAAACATTACTATTAACGGCGTAACTCATGAAGTTGCTATTGTTGATGGTAAAGCTACATACGTTCTCGTTAATCCAAATGCTGGTAACTACGATGTAACTGTAAGTTATGCTGGTGATGCAAACTTCGCTAATGCAACTATTAACACAGGATTCATTGTAAGCAAAATCAGTCCTAACATGACTGTTGATATTGCTACTGTTGACAAAGGTGGTAAAGCTACTGTAACTGTAACTGTAAACACTAAAGCAACTGGTACTATAACTATCAACATCGGCGGTACTGATCATATTATCGGTATTATTAATGGTAAAGCAATCGTATCTGTTTCAGACTTAGTTGCTGGTAACTACACTGTTGATGTAAAATATGCTGGTGACGTAAACTTCATTGGTGCAAATGTAACTACTAACTTTACTATCGGACTTGTTGATCCTTCCTTAGGTGTTGTTGTTGGAAACATTACCTACGGCAATGACGCAACAATTATAGTAACTGTTGATCCTGCTGTAACTGGTAGAGTAAACATTACTGTTAACGGTGCTTCTCATATGGTAGACATCGTAAATGGTAGAGCTACTTTAACTGTATCCGGTTTAGCTGCTGGATCTTATCCTGTAACTGTAAGTTATGATGGTAATGCAGTATTTGCTAATGCTACTGTTAACGCAGAATTCATTGTAAGTAAAATCAACCCTGGCATAAATGTCAATGTTGGAAACACCACCTATGGTAACAATGCTACTGTATTCGTTACTATGGACGCTAGAGGAAACGGAACTGTAAACATTACTGTAAACGGAAAAACCTACACTCAAACCATTAAAGATGGTAAAGTAATATTACCAATCTCCGGTCTTGGTGCAGGAGTATACAAAGTAACAGTATCTTACGACGGTGACGGAAACTTCACCGCTGCAATTGCTGAAGCTGAGTTTACTGTAAGCGCAATCAACCCAGGCATGACTGTTAACGTTGGAAACATTACCTACGGAGCTAACGCTACTGTAACTGTAAATGTTAACCCTGCAGCTACTGGTAGAGTAAACATTACTGTTAACGGTGCTTCTCATATGGTAGACATCGTAAATGGTAAAGCTACCTTAGTATTATCCGGCCTTGCTGCTGGTTCATACACTGTAACTGTATCCTACAATGGTGACAGTAACTTCACAGCTACAACTGTAACTGCTGACTTTGTTGTTGCTAAAATCAATCCTGGTATGAATGTTGATGTTGCTACTGATGACTTTGGTAGTAAAGCAAACGTAACTGTAACTGTAAACACTGAAGCAACTGGTAAAGTAAACATTACTGTAAACGGTACTACCCATGAAGTAGACATCGTAAATGGTAAAGCTACTTTAGTATTATCCGATCTCGCTCCTGGTAAATACACTGTAACTGTCTCTTATGATGGTGACGGTAACTTCACTGGTGCAACTGAAAATACTGAATTTACTATTGGTGTTGTCGATCCTTCATTAAGTGTAACTGTTGGTAACATTACCTACGGTAACAACGCAACTATCGTTGTAAATGTTAACCCAAGTGCTACTGGTAAAGTAAACATTACTGTAAACGGCGTTACTAAAGAAGTGGACATCGTAAATGGTAAAGCTACTTTAACTGTATCTGGTTTAGCTGCTGGTTCATACACTGTATCTGTCTCTTATGATGGTGACGGCAAATTCATCGGCGCTACTGCTGAAACTGAATTTACTGTAAGTGCAATTGACCCAGGTATGAACGTTGTTGTTTCAAACACTACCTACGGTAACAATGCAACTATTATTGTAACTGTTAACCAAGGTGCTACTGGTAAAGTAAACATTACTGTAAACGGTGCTTCTCATATAGTAGACATTGTTGATGGTAAAGCTATCTACACTGTTGTTAACCCTGCTGCTGGTAAATACACTGTAACTGTCAAATACGACGGTAACGGTAACTTCACTGGTGCAAATATTGAAACAGAATTCAATGTTGTTAAAATCAATCCTGATATGAATGTTGGTGTTGAAAACATTACCTACGGATCTAACGGAACTATAACTGTAACCGTAAATGACAAAGCTACTGGTAAAGTAAACATTACTGTAAACGGTACTACTTACGAAGTAGATATTGTAAACGGTAAAGCTACTTTAGTTGTATCTGATCTTGCTGCTGGTTCATACACTGTATCTGTCTCTTATGATGGCGACGGTAACTTCACTGGCGCTACTGCAAATGCAGAGTTTGTTGTTGCTAAACTCAACCCTGGTATGAATGTTGATGTCGCAACCTATGATCATGGTACCAAAGCTAATGTAACTGTAACTGTAAACGACAAAGCAACTGGATCTGTAACTATCTCTATTGATGGTGGAGCAGCTCAAACTGTTGCAATCGTAAATGGTAAAGCTACATTCACTTTCGATGGTTTAACTAACGGTACTCATACTGTAACTGTAAACTATGCTGGTGACGAAAACTTCACAGAAGCTTCTAAAGTTGTAGAATTCTTCGTTGGAAGTGCAGATCCTTCATTAACTGTAACTGTTGGTAACATTACCTACGGTAACAACGCAACTATCGTTGTAAATGCTAACCCAACTGCAACTGGTACTGTAACTGTTACTGTAAACGGTAAAACAGAAACCTTAACTCTTGTAAACGGTAAAGCTACCTGGATTGTATCTGGTCTTGCTGCTGGTTCATACACTGTAAGTGCAACTTACTCTGGTGATACTAACTTCACCGGTTCTACAGTAAATGCAGACTTTGTAGTAAGTGCAATCAACCCTGGTATGAACATTGCTGTTGGAAACACTAGCTATGGTAACAACGCTACTGTAACTGTAACTGTTAATGCAGGTGCTACTGGTAAAGTAAACATTACTGTAAACGGTACTACTCATGAAGTAGACATCGTAAACGGTAAAGCTACATTAGTATTATCCGGATTAGCTGCGGGCAAATACACTGTATCTGTCTCTTACGACGGTAACGGTAACTTCACTGGTGCTGATATGGAAACTGACTTTACTGTAAGTGCAATCAACCCAGGTATGAACGTTGCTGTTGGAAACATTACATACGGTTCTAACGCTACTGCTATCGTAACTGTTAACACTGCAGCTACTGGTAAAGTAAACATTACTGTAAATGGAAAAACTGAAACTGTTGACATCGTAAATGGTCAAGCTACTTTAGTTGTATCTGGTCTCACTGCTGGAGATTACACTGTAACTGTATCTTACGACGGTGACGGTAACTTCACTGCTGCAACTGCAAGTGCTATATTCAACGTTGCTCAAATCAGCGCTGACATGACTGTTGATGTTGCAAACATTACTTACGGAGCTAACGCTACTGTAACTATAACTGTAAACAAACAAGTAACTGGTAAAGTAAACGTTACTGTTAACGGTGCTACTTACGAAGTAGACATTGTAAACGGTAAAGGTACTTTAGTATTATCTGGCCTTGCAGCTGGTTCATACACTGTAAACGTAAAATATCCAGGTGACGGTAACTTCGAAGGAGCTAACGCAACTGTAAACTTCATCGTAAGCAAAGCAAATCCTGGTATGAATGTCGGTGTTGTAACTTCTGACTATGGTACTAAAGCTAATGTAACTGTAACTGTAAACGACAAAGCAACTGGATCTGTCTCTATTTCAATTGATGGTGGAGCAGCTGTAAACGTTGCAATCGTAAATGGTAAAGCTACATACGAATTCACTGGTATAACTAACGGTACTCATACTGTAGTTGTTAACTATCTTGGTGACGCTAACTTCACAGAAGACTCTAAAACTTCAGAGTTCTATGCTGGAAGTGGAGACGCTTCATTAAGTATAACTGTTAGCAACATAACCTACGGTAACAACGCAAGTATTGTCGTAACTGTTAACCCAACTGCAACAGGTACTGTAACTATTAATGTTAACGGTAAAGATTACGTTGAAACTCTCGTAAACGGTAAAGCTACAATCTCTGTAGCTGGTCTTGCTGCTAACAAATATATCGTATCTGTATCATACTCTGGTGACGACAACTTCACTGGATCTTCTGCATCTGCAGAATTCACAGTAAGTAAAATCAATCCTGGTATGAACATTGGTGTTGGAAACATTACCTACGGTGCTAATGCTACTGTAACTGTAATTGTAAACGACAAAGCTACTGGTAAAGTAAACATTACTGTAAACGGTACTACTTACGAAGTAGATATTGTAAATGGTAAAGCTACATTAGTATTATCTGGTTTAGCTGCTGGTAACTACAAAGTAACTGTATCCTACAATGGTGACGGTAACTTCACAGCTGCTACTGCAAACGCTGAATTTGATGTTACTAAAATCAACCCAGGCATGAATGTTGTTGTTGGAAATGTAACTTATGGTGCAAACGGAACTGTAACTGTAACTGTAAACCCTGAAGCTACTGGTAAAGTAAACATTACTGTTAACGGTACTACTTACGAAGTAGATATTGTAAATGGTAAAGCTACATTAGTATTATCTGGTTTAGCTGCTGGTAACTACAAAGTAACTGTATCCTACAATGGTGACGGTAACTTCACTGGTGCTACAATCAACACAGAATTTGATGTTACTAAAATCAATCCTGGTATGAATGTAGATGTTGCTACTGATGACTTCGGTGGTAAAGCAAACGTAACTGTAACTGTAAACACAAACGCAACTGGAAAAGTTAACATTACTGTTAACGGTACTACTTACGAAGTAGCTATTGTTGATGGTAAAGCTGTCTTAAACTTAACTGGTCTTGCTCCTGGTAAATACACTGTAACTGTCTCTTATGATGGTGACGGTAACTTCACAGCTGCTACTGCAACTGCTGGATTTACTATTGCAACTGTTGATCCTTCCTTAGGTGTTGTTGTTGGTAACATTACCTACGGTAACAATGCAACTATTGTTGTAAACGTAAACCCTGGCGCTACTGGTAAAGTAAACATTACTGTTAACGGTAAATCTGAACTTGTAGATATCGTAAACGGTAGAGCTACTTTAATCGTATCTGGTTTAGCTGCTGGTAACTACACTGTATCTGTCAAATACGACGGTGACGGTAAATTCAACGGCGACAATGTATCTGCTGAATTTACTGTAAGTGCAATCGACCCAGGAATGAACGTAGTCGTTTCAAACATTACATACGGTAACAATGTAACTGTAACTGTAACTGTAAACGACAAAGCTACTGGTAAAGTAAACATTACTGTAAACGGCGTTGATCATGAAGTTGATATTGTTGATGGTAGAGCAGTATACACTGTTGTTAACCCAACTGCTGGTAAATACACTGTAACTGTATCCTACAATGGTGACGGTAACTTCACTGCTGCAACTGCAAGCACTGAATTCAATGTTACTAAAATCAATCCTGATATGACTGTTACTGTTTCAAACATTACTTACGGTAATAATGCTACTGTAACTGTAAACGTAAACAATAAAGTAACTGGTAAAGTAAACGTTACTGTTAACGGTGCTACTTACGAAGTAGACATTGTAAACGGTAAAGGTACTTTAGTTGTATCTGGTCTTGCTGCTGGTAACTATCCTGTTACTGTAACTTACAATGGTGATGCTAACTTCACTGGCGCAACTGTAAATGCTGAGTTTGATGTTGCTAAAATCAGTCCTGACATGAATGTTGGTGTTGATGTCTTTGATTATGGTACTAAAGCTAATGTGACTGTAACTGTAAACGACAAAGCAACCGGATCTGTCTCTATTTCAATTGATGGTGGAGCAGCTGTAAACGTTGCAATCGTAAACGGTAAAGCTACATACACATTCACTGGTTTAACTAACGGTACTCACACAGTACTTGTAACCTATGCTGGTGATGTAAACTTCACAGCAGACTCAAAATCTGTAGACTTCAATATTGAAAGTGCAGATCCTTCATTAGGTGTAACTGTTGGAAACATAACCTACGGTAACAACGCAACTATTGTTGTAACTGCTGATCCTAAAGCAACTGGTACTGTAACTGTTACTGTAAACGGTAAAACAGAAACCTTAACTCTCGTAAACGGTAAAGCAACCTTGAATGTTGCTGGTCTTGCTGCTGGTAACTACACTGTATCTGTATCTTACTCTGGAGATGCTAACTTCACTGCATCTGCAGCAACCACAGAATTCACAGTAAGTAAAATCAATCCTGGCATGACTGTAGACGTTGTAAACACTACCTATGGTAATAATGCTACTGTAATTGTTACTATGGATGCTAGAGGAAACGGAACTGTAACTATTACTGTAAACGGAACTACCTACACTCAAACCATTAAAGATGGTAAAGTCATTTTACCAATCTCCGGTCTTGGTGCAGGAGTATACAAAGTAACAGTATCTTATGACGGTGACGGAAACTTCACCTCTGCAAGTGCTGAAGCTGAGTTTACTGTAAGTGCAATCAACCCTGGAATGAACGTCGCTGTTGGAAACATTACTTACGGTAATAATGCTACTGCTATCGTAACTGTTAACACTGCAGCTACTGGTAAAGTAAGTATTACTGTAAACGGAAAAACTGAAATTGTTGATATTGTGAATGGTCAAGCTACTTTAGTTGTATCTGGTCTTGCTGCTGGTTCATACACTGTAACTGTCTCTTATGATGGTGACGGTAACTTCACAGCTGCAACTGCAAGCACTACATTTGATGTTGCTAAAATCAATCCTGATATGACTGTTACTGTTGGAAACATTACTTACGGTAATAATGCTACTGTAACTGTAACTGTAAACGACAAAGTAACTGGTAAAGTAAACGTTACTGTTAACGGTGCTACTTACGAAGTAGACATTGTAAACGGTAAAGGTACTTTAGTTGTATCTGGTCTTGCTGCTGGTTCATACACTGTAACTGTCAGTTATGATGGTGACGGTAACTTCACAGCTGCAACTGCAACTGCAGACTTCAATGTTGCTAAGATCAGTCCTGACATGAATGTTGATGTTTCAACCTTCGATTATGGAACTAAAGCTAATGTAACTGTAACTGTAAACGATAAAGCAACCGGATCTGTAACTATCTCAATTGATGGTGGAGCAGCTCAAACTGTTGCAATCGTAAATGGTAAAGCTACATACACATTCACTGGTATTACTAACGGTACTCACACTGTAACTGTTAATTATGCTGGTGACGTAAACTTCACAGCAGACTCAAAATCCATTGAGTTCATCGCTGGAAACGGAGATGCTTCATTAAGCGTAATTGTTGGAAACATAACCTACGGTAACAACGCAACTATCGTTGTAACTACTACTCCAACTGCAACTGGTACTGTAGACATTACTGTAAACGGTAAAACAGAAACCTTAACTCTCGTAAACGGTAAAGCAACCTTAAACGTTGCTGGTCTTGCTGCTGGTAACTACACTGTAACTGTAACATACTCTGGTGACGCTAACTTCACTGGATCTACTGTAAGCACAGACTTCAATGTAGCTAAAATCAGCGCAGGAATGAACGTCGGTGTTGGAAACATCACTTACGGTGCTAACGGAACTGTAACCGTAACTGTTAACCCTGAAGCAACTGGTAAAGTAAACATAGCTATTAACGGTACTACTCACGAAGTAGCTATTGTTGATGGTAAAGCTACTTTAGTTGTATCTGGCTTAGCAGCTGGTAAATACTCAGTAACTGTATCATACAATGGTGACGGTAACTTCACTGCTGCAAATGCTGCTGCTGAATTTACTGTAAGCGCAATTGATCCAAGTATCAATGTTGGTGTTGGAAACACTACCTATGGTAACAATGTAACTGTAACTGTAACTGTAAACAACAAAGCTACTGGTAAAGTAAACATTACTGTTAACGGTACTTCCCATATTGTGGATATTGTAAACGGTAAAGCTACTTTAGTATTATCTGGTCTTGGTGCTGCTGACTACACTGTAACTGTCAGTTATGCTGGTGATGGTAACTTCACTGCTGCAACTGCTAGTGCTGTATTCAATGTTGCTAAAATCAGTGCTGATATGACTGTAGCTGTTGATAACATTACCTACGGTAATAATGCTATTGTAACTGTAAACGCAAACAACAGAGTAAACGGTAAAGTAAATGTTACTGTTAACGGTGCTACTTACGAAGTAGAAATCGTAAACGGTAAAGGTACTTTAGTATTATCTGGTCTTGCTGCTGGTTCATACACTGTAACTGTATCATACAATGGTGATGCAAACTTCAACAGTGCAACTGCTAGTGCTGCATTCAATGTAGCTAAAGCAAACCCTGGTATGAACGTCGGTGTTCTAACCTTTGATTACGGTACTAAAGTTAACGTAACTGTAACTGTAAACGATAAAGCAACCGGATCTGTCTCAATCTCTCTCGATGGTATGAGTGGTGTAAGTGTTGCAATCGTAAACGGTAAAGCTACATACACTTTCGTTGGTATTACTAACGGTACTCACACAATAACTGTTAACTATGCTGGTGACAGAAACTTCACTGGAGACAGTAAAACTGTTGACTTCTCTGCTGGAAGTGGAGATGCTTCATTAACTGTAACTGTCGGAAACATTACCTATGGTAACAACGCAACTATTGTTGTAACTGTTAACCCAACTGCAACTGGTAGTGTAGACATTACTGTAAACGGTAAAACAGAAACCATCACCCTTGTCGGTGGTAAAGCTGTCTTAAGCGTTGCTGGTCTTGGTGCTGGTAAATATCCTGTAACTGTAACTTACTCTGGTGACGGAAACTTCACTGGATCTAGCAGAAACACAGAATTCACTGTAAGCAAAATCAATGCAGGTATGAATGTAATTGTTTCAAACATCACTTACGGAGACAATGAAACTGTAATCGTAACTGTTAACCCAGAAGCTACCGGAACTGTAACCATTACTGTAAACGGTAAAACAGAAACTGTAACTCTCGTGGACGGTAAAGCTACATTAAATGTCGCTGGACTTAACGCTGGAACTTACACTGTAACTGTAAACTACTCTGGTAACACAAACTTCGAAGCTTCAACTGTTAATGCTGAATTCATTGTAAGCAAAATCAGCGCTGACATGAAAGTTAATGTTACTACTGGTGATGATAGAGGTAGAGCTACTGTAACTGTAACTGTTAACACTAAAGCAACTGGTACTGTAACTATCACAATCGATGGTTCTGACTACATTGTTCCTATTGTTAATGGTAAAGCATCCATCTCTGTTTACGACTTAGCTGTTGGTGACCATACTGTTACTGTAAAATATGCTGGTGACGTAAACTTCATTGGTGAAAACATAACTACTAACTTTGTTATTGGAGCTGTTGATCCTGGATTAAATGTAATTGTTGGAAACATTACTTATGGTAATGCTGCTACTATTGTTGTAACCATTAACCCTGAAGCTACCGGAACTGTATCCATTACTGTAAACGGTAAAACAGAAACTGTAACTCCAATTAATGGTGTAGCTACATTAAGTGTACCTGGTCTTGCTGCTGGTAAATACACTGTAACTGTAAGCTATGATGGCGATGCAAAATTCGCTAATGCAACTGTAGGCACAGAATTTACTGTAAGCAAATTAGATTCAGCTATTAATGCTGTAGTCGGAAACATTACTTACGGAAATAACGGAACTATTACAGTAACTGTTAACCCAGGTGCTACTGGTAAAGTAAACATTACTGTAAACGGTGAAACTCACGAAGTTGACATTGTAAATGGTAGAGCTACATACACTGTTGTTAACCCAACTGCTGGTAAATACTCAGTAAGTGTAACTTATGCTGGTGATGTAAACTTCAACAATGGTACTGTTAATACAGAATTCATTGTAAGCAAAATCAGTCCTAACATGACTGTTGATGTTGCTACTGTTGATAAAGGCGGTAAAGCTAATGTGACTGTAACTGTTAACACTAAAGCAACTGGTACTGTAACCATTACTATCGATGGTAAAGACTACGTTGTTGGAATTGTTAACGGTAAAGCAACCTTAATGGTTTCAGACTTAGCTGTTGGTAACTACACTGCAACTGTAAAATATGCTGGTGATGTAAACTTCATTGGCGAAAATGCTACTGCTAACTTCGCTATTGGAATTATTGATCCATCATTAGAAGTGGTTGTTGGAAACATTACCTACGGTAACAATGCAACCATAACTGTAAATGCTAACTCAGCTGCTACTGGTAAAGTAAACATTACTGTAAACGGCGAAACTTACGAAGTTGAAATCGTAAACGGTAAAGCTACTTTAGTTGTATCTGGTCTTGCTGCTGGTTCATACACTGTAACTGTAACTTACGATGGTGATGTAAACTTCAATGGTGCAAATGCTACTGCTAACTTCACTGTAGCTAAAATCAATCCTGGAATGAATGTTGTTGCTGGAAACACTACCTATGGTAATGATGCTACTGTATTCGTTACTATGGATGCTAGAGGAAACGGAACTGTAACTATTACTGTAAACGGACAAACCTACACTCAAACCATTAAGAACGGTATTGTAATCTTACCAATCTCTGGTCTTGGTGCTGGTGTCTACAAAGTAACAGTATCTTACGACGGTGACGGAAACTTCACTGCTGCAAGTGCTGAAACTGAGTTTACTGTAAGTGCAATCAATCCTGGAATGAATGTTGCTGTTGGAAACACTACCTATGGTAACAACGCAACTGTAACCGTAACTGTTAACCCTGCTGCTACTGGTAAAGTAAACATTACTGTAAACGGTAATACTTACGAAGTTGAAATCGTAAACGGTAAAGCTACTTTAGTTGTATCTGGTCTTGGTACTGGTAAATACACAGTTGATGTAAAATATGCTGGTGACGTAAACTTCACTGGTGCAAATGGAACTGCTAACTTCACTGTAGCTAAAATCAATCCTGGAATGAATGTTGCTGTTGGAAACACTACCTACGGAGGTAATACAACTGTAACCGTAACTGTTGACCACGAAGCTACCGGATCTGTAAACATTACTGTAAACGGTAAAACAGAAACTGTAACTCTCGTCAATGGTAAAGCTACTTTAGTTGTATCTGGCCTTGCTGCTGGTAACTATCCTGTAACTGTAACATATCTTGGTGATGTAAACTTCAATGAAGCTACTGCTAATGCAGAATTCGTTGTAGGTAAAATCAATCCTAACATGACTGTTGATGTCGCTACTGTTGATAATGGTGGTAAAGCTACTGTAACTGTAACTGTTAACAACAAAGCAACTGGAACTGTAACAATTACTATTGGTGGAACTGACTACATTGCAGTTATTAACAATGGTAAAGCTACTGTAACTGTTTCAGACTTAGCTGTTGGTAACTACACTGTTACTGTCAAATATCCTGGTGACGTAAACTTCACTGGTGAAAATGCTACTGCTAACTTCACTATTGGAAACCTTGACCCTGCATTAAGTGTGGTTGTTGGAAACATTACCTACGGTAACAATGCAACTATAACTGTTACCCTTAACCATGGTGCTACAGGACCTGTAACCATTACTGTAAATGGTAAAACAGAAACCTTAACTCCAGTTAATGGTGTAGCTACATTAAGTGTACCTGGTCTTGCTGCTGGTAAATACACTGTAACTGTCAAGTATGATGGCGATGCAAAATTCGCTAATGCTTCTGCAAGTACAGAATTTATTGTAAGCAAATTAGGCACTGGTATGAATGTATTAGTTGGAAACACTACCTACGGTAACAATGTAACTGTAACTGTAACTGTTAATCCTAGTGCTACTGGTAAAGTAAACATCAATATTAACGGTGTTGATCATGAAGTTGACATTGTTGATGGTAAAGCTGTCTTCACTGTTGTTAACCCAACTGCTGGTAAATACTCAGTAATTGTAACTTATGATGGTGATGCAAACTTCAATAATGCTACTGCTAATGCAGAATTTATTGTAAGTAAAATCAACTCTAACATGACTGTCGGAGTTACTGCTGTTGATAATGGTGGTAAAGCTACTGTAACTGTAACTGTTAACAACAAAGCAACTGGAACTGTAACCATTACAATTGATGGTAAAGACTATGTTGTTGGAATTGTTAACGGTAAAGCAACCTTAATGGTTTCAGACTTAGCTGTTGGTAACTACACTGCAACTGTAAAATATGCTGGTGACGTAAACTTCATTGGTGACAATGCTACTGCTAACTTCACTATTGGAGCTGTTGATCCATCATTAAGTGTGGTTGTTGGAAACATTACCTACGGTAACAATGCAACTGTTGTTGTAAATGTTGACTCTGGTGTAACTGGTAAAGTAAACATTACTGTTAACGGTAAATCTGAACTTGTAGATATCGTAAACGGTAGAGCTACATTAAATGTTGCTGGTCTTGCTGCTGGTAAATACACTGTAACTGTCTCTTATGATGGTAACGGTCAATTCAACAATGCAACTGTTGAAACTGAATTTACTGTAAGTGCAATCAACCCAGGTATGAATGTGGTTGTTTCAAACACTACATATGGTAACAATGCAACTGTTGTTGTAACTGTCAACTCCGGTGCTACTGGTAAAGTAAACATTACTGTAAACGGCGCTACTCATGAAGTAGACATTGTAAACGGTAAAGCTACTTTAGTATTATCCGGTCTTGCTGCTGGTAAATATCCTGTAACCGTCTCTTATGGTGGTAACGGTAACTTCACTGGTGCAAGTGCAGCTGCTGAATTCAATGTTACTAAAATCAACCCTGGTATGAGCGTTGATGTTACTACTGATGATTTCGGTGGTAAAGCAAACGTAACTGTAACTGTAAACACTGAAGCAACTGGTAAAGTAAACATTACTGTAAACGGTACTACTTACGAAGCTAATATTGTTGACGGTAAAGCTGTCTTAACCTTATCTGGTCTTGCTCCTGGTAAATACACTGTAACTGTCAAATACGACGGTGACAGAAACTTCACTGGTGCAAGTGCAACTACTGGATTTGCAATCGGAACTGTTGATCCTTCCTTAGGAGTTACTGTTGGAAACATTACCTACGGTAACAATGCAACTGTTGTCGTAAACGTAAACCCTGGTGCTACAGGTAAAGTTAACATTACTGTTAACGGTAAATCTGAACTTGTAGATATCGTAAACGGTAGAGCTACATTAAATGTTGCTGGTCTTGCTGCTGGTAAATACACTGTAACTGTCTCTTATGATGGCGACGGTAAATTCACTGGTGACAATGCTGAAACCGAATTTACTGTAAGTCCGGTCAACCCAGGTATGAGCGTAGTTGTTTCAAACATTACCTACGGTAACAATGCTACTGTAACCGTAAATGTAAACAACCAAGCTACTGGTAAAGTAACTATTACTGTAAACGGTGTTGCTCACGAAGTTGACATTGTAAACGGTAAAGCTTCATACACTGTTGTTAATCCAACTGCTGGTAAATACACTGTAGCTGTAACCTATGATGGTGATAATAACTTCACCGCTGCAGCTATTAACACAGAATTCATTGTTGCTCAAATCAGTCCTGATATGACTGTTGATGTTGCAAACATCACATACGGTAACAATGCTACTGTAACTGTAACTGTAAACAAAGAAGTAACAGGTAAAGTTAACATTACTGTAAACGGCGTTACTAAAGAAGTAGAAATCGTAAACGGTAAAGCTACTTTAGTTGTATCTGGTCTTGCTGCTGGTGACTACACTGTAGCTGTCAAATATATTGGCGCTGGCAACTTTGCAAACGCAACTGTTGATACAGAATTCACTGTAAGCAAAGCAAACCCTGGTATGGATGTTGATGTTTCAACCTTCGATTACGGAACTAAAGCAAATGTAACTGTAACTGTAAACGACAAAGCAACTGGATCTGTAACTATCTCAATTGATGGTGGAGCAGCTCAAACTGTTGCAATCGTAAACGGTAAAGCTACATACATATTCACTGGTATAACCAACGGTACTCACACAGTAACCGTATCCTATGCTGGTGACGGAAACTTCACAGCAGACTCTAAAGTCGTTGACTTCTTCGCTGGAAGTGGAGATGCTTCATTAGGTGTAACTGTCGGAAACATTACTTACGGTAACAACGCAACTATTGTTGTAAATGTTAACCCAACTGCAACCGGAACTGTAACAATTACTGTTAACGGTAAAGATTACACTGAAACCATTGTAAACGGTAAAGCAACCTTAAATGTTGCTGGCCTTGCTGCTGGTAACTACACTGTATCTGTAACCTACTCTGGTGACAGTAACTTCACTGGATCCACTGTAAGCACAGAATTCAATGTTGCTAAAATCAGCTCTGGTATGAATGTGGCTGTTGGAAATGTAACTTACGGTGCTAACGGAACTATAAACGTAAACGTTAACCCTGAAGCTACTGGTAAAGTAACTATTACTGTAAACGGTGTTGCTCATGAAGTTGACATTGTAAACGGTAAAGCTGTATACACTGTTGTTAACCCAGCTGCTGGTAAATACACTGTAGCTGTAACCTATGACGGTGACGCTAACTTCACTGGTGCTACAATCAACACAGAATTTAATGTTGCTAAAATCAATCCTGGTATGAATGTAGTTGCTGGAAACGTAACTTACGGAGCTGACGGAACTGTAATTGTAACCGTTAACCCTGAAGCTACTGGTAAAGTAAACATCACTATTAATGGTGTTGCTCATGAAGTTGACATTGTTGATGGTAAAGCTGTATACACTGTTGTTAACCCAGATGCAGGTAAATACACTGTAACTGTAACTTACTATGGTGACGGCAACTTTACTGAAGCTACAATCAGCACAGAATTTACTGTAGGTGCATTAGACGCTGGTATGAACGTTGGTGTTTCAAACATTACCTTCGGTGATGATGAAACTGTAACTGTAACTGTAAACAACAAAGCTACTGGATCTATAACCATTACTGTTAATGGTAAAGATTACACTGAAACTATTGTTGACGGTAAAGCTACATTTACTGTTGCTGGTTTAGCTGCTGGTGACTACACTGTAACTGTAACATACTCTGGTGACGCAAACTTCAACGGTACTTCTGCTACTGCAGAATTTACTGTAAGTAAAGCAAGCCCTAACATGACTGTTGGAGTTACTACTGGTGATTACGGCACTAAAGCTAACATAACTGTAACTGTAAATGACAAAGCTACTGGATCTGTAACCATCACTGTAAGTGGTAAAGGTTCACAAACTGTTGCAATCGTTGACGGTAAAGCTACTTGGAGTATTTCCGATTTAGCTGAAGGTAGCCATACTGTAACTGTAACCTACGATGGTGACGGCAACTTCACAGCTGCTACTGTAAACACAGAATTCAGTTCAGGTACTGGAGACGCTGGATTAAACATCATTGTTGGAAACATCACATACGGTAACAATGCAACCATCGTTGTAACTACTAACGACAAAGCAACCGGAACTGTAACCATTACTGTAAACGGTAAAGATTACACTCAAACCCTTGTAAACGGTAAAGCTACATTTACTGTATCTGGTCTTGCTGCTGGTAACTACACCGTAACTGCATCCTACTCTGGTGACGGTAACTTCACTGGATCTACTAAGAATGCAGAATTCACAGTAAGCAAAATCAGCTCAGGCATGAATGTGGTTGCTGGAAACGTAACTTATGGTGCAAACGGAACTGTAACTGTAACTGTAAACCCTGAAGCTACTGGTAAAGTAACTATTACTGTAAACGGTGTTGCTCATGAAGTTGACATTGTAAACGGTAAAGCTGTATACACTGTTGTTAACCCAGCTGCTGGTAAATACACTGTAGCTGTAACCTATGACGGTGACGCTAACTTCACTGGTGCTACAATCAACACAGAATTCAACGTAACCAAAGCAGACTCTGGTATGAACGTAATTGTCGGAAACATTACATACGGTAACAACGCTACTGTAACTGTAACTGTAAACAACAAAGCAACCGGAACTGTAACCATTAATGTTAACGGTAATGATTACACAACAACAATCGTTGATGGTAAAGCTATCTTTAACGTTCCTGGTTTAGCTGCTGGTGACTACACTGTAACTGTCAAATACGATGGTGACAACAACTTCACTGGTGCAAACATGTCTGCTGAATTCACTGTAAGTAAATTAAGCGCTGGCATGAATGTCGGTGTTGAAAACATTACATACGGTAATGACGAAACTGTAACTGTAACTGTAAACAACAAAGCAACCGGATCTGTAACTATCACTGTAAATGGTAAAGATTACACTGAAACTATTGTTGACGGTAAAGCTACATTTACTGTTGCTGGTCTTGCTGCTGGCGATTACACTGTTACTGTAAACTACTCTGGTGATGCAAACTTCAACGGTACTTCTGCTACTGCAGGATTTACTGTAAGTAAAATCAACCCAGATATGAATGTTGTTCTTGTAAATGGAACTAATGGAATGAACGTGACTGTAACTATGAATAATAAAGCAACTGGAACTGTAACTATCACTGTAAGTGGCGTAGGTTCACAAACTGTCAACATAGTTGACGGCAAAGCAACCTGGAATATCGGCACCTTAGGTGAAGGTAGCTACACTGTTACTGTAACTTATGCTGGTGACGAAAACTTCACTGCTGCTACTGTAAATACTGGATTTGTAATCGGTTCTGGTGACGCTTCATTAGGTGTAACTGTTTCAAACATCACATATGGTAACGATGCAACTATTGTTGTAACTACTGACCCTAGAGCTACTGGAACTGTGACTATTGAAGTTGCTGGTAAAGCTCAAACTGCAACCCTTGTAAATGGTAGAGCTACATTCACTGTTGCTGGCCTTGCAGCTGGTGACTACACTGTAACTGTATCTTACTCTGGTGGAGGTAACTTCACTGCATCTACTACAGAAGCAGAATTCACAGTAAACAAAGCTAACTCTGGAATGAACGTAGTTGCTTCAAACATTACCTACGGTAATGATGCAAATGTTGTTGTAACTACTGATGGTAAAGCAACCGGATCTGTAACTATTACTGTAAACGGTAAAGACTACACAGCAAACCTTGTAAACGGTAAAGCTACTTTATCTGTTGCTGGTCTTGCTGCTGGCACATACTCTGTATCTGTCAAATATGATGGTGACAACAACTTCACTGGAGCTTCAATGTCCACTAGCTTCACTGTAAGCAAAGCTGACCCATCATTAAATGTTGTTGGAGAAGTTTACGGTAACAGCGTTATCATTGTTGTTACTGCAAACAACAAAGCAACCGGAACTGTAACCATCGATGTTACTGGTAAAGATTCTGTAGTACGTACTCTTGTAAACGGCAGTGCAATCTTAGTCCTCAGCGGTTTAGTTGACGGTACATACACTGTAACTGTAACCTACCCAGGTGACGGTAACTTCACAGGAGCTACTGCAACCACAACCTTCGAAATCGGAACTGGTGAACTTGGATTAACTGTAAGTGTTTCAAACATTACTTACGGCAACACTGCTACAATTAATGTGAACATGAACAACCAAGCTACTGGAACTGTAACAATCAATGTTGACGGCAAAGATTACACTTTAGCTGTTGTAAATGGTAAGGCTACACTCAATGTTCCTGGACTTGCTCCTGGTACATACACTGTAACTGTATCCTACAGCGGCGACGGTAACTTCACAGCTAACACAACATCAACTACCTTCACTGTATTCAAAGGCGATGCTTCATTAGATGTAGCTGTTAACAGTACTGGTACTGATGCAACTGTTACTGTAACTACTGATAAGAATGCTACTGGAAGTGTAACTATTACTGTTGGTGATAAATCAGAAACTGTTGCTATTGTTGATGGTAAAGCTTCTGCTACCTTCACTGGTCTTGATGCAGGTCAACATAATGTTACTGTAACCTATCCTGGTGACGGCAACTATGATGCTCAAACAGCTAACGCTACATTCAACATAGGTAAAGTAGATCCTACATTAGACATTGCTACTAACACTAGTGGTAATAGTGCTACTGTTACTGTAAACACTAACGGTGCTACTGGTAATGTAACTATTACTGTTGGTGATAAAACTCAAACTGTACCTATTGTTGATGGTAAAGCTTCTGCTACCTTCACTGGTCTTGATGCAGGTCAGCACAATGTTACTGTAACCTATCCTGGTGACGATAACTTTGACGGCAAAACATTCAACACCACATTAACCATTGGTAAAGCAGATCCTTCATTGAATATTGCTACTAACACTAGTGGTAATAGTGCTACTGTTACTGTAACTACTGATAAGAATGCTACTGGAAGTGTAACTATTGCTGTTGGTGATAAATCAGAAACTGTTGCTATTGTTGATGGTAAAGCTTCTGCTACCTTCACTGGTCTTGGAGCTGGTCAACATGAAGTTACTGTAACCTATCCTGGTGACGAAAACTTCAACAGTGCTACTGAATTAGCTAACTTCACTATCGATAAAGTAAAACCTACATTAGACATTGCTACCAACACTAGTGGTAATAGTGCTACTGTTACTGTAAACACTAACGGAGCTACTGGTAATGTAACTATTACTGTTGGTGATAAAACTCAAACTGTACCTATCGTCGACGGTAAAGCTTCATACACATTCACAGGTCTCGCTCCTGGTAACTACAACGTTACTGTAACCTATCCTGGTGACGATAACTTTGATGCTACAACAGTAAACGATACCTTCACTATTAGTGCTGGAGGTAAAGCAGATCCTAATTTAGCAGTCAGCGTCAAACCAAACGATACTACTGTAATTACCGTAACTGCTGACAAGAAAGTTACTGGTGACGTAACCATCACTGTATCTGGTTATGGTTCTAAAGTAGTTACTCTTGTTAATGGTGCTGCTTCATGGGCAATATCTGATTTAGATGGTACTTACACTGTAACTGTAACCTACAACGGCAATGAAAACTTCACTGCAGATACAGCATCTGAAGTATTCGAAGTTGAAAAAGGATACATATTGTCAGCTGGCGATGTTGTGAAATACTTCCGTAACGGAACCCAATATCACGCATACCTTAAAACATTGTACGGTAACCCTATTGCTGGTGCAAGCATCCTTGTAACCTTCTATAATAGTGCAGGTAATTCTGTAAGCTACACAATTGTAACTAACGCAGATGGTGTTGCAACCTTAGTACTTAACGCAAACCCTGGTCAATACACTATGGTAGCTACATACGGAGACCAATCAGTCACTAACTCAATTAGAATATTACCAGTAACTTATTCCATAAGTGCTGAAGATATTGTTATGGGTTACAAAGACGGTACCAAATACACTGCAAAAGTAACCTACGGTAACGGTCAACCTGTTTCCAATGTAGTTGTCCTTATTGTCATCTACAAAGGATCTTCTAAATTGGTAGATTATAAAGTCACAACTGATGCAAATGGTATTGCTTCATTACCTATTGGATTAGCTGTTGGTCAATACACTATGACTGCTAAGTATCAAACCGAAGCTGTTTCAACTAGCTTAGTAGTTTTATCTGGCGGTCATAAGATCATAGCTGGAGATGTTGTTAAATACTTCAAAAACGGTACTCAATACACAGTTAAAGTAACTGACCTCAAAAACAATCCTATAGTTGGTGAAAAAGTTACTGTAACCATTACAAATTCAGCTGGTAATAAAGTCAGCTATGTTCTCACCACCAATGCTCAAGGTGTTGCAACTGCTGTAATTAACCTCTTGCCAGGTCAATACTCTATTACTGCTACACTTGGCGGAGACAGTGTCACAAACAAAATCACTGTCCTTCCAATATTAACTAGTGAAAACTTGGTTAAATCTGTCAGCCAATCAGCTAGTTTAAACGCTAAACTTGTAGATGGTCATGGTAACCCTGCTGCTGGTAAAAACATAGAGTTTACCATCAACGGTAAAACCTATACTAAAGTTACCAACAGTCAAGGTATTGCTTCATTACCAATTGGATTAGCTGTTGGAACTTACACAATCTACATTACTGATCCTGTTTCAGGTGCAAAAACAACTTCAAAAGTAACTGTAAGAAGATAAAATTAAATTAAAACACGTTGAAGGGAAACATTTCCCTTCTTAACTTTTTTCTTTTTTTTAAAAAAATTCAAAATTTTTATATTAGTAACTACATAATTGTAGTTCATGAATGCAATAATAACCACGATTTTATCAATTGCTATTTTAATCTTTCTAGGCTATTTTTTAAAAAGAATTGACTTATTGTCTGAAAAGGATATCAATCCTTTAAATACTTTAGTTATGAATCTTTTGATGCCTTGTATGATTTTTTCAGCATTGTATTCTGCTGATTTAAGTCTTATTCCCCGTCTAGGTATTTTACCTTTAGTTATTATATCTTCATCTATTATTTGCGGGGTCGTGACTTTTTTAATACTTAAGAGACTTTCTTTTGACGATAAGAGGATGTGGAGTATTATTGTTACTGTTATGATAGCTAACACTGCTTTTATGGGCTATCCTGTTAATTTAGGTATTTATGGTCATGCAGGCTTTTTAAGAGCTATTTTCTGCGATTTAGGTACTTTGATTATATTTTTAACCTTGTCTTTTGTTTTGATTCTTAGGTTCGGAGGTAAAATTTCTGTAGCTATTAAAAAGATTGTCCTGTTTCCTGCATTGTGGGCAGTTATTTTAGGTATTCTTTTAAACGCCCTTAATGTTCCTATAGGATCTGTTCTTGACAACGTTATTTCCTATCTCGGTCAAGGGGCTATTCCTTTGATTATGATTTCATTAGGTTTGTCCATTCATCTTGAAGGACTGTATAAAAACATCTCTATGATAGGATTCACATCAGTAATCAAACTTTTAATATTTCCATTGATTGGAGCTATATTGGTCACTTTTGTTTTGCCAGTAACAGGTCTTGAATATAATGTTGCAATTATTGAGGCAGCTATGCCTTCAGGAATGCTTTCTTTACTCCTAGCTATTACTTATAAATTGGATTATTACTTAACTTCTGACTGTATTTTGGGCAATACACTAATTTCACTTCTTACTTTGCCTATTATAATTAGTCTACTCTAGAATCCAGTTCATCTTATATATACTTTACTCAAAGCTAGTTTTAGAAATCTTTATTAATGTGTTATCACTACATATTATATATCTAAAATTAAATCTGTTTTTTATATATCAATTTTAGATAAAATCACAACTTGTACAAGGTGAATTAAAAAATGGTAGAAAATACTAACGAAGAATTAAGAATCGGTGTCTATGTTTGCCACTGTGGTGTAAACGTTGGTGGAGTCGTAGACTGCCCAGCTGTTGCTGAATACGCAAGAAGTTTACCAAATGTAGTTGTAGCTAAGGATTACAAATACATGTGTTCTGACCCTGGTCAATTATTAATCCAAGAGGATATCAAAGAACACAATTTAAACAGAGTTGTTGTAGCAGCATGTTCTCCACGTCTTCACGAACCTACTTTCCGTAGATGTGTAGAAGAAGCAGGTTTAAACAAGTTCTTATTTGAATTTGCTAACTTAAGAGAACAAGACTCCTGGGTACACATGGCTGAACCAGAAGCAGCTACCGAAAAAGCTAAAGATTTAACTCGTATGGCAGTAGCTAAAGCAAGATTATTAGAACCATTAGAAGCAACTAAAGTAGGTGTAGACAACAAAGCTCTTGTTATTGGTGGAGGAGTAACCGGTATCCAATCTGCATTAGATTTAGGTGACATGGGCTTTGAAACCTACATGGTAGAAAGAAACCCAACTATCGGTGGAAGAATGGGACAATTAGATAAAACATTCCCAACACTTGACTGTTCAATGTGTATTCTTGCACCAAAAATGGTAGATACTGCAAAACACGAAAACATTGAATTAATAACTTACGCAGAAGTAAAACATGTTGACGGTTACATCGGAAACTTCACTGTAGAAGTAGAGAAAAAACCAAGATACATCGACGAAGAATTATGTGTAGGATGCGGATCCTGTGTAGAAGTATGTCCAATCGAAATACCAAACTACTACGACGAAGGTATTGGTATGGTAAAAGCTGCATACATTCCGTTCCCACAAGCTGTACCATTATGTGCAACTATTGATAAAGACTACTGTATTGAATGTATGTTATGTGACCAAATCTGTGAACGTGGTGCTGTAAACCACAAACAAGAACCAGAAACTATTGAGTTAAAAGTTGGTACTATTATTGCAGCTACAGGTTACGACCCATATGACCCAAGTGGAATTTACCAATACGGATACGGACGTTACAGCAACGTAATTACCGGTATGGAAATTGAAAGAATGATCAACGCATCAGGACCAACTGAAGGTCACGTAATCAGACCATCTGATGGTAAAACTCCTAAACGTGTTGCATTCATCCACTGTGTAGGTTCAAGAGACGAACAAATCGGAAAACCTTACTGTTCAAGAGTATGTTGTATGTACTCTCTTAAAAACGCACAATTATGTGTTGACCACGAACCTGATACCGATGTAACCTGTTACTACATGGATATCCGTGCATTCGGTAAAGGATTCGAAGAGTTCTACAAAACCTCACAAGAAAAATACGGTATTGAATTTGTAAGAGGTAAACCAGCTCAAATCAGAGAAAACGATGATGGAACCTTAACCATCAGAGCAGAAGATACCTTACTTGGAAAAGTAACTGAATTCGATTACGATTTAGTTGTATTAAGTGTCGGTCTTGAAAACCCTGAAGGATCAGAAGAATTAAGACAAACCTTAGGTATTTCCAAATCTGCAGACGGATTCTACATGGAAGCTCACCCAAAACTCAGACCTGTTGATACTTTAACTGACGGTGTATATGTTGCTGGTGTAGCACAAGGACCTAAAGATATTCCGGATTCAGTAGCTCAAGGATCTGCAGCAGCATCCAGAGCAGCTATCCCAATGTCCAAAGGAGAAGTAGAAATCGAACCTATCGTTGCTCGTACTGACGACCTCGTATGTGGTGCATGTGAAGTATGTGTAGAATTATGTCCATACGGAGCTATCTCCATTGTAGGGGAAGAAGGTAACGACCACGCAGAAATCAACGTTGCATTATGTAAAGGATGCGGTACCTGTGTAGGTGCATGTCCATCTGGTGCAATGGATCAACAACACTTCAAAACCGAACAAATCATGGCACAAATCAGTGCTGCACTTGAAGACATCGGTAAATAGATTTGAAGATTTACTCTTCATTTCTTTTCTTTCTTTTTTTTTAACTTATCTTATCAATTAGCTATTTCTTAAATCTTATTTTACTAAACTGCCAATTGGCTAGCTATTTTTCTGAATTTCCATGCATTTTGCTTAATTTAGTTGATAACTTAAATAATTTTTTATAGCTTAATTTAATGGTGCTAAGAATAATTGCATGACTTAAAGTGCTATTAACTTAAACCCTAAACAATCATCTCCAGTCAAGCCAATAATCTTTAATGTAAAGAGAAAAAAACCTCCACTTTTGAGTAATATCCGTAAAATTGAGAAAATTACTTTTCGAAAACTTCAATTTTACTAATGGTAGTGGAGGAGCAATAGAATGGAAAGGAAACAATGGAATATTACAAAACTGTAACTTCATCAACAACACTGCTACAGGAGGTGGAGGTATTACTTGGGGTGGTGCTAACGGTACTTTAAGTGATTCTGTTTTCATAGGTAATATTGCTAAAAGTGCTGGTGGTGCTATAATATGGGCTAGTACTAACAGTGGCATAACTAATTCTGTTTTCACTAATAATACTTCAGGAAATAGTGGTGGGGGTATTCACATAAGTAGTACTGCTACTAACTGCATTATAAGTAATTGTTCTTTTACTAAAAACCATGCTAATTATAGTGGAGGTTCTATCACCTGGAATGGTTTAAATGGTATCTTAATAGATTCTGATTTTATTAATAACACTGCTGATGTTAATGGAGGAGGTATTTTATGGAATGCTATTAACGGTACTATAAAAGATTCCTACTTTAATATTAATCATGCTAATCATGGTGGAGGTATTTTTTGGGCCTCTTCCAATGGTAATTTAATTAATTCTATATTCATTAATAATAATGCTAATAATGCTGGTGGTGCTATTCGTTGGAATGGCGTTAGCGGCACTATAAATAATTCTACTTTCATTAATAATAATGCTAATAATGCTGGTGGTGCTATTTACTGGAATACTATGGGAATTATGATTAATTGTAATTTTAACAGTAAGTGGATCCAATCTAATGGAATTTATGCTGGTGGAAGCAATTTAAACATTAAAGGTGGAAATGGTATAGTAGACATAAACACTCAAGGAACTCTATCAGGCATTTCAATCGTGGTTTTAAACAATGAAACATATTATTATCCCCCAAATACGAATATTAATTTCACAACAAAAATATGCAAGAATAAAAATCATTTTTGTTAGTACAATTTTTCTCATTGAATTAAGAGTACAAAATTAATTTTAGTGGATAAAATTGCTCCATATAATAAATATTAAAATAACAATCCATAAATAATGTTAAAAACAACAATATCTTTTTAAATAATGATAAATAAAGCAGATAATGCATAAAATAAAAAAAGGTGAAATATCATGGAAGAACAAATAAATTCGGATAGTGATTATGCAGACGAGATTTTACTAAAAGTTATTAGAAACATGATTATAAACGTAATGGAAGAAGAAGGCGCTCAAATACTACCTCCTGTACATCATTCAACAGTCACTATAAATGAAGGAAAGACCCCAATATATAACTTAGATGGTGGATATCAGATTATGGAATGGAAATATGGAAAAATAACAAAAGAAGATTTAAGAGCAATTTATTTTAGGAATCTTGCATTAATTAATGAATATCAAACTGATAATGTATCTTCAATTGTCGTTTGTACCGAGGAAGTTGAAAAAGATATAACTTATAAAGCTGAGCAATGTTGTTTTAAACCGGATATAATTTCATTAAAAGACTTTAATGCAGATGAGCTTTTGGATGACATTAAAATTAAAATAAGAAACAATGAAGAACTGACTATAGAGGATAAGTTTAATCTTGGACATTCCGCTTACTTCAAAAGTGAAAGAAACCCTAAAGAAATTTTATACGAAGTCTCTTCATTAGCAAACCAAATTAAAACTATCGAACAAGATGAATTAGACATGATAAAACTAGAACAGTTAAGATCCCTATACTATACCATAACAGATGAAGAGGAGCAGGAAAAATATTTTGAGGAAATAAAAAGGAATTCAGAAAGAATGACTACATTAATTGAGAATGAGATGAATAAAAATTAGGAATATAATTCTATTCTTTATTATGCTGATTATTAAAAAAGACGGGAAAAAACATAAGACAATCCCCTTCCGCTACAACATTCTTTATTCCTAATAATCTTAATGCTTGTAAAAGTACTCCAATAGGTTTTATAAAGAACCTCCTTATTGATTATATGAGTTTTAATTGATTTTATCAAATTTAAAAGTCCTTAATTGATAATGTGATTTTTTCATTTTTTTCTATACTAGCTTTTTATCATCAATGCGATGAAAAAAATAAATATAATCATCTAAAAACACACTATCGTCTTGTTTTGGAAATGATGATGAAGTTAAAATAAAATTCCATCCCATCAATATTTTTTAGTGCAACGATAAAAAAAAGAAGAAAGAAAATAATCAATAGTTAATATAGCTAAAGATGACTAGAATATAATTTAAATGATAAGGGTGTTTTTTCAAGTATGAAATAGCTGTTATTTATTTAATTCCGCCCCAATTATTTTTATTATGAGCATATAAATATCAGTTTTAATAATAGCTACCCATAGTATTTTCTATAATCTATAAAATTTTTAATAATTTTAATAGCTATATGCATGATTTTTTACAAAATAAGAAAATATGAGCAAATCAATTTCAGACGGCCAAATACTAGCTAATTGATAAATAAGAATAAATAATTAGAATCTATGGAAATAATTAATAGGAACAATTCAAAAAGAATAAGACTTGCAGATAGCTATTTTAAAAGGTTAAAAGGACTGATGTTTATAAAAGATATTGATTATGGCCTTTTGATTGAAACGAGCATTTCATCAGATATTCACACCTGTTTTATGAGGTTTCCAGTTGATGTCTATTTTATAAAAGACTCTTTAATCTTTGATAAGGCGACCTTAAATCCATGGTCTTTTTATAAACCTTGTAAAAAAGCAGATTTTGTTTTGGAGTTTAAGAAAGATGATTTCAAAATAAGAAAAGAAGATGAAATATCGATTATTCGAAATAATCAAGAATATCTGAAGGCTTCTCGTAAATAGTGACTCCTCTGATTTCAGATAGCTTTTGAGTATTTTCTATATCAATATCCCTCATATAAAGTGTTATTATCTTCCCTTCAGAAATTGCACCTTCAGGACAGCTGTTTTTACACAATCCACAGCCAATACATTTTTGAAGATCTATTTCAGTATGGGGAATAATAGCTCCTTGTTTACATGATAGACTAGCTACACAATCATTGCAGGACTTGCATTTTGAGAGTTCCAGTTTTGAAGGAAGTATAGTTTCAACTTCACCTGGATGAATGTCTACAGGTACGATAGCTACAGGAGTCTGGCTTTTACCTGCCTGAGCCACTGCATTTGTAACTAAGGTATCTGCAATTCCTGAGACTATTTTGGAAACAGTGTTTGCAGTTGCCGGAGTAACTATCAGTAAGTCATAGGTGCCTAAAGATAGTCTTCCGGTTATAGGATAACTAAATTTCTGATTACCGTCTGTTGCAAGTTCCCTGTATTTACCGCCAGTTACTGATTCTACAGAACCGTACAAACCATACATCTTAAGGACTTCTTCTCCTGCACCTGAAAGAAATACAGTGACTTCATTTTCAGCAGCTATTGATTTAAGAAGCTTGACTGACTCTTCAAGTAAATGGCCTGCCCCTGTAATTGCGAAAGCTATTCTCATAATTTGTGAACCTTGTATCCGTCTCTCTCGGAAAATGCATAGTGAACAGTGGTGTACTGATTCATGAATTCAGTTACATCCTCTTTAATGTCTTTTTTATCAACTGCAACTGCCTTAATGAATTCAGCTACTTCCATCATTTCTTTTTCTTTTAATCCTCTTCTTGTGATTTCCTGAGTTCCTATTCTTAAACCAGATGGATTGTCACTGTCATCTACATTATCTCCAGGTAAAAGATTTTTATTTAAAATGACATTATTTGCAGCTAAATCATGAGCAATGTCAGTAGCTGGACGGATATCAGAAACTCTTAAAGCTAGCTGGTGAGATTTTGTAAATCCTTGGTCTTCACAAAGGACATCGAAACCTAATTCATAAAGGCATCCTCCAAGAGTCTGAGCATTCTTAATGACCTGTTTAGCATAATCCTCACCAAATTCCATCATTTCAGTATTAGCTATTCCAAGACCAGCTAAGTGATGGAGGTGATGGTTACTTACAACACCAGGAAATACTGCATTGTTGATTTTATCTTCATATTTAGCATCACGTGCAAGGATGATTCCTCCTTGAGGGCCTGGGTATGTTTTATGGGTACTTCCCATCATAAGGTCTGCACCTTCTTCTAAAGGTTGTTGGAATTGTCCTCCACCAATTAAACCAAGAACATGAGCACCATCATACATTATGGTTGCTCCAACTTCATCAGCTGCTTCTCTTGCTTCTGCAACAGGATGAGGGAATAAAAATAAACTAGCTCCAAAGAGGACTATCTTAGGTTTTTCTTCTAAAATTTTCTTGTTCATTGCATCAATGTCAATATTCATGATTTCAGGATCAAAAGGCTGATTAATAGTTTTTAATCCACATATACCTGCTGCACTTACTTTTGCATGGCTGATATGTCCCCCAGTTGGAACTTCCAAAGCCATCAACTTGTCTCCACGATTACCAAATGCAAAAAATGATGCGAGGTTTGCAGTAACACCTGAAACCGGTTGTACATTAGCATAAGCAGCATTGAATATTTTTCTAGAAGATGCTTTTGTTAAATCTTCTATTTGATCTATATATTGACATCCTTCGTATAACCTTTCATAAGCCTGTCCTTCAGCGTATCTATGTTCAAAATCAGATACAATAGCTTCTTTTACCTCAATACTTACAATATTCTCACTTGCAATAAGGTTAATACTGTTTCTCATATAATTAGTATGATCTTCAATAATTCCTTCAAATTCATGTAATTCATTTAAGTTATCAGACATTTAGTACACCTAAATCATTAATATGAATAATTATTGATTTTATAAAATATAATAGTTTGTAAAAAAATTAGCTAGTTGTTTTTACCATAGCTACCACTTTCTTATCTTCCTTTTATTCTCGAAAGTTTGTTTGATTATGGAGGTAATTTTATATTAAAATAAATTTAGTTATGGTTGTACCTATATGTTAGTTTATTGTAATAGCTAAAGGTGTTGAGAATATCAAATAAATAAAAGTTACTCTTGTTAAGATCATAGTTTAACAAATTATAGTCATATAATTTGGCGTGTGATTAATTATTTTATATGTTCTGATAGGGCATATTTTTCTTTTTCTTTGTTGAGTGTTGGACAAAACTAATTTTGAATTTTTAAGGTTTTAATTTTTTATAGTA
>ENA-UOJG01001079-UOJG01001079.1-human-gut-metagenome-genome-assembly--contig:-C47-NODE-1079-length-31712-cov-19.568468_pt1 | contig 31712 bp, 27 predicted proteins | sample MGYA00242340_ERZ723887 | MGnify/ENA metagenome assembly ERZ723887 | reverse complement strand
TTTTTTCATGCTTTCAGGATGCGCGATAGTACACACTCTTGTCCCCTTCCGGATACAGGAAGTCGAAGAACTGTGTGACACTGATTTTGAATTCCACTTCGATTTCAAAGTTCTTCCCGATATTCACCCGCTCAATAAGCTGCCGCAGGATCATCTTCTTTCCCTCGATACTGCTCCCTGCATACAGGTCGGCCCAAGACATGATCTTGTCATACTCTTTCTGTACGGCAACGGCGGAGTTCTTCAGATCAGCTGCTTTCTCCCTGGCCTGTTCCAACTCCTGGGCCAGCGCCGCCAGCTTGCTTCGGGTGTCCTCTATCATCTCGCCGAGGATGTCTGCTCCAAAACTACCAGTCCCGTTGATGGTCTTGATGATCTCTTTCTTGTAGCTCTCCAGCTCCCGTTCTGCGGCGGCGTGGAGTTTCTCCAGATTGGCCACCGAACTGTTTGCCAGTTGGAGTTCCTTCTCCCGCTGCTTTTGAATGAGCTGGCTCCTGGGTGCAGTCTTCATCCGCTCAAAGAGTTGGATGACGATTTTATCAATAATGCCGTCCAGTTTGTCACCTGAATATCCGGTCTGACCGTCACAGTCCTGAGGATGGCGAATCTTATAGTGGCAGGCGTAGCGGATACGGGTTTCCCGCTTGGGCTCACCCTTGGCGCGTCTTCCACTGCTGGTGGTCAGCACCAACTTGGAACCGCAGTGGGCGCAGTAGACCATCCCGGAGAGCAGCGCCTTCCCCTTGGAGTTAAAGGGCACCTCATTGTGGTGCATTGTCCTGGCTTCCATCAACTCCTGTGCCCGCTCATACAGATCCAGAGGAACAATTTGCAGCTCCGGAAAGATTTCTGAGCGTGTTTCCCCACTGCGCAGGATTCCCACATACATGATGTTCTTCAGCATTTTGATGATGGTGGTATTGGCGAAGTTGGTCCCCTTTCGATTGAGATAGCCGTTGTTATATAACCACCGGGACAGCCGCTGTGCGCCAAACCCCTCATAGACATATTTTTCAAAGATGATGCGCACCACCGCAGCTTCATTCGGGTCAATCAGGATCTCGTTGACTTCGTGATTCTTTTTATTAAATCGCCCCTGCTTTTCCAGGCGGTATCCATAGGGAACGATCCCGCCTCGGAACCTCCCCTCCTGCACGATTTGCGAAAGGCGTGTCTTTGTTCGGGCAGAGGTTTTGAGGCTCTCACCGGAGGCCTGCCAGTAACGGATATAGTTCAGCAGTTTGTCGATATGATCATCCATCTTCTGCTGCCCTTCCATTGCGCTCCACACTTCGATTCCGTTGCGGATGAACCACTCTACCACGAAGGGCGTCTCATCGTCCCGCCGCCCCAGGCGGTCGAACATGAACACCAGCAGGATGTCAAACTTCCGTTCCTCGGCATCCTGGCGGATCTCCTGAATGGCGTCGCGGTCAGCAGCAGCCACCTTGAAACCCGAGACACCTTTTTCTGCAAATTCTTTGATAATCGTCCATCCCTGGCTCTCTGCAAATTCACGGCAGTATTGTTTCTGCATTGGGATATCGTCTTTTTCTACCTGTCCTTTGGTAGAGACTCGATAGAGGCAATATACTCGCTTGTTTTTTTCCATGATTGCACCTTGTCCTTTCTGGTATAGGACTGCGGTGCATATGGTTTGCTGTTCATTCAGTTGTCAAGGTTCATATGCACACACAGTATCCCACATCACTGGTAAAAAGTCTACTGAATCAAGCGGGCTTGTTCAGATTTTCAAAGTCCTGTGCCATCAACAGGGTCTGCTCAATTTCAGACACTGTGTCAGGTTGTGTAACGGTGTTTTTGAAGCGGAGGGCAACAATCAGTCCGTCCACTTCCATCGTGATATACTCTGTCGGTTCAGCATATCTGGGATGCTCCCGATCATACAATGCCTGCTGATAACTCATGTAATCATCCTCCTTTACATGGTCTGCTGCCAAGTTTGTTCTTCTTCGTGGTCGTCCTCGGCGTGGCCTTGGGCGATTTTCTTTTGCCGTTCCTTCCGGAGGGCTTTGCTGTCGGTGTGGTAGTGCGTGGTGGTGGCGTCCTTCACGGGAGCAGGCCCCTGGCCGCGCTCCAGAGCGTGTCCAAGCTGGACCACACCACCCACAGCACCAGCCCAGTCAGCGCCAGGGTCGCCAGTCCCAACAGCAGACTGGTCCATGGAATGTCCGGCAGACTCGGTCTGGGCAGTCTGATGCTGGGCAGAGAAAAACGCTTCTCGTTCCGCTTCCCAGCCTGTTCGCTCATCTTCTCCAAATGCTTCACCGCTTTCAGCAGCTCGTCCATCTGCGTCCGGGTCGGGAGCTGCGCCAGCAGTTCGCTGACTTTCTTGAGATAGCCAGTCTGTCTCTCGGTGTGGTACTCCAGTGTGTAGCGGTCGCTCTGCAGATCCTCCCACTCCGCTTTCGTAGGATGGTCTTCGGGAGGCGGTGTCAGCTCCTGCGCCGGAAGCTGCGGCGTGGTCTGTACCATCTGCGCAGGTCGGTTCTTCTCCAACAGCTCGTCCATAGATAACTTCTTCTCTGATCCTGAATTCATATTCCATATTCTCCTTCAAATATTTGTCCCCAAACAGCAGGCGGTCACGGCACTGCCAGCCGCTGGGTGTGGTGTAGGTGATATTCCGCCGGGAGGTTTCCCAGCGTACCTTGTAGCCCTCGCTCTCCATCAGCGCAATGAACTCCTCACGGTTAGAGGCGTGGCGCATACAGTCGTTGATGATGTTCATAAGCTGCAGTTTTTTACTCTGGCCACGGGCGGCCGTGTGATACTCGCCGATGGACATCGTCTTGGTCTTCTCTTTCTTGTTCGCGGGGTTGAACACAGGGAGAGAAAACTCCGTGCAGACTTGATCGTTGCGCTGCCGCAGTTCTTGGAGCTGCTCTTTTGCGATGTGCAGTTTCTTTCCCGTATCGAAGTTGACGGAGTTGATGAGGAAGTGGGAATGGATGTGTTCCCGGTCTGTGTGGGTGCAGACCAGAACTTCATAGCCTTCATAGTACTCAGCCAGCTTCAATGCCGCCGCATGAGCGGCGACCGGATCGACCGCTTCGCCTTTCGGGAAGCTTTGCACCATGTGGTAGAACAGTACGCCGTCGGTTTTGTGATGTAGGCGCTTGGTAGTCATGAAGTCCGCATAGACAGATTCCGGCTGGCAGTTGATGCCTGTGACCAACTGTTGACCGTCACACTCGGTTTTCTTGTTCTGCATGGTGTACCGCATCACGGCTCCCATGCATCCGGTGGTCTGTCCTCGCTTGTAGTTAGTGAAGCTGATGATCGCCATTTTTCACCACCGCTTTCGTTCCAGAATCAACCGGACAGCGGCGCAGAGTTCAGAGAATGCCTGGCGTACGCTGTCCAGATTGACTACCGTGATGCGTCCCATATGTGCCAGGGTGACGAGTTGATTCAGATTTCTGCCGATTGACTTCAGCTCTTTGAGCACTTCTTTCAGTCCATCGACGACCACAACCTGCTTTCCCAGACAGCAGGCCGTCACATAGTCGCTCATGGACATTCCGGAGCGTTTCGCCAATTCCTTGATGGCCTCCCGGTCTGCGGATGCCATCCGGGTACTGAACTTGATATCTTTTTTCATGTCGTTTCCTCCAGTCTTTCATAAAAATGGGGTGTGGGGCAGCGCCCCGCAAACAAGCGGAAGGCGGGCGGCGGCTTTGCCGGTGACCAGACAAACGCGATGCTGGCCCTCGTCGGAAGCGACTGCGCATCTGTCGCTTCCGACCGAGGTCGAAAGTTCCCTCGCTCCGTGCTTCCTCCTCTCCCCAGCGAAACCGCTCCGCTGAGTTTCGCCGGGGACCCCTTTTGAGGTGATTCTCCCGCGCCGAACACCCGCGCTCCACCTTCGGCCACAAGCGGCCCAACACGGCGTTTCTTTACAGAGTATATGACCAGTGCCAAAAATGACCAGATTCACCGTTTTGCTACCGCCATCGGAGTTGATGAAACGATACTGCGTAGTTTTATGCAGTCGAAGATCACAGAAGCCAATATCAATGAGTTTGGTAAATTTGATACATTAAAGGCAAGCGTGGATCAGGAAAAGGCGAAAGCCTTCCTTCGATAAGAAATATAAAAACCAAAATGGTTACATATAAGTTGGTTGGGCGAAGAAACAAAAACATATTCTCGTCGAGCGGCAAGCTCGCTGAACTGATTGCTTCAATCAAAATGAAATATGGTGACAACCTAAAAGGGCTTAATGCCAACGCGAAGGATCAAGGCGAAAAATCACAGTCATATGACTTGATGCAGTATAACTTTACGAAGACGGTCGTTTTAGGAAAAGAGGATTCGGGATTATTAATAGATGACGACTTCAAAGAGGCTCTTTTGCAAACATATACGCGCTACAAAGATGAACTTTTGAAATATTGCAGAATATAATAAACAATGGTGGTGAGAGGAATGACGAAGCTGAAAAATTGGACATGGTTGGGCATCGTGTTGCTCTTGTCAATCGGTATTTCTATTGCTCTGTTCCAAAGTTCGTTCTTTGATATTTCAAAATTTGAAGAATTAGCACCGGATTTTCATTATAATGCAATATCTATGTCCGCGATAATCGGAGGTTTTTTGTTTACAGGGATTAGCATTCTGATTTCTGTGATTGACAAGGAACGCATTGAACGATTATGGAATAACAGCTATTTAGATAATCTCTATCGGTCGGCCTTCGTGGGGATGATTGCAAATGTCATCACAATTATTGTTGCGTTTTCATTAGTCTTTTTAGATATTTCCCAAAAAGCGGAAGATGTCTTTGTTCAAATCGAGATTACAACACTAATAATTGGTATTGTATTCTTTGCGTGGTGTATAAAGCATTTGTTATTCATGATTTCTAAGCTCAAAACCGAGAAATAATCATTTGAACAGTGCGATTTACTATTGTTCACACAAAAGCTTCAAAATCCGGGTTGACTTTGGCTCGGATTTTGATTATACTATTATCAACCCGAAAAGGAGGTTGACTTCGATGAAACAACTGGGTAACAGGCTGCGTGCTCTTCGCGAGAGCATTGGTATCTCTCAGGCGAAGTTCGCCGATGTGATCGGCTCTACGCAGTCCAGCATTAACCGATATGAAAACGGCCAAGCTACGCCTACGGTGGAGCTTCTGCGCAAATATGCGGACTATTTTGACGTTTCGATGGATTACATCTTTGCCCGCTGCAACGAGCCGCAGGGCAAACTGTATCAGGCGAAGCCCCCGGTTGGCGAGGGCAATCCTGAGCTTGCGCAATTTGTGGAGATGTGCTTTGATCCGTCTTCTCCGATGAACGATAAGCTAAAGAAAACCCTGATACAAATGCTTGGGGAGGCGAAAACATGAGCAAGGAATTAACCCCGAAAACGGGACAGTTCGATGAAATCATCTCCATCATCGACAATGCCCGCACCCGCGCGTTGAAAGCGGTCAATGCGGAATTGATTCAGATGTACTGGAATGTTGGCAAATACCTTTCTTCGCTGTGCGCTAATTCCGGATTTGGAGATAAGGTTATTGATGAAGTTGCGGCATACATTGCCGAAGCCAATCCCGGCGTCAAAGGCTTTAACCGTCGCGGGCTTTACCGTATGAAGCAGTTTTACGAGACTTACAAGGACGATGAATTTGTGACACCACTGGTGACACAAATCAGCTGGACGAATCACTTGCTCATTATGTCCGGATCAAAGTCTGCGGAAGAACGGCATTTCTACATGACACTGTGCGCAAAGGAACATTATTCCAAGCGTGAACTGGAACGCCAGATGGACAGTGCTTACTATGAGCGTTATATGCTTTCCTCCAAGAAGCTGATACCCGAATCTGTACCGCAGGATGTGCGAGGCAGCATTCTTGATACCTATGTGCTTGAATTTCTTGATTTGCCGGAGCAGTATTCCGAGCATAACCTTCGCAAGGCGATCACAGGCAATTTGAAGCAATTCATTCTTGAATTTGGAAAGGACTTCACGTTTATCGGTGAGGAATACCGCGTTCAGGTGGGCGGACAGGACTTTTACATTGATCTTCTGTTCTACAACCGTGCGCTGTCCTGCCTTGTGCCGATTGAATTGAAGATCGGAAAATTCAAACCGGAGCATATCGGTCAAATCAATTTCTATCTGGAAGCACTTGACCGCGACGTAAAAAAGCCGAATGAGAATCCGAGCGTTGGCGTTATCCTCTGTGCCGGTAAAGATGACGCTGTGGTAGAATATGCGCTCAGCCGCAGTATGTCTCCTACCTTGGTGTCTGACTATACATTGCACTTGCCTGACAAAAAACTGCTGCAGAACAAGCTGCGTGAACTCACTGAGCTTGCTCTGGAAAGCGGCGAAGGTGACGAAGAATGAACGCGGTGATCTATGCCCGCTATTCCTCCGACAGCCAGCGGGAAGAATCTATTGAAGGTCAGCTCCGTGAATGCGGCGAATACGCACAACGCAACGGCATAACGGTTGTCGGCAGCTACATTGACCGTGCGTTGTCTGCGAAAACCGCTGACCGTCCGGAGTTCCAGCGCATGATCAAGGACAGTGCAAAGGGACTTTTTGAGATCGTGCTTGTCTGGAAGCTCGACCGTTTCTCCCGTGACCGCTACGACAGCGCACATTACAAGCACATTTTGAAAAAGAACGGCGTGAAAGTCGTTTCCGCCAAAGAGCATATCTCCGACGGACCGGAGGGCATCATTCTGGAATCCATGCTGGAAGGATATGCCGAGTTTTACTCCGCTGAGTTGTCCGAGAAGATCCATCGCGGACAAAAAGAAAATGCCCTCAAGGGCAAGAATAACGGCGGCGGTATACCGCTGGGTTATCTGCTGGACAAGCAGACGCAAAAGCTGGTGGTGGATCCTGAAACCGCACCGTTGGTAGTGGAAATCTTTGAACGATATTCCGAAGGTGCAACGGTGCGCTCCATCATCGAAGGTTTCAATTCACGCGGGCTGACAACCAAACGTGGCAAGCCGTTCAATACCAACAGCTTCAACGCGCTATTGAAAAATCGCAAATACATTGGTGAGTACAGCTATCAGGATGTGGTCATTCCCGGCGGCGTTCCTGCTATCGTGCCGGAGGATTTGTTCTATCGCGTTCAGCAGCGCATGGAGAAAAACAAACGCGCACCGGCGCACTCCAAAGCCAAAGAAAGCGAGTTCCTGCTGACTACAAAGCTGTTCTGTGGCAAGTGTGAGCGCATGATGGTTGGTGAAAGCGGCAAGAGCCACACCGGAACCATGCATTATTATTACAAATGCGGTAACGCTAAACGGAAAAAGGGCTGTGATAAGAAGGCTGTACGCAAGGATTGGATCGAACGTGTTGTTGTACGGCTGACAATGGAGCGTGTACTGAACGAAGAAAAGATAACCCGAATTATTGATGCGCTGCTCGCCATGCAGGAACGTGAGGATGTGACAATTCCTGCTTTGCGCCGCCAGCTTGCCGAGACGGAAAAGGGCATTGCAAATATGCTCAACGCTATCCAGCAGGGTATCTTTACTGCATCAACAAAACAGCGGCTTGAAGAGTTGGAAAAACAGAAAGAAGAACTGTCTCTCAGCATGACGACGGCAGAGCTGCAAAAGCCGAAGCTGACACGGGAGTATATGGAGCATTGGTTTTCTCAGTTCCGGTACGGCGATCCCAATGATCGGGAATTCCAAAAGCGACTGATCGACACCTTTGTCAACGCGATATTTGTGTATGACGATAAGCTGGTGCTGACCTATAACTATCAGCATGGTACACAGACGATTACACTAAAGGAAGTCGAGGACTTTCTGGGTTCGGATTTGGTTGGTCTGTCTCCACCAAACAGGTATTGGACGAACACCTATTTCTTTAGCGGCGGCTTCGCCGTGAAGTGTTCGCTCTGATCCACAACAGAAAAGCGCCGTCTTGGGAAGAATCCCAAGACGGCGCTTTTTTATATTTCTGAAGCGTTCTAAAACTTCACAACAGGGTTATTTTGGAATATGTTTATCAACGGAATGCTACCGTTTTCGGCTTTTTATGATATAATATGAATACACCATAAAATCAAGAAGGGATAACAATGCCAATGTATTTGAAGCGCGATACTATAAGACTATTGGAAGCAAGTGTCGAATCAATTAGTTTGGCCGTTGCTGCATTGGGATTACCACGACGATATGAGTCGCGTGAGCCTGCATCTGAGAATTCGATTGCCATCGGACTTGCTGGGGTTTCAGCAGAGTTGGCAATGAGCGCAATAATTGTTCAGGCCAAAGGTGAGCAGGCACTTCGTTTTCCCTCAAATTTTTATAAGACGGGGTCTCACATTGTCGATGACTTTAGATTGCTTATTACATCCCAAATCCCTAAGATGGTATTCTTGACTCAAAATGTGAGGAATCCTGCGGATCATATTTCTAAGATCCTTGAGCTTGCAGAATTGTCAGAATCTCCTTTCCGGCCTTAATAAAATCTGTTTCGTTCAGATACCCGGCGCATAGCTGCTCCTGCACATTCCAGTTACTTTGCCGGAACACGGCAATCCTCGCCGCCGTGTCATCCTTATAATACTGATTCAAAAGCTGCACCGCAAAGGTTCCTGCCGGGTAGCTTTTGCCGCCTATATGTACACGACCGTCCCGGTAAACGGCAGTAAGAAAGCCAAGTCCATCGCTCATACATCTCGCCTCCTTCTATATTTTATCAAGCCAAGTGTCCCATAAACCGGTCTTGCGGCGATAAAAAGTCAAGATGTTTTTTCTCCGAATCGTCAAACAGAAACATTTGTTCTATATAATTGTAGCAGAAAAGCGTCTGATATTCAAGGCTTTTTCCCGTGTTGCGAACAGCATTTTCATTGTGTTGCTATAAACATACCCTTTTTAGCCGTTTCCCCCATTCAATATACAGAAGGCAGTCATCGAGCCGTCGAGGTCACACTCGGCGGCTTTTTGCTGCCCGAAAAACGGAAAGGAGGTTTACGTTTCTTGACGAGCAAAATCAGCGAGCGGTTTTGGAGCAATGCGCCATCAACGACTGCACCCCGTCCTATTCGCAGGCTTGGCGGATGCACAAGGCTGATCGGGAAGGGACGCTGACCACGGCGGTCATTCAAACCATTATGTCGGAGGAAAAAGCCAACCAGAAGACCCGCCTGAAAATACCAATGGAGCGCATCCGAAAGTACTTCCCGCAAAGCTATACCGCTGCCCAGATTGAGGACGCCGTGGTGAAGCTCTGCGAGCGGGACTACCGCCGACGAACCGACCGGGAGCGATAAGGAGGTACGGCCTATGGGAGAATATCGCAAGATCGACTACACGCAGGTCGCACTGCCGGAGGAACTGCTTACCTCCTTTGCCAAGGCCATGCTCCCGGAGCTGCGTAAGTTTTACGCCAGCGACGAGGGCAAGGCCTATTTTGCAAAGTGGCTTCTGAAGCACCCGGAATATGCGGCACATTCGACACCGGAGAGCGGATGACTACTGGTAGCCAGCGCACTGCTGCTCCTCACGGCCTGCGGGCAGGTGGAAAGCAGCTCCGCAGAGGTCGTACCACCACCGACGAACGTGGCACAGGAGGATGTCCGGCAACCCCAAGCAACACCTGAACCCACCATGGTGGCGCAGGAGCCGGACACGGTATCGGTCATGGAGCGAGAACAGCCACGAGAAGTAAAATCTTCTCAGACGGAAACTGTCCCACAAGCAGCGCAGCCCCCTAAGCCGGTCGAGGAATCCACGCCCGCAGAGGACATTCCCTCCGAGACCGTCCACGCCAAGACCGGCTATGCGGAGCCGGAGCCTGCTCCAAAACCGGAACCTACGCCCAAACCTACAGCCCCGGCAGACTGTCAGGCCGCCATCGACGCGGCCAATGCCTACGCGGTCACGCAGTACGGCGTGGTCAAGGACAGCGGCCTGGCGCTGGACAACAGCGCCTACCGCTTCCCCGCCGCCGTGCCGGTGGACGCCCCACAGGAGACGTTGGAAGCCAAAGCGCGGGACATGGTGGACTTCACCTTCCGGCAGCTCATGATGCAGGCGAGACGGGATAGCGTGGCAGACGCTGGATTCCACTGCAATGTTTGCATTGTGGAGGATGGCGGGAGCCTGCTGATTTACGTCCTCTACGACTAAAATTTGATACCCTAAACACGAAGCCTCTCTGGTAACAGAGGGGCTTTATCTTTTCCAACAAAGGAGGATTCTCATTGAAAACATTCAAACGATTTACAGCCCTTGTACTGGCGCTGGTCATGGCGGCGATGCTGGCGGTGTCCGCCTACGCTGCTACCGTTGTGGTTAAGTACAAGGTGTATGTCTACACCTCGCAGTTGACCTTCAAGCAGTATGATTACAGCTCCAGCACCACGCCCAGCACGAGAAACCTGACCATTCTGGCGGACAGTAGTTTAGGAAGTGGCAGTGCCTTGTATCACACCAAATACGTCAACGGCGCGCTGGCCTACTGCATCCAGCCCGGCGTTCGCTCGGACGACAGCAGCAACTATGTGCAGGGCTCCAGCGGATGCTGGTACAACCTGCCCGCCGCTGTCCAAAGCGGCATTGCGCTGGCTCTGGCCTGCGGCTACCCCAGTGCCGAGTATGGCATAGCCTATGGAGACAGCAACAGCGGCGGCATCGTGAACGCCGAAAAATGGGCCGCTACACAGGCGATTATCTGGGACTTGATCTGTGAGTACAGAAGTCCTTATGACTACCGTTCTTGGGGCAGCAGCCCGTTTTACAACTGTGTGGACACGTCCCGTTATCCCACGTTTGCGCTGTGGTATGCGAACAGTATTGACACGCTCGGCAGGCGCAGATATGCAGCTCGTTTTACATATGCTCGACTCTATTAACACAAATCTAAGTTCCATCCAAGGCATCGACTATGACGGATTTATCGCAGCTCAACGAAAAAAGTTGGAAAGTGCAACAACTTTTTTTGAAGATGCGTTTGATCAGGTTGCTCAACGCTTGAAGTCCATACCGAGGGCTCGAAAAGCAGAGAGCCAAATTCAATATCATGTTCGCGTTAGCGAATTTGATTCTGGCTGACAGATCCTGCCTGGCAGCTTGAATCAGTGCGCTCCTGCGAGCAAAAGCATGGGCGACCTAATTGATTCTTACAAAATGGCCGCCCGGTAATGCGTATCGTAGCAGTTGTGCGGTATTGCCTTAAGTATTGTATTTTTTCTGATACTGCAGATGCGATGTCGATAAGCGATATCCGAACATCGGTAAGCAAAGAATTTGGGTTGTATATTCCATACAATATCGCTGTAAAATGTCTTTCTATTATCGAGAACGAAGGCATAATTGAATTATCTGATTGTTACAACACACTAAATGAGACTATGCGTTTTCTATCAAGTGAGTCCATGAAGTCAGTGGCACGACGCAGAAGCAACAGGAATATATTGTTGACCTCTTTCCATAGACGATTATGAGAAACCAGCAATGAAGTACCACAAACGGTAAAGCTTCATTGCTGGTTATCTCAAATCATTTCAAAGTGGGAGAAGGCATTGATGATAGCTCGTTCAAAATCAGACTAGTTTCCCATCATCTTCGTCCGAGGAATAATTGTGATCCTGGCGAAAACTTCTGGTATCAAGGCTTTTTTCCGCTGCGGCCTTAGCCGCGGCTGTATACAAACCATACTGTTTTTCCTCCACCAGTTCCTGATAGGAGGGATCCTTTGCCTCAAACTTGCTGTTTCTGGGCAGAGGTACATTCTGGTCAACCAAGATATCCTGAACTTTCCTGATATTTACATTATGGGTGGTGGTCCCGTCCATGACCGCAACAGCGGCGGCTACGCCAGCGCCCTGACCGGTACCAACGCACTGAGGGATCAGATTCAGCCAGTCGATAGCCACATCGTCTGTGGACAGATGGCGTCCGGGTGCCAGCAAGTTTTCGACCTGCTGAGGCAGAATGGCTCTGTAAGGGATCTCAACAGGACCACAGTCGTTAATCTGGCAAATGGTGGAGTGCCATGCGATAACATCATCATGCTTTTTAGCAAAAGCAAAATCGTTAGCGGTCATCACATACTCGCCCTTCAAACGACGGCTACAGCGGCAGCCCAACTGGGGCGCGATGTCATACAGGAACGCATTCTTGAAAGCAAAGGGGACACACTCCCGCATATAATCGATTAGAGCATGGATCGTCATACGGGTGTTGATCTCGGTAGCAGTCTGGTCCTTAATAACTGTACAGTCTCGGTTGGAATGCCAGTTGTCAATCCAGCAGACACCGTCACGGCTGGACTGGAAGGGAACAACGCGGAAACCTGCAGTCTTGGAAAGGCCGGTTGCAAAAGCAGCGGCCTCCACGGGATGAACCTTTTGCCACTCGTGATAGGCGTCCCAGTCCACGCCCCCGATACGATACACCAGTGCAGTGGTAGAAGATCGGCACGTCCCGTCCGCCAAACTGGCATAGGGGGCGCCGGACTTGCTATAAATGTCTCCGTCTCCAGTGGCATCGATAACCACTTTGGCAAGGATGGCTTTTCGCCCTTCTTTGCTCTCAAAAATTATGCCCTTAACTACATCATTTTCTACAATGGGCTTGGTCACCCAGCTGTGGTAGCAAACCTGAATTGCATCCCGCTCCTCATAAATCATCTGATCCATGGCGATCTTCAACTCATTGGGCTCATAATGGACGGCGCGCACCAGACATTTTTCCTTGGCTCCCTCATAATCGCTGCGGCTGGTGCAATCCAGAAATGATGACCAGCGATAAAGTTTTGCTGGATCGTGGCCGCCAATTTCCTTGAGAGATGGGCCGGTTACCGCACCGGGAATATGCTCCAGACGGGTAAACCATTCCTCCTGAATGCCTCTGACAAAGGCCTTGTCATACCAACTGAGATTGGGAACCATAATAACATAGCCGCCAGTGGCATCACCGCCCATATAGCCATATCGCTCCATAAGAATGATATTTTTTGCTCCGGCCCGTGCTGCTGCCAGTGCTGCGGCGTGTCCGGCAGCACCTCCGCCCACGACGAGGATGTCACAGGAGGCGTAGACCGGAATACTGGCTGACGGTTCCTGATAAAAAGCAGTTGACATATCGTTTTCTCCTTTTTAATTGGATTAGAAGGGCAACAGGATCACACCCAGAGGATAGACCACAGCCAGGCAAAGAATAACAGCAATCGGAATCATAACGGCACCGTATTTCATTGCATGACTTCTGGATGCACCACTACCCAAGACAATCGCACTGGCAGCGGAGGCTGCAGGCGTCATGATGCCAATATTGGCCGCAATAGCTACCACCATAGCAAGTGCAGTAACGCTGACCATCGGAGATAGTGCTACAGCAATCGGTGCAATGAGAGAGAAGGCAATATTGGCAATGGCATTGCAGGACATAAAATTAGTAAAGATTGTGCAGAAAGCTGCTACTAGAAGAACAATGGGGATCCAAGAAGTCATATTTGCCGTAAGCGGACTAAGAACATTGGCAATCCACACCGGGATGCCAGTGTTTTCTGCCGTAAGACAGGGAGCCACAACGAACATACCCATGACTAGCAACGCCGCGCCCCAAGGGATCTCATGGATGGACTTGCTGAAGTCCAGCAGACGCTCACCGTTTTCATCCTTGAAGATATACAAAAGCGAAATGCCCACCACAGCGGGAGCGTTGATGGTCAGGCCAGAAACAAATGCGGCGGCCTCAGGCAGGAAACCACGGCAAATATCGGGGAACAAGATACCCAAAATAATCAGGCAGAAGATGATCACAGCGCTCTTCTCGCCTTTTCCCATTTCTCGGCTCAGATTGCTGGCACGGGCTTCAGGATCATAGTTGACAAACTTGCTCACATCGGGTCTAACAACAAAACGGAATACTAGGAAACTGAGAATGCCCAGAACAATGGTGCTAGGAATGCCAACCATCATAAAGTCCAGCATAGAGATAGCTTGGCCGGTATATGTCTCAATCAAGCCCATGATAATAATGGATACGGTGTGGGCAATCGGTGTGGCAGCGTAGCCCCACATACTGAACCAAATAACACCAAGATACATACAAGAAGCAAACTTGGAATCATCCTCGTAGCCGATCTCCCGGCAAAGCTCTCTGGCGACAGGAAGTGCGATCAAGGCGCAGGCAGCAACATCCAGAAAACATCCGATAACATAGATTGCAGCAAAGTAGAATGCAAAGAACAACCACGGGCGACCCTTCAGGAATTTTCGGGTGACAGCCCAGTTAATCACGCGAGAAATAAAGCCAGTCCGACTCAGTGGAATCGTAACGGCACTCATCACAATGATCAACAGAACTGGAACGGCTCCGGTTGTGAGAAGCTTACCAAACGGCATCACCCCTGCTACAGCAAACAGTAGAACACTCAGTATACTTGTCCAGTCTGTGGCGACAAAAGTCCATAGGTAAACAGTAGCAACAGCGGCACCAATGGCGCGCACACCAATGTCAGTCAAGCCGTTGCCTGCGGGTATCAAGACGCTAATTAAAAGGTCCAGAATGATAGCAATAAAAAAGTGCATGACTTTTTTATCTTTTACTTTCATATTCAAGCACTCTCCTCAAAATATTATGAAGAACACTACGTCCAGAGGAGGAAATGGGCACAGAGTCCTCTTCCGCCCGGACAGGTCTTCTTTGCCGGCAAAAATAGTTTAGCAGAAAATCGTCCCTTTGAGAAATGCCAAGTCATTTATAAGAATATGCATAAAAAGTTATCTTGTCAACAGGATGTGGCTGTACACCTTGCCAACCCTTCTGCCGATATGCTATACTATTTTTAGCGTCAGGCAATCATCAGTGAAAAGAAGGGGGAGGACAATATGAACGATTTGGAATACCGCTATTTTTACGAAGTGGCAATGACCTTGAATTTCAGTCAGGCCGCAGAGCGCCTTTTCATTTCTCAGCCCGCATTAAGCCGCTGTATTTCAAACCTGGAAGAGGAATTCCATGCTCCGCTTTTTGTTCGCAACAAGCGTGGCGTGCACCTTACCAGTGCCGGAGTTGCCCTTCTTCACAATTATCCACAGGTCCAACAGGCCAACCGTATTCTCCAAGAAACAGTGCAAAATGCCGCGTGCGGGATGGATTCTCGGCTGGTGATCGGCATTCAAGAAGGTCACCTCATTACAGCATCCATAAAGCAGGCTCTGAAAGATTTTCGAATCCACAACCCCAGCATTGAAATTAATGTGGTAAGTCTCGTTTACAACCAGCTGTTTGACCAACTCAATTCTCACAAAATTGATCTGGCCTTTTCCCTTGACTTTCCTAACAACATCTATCCAAACATTGAGCGAAAGCATCTGGCCGAAAAACAGAGCTACGCGCTGGTCAGTCGGGATCATCCGGCCGCAAAGTGCAAAGATCCGGCGGAAGGCCTCAAAATACTTGACGGAATGGACCTTATGCTGGTGGAATGGAGCATTGTCCCCAATGTAACCAGTTGGATCATTGACCAATGTGTGGCCAACGGCTTCAGCCCGGCAAATATCCACTACGCTCCAAGCTATCTTACGCTTTACAACTGGCTTATTATGGAAAAAGGCTTTGTCATTATGAATAAGGAACCAATTTTTAATGAGTCATACATCCACTATATCCCTCTTTTAAAAGAAAAAACGGTGGATTTCTGCGTTTATCGGCACAAAGAGGCAACAAATCCTGCCACGCTGAAGCTTATCGAAAGTCTTCCTGCATGTCTGGAACTCTAAACAAATGCAAACACCGAAAAAACGCCAAAAGAAGTGTAAGGAGATTATTTGATATGACTACGAACCAGCCTCACGATTCTAAAACACTACCAACATCATCATCGCCTATATACACCAAAAAGGCTCAACAGGGTGATAACGCTGATCTGAGTCAGGAGTTTTATCTACATCTATTGGGAGGACAGCCTCCCTGCAAGACAGGTGCCCTCTGCAACGGCTGCGGACAATGTGGCCGGTAGACAAATCTTCATGAGCAATATATCAGCATCTTTTCTTTGGAAATTCATGATATTTCTTGATTGGTCCGAGGGCTTTATGGGATTCGGAAATGCCGGAGCACTATTGGATACTATCATTAGAACAGAAAAGAACAGAAACTTGAATATAATAAGCAGCCTTTCCGCGGATCCGAACGAGAGAGAACCAAATTGTCTTTTTCGGCATAGTTCATGATTTCAGGCTTTCTATTTTGTGAAACATGCCAAGGCATGATTATAGCCGCAATTCATCTTTTCCTATAACAATTCTTTGCGGTGTGGATGCAATATATCAGCCTTGGGAGAGCGTTCGGTTCGCATCCGAGAGGTCGAGGGTTCGAATCCCTTCAGGTCCACCGAGATTCTGATAGAATCGCGGTGGACTTTTTGCGCGATTACTTGCGGAATGCATGATTATCATGGTATAGTGTATAAACAGATCGGAAGGCGTATAGGGGGGAGACGATAACATGGAGAACGAGCAGATGTTCGTTGAGGCGACTGAGAAAGATACGCTGTCCATTATTGACCTGCGGCATAGAATTTGGGACACCACATACAGAGGGATCTATCCCGATGAAATGATCGATGACTTTGATTGGGCTTGGCATAAGGAGAAAGAGCTGTCGAGGATAAATGATCCGGCGTATTCCGTGTATCTGATCCGAAAAGACAGTCAGGATATCGGCTATCTGACGATGCTGCAAGCTGACGTGGTTATTTTGCAATCCCTATATATTATTTCCGCGTATCAAAGGCAGCGGATCGGCCGAACAGCCTTTGACTTTATCAAAGCGCATTGCAGGGAGCACGGTGCGGAGTCATTCATCTGTCACTGTGTTCCGGAGAATTTGAATGCCCGGTCGTTCTATGAGAGAATGGGCGGCAGAGTGATCGGTGTGGACTTGGCAAACGAAGAACCGTGGCAGAACTCCGTTACCTATCGATTTGACATGATATAAGCACCTCCGAGCACTTGACGCCGCGCCGCTCCTCGCCGGACAAATTTGGGCGCAGCTATTGACAAACTCACAGGGGCTGCGCTATACTGAATGATAGTCAGCGTCCCGCAGGAAGGCAAAGCGGACGCTGACAGAACAATTGAATCTTGAGTTCTGTGAAGTCGTGTGGCTGTTCACCGTAAAGACCGGTTCCGGTCAGGTGGCAGTTTTGAAAGAATTGGGGTAAGACCCTCTGCGGACGGCACTGTGAACGCAAGGAAGTGACCAAAGCGGTGGCGACACCGTGTGGCGAACAGCAGCCATTGGAGCGTAAGCTCTGAGAAGGTAGGTCATGTACGAGAGGCGGCAGCCTCGTGGCGTTAGGGCAGGAGAATTGCACGGATGAGAACTTGTACACAGCGGCGCTTCTTCGTTGTGACGAGGGTAAAGGTGCGCGCTGGCGTTTCCCATTGGGAAGCGGCCGGTGCTTTTCTTTTCACGTATAGCCGCTGGTTTTCCCGAAAGGGAGGGCCGGCGTTTTTTACCACTGACGCCGCGGGCTTTCCCACACCGGGAGGGTCGGCGGCGTTTTTTGTCGGAAGCGTATTCCCGCAAGCCGGATGCGGCATTTGGCCGCCGTCTTTTCCATAACGGCGGGAGAGATTTGCCGGTCTCTCCCGCCAACCTCAATGATCCGCCGGAAACGGCATCATATACATGGGATTCCTGAGAAATATATATAGGAGGAAAATCACAGATGAAGAAACGCATAGCTTCTCTGCTGATGGCACTGGTGATGGTGTTCAGCCTGATCCCCACCACCGTGTTCGCGGCAGGGCACGATGATCAGGTACATGTCATCGTGGAGAACACCACCTTCCCCAAGGCCAAGGGCGCCACATGGGAGGGCACGCTGGCGGACAAATGGGTCGATCTCGACTCGGAGTCCACCATGATGTCCTGTATTGAGAAGGCTGTCGAAAGCGTCGGCAGCAAGGCCGATGTTGTCGAGAGCGAGTATGGCGCTTACCTGAAGTCCATCGACGGACTCGGTGAAAAGAGCGGCAGCGAAGGCGGCGGCTGGATGGGCACGCTGAACGACTGGTTCGTCAACGAGAGCTTCGCCAACTTCTCCGTCGGCAACAGCAAGCTGGAGGCTGGTGATGAGATCCGCGTCATGTTCACCATGGATGTGGGCGCTGACATCGGCGGCGACTTTGCGAACACGGACAGAAGTCTCAAGTCCCTGACCTTCGGCTCCGGCGAGCTGTCTCCCGCTTTCAGCAAGGACGTCTATGCCTACACGCTGACTGTCCCCGCTGATACGACCTCTGTGACGGTGGACGCCGTTGCGGTCAACAAGAACTATAAGGTACATACCACCGTGGGCAGCACCGCGTATAAGCGCAATGCCGACCTGCCCGTGGTTCCCGTGTCCAACGGCACGGTCATCACTGTCACCTGCTGCGACGCGGGCTATGACAGCAACGTGGAAGACTCCGGCGAAGCCAAGGTCTACACCGTTACCGTGGCTGTGGAGGGCGGCACGCCTGCCGTGACCACCGCCAATGTTACCATCCGTTCTCAGGCGGCCGGTGCCTATCTCCACGGCATCACCACCATGAACGTCTCCTCTGACGCCGCGGAAAAGTACGGCTTCAAGGATGAGGTGGACGGCGTTTCCGCGCTGGACGCGCTGGTGGAGGCCCATAAGCTGGTCTTCGATGACTTCACCGCCGCCACTGCGAAGGACTATCTGGTCGTGAACAGCGCCGGCTGGATCAGCACCATCTTCGGTGTTACCACCTATGCCTGCGGCTTCTATGTCAACGAGGGCTATCCCAATGACGGCACGCCTGCCTCTTCTGGCGGCGGCTACAACGGCACCTTCGTCACGAACACCGAGCTGCACGACGGCGATGTCGTGGACTTCTACATCCTGAGCGACGACGAGACTTATTCCGATTATTACACCTGGGTCGACGCACCCGCCGCGGTATCCGAGGGTCAGACGATCACCGCTACCGTCAAGGGCTTCTACGCCATGAGCGGCTACCGCTACAAGACTCCCGCTGAGCTGAAGGCTGCCGCCAAGGCGGTGGAGGGCCTCCAGCTGGGCTGGGTGGATCCGGAGAGCGGCGCCTTTACGGCCATTAAAGATGCTATTACCGACGAAAAAGGTCAGGCCACCTTCGTGGTGAACAGCGACGATGCCACCGGCTATCTGGCGGCCGCCAGCTATGGCGATGCCGATGAGGACGGGCGGGTCTATGCCCTGATGAACCCCACGGAGAAGATCAGGATCGCCAGCGGCCAGAGCGTTGTCTTCACGGGCATGCACAGCGCACAGCTGGATTCCCTGAAGGTATATTCCTACACCGACGGCGTCAAGGGTGACGTTGACCTGCTGGATGGCGTTGAGGCCATCGCGGTCAACAGCTACGGCGCCAAGAAGTACGAGACCAAGCTGCCCGTTGGCGACTATCTGGTAGAGGGCTACGACGCCAACAATGATTTCAACGGCTCTCTGGTCCTGACGGTCAAGGAGGGCGAGAATACCTTTGCCCTGCAGCGCGTTTATCAGATCAATGCCAGCAACTCCGGCTGGGTCAAGGACACCGACTATAAGATCGACCTGAAGGTGACCGGCCCCGACGGCACCGACTTGAAGGCGACCCTCGGCACCGCCACCAGCAGCAAGGGACAAACTTGGGAAAAGACCTATCCCAGCTGCATCTTCCAGGAGAGCGGCACCATCGAAGTCGTTCTGACCCCCATCGGCGACAAGGCGGAGGACTATCTGCCCCTGACGCTCAGCAAGAACAGCACGGACACCGCCCCTGGTAAGGGTGCGCTGAGCATGTCCGGCTCCATCCCCCAGAAGCTGGGTGTGACGGTGGTCGCGCCTGCCGGTTCCACCGTGCAGATCGGTACGCTTAGCAAGTATTACCTCTATACCTTTACGGATGCCGAAAAGGAGACCGTGAAGGGTGATACGGTAGAGGCCTATTTCTGCATCCCCTCCTCCGCTAGCGGCAGCCGCTTCCTGCGGGTCCAGAATCCCGACGGCGTGACCTACTGGACTTACGTAACGTCCTTTACAAATAATCAGACTATTACCATTACCCGCAACGATCTTCACATGGATGACGAGATCAGCAAGGATACGGTGTACCGCTTCAATAAGAACGTGTATGACCGTGCGGACATCTATCTGAACATCAACGCGCAGGGCTACATGGATATGTCCGTGGGCCAGACATTTGAGCTGAATTCCTTCCGCAACTGGCAGGCCATTGAAGGCTCTATGAACGCCAAGATCGCACTGCCCGACATGCATTATCAGGTGGTGAATTTCGACGGCAGCGCCAGTGACGTCGTTACCATCACCCCCGACGAGCACAACAGCTCCGTGGCCGTGATGAAGGCCAACAAGGCCGGTACGGCCGTCGTTCTGGTGACCTACGATGCCATGACCCACATGCAGGGCCAGACCAGCAATAAGGAAAATCATGTGTTCTCCGCCATCTGGCCGGAGTTCACCGGTGTGTTCGTGGTCTCCGTCGGCGCGGACGGCTCCGCCATCCAGACCAATATGACGGTGGATCGTGTGACCAGCGAAGCGACCGCGCTGGACGCCGAGCATGACATCCTGTTCTATTTGGGCAGCGAGGGCGCCAGCTACTCCTTCACGCCGGAAGCCGGCACCACCGTTACCGTGGCCCGCTCCACCGTGGGCAGCACCATGACCTTCAAGGGCTTTACCTCCAATGGCGTCTCCGTGGCCGCCAACGGTGAGGTCACTGTTTCCGGCCTGACCACCGGCCGCCACATCATCCGTGTGGAGAAGGACGGCCTTGCCGCCTATCAGGTGGTCACCGCCCGCGGCGTCAGCTATGTGATGAAGGATGCCGACGGCAACGAGCTGGCAGCCAATGCCGAGCTGAAGCCCGGCGATAAGGTACAGCTTCAGTTCAGCGATCTGGTCAACCCTGCTGAGAAGCTGTCCGGCGCGTACAACTTCAACGCCTCCCTGTATTATCGGGATGCAGACGGTACGGAATTCCGTTCCAAGCCCGGCAGCAATTTCGGCGTGTATGACTTCAGCGGCAACCCCGTCCGCCAGCTGATCGAGATCACCGTCCCCGCTGACGCGGAGGGCTATACCTACACCCTGAACGGCGCCATAAAGATGGGCGGCTTCAGCAACACCACCATCGGCGGCCACCGCGGTATCCGCTATGAGATCGGCATGGATCCCGGCTTTAACGCACCCAAGGCCAATATGATTATCGCTCAGCTGCCTGAGCTGACCCTGAAGCTGGAGGGCTGGGCCGTCAATGACGCACAGACCAAGATCGACGCCATCGGCGATGTGACGCTGGATTCCGGCGCAGCCATCGATGCGGCCCGTGAAGCTTACGATTCCCTCAGTGAGACCCAGAAGGAGCAGGTCAACAACTATGACAAGCTGACTGCCGCCGAGGCCGAGCTGGCCCGCCAGCAGAAGGAGGCTGTCGAGGCCGTTGAGAAGCTGATCGATGCCATCGGCGACGATGTCACTCTCCTCTCCGAGAGTGCCATCAAGGCAGCCCGTGAGGCTTACGACGCGCTGAGAAGCGACCTGCAGCCCGATGTCAGCAACTATGATAAGCTGACCGCCGCCGAAGCCAAACTGGCGGCACTGGATCTGGAGAACATTTATAAGACCACCGGCGACTATCTGGTCAAGACCGGTACCCCCAAGGCCGGCAGCATCGGCGGCGAGTGGAAGGCGCTGGGTCTGGCCCGCAGTGGCCGCGATGTGCCCGGTGTGGACGAGTACTACGCCTCCGTGGTGGAATACGTCAAGAAGTATGCCGACGCGCAGGAGCATCTGGATGGCAAGCCTACCGAGAGCGCCCGCATCATTCTGGCACTGACCGCTATCGGCAAGGACGTCACCAGCGTGGGCGGCCACGACCTGCTGAAGGGCCTCAACAGCATGGATTACATCAAGAGCCAGAGCGTCAACGGCCCCGTCTGGACGCTGCTGGCACTGGACAGCTACGACTACGCCACCTCCGGCGATGTGACCCGCGATAAGCTGGTGGAGGCCATTCTGGCCACGCAGCTTCCCGACGGCAGCTGGCCTGTGATGAAGTCCAAGAAGATTGCCGACATCGACATGACCGCCATGGCCATTCAGGCGCTGGCACCCTATTACAGCAAGAACGAGGCGGTCAAGGCCGCCGTGGATAAGGCGCTGACCTTCCTGTCCGGCGCGCAGGCGCAGGACGGCGGCTTCGCCGAGAACGTGGGCGGCACCAAGAGCAGCGAGTCTGCCGCGCAGGTGCTGGTAGCGCTGTGCGCCATGAAGATCGACCCGATGGCCGACAGCCGCTTCATCAAGAACAACCACACCGTGCTGGACGCCCTGTGCGTCTACTATGTGACCGGCGGCGGCTTCAAGCATGAGGTCACCGGCGACCTCAACGGCATGGCCACCGAGCAGGGCTACTACGCTCTGGCCGCCTACTACCGCATGAAGGCAAACCAGTCCTTCCTGTATGACATGGGTGATGTGAAGGTCATCTGCGCCGAGGGCAACCACCGCGGCAGCTGGACTGTGGTCAAGGCGCCTACCTGCACCGAGAGTGGTACCGAGAAGCGCGTCTGCTCCGCCTGCGGCACCGAGGAGACCCGTACCGTCAAGGCGCTGGGCCACACCTTCGGCGAGTGGACGGTCACCAAGAAGGCCACCTGCACCGAGGCCGGCAGCCAGAAGCGTGTCTGCTCCGTCTGCCAGACCGAGGAGACCCAGACCATCAATGCGCTGGGCCATAAGTTCGGCGGCTGGACCATCACCAAGCCCGCCACCAGCACCTCCAGCGGTCTCCGGACCCGTAGCTGCTCCGTTTGCGGCGCGGTCGACACGCAGGTCATCCCTGTGCAGAGACCCAGCACGCCCGCCAACGATGTGAAGAGCTCCCAGACCGCCGATAACAGTCAGATGACCCTGTGGATGAGCAGCGTTCTGCTGTCCGCCGCGGCACTGGTGGTGTTGGCACGGAAGAAAAAGAGCAGCGCCAAGTAAGCTGCCGCAGCAACAATAAGACCCGCGCAGGGGCGTCATCTGACGCCCCTGCGCACAGCGCTATTCTGAGAGGTATGGAAAAATGACGAAAAAGCATGTAAAGCGGATGCTGGCGGCGCTGCTGGCGGCATTGACGCTGCTGTCGCTGGCGGCCTGCGGCAATACGGCTGCCGGAAGCGATGCGCCTGACGCTCCCGCGGCGCAGAAGCAGACCGACGAGAAGAAGGACAATACCGCAAAGACCGGCGACAAGACCGGCAGCAAGACCGGTGATACCAAAAAGAACGATACCGCCACCGGCGGCACCACGACGGACAAGGACGGCAAAAAGACCGACACGTCCGACGGCAAGAATAAGCCGGACACGACCTCCGGTAAGCCGGTGGTCACCGATAACGGCCAGCAGGGGACAACGACCTCCGGCGGCAAGGATACCTCAGGCAAGGACAACAGCGGCAAGACGGAAACGCCTGCCGCACCGACCCAGCCGGAGACGCCCAGCACCCCCTCCGGCCCCTCCTGCACCATTTCCATCTCCTGCGGCACGATCCTGAACAATATGGACATGTGCCGGGAGAACAAAAAGAACTATGTTCCCGCCAGCGGCGTGATCCTGTCCACCACGACGGTGACCTTCACCGAGGGCGAGACGGTCTATGACGTGCTGCAGCGGGTCTGCCGCGACAATGGCATCCAGATGGACTCCGTCTGGACGACCACCTACAACAGCGCCTATGTGAAGGGCATCGCCAATCTCTATGAGTTCGACGTGGGCGAAGGCTCCGGCTGGATGTACAAGGTCAACGGCTGGTTCCCCAACTATGGCTGCTCCAGCTATACGCTGAAGAACGGCGACGTCATCTGCTGGGTCTATACCTGCGATCTGGGCGACGACGTAGGCGGCGGCTATATGGCAGGCTGAACCGCAGGATCAAAAACAGACCCGCAAGGGCCTGTTTTTTTCGCGCTTCCGACGGAAACCGCCGCCTTCCGCGCGGGACATGGCGTACAATGGAGAAAAAGGAGTGAGCTGCCATGAGAAACCGCCGGAAGGGTGAGTTTTTGTCCACCCGTGTTCAGTACATATCCCTGTCCCAACTGACCCCCAATCCCCAGCAGCCCCGCCGCAGCTTCGACGAGGCGGCGCTGCGTGAGCTGGCCGACAGCATCCGGGCCTACGGCATTTTGCAGCCCCTGACGGTGCGCCGGACAGGGGAGGGCTATCAGCTCATCGCCGGAGAGCGGCGGATGCGGGCCGCCCGCATTGCCGGATTGCGGGAGGTGCCCTGCCTTGTGGCGCAGGTGGACGAGCAGGACGCCGGGATGCTGGCCCTGATCGAAAATCTCCAGCGCCGGGATCTGGACTGCTTCGAGGAGGCCGCCGCCATCGCACGACTCATCAGCCGCTACGCCCTCAGTCAGGAGCAGGCGGCGGAAAAGCTGGGTAAATCCCAGTCCGCCGTGGCCAATAAGCTGCGGCTGCTGCGGCTGACGGAGCCGGTGCGGGAGGCCCTGCGCCGTGGCGGCCTGACGGAGCGCCATGCCCGTGCGCTGCTGCGTCTGCCGGACGAGGCGGCGCAGCTTGCGGCGCTGTCGGTCATCACCGCCAGAGGAATGAACGTGGCCCAGACGGAGAGCTATGTGGAGACGCTGCTGACCGAGAAGCCCGCGCCCCAGCGCAGCGCCACCTATATCATCAAGGATGTGCGGCTGTTCCTCAACAGCATTGACCGCAGCCTGCAAATGATGCGCCAGAGCGGCGTGAACGCCGATCTGGGCCGCCGGGACACTGACAGCGAGATATTTCTGACCATCCGCATCCCCAAGGGCCGCCCCGCCCGCGCATAGGAAAAACGACGTGTAGAATATGCGAAAAGAACCGCCCCCGGGCGGTTCTTTTTTTGTGTAGGTGGGGGAGGGAAAAGGAACAAAGGCTCCCCTGTGTAAGGGGAGCTGTCACGGCGTATGCCGTGACTGAGGGGTTGACCGCTGACGACAATCCCTCCGTCAACGCTTCGCGTTGCCACCTCCCTTTACACAAGGGAGGCTTTGATATGCGTCCACCGCACCTCCATGAGCCTGTCATTTGTTCATTTCCGGGTTTTTGGTGCGGCCCAGCAGATAGTCCACACTGACGTGATAAAAGTCCGCCAGCTTTACCAGATGCTCCGCCGTCAATGCGATAACGCCGGTCTCATACTGGGAATAGGTGTTCTGCGAGACATTCAGCAGCTCCGCCAGCTGTCGCTGCCGCAGGTCTTTGTCCTCCCGCAGCGCGCGGATATTGGGATAAAGCATAGGATCACCTCTTTATTCCCTCGGCCAGTCGCTGTCTCTGGGCAGGCCGAGAATATAGTCGGCGCTGACGTGATAGTGCTGGCAGAATTTCACCAGATAGGCGATGGGCGGCGTGTTGTGGCCCGTCTCGTATCGGGCGATCTGTACCTGATGATAGCCAATGGCCGCCGCCAGCTCCCGCTGGCTCTCGTCGTGGTCGATGCGAATGTCGATCATGCGCTGGATCATGTCATAAGCCCCCTTTTTGTTGACAGCTTATAACAAATGTGCTATTACTATACCGAACGATAGCACTTAAGTTATCAAAATGAAGCAAGGAGGGACAAAAATGGCGGATTATGAAAAAATGTACCTGCTGCTGGCGGCGAAAACGGAGCAGGCGCTGGAGCTGCTGGAGAGCGACGGCGACTGGAGACAGAAGGCGCTTCATGCGGAGGTGCTGCTGATAACGGGCATGCAGGAATGTGAAGAGATTTATGTTCAGACAACGGAATAAGGAAAAAGAACCGCCCCGGGCGGTTCTTTTTTGCTTATACCTCCCACTTGAAACATCTGCTTTTCTTTTACCGGCACTTGTGGTATACTGCTATTTGTAAAACTATGCGCAAAAGGGAGGCCATCTCCATGTCTGATACCATTGCCGCCATCGCTACGGCGCAAAGTCCCAGCGCCATCGGCATCCTGCGGCTCAGCGGACCGGATACCAAAAACGTGCTGGATGCGGTGTTTTTCCCGCGAAACGGCAGGCCCATGTCACAGCAGGCCGCCCGCACCATGGTGCTGGGCCGGGTGCTGGACGGCGAGGGCCGCGTGGTGGACAGCGCGCTGTGCGTGCTGTTCCCCGGCCCTGACAGCTATACCGGCGAGGACTGCGCCGAGATCCACTGCCACGGCTCGCCCGTGGTGCTGAACGAGGGGTTGAAGCTGCTGCTGAGCCACGGCGCGCGGCAGGCGAAGGGCGGCGAATTCACCCAGCGGGCCTTTCTCAACGGCCGCATGGATCTTTTGCAGGCGGAGGCCGTGGCGGACATCATCGACGCCGAGACCGCCGAGACGGCCCGCAACGCCGCCGGACAGCTGGAGGGCGTGCTGAGCCGCAGCGTCCAGACGGTATACGACACGCTGATGGACGTGACCAGCCGGTTCTACGCCATCGTGGACTATCCCGACGAGGATATCGAGGATCTGCAGCGGGAGCAGCTGCTGGACGCCCTGCGGGAAAGCGAAAACAAGCTGACGGAGCTGCTGGCCACATTCTCCCGTGGCCAGCTGATGAAGCAGGGGGTTCCCACGGTGCTGCTGGGCAAGCCCAACGTGGGCAAATCCTCGCTGCTGAACGCGCTGGTGGGCTATGACCGGGCCATCGTCACCGACGTGGCGGGCACCACCCGCGACACGGTGGAGGAGAAGCTGCTGCTGGGCCATGTGCTGCTGCGGCTCACGGATACGGCGGGCATCCGGGAAACGGGCGACGCCGTGGAGCAGCTGGGCGTGGACCGCAGCCGCAGGGCGGCGGAGCGTGCGGCGCTGGCGCTGCTGCTGCTGGATGGCTCCGCGCCGCTGGACGCGGAGGACGAGGCGGCCATGGCCGTGGCGGAGAAAGTACCCCATCTGCTGGTGGTGGTCAACAAGAGCGACCTGCCCCGGCAGCTAGACATCGGCGCGCTGGCCGACCGGTTTGACAATGTGCTGTCCATCTCCGCCAAGACCGGCGAGGGCATGGCCGCCCTGTGCGAGGCCATCGGCGAGCAGTTCCCCGCCGGAACGGAGACCCAGGGCGAGCTGCTGACCAACGCCCGTCAGGCCGATGCGGTGGGCCGGGCGCTGAGCTGCGTGAAGAACGCCCGGGCGTCCCTGCGGATCGGCATGACGCCGGACGTGGTGCTGACGGACGCCGAGGGCGCGCTGGAGGCACTGGGCGAATTGAACGGAAAACACATCCGGGAGGATCTGGTGGACACCATCTTTTCCCGGTTCTGCGTGGGAAAGTGAGGAGATCTATGGACTGGCTGGAATTGAAGATCGACACCGCGCCCGCCGGCATTGATCCGGTGACGGAAATGCTGGAGGAGCACGGCGTTACCGGCGTGATCATCGACGATCAGCGGGACTTTCAGGATTTTATGGCCCACAATCAGGCCTACTGGGACTATGTGGACGAGGATCTGGTGAAGGAGAAGGAGAACCTCTGCCGGGTGACCTTCTATGTGGAGAACTCCCCGGCGGGGTACGGCACCATCGCCGCCATCCGCATGGCCATGCACGCCATGAAGCAGAAGCGTCCGGAGTACGCGCCGCTGCTGCTGACCATGGAGAACGTGAAGGACGAGGACTGGGAGAACAACTGGAAACGGTTCTATAAGCCCATGGAGATCGGCCAGCGGCTGCTGGTGATCCCCGCGTGGGAGAAGGCCGACCCCAAGGGCCGCCGCGTGACCCTGACGCTGAACCCCGGCCTCACCTTCGGCACCGGCAGCCATGCCACCACCCGCCTTTGCCTGACGGCGCTGGAGAGCCGCATCCACGGCGGCGAGAGGGTGCTGGATCTGGGCTGCGGCAGCGGCATCCTGTCCATCGCCGCCCTGCGGCTGGGCGCGGCCAGCGCCTTCGCCTGCGACATCGACGAAAAGTGCATTGACGTGGCCTATGAAAACGCCGCCCTCAACGGTATCGGCAAAAAGCAGCTGACGGTGCGGCAGGGCGACGCCACAAAGGAGGGTGCGCTGCGCGACGCCATCGGCACCGGCTATGACGTGGTGGTGGCCAACATCGTGGCGGACGTCATCATCTCTCTGGCCCCGCAGGTGCGCCACTTCCTGAAGGAGGACGGCTGGTTCCTGACCTCCGGCATCATCGACGACCGGGCCGACGAGGTGGCCGCCGCGCTGACCGCTGCGGGCTGGAACATTGTGGAATCCTGCACCAGCGAGGGCTGGTACTGCTATATCTGCCGCTGAGACGCGGCAACCGACGAGAGGAGGCATTTCTCATGAATCAATATGATGTCATTATCATCGGCGCGGGCCCCGGCGGCATTTTCTCCGCCTATGAGCTGGTGCAGCGCAAACCGGAGTGGAAGGTGGCCGTGCTGGAGGCGGGCAACTCACTGGAAAAGCGCCGCTGTCCCATTGACGGCGTGAAGGTGAAATCCTGCATCCACTGCAAGACCTGCGCCATCATGAACGGCTTCGGCGGCGCGGGCGCGTTCTCCGACGGCAAGTATAATCTCACCAACGCCTTCGGCGGCACCCTGTACGAGTATATCGGCAAGCAGCAGGCCATGGATCTGATGCGCTATGTGGACGACATCAACATGGCAAACGGCGGCGCGGGCACCAAGCTGTACTCCACCGCCGACAGCGGCTTCAAGCGGCTGTGTTTGCAGAACAACCTGCACCTGCTGGACGCTTCGGTGCGCCATCTGGGCACGGACATCAACTATAAGGTGCTGGAAAACCTCTACGCCCAGCTGAAGGACAAGGTGGAGTTCCACTTCCTGACTCCGGTGAAGGCCCTGACCATCACCGATGACGGCCGGTATGAGGCCGAGACCGACAAGGGCGCCTTTGTGGGCCGCAAGTGCATCATCTCCGTGGGCCGCAGCGGCAGCAAGTGGATGGAGACCGTGTGTGAGGATCTCAGCATCCCCACCAAGTCCAACCGCGTGGACATCGGCGCCCGGGTGGAGCTGCCCGCCGAGGTGTTCGCGCCCATCACCGACGAGCTGTATGAGAGCAAGATCGTCTATAAGACCGAGAAGTATCAGGACAAGGTGCGCACGTTCTGCATGAACCCCAGAGGCGCGGTGGTCAACGAGAACACCAACGGCATCGTCACCGTCAACGGCCACAGCTATGAGGACCCCGCCATGCACACGGAGAACACCAACTTCGCCCTGCTGGTATCCAAACACTTCACCGAGCCGTTCCGTGACAGCAACGGCTACGGCGAGAGCATCGCGCGCCTGAGCAATATGCTGGGCGGCGGCGTGATGGTCCAGCGGTTCGGCGACCTGATCCGCGGCCAGCGCTCCACCCCCAAGCGCATCGAAAAGGGCTTCATGACGCCCACTCTGGCCGCCACCCCCGGCGACCTGAGCCTTGTGATGCCCAAGCGTATTCTGGACGGCATCATCGAGATGATCTACGCGCTGGACAAGATCGCGCCGGGCACCGCCAGCGACGACACGCTGCTGTACGGTGTGGAGGTGAAGTTCTATAACATGGAGGTGGCGCTGGACGAGCATCTGGAGACGCCCCACAAGGGCCTGTTCGTCATTGGCGACGGCAGCGGCGTCACCCACTCTCTGTCCCACGCCAGCGCCAGCGGCATCTTCGTGGCCCGCTATCTGGCGGAAAACGAGGAATAAAAGAATAAGAAGCAGGAGCGCTGCCATGGCAGCGCTCCTGCTCTATTTTCGCGGTGTTCCGCGTTTGTTACATGATCTTCTCGCCGGCGGCTTCCTTGGCAGCAATCTCCTTCATGGCATCCTTGTGAGACAGATTCCAGCGGCCCTTCTCGTCGATCTCCATGAACTTGACCCACATCATGTCACCCACCTTGCAGGCATCCTCTACCTTCTCGATGCGCTTGTCGGCCAGCTTGGAAATGTGGACCAGACCGTCCTTACCGGGCGCGATCTCCACGAAGGCGCCGAAGGTCATCAGGCGCACGACGCGGCCGTAGTACAGCTTACCCACCTCGGGCACGAACACGATGTCGTCGATGAACTTCTTGGCCTTGTCGCAGCTCTCCGCGTCGGGGGAGGCGATGTGAATGGTGCCGTCGTCGTCGATGTCCACCTTGGCGCCGGACTCGGCCACGATCTTCTGGATCACGCTGCCGCCCTTGCCGATGACCTCGCGGATGCGGTCGGGATCAATGTGCATGGTGATCATCTTGGGGGCGTACTTGCTGACCTCGGGGCGAGGCTCGCTGATGACGGGCAGCATCACCTGATCGAGGATCTGGCAGCGGGCATCATAGGTGATATCCAGCGCGTTGCGGATGATCTCCATGGTCAGACCGTCGTTCTTCAGGTCCATCTGGATGGCGGTGATACCCTTCTTGGTGCCGGCCACCTTGAAGTCCATCTCGCCGTGGAAGTCCTCCACGCCCTGAATGTCGATGAAGGTGGTGAAGCTGCCGTCATCGTCCTGGATCAGGCCGCAGGAGATGCCGGCCACAGGGGCTTTGATGGGCACACCGGCGTCCATGAGGGCCAGGGTGCTGCCGCAGATAGAGCCCTGGGAGGTAGAGCCGTTGGAGGACACCACCTCGGACACCACGCGGATGGCGTAGGGGAACTCCTCCACGGGAGGAATGACGGGCAGCAGAGCACGCTCAGCCAGCGCGCCGTGGCCGATCTCGCGGCGGCCGGGGCTGCGGGCGGGCTTGGCCTCGCCCACGGAGTAGCCGGGGAAGTTGTAGTGGTGCATATAGCGCTTCTCGGTCTCTTCCCAGATGGTGTCCAGCTTCTGGTTGGCGGACAGAGTGTCCAGCGTGCAGACGCTCAGCACCTGCGTCTGGCCGCGGGTGAACAGGCCGGAGCCGTGAACGCGGGGCAGCACGCCCACCTCGGCGTCCAGAGGACGGATCTCGTTCTTCTGGCGGCCATCCACACGGTGACCCTCCAGCAGCCATGCCTTGACGATCTTCTTCTGGAACTTGTAGGTGATCTCGTCCAGATACTGATCCATGTTGGGATAGTCCTCAAGGAACAGCTCGTGCCACTTCTCAATCAGCTGGTTCCAACGAGCCTCGCGGACGTTCTTGTCGTCGGTGTCCATGGCGGCCTTGGCATCGTCCATGGTGGCGCTTACGATCTTGTCAAACAGCTCCTGATCGAAGTCAGCGTGGGGATAGTCAAACTTGGGCTTGCCGATCTCGGCCACCATCTGGTTGATGAGGGCGATCTGCTTCTGGTTCTCCTCGTGGGCCATCTTAATGGCCTCGAACATGGTGTCGTTGGTCACCTGATTGGCGCCCGCCTCGATCATGACCACCTTCTTCCCGGTGGAGACCACGGTCACGTCCAGATCGGAGACCTTGCGCTGCTCACTGTCGGGGTTGAGGACCAGCTTACCGTCCACCAGACCCACCTTCAGGGCGCCCACGGGGCCGTTCCAGGGAATGTCGGAGATGGCCAGCGCGGCGGAGGTGCCGATCAAGGCGGCGATCTCAGGGGAGCAGTCGTGATCCACGGCCATGACGGTGCACATCACGGACACGTCGTTGCGGAAGTCATAGGGGAACAGGGGACGGATGGGGCGGTCGATGACGCGGGAGGTCAGGATGCCCTTCTCGCCGGGGCGGCCCTCGCGGCGGTTGAAGCTGCCGGGGATGCGGCCCACGGAGTACATCTTCTCCTCAAAGTCCAC
>ENA-UOJG01001078-UOJG01001078.1-human-gut-metagenome-genome-assembly--contig:-C47-NODE-1078-length-31724-cov-5.078436_pt1 | contig 31724 bp, 23 predicted proteins | sample MGYA00242340_ERZ723887 | MGnify/ENA metagenome assembly ERZ723887 | reverse complement strand
AGTGGGGGGATCGGGGAGTTGAAACTCTGCATCCGACTCAATCCGCTGCTCCAACTTTTCAATAGACTGCACACCCTGATCGAAGTTGTCGATCCGATTTTGCACAGTTTCCAGCTCGTCCTGCTTTTCGGCCAGTGTGGTGTCCAGTGCCGCAATCTCTTTCTCTCGCTCTTGCTTCTTGTAGTCTAGAACAGAGAGGTGCTTTTCGTGGGTGCCTTTCTGCTCCCACTGAATGTCGTACCGCTCCATCACGGCAGCCAGCTGCTCCTTTTCGGACTGTACCCACTGTGCCCACTCGGTAGCACCACGGGTTCCACCCTTGAAGCCTTGCGCCGCAAGCGCCTGCTTCAGCGACACACGGGTGTCAAGCCCTCGCTTGCTCCCGGTGGTGAACGGCACAAAGTCAATATGGATATGCGGTGTGGCCTCGTCCATATGAAGGTGCGCCGAGAATACCCGGAGGTTGGGATTGCGCTCCTGAAAGCCCTGATAATATTCGTCCAGTACCTGCCGAGCCAATTCTGAATACTCGCCGGTGGCGCTCATATCCTCCTTGTTTCCGATTTGCAGGATGATCTCGTGGAAGGGCTTCTCCTGATTGCCGGAGCGAATTTTCTCATAGTAGTTTGAGATGCGCCGGTCTGCACGAGCTTGCTTTTCGTTGTACCGTTTCAGAGCCTCATCAAAAAGCTGGTGGTATACCGTCTGGATGCGTTCATTGCAGTAGTCAGTATTCCGGTCGGTGCGGCTTCCATCCACATTCTCTGCCCGAAATTTGCGGCTGTTATGGTTGACAGAGCCTTTACCCACTTCGGCACTGATCGTTCTTTTCATAAAATCTCACTTCCTCTCTCTTTCCGGCCGCAGCCGGGGGTTCTGTTACTCTTGTCAAGAGTAACGCAAAAGCACTTTTGACAGCCTGCGGCCATCAAAAGATGCTATTGCGCTCTCCCGAGGGGGATGGTACAGAGCCGGTGCATCGAGCACCAACCCTGTACCGGGACTTTGCCCCGGCAGCCTGCGGGCTGCTCCCCAGTGCTCAATGCCCTTTGAAAAGGGCAGCCGCACGGCTTGCCGAAACTTCAAAGCGTGACAAACCGTGACGGTGGTGACGATGTTTTAGACCTCGCCAGCACCCACCAAAAGACCGTCACGGTCGTCACCCTTTGACACGCTGTCCATCTCTCTCCACAGGGAGATTTTGCGTCCACCGTGATTGCGGCTTGCCTTGTAGTGAATATCGTGATCTCGCAGCAGCCGCATCGAGCCGACGCTCAGCCGCAGAGAAAGCACATTGGGCTTGCAGTCCAGATGCAACAGACCGCACAGCTCAGAAGCAGTGCCTTCCCACTGACCACCAGCCGAAGAAAGAAATTCCGCAATGCTGTCCAGAAACGGGTCCGGCGGCTCCTGCCAAAGCTCTGTTTCAACGCTTGCCAGCTCCCATACCAGCGTTTCGGGGTTCTTAGTCAGGTGCAGCCGCTGGTCCTCCTGGTCTCTGCCGGTAGCATCCAGAATCGCAGCGTTTGCAGTGCGTTTCTCCTTGTAGAGTACAAAACCGCCATCCGCTGCACCCAGCAGGCCGTTGGTCCCGGCAATCATATCGAATTTGTCATCTGCCTCCAACTTGCGGGTATGGTGAACGATTACCATCGTCACCTTGTAGCTGTCGGCAACGGCTTTCAGCCGGGACACAATGTCGTAGTCGCTGCTGTAGCTGTATTCTGCGCCGCCAACCTCACGCACCCGTTTCAGGGTGTCGATGATAATCAGGCCGGTGTTGGGATGCTCCCGCATAAAGCTGCGAATCTGATCCTCCAGACCACTGTTGGCGGTTTTGCAATGGGTGGCAAAATACAGATTTTCCGCTGCCTCAGCACCGAACATTCGGAATAGTCTCCGCTGCAAGCGGGCATAGTTATCTTCCAGCGCAAAGTAAAGAACGCCCGTTTTTCGCACCTTATAGCCCCACAGGGGAGTTCCGGTGCTGACCTGATAGGCAAGCTGGGCCATCAGGAAGCTCTTTCCCACCTTCGGGGAGCCTGCCAGCAGATAGGCTCCCCGATACAGCAGGCCGTCGATCAGCGGCTCCTGTCCCTCAAAGTCCGTATCATAGAGGGTGGTCATCGACACCGTTTCCAGATAGTCCGGCGCCATCCTTCTTTGCATTTCCCGGTAGAAATCATCGTCAGACCCCTTGAAATCCGAATCAAAATCGGTTAAACTATTGTTAGTAAGGCTTTGGGATGACTGCTCCGTATCTGCGCCAACAGATACAACGGGAGCGGTCATTTCTTTTTCGTTGGTCATTCAAATTCCTCCTTCATTCCGCCGAGAATGTCGGCGATCATTTCAATTAGGTCAAGCAGCTCATCATTGACTACGCTGCCGCTCTCAATTCTTTGCAATTCCAAAAGCACTTCCGTAAGCTGGTTTCGTAGCGCCTTGAAAACTCTGGGATTGCCCTGCACCACTACATCCTTGTGGGTGAGCCGCCGGGTGATATAGTCCTGCTTGGTCAGCCCGGAGAGCTGCACATAGCGTTCGATTTGGGCATCTTCCTCCGGCGATACCCGAAAAGCAACCGTTTTGCTGCGCCAGCGATTATGCTCGTCCCTGTTCTTCAATGACATCTTAAATACCCCTTTCCATATCCAGCTTATCCGCCATTTCTGCCTGCTTAGAAGGAAACAGATGTGCATAGTTGTAGGTAATATCAATACTCTCGTGGCCGACCCGGTCGGCGATAGCAACCGCAGAAAAGCCTTGGTCGATCAAAAGACTGATGTGGCTGTGTCGTAAATCGTGGATCCGAATACGCTTTACGCCGGTTTCCTGACAGCCACGCTGCATTTCCCGATACAGATAGCTTTTCGTGACCGGGAACATCCGGTCATCCAGGCCAATGTCGTACTGCATCTTCAAATACTCCTGCATTTCATCTGCCAGAAAGCGTGGCATCGTAATTGTGCGATTGCTCTTTTCTGTTTTTGGCGGCGTGATGATGTCTTTCCCGCCGGTGTGCTGAAATGTCTTGTTGATCGTGACTGTGCGTTTATCAAGGTCAAAATCTGCCGGGGTCAGCGCCAGCAGCTCTCCTTCCCGAATGCCGCACCAGTAAAGCATCTCAAAAGCATAAAACGACAGCGGCTTGTCCATCATTGCGTCAATGAATTGCAGATACTCCTCCTTTGTCCAAAAAGCCATTTCACGATTTTTCTTCTTGCCCATACTTCCGGCTTTTTTACAGGGATTTTCCTTCAGGTTGTAGTACCTGACGGCGTGATTGAAAATTGCGCTGATCTGGTTCTGGATGCTTTTGAGATACACCGGTGAGTAGGGCGCCCCGTCCTTGTCACGATAGTTGATTAGCTCATTCTGCCACCGAACGATCTGCTGCGGGGTGATGCTGCTCATTTTGAGTTTTCCAAAATAGGGGAGCAGTTTGGTACGGATGATGTGTTCCTTGCTCTCCCAAGTGCTGTCCTTGATGCGGTTGCGCCGATCCTCCTCATAATGCTCCACAAAGCTTCGGAAGGTCATATCCAAGTCGGAACCCAATTTGTTAAGCTGCTCCCGCTCCCAGCTTTGTGCCTCTCGTTTTGTCTGAAAGCCACGCTTCTGGGATTGCTTCCGTTCTCCGTTCCAATCTGTGTACCGATAAATGACCCGCCAAGTGTTAGTTTTCGGCTCCTTATAAACTGCCAATACAATTACTCCTTTCTCTCTGCACCGTAACAGGTGCGCTCCATAAAATACTGTTTGTTGACTCGTCCCGAAATCGTGAGGAAGCCTTTGCTTTTCAGTTCCTCATTCAGCTTCTGGACAATCTTGTAGGCGTAGGATTTGGAAATGCCCAATTCCTGTGCCACTTCATCCACTTTCATAAAGCTCGTATTCTCCATTTCATCACCCCTTTCTGATTTTGAATATACTTCTCCTTATTTATTGTCGGAGAACTTTCTGGCCGCATTCCGATTTGCCCGAGCGGATACACCATTACCGTGATGTATGACGGATATTCAGTTGTCCGCAAATAGCTTAACGCTATTTGCTTAATGATTATACTAAACGAATTTGCTATTGTCAATACGCTTTTGAAAAAATATTTAGCTTTTTTGCTTTTGCTATCTTGACATAACTTAAATTTATATGCTATACTGATTGCGTAGAATAAAATAAGGAGCGTAATCGCTATGGCAATCGGTGAGAGAATTCGCTTTTTCCGCAATTTGCGGGGAATGACGCAAAAATACTTGGGGCAGGTGGTCGGTTTCCCGGAAAAGACCGCCGACATCCGTATGGCGCAGTATGAATCCGGCAGCAGAACGCCTAAGGCAGAGCTGACGGAAAGCCTTGCCGGTGCGCTGGGTGTCTCGCCACTGGCTCTGTCCGTGCCGGACATTGACAGTTATCTTGGCTTGATGCACACACTGTTCACCTTGGAGGACCGCTACGGTCTGACGGTGGACACCGGCGAGAACGGCGTTTCCCTGCGTGTTGATCCCCGGAAGGGGAAGGACGCCGCTGATCTTTCCGAAATGCTTGTTGCTTGGGCGCAGCAAGCGGAAAAGTATCGTAGCGGAGAAATCAACCGGGAGGACTACGACAAGTGGCGTTATAACTACCCGAAATATGACGAAGCCTCCGGCTATGTGAAAGTGCCGTCCCAGCAGCTTAGCGATGCAATGGTGGAGGCGTTCAAGGACCGGCTGAAGGCTGATTAAAAAACAATAGAAAAAAAGCGCTATCTGACTTGGCTTCAAATCAGATAGCGCTTTTTGTTATCGTAATAATTCAAATAATGTTGCCATTTTGTTGCCACAGCGGACACTCATGGCGAAAAAGCCTTGGTATGACTGGGCTTTTTCCGGGATGCAATCATTCCCACTCCACCGTGCCGGGCGGTTTGGAAGTGATGTCGTAGACCACGCGGTTGACATGCTCCACCTCGTTGGTGATGCGGTTGCTGACAGTAGCCAGGATATCGTAGGGGATGCGCGCCCAATCGGCAGTCATAAAGTCATCCGTGGTAACGGCACGAATGGCCACCAGATGATCGTAGGTGCGATGATCGCCCATCACGCCCACCGTCTTGACACAGGGCAGCACGCAGAAGAACTGGGCCATCTCTTTCTCGTACCCATTCTTGGCCATCTCGTCCCGCAGAACCCAATCCGCCTCTTGCAGCACCTTGATCTTATCTGCGGTGATCTCGCCCAAGATTCGCACGCCCAGACCGGGGCCGGGGAACGGCTGGCGCCACACCAGCTCCTTGGGAATGCCCAGCATGGTACCCACCTTGCGCCACTCGTGCTTAAACATGTCGCACAGCGGCTCTACCAAGCCCAGGAACTGCACATCCTCCGGCATCTTTACCTTATTATGATGGGTTTTGATGGTATCCGCATCCCCCTTGCCGGACTCAATGCAGTCCGGATAAATGGTGCCCTGGGCGAAGTAGCCCAGCTCATCCTGGTGGCGGATCTCGTCCCAAAACACATTAAAGAACTCGGTGCCGATGATCTTGCGCTTTTGCTCCGGGTCGGTGACGCCCTTCAGCGCCTGCAAAAAGCGCTCCTGGCAGTTGACCCGCACAAAATTCATATCAAACAAGGAAGTAAAGGTCTTTTCTACAAAATCGCCCTCGTCCTTGCGCATTAAGCCCTGGTCCACAAACACGCAGGTAAGCTGCTTGCCCACCGCGCGAGACAGCAGGCCCGCTGCCACGGAGGAGTCTACACCGCCGGACAGGCCCAAAATCACCTTTTTGTCACCGATCTGCGCACGCAGCGCAGCTACGGTCTTTTCGATAAAATTATCCATCTGCCAATCGCCGGAGCAACCGCAAACATCAAACAGGAAATGATGAAGCATTTCCTTGCCATAAGTGGTATGGGTCACCTCCGGGTGGAACTGCACTGCATACAGGCCACGCTCCGGGTTCTCCATCGCCGCACAGGGGCAGTCCGCCGTCTTACCGGTGACGGTAAAGCCCGCCGGGGGCTGGGCGATATAGTCCGTATGGCTCATCCAAACGGTGGAGTCCTGGGGCACATCCCGCAGCACACTGCCGCCCAGCACGGTCAACTTGATCTTGCCGTACTCGGACACCGGCGCCGTCTCTACCTTGCCGCCCAGCATCCATGCCATCAGCTGGCAGCCGTAGCAAATGCCCAGCACCGGCACGCCCAGCTCCAGCACCTCCGGGGTGTAATGGGGCGAGGCCGGATCATACACAGAATTGGGACCGCCGGTAAAGATAATGCCCTTATAATTTCCCTGCCGAATGGTATCCAGCGAGGTGGTATAAGGCAGAATTTCGGCAAACACGCCGTGATCACGCACACGGCGGGCGATCAGCTGATTGTACTGACCACCGAAATCCAAAACAAGAATTTTTTCCATACTATTCCTCCAAAGCGCAACGCGCATTCATACGGGTCTATTATAGCGAAAAGCCCGCCGCTTTGCAAGGAAAATAGCGAAAAAGCGCCCCTTGGGTCTAAACATGCCCTATCCGGCAAAATACCGGGGCAGCACCGGCGGCTGCTCCACCGGTCGCCCGGCCTGCTCCCGGGCGGTACACAGCCGCAAAAGCAGCATAGACAGGGTAGCGCACTGGCACACAGGCGCCAGTAAAGGCAGGCTGTCCGGAAACAAAAATACCTGCCGTGCGCCGGACAGCTGCCCTGCCAGGCTCTCTACCGTGCAAGCCACCGTACCCGCGCCCCGAATGGCCGCCAATTGCAGGGCAGCGCAGGTCTTTTCCGTCAGTTCCCGACTGCTGATCAGCGCCACCAGCGCCGTGTGACTGTCCACCGTAGGCAGCAAGGTGTGGCGCAGCTCCGCCGCAGGCACCGTCTCCACCGGCACGCCCAAAGTACGGCTCCACACGCCGGCCATGGCGCCCGCTGCCGCCAGGTCAATGTTTTGACCCACAAACAGCAGCCGATCATAGCCGGTTAGGTACGCCGCCAAAGCGTCCAGTTCGCTGCCGCTTTTTAAGATCAGCCGCAGCTTGTCCGGCAGGGTGGCGCACAGCTTTACCGCCATGCGGCCGAATAAGGGGGTAATGGTCTTTTGGCGCAGCCCCCAGTCCACCGCCACCAGCGCCAGCAGCACATAACCCAGCACAAAGTGGGTCACCGGCGGCAGCCCGCCGGGCAGGCTGCAAGGCAGGGACAAAAGCGTGCCCCCGGCACGAGCCAAGGGGCTGTCCGGGTCGCCGGTCAGCGACGCCGTGCGGGCGCCGAAGGCTGCCGCCTTTTGCAGCGCCTCCGCCACCTCTGCCGTTTGGCCGCTGGCAGAAATGCCCACCACCAGTGCGCCTCGGTCGCACACCACGCCCCCGGCGCAGAACTCACCGGCAGAATAGGCAAAAGCAGGCACATCGCACACCGACTCAAAATTACAAGCCGCCGCTTGCGCCAGCTGATAGGAAGTGCCGCAGCCTACCAGCAGCACCCGACTGATGCCCCGAGGCCGCAGGCGGCTTTTGCCCAACCGAGGTTGATCCCCACGCACAAAGCGATGAAGCAACAGCTCCAAATCTCCGGGCAGCGCCTGTAACGCCTCTCCCGGGTCTGCAAAGCCCGCTGCCGGCGACCGTCGCAAAGTCACCGCGCAGGGGGATTTTTTGATTTTCTTGCCCTTGGCGTTCCAAAACTGCAGCTTGCCCGGGCGTAGCTGCACGCACTCCCCGGCAGACAGGGCATAGATTTTCATTTGATCCGGCTCCAGTGCCGCCAAATCCGAAGAAACGCAAGCGCTGCCGCCGCCTACCGCCGCATACAGCGGCGCCCCGTGGGCACAGGCGAACAGGCATTCCTCACCCCGACGCAGCACGGCCAAAGCATAGTTGCCCCGAGCCTCACGGCAGCACAGACGCAAAGCGGCAACGGTGCCGCTGTCTGCATACGCCTGCAAAAGCGCCGCCAACACAGCGCCGTCGCTGTCCGGGTAGGGCAGCAGGTTCAGCGCGCTGCGCAAGGCAACGGCGTTCTCCACCGTGCCGTTCATCGCCAGGCAATAATCATCGGTCACAAAGGGGTGCACATTCTCTGCGGTGCGCCCGCCACAGGTGGCAAACCGGGCGTGTACCAATCCGCAGGGCGCTGCGCTCTCCGGCAGCTGCTGTGCCAATGCCGTCACGCTTTCTTTGCTTTTAACACACAGCAGTTCTCCCCCTTGCATTAAGGCGGCGCCGTAACCGTCCAGCCCCGGCTGGGTGCAGGCCTGCAACTTCTCCAGCAGCAGCCCGCCACAGGGGGCGCTGCCGACAAATCCGTATAGAAACATGGTATTCGCTCCTCCTTAATTTGGCAGCAACCGGGCCACGATCACGCTCATATCGTCTCGTCGATCCGCCGGGGTGTGAGCCTTGGCATAGGCCAGAACCGTATCTGCCAGCTCCTGCTGATCCTGGGATTGAAAGCGGCAAAGCAGCGCCTCCAGCCCTACCGCGTCCGCGTCTGTAATGCCGTCGCTGAGCAGCACCACCGTGTCCCCGGCGCCCAGCACCGCCGTGCGCTTGGCAAAGGTAATGCCCCGCAAAATGCCCGCCGGCATACTGGCCAGCTCGCACCGGGTCAGCCGCCCGTGGCGCAGCACATAGGATCGGGGTGCGCCGGCTTTGTAAAAGGCGCACCGACCGGTAAACAGGTCTACGCAAGCACAGTCCAGGGTAGCCAGACTCTCCTCATTGCTCTTGACCAGCAGCGCAGAGTTGACGACTTTCAGCGCCGCGTCAAAGCCAAAGCCTGCACTGAGCAGACGGCTCAGCAGCCCGGCGCCCATAGCGCCGTCCAGCGCTGCCCGAGAACCGCGACCCATACCGTCGCTGATAATTAGAATTTGGTGACCACGGCCGTCCCGGGCCACCTTTACCGTGTCACCGCACAGCCGTCCCTCCGCTGCGTACTGGGCGTAACCCACAGACAGACAATACAGGGGCTTTTCGTTAAAGGTCAACAGACTTTCGCTGCCGTAGCGGGTCACCTGGCCTGCCTCCAACGAGCGCCCGCAGGTCTTGCTGATCCTGGCCTGGAGCACCGGGCTGGACAATCCCGGTGCCGGATCGTCACAGGCGATCTCCACGCGCATACGGTCAAATTTGTCTAAAATCACAGAGATATTTTTGGGATAAATTTCGCTCTCGCCCAGCAGCCGCCGCAGCTTTCCGGCTGTTTTGGCGTCAAAGCACTCCGCCTGATCAAACTCAAAGGCCAAATCGGACAGCATGTCGGAGATGGAGTAAAACTGGTCCGCCGCCACCATGCGCATATCGCTTTTTTCCGGATCCGGAGGCAACCCCCTTTTGCCGTTAATGCGGTCGATCTTCTCCCGCACCTCCCGCACATTGTCGCTGACACTGGCCATGGCGGAGGCGGCAAATCGCAGCCGCAGTACCAGGCTTTGGCGCAGAGAGCCCTCCGGGGCAATATCCGCACCGTTTTCAAAAAAGGCCGTGCACCGATCGCCCCAGGCGGCAGGCAGCAGAAGCAGTAGCACGCCGGCCACCGCACTCTCCACAAAGGTGCATACACTCAAATGCCCCAGGTTGGCCGCCACAGAGAAAAAGCCCATAGACAGCACAAACGCCCCGGCGCAGCCCAGGGAGGCAAAACGATCAAACAGTGCCGCCAGCAGGGCGGAAAAGCCGTAGGCCCCTAGCAAAAACATGGTGTCTTGCCCGGCCAGACCCAGGGCGAATCCCAAGCACAGGGCCAGGGTGACCCCCAGCCGAGACGAGCCAAAGCGTAAGGTAATCAAGATCAGCAGCACAGCCGCAATCCGCGCCGGTGCAATGCCGAAAATCGTCAATCGAGACAGGCTCATTAACAGCAGCGAACCACTAATGAGCACGCATACCAAGTCGCCGGTAGGCGCAGCCTTGCACCGCAGACGGCGATAATTGCAGTGCTCTGCGCGGAAGAAGAAATATCCGCCGCCACCGGCCAAAATGCTCTCGCCCAGCACCAGCGCATAATCTGCCGCGCCGCCGCCCAATCGCAGTTGCAGCACCGCCCCGGTCAGCCCCACCGCCAGACAAGACAGCGCCATGGGCAGCCGGGCGTCTCGCCGGGGGAGAAAGGCAGCCATTGCCAGCGCGCCTACCAAGGCGATCAGCACTGCCGCAAAGTACCGCACACGAGCCGTGCCGGTACCAAAGATCATATATCCCAACCCGGCACCCAGGGCGGAAAAGAGAAAATCCCGCCGCCCGGACACCGCCACCAGTGCCACCGCAAAGGGGCTGCACCCGCCGGCTACCGCCCCGGCGGATAGTACAAACCCACCCAGCAAGTGCCCGGCGCACCCCAGCAGCGCGCGCTTGGTCCCGGCACGGCTGTGGGCGGTGGTGAATTTTGGCTTTTCCAGTAGTTTCATAAGCTTGTCCTCAACGGTCTTTTTGGACCAGTATAACCTATAAAATTAGCAGATCCTGTCACTCGCCGTCCCCGGCAAAAAGCGCCCCCTTTCCCCACAATTTCCCCTGTTTTATTCCACGAAGGCAGCAATTTGCTCCCCCGTATACCATAAGAAAGCCACCGATCATCGGTGGCTTTCTGCTTTGCTATTTGTCGTAATCCTCGATTTTCTGTTCTTCCTCTTGTCTCTGTTTTTTCTGCACTTCTTCCCCCTTGGCTTTGCGGGATTTGATGATCCCCCCTACCAATGCGATCACGGCTGCTGTGGCTAAGGCAATGGCAAGATGAATTAAAATATTCGCTACGGTAGAGCGGTGCGTAGGCGTCACCGCTGCCCACAAAAGCGGCTGTCAGAAACACGCCCTGAATACACAAATTTTACATTATACAATTAAAATAGTTGCCATGGAGAACAAAGCGCGATATAATGTCCTTGATGATAAAATTGTTATTATTGTAACTTTACCAGACAAAATGCGTGATCGTCCTCTGCGTTGCCTCCGTTTTTGCGGAAGATAGAGTGCCACAGCGGATTTGTGATTCTGTTCAAACTTACTGGAGAATTTATACACGCATGTCTATAAAAGTCGCACACGATTACAGGGACAGGTATTTTAGCGTATGTTGCACGACGGACTGTATGAGCAAATTATCAATAAGGGATTAGAAACGGAGCTTGCCTCTACGGACAAGCGCTCTACTACCGCGCCCATTGATCGTGCCGAGGCATCCAAAATACTGGCAAAATACATTGCCGAAGTTGTAGAAAAAGGGCTTGATCATGTTGCTGATAATGGCGGTGACGTGAGTTCACAAGTAGCGCTGGCAAACCGTATTATTTCTACGATTATCACCGAAACAAAAGAAAACGAACTTGGTAAAATGACAGTCGCAGAGCGGGCCGAGCAGCTACTCTCGCTCTTTGACAAAAAGAACAGCATTCTTGCTCTCAATGAAAAAGCAGCGATTATTCGCCCCGAAACGTCTATTGCACAAAGCTCGTTATTTACAGGAGCAATCCATGAGCCGCAGATGTTTACCGAACTCAAGAAGGAAATTATCTCCTGTAACCGCATAGATATGCTGGTATCTTTCATTAAATGGAGCGGCCTGCGCTTAATTATAGATGAGCTTACAACCTTTACGAAAAACGGAGGAGAACTCCGCATTATTACAACCTCTTATATGGGAGCGACCGATGTAAAGGCAATCGAAGAACTCCGCAAACTTCCTAACACAAAAATCAAGGTGAGTTATGACACCAAACGCACCCGACTTCATGCGAAAACTTATGTTTTCTATCGGGATACCGGTTTTACTACGGCGTATGTTGGTTCGTCGAATCTATCTAATGCTGCCATTTCCAGCGGCCTTGAATGGAACGTAAAGGTTACAAAGAAGGACCTGCCGGAAACCATTGACAAAATCGAGGCTACCTTTGAAAGCTATTGGAATTCCAATGAATTTGAATATTACAACGAGGAGCAAAAGGAGCGTTTGTCCCGTGCGTTAAAGGCCGAAAAATACTTTGACAGTAATCATGCAGAAGTTTATACAATGGATATTGCGCCCTATTCCTATCAGCAAGAAATTCTTGACAGGCTGGAAGCGGAACGCAAGGTTCGTGGTTATTATCGAAACCTTGTTGTTGCCGCCACAGGTACCGGAAAGACGGTAATTTCTGCGCTTGACTACAAGCGTTTTCGCAAGCATAACCCTGATAAGCCCTGCCGGCTTCTGTTTGTGGCTCATCGTGAAGAAATCCTAAAACAAAGCATGTACACCTTTCGCGCCGTACTGAAAGACGCGAACTTTGGCGATATGTTTGTAGGCAGCTATAAACCGGAAAGCATAGATAATCTTTTTATATCTATTCAAACTTTCAACTCACAGAGCTTTACCGAGAAAACAACATCGGATTTTTATGATTATATTATCGTAGACGAGTTTCACCACGCCGCCGCGCCTACATATCAAAAGCTTTTATCCTATTATCATCCGCGGATTCTTCTCGGTTTGACAGCAACGCCTGAACGTATGGACGGGAAGAGTATTTTACCGTATTTTAATAATCGTATTGCTGCCGAAATCCGTTTGCCCGAAGCGATTGACCGCAAGCTCCTGTGTCCGTTCCAATATTTTGGTGTAACGGATACGGTTGATCTGGATCACTTAAAATGGGCATCCGGAGGTTATGATAAAGGCGAGCTTTCGCGAGTTTATACACGCAGCGGTATGACGGCAAATCGTCGTGCCGACTTGGTGGTTTCTTCATTGCTCAAATATGTTACCGATATTGATGATGTAAAGGGGCTTGGATTTTGCGTAACGGTTGAACACGCAGAATTTATGTCCAATTACTTTAATGCCCGCGGAATTCCGTCGATGTTCCTGACCGGACATTCGCCGGACGAAGAAAGAAAAGAGGCAAAGTCCAGACTTGTAAAAGGTGAAGTACGATTTATCTTCGTTGTTGATATCTACAACGAAGGTGTGGACATCCCTGAAGTCAACACGGTTTTATTCTTGCGCCCAACAGAATCTTTGACGGTGTTTTTACAGCAGCTCGGACGTGGACTGCGCTTATCTGAGGATAAAGAATGCTTAACCGTGCTTGATTTTATTGGGCAAGCAAACAAAAAGTATAATTTTGAAGATAAGTTTGCAGCTCTCCTTTCCAACACCACACGAGGCGTAACACGTGAAATCAAGGATGGGTTTATTTCACTTCCAAAGGGATGCTATATTCAGCTTGAAAAGAAAGCAGCAAAATATATTCTTGATAACATTCGCGCATCTTATGGGAACAGCGCCGGCCTTGTTGCACGTATAGCAACCTTTGAAGAAGATACCGGCCTAAAACTTACTCTCGAAAATTTTCTTGATCACTATCGGTTGGATCCTCGCTCAATCTATAAATTTGCTTCCTTTTCTCGTCTGTGCGCACGTGCAGATATAATTGATAATTTTGAGGAACCGATGGAAGAGGTAATGTCAAAAGCACTCAGTCGTTTTGCCTTGGTGGATTCAAGACGTTGGATTGTGTTTATGCTGCGTGTTTTGGAAAATATCGATCATTTCGACCTTACAAAACTTTCGGATATAGAAAAGCGTATGCTTCAGATGTTCTATATTACAATGTGGGGAAAAGCGATTGAGGATTGGAACGCAGACGAAGTATTCGAAAACTTCCGGGCGCTTTTGAATAGTCCTGTCATGCTTTCCGAGCTAATTGCACTGCTCAAATATAACTACAATCGCATTGATTTTATTGATGAACCTGTGCGCCTCGGATTTGATTGTCCGCTGGATCTACATTGTACCTATACGCGCGATCAACTGCTTGTTGCCATGGATTTTATGAAGCCAAGCACGGTTCGCGAAGGTGTAAAATGGTTGCCAAACAAGGAAATTGATGTGTTCTTTATCACATTGAACAAATCGGATAAAGACTACTCACCAACAACCATGTATCAGGATTATTCCATCAACGAAACTCTGTTCCATTGGCAAAGCCAAAGTACCACCAATGCAGAAGGTAAAGTCGGTCAACGGTATATCAATCATCGCAAAAACGGCAGCAAGGTTCTCTTGTTTGTGCGCGAATTTAAGAATGATGTTTACGGCAATACTGCACCGTACACTTATCTTGGTACTGCAAATTATGTTTCACATAACGGTTCAAGACCGATGAATATTACATGGAGATTAGATGCCCCCATTCCGGCAAAATACCTGAAGAAAACAAACAAATTGGTGGTTGGATAATGACAGAAGTCGTGGCGGCTCTTATATGGGATAAAGATAAATTTATAATTTGTCAATGTCCGGCGCAAAAGTCAGCGGTCTTTTGTGGATACTCGTATTTTTGCTTGTGCACTTTTCAAAATCTTTTCTTCCATAAAGCAAAAAAAGCGTCCCGTCTTTTAACAAATAGCCCGTATCCATCCAGCCGCATTGTAAGTCCTCCGTTTTCATTATTACCGTTACAAAATTTCGATTTGCAGGGTCATTATAGCACAACGCAACCTGTCAACAATCACCAACAAAAAACCACCGTAATTCTACCAAAATTACGGTGGCTTTTTGGTCGAAGTGCGGAGACTCGAACTCCGTGCCTCTTGGTCCCAAACCAAGCGCTCTACCAGATGAGCTACACCTCGGTGCATCTATTATTAGGATATGCTGCTGCGCACTTGTGTTATTTTAATATATCCGGCAGGGTTTGTCAAGCGGGTGATTGGGTGGGCAACTGTGGCTGCTCCATCCGCACTTATACATACGCAAAGAAAAACACCACCGCTTTGGCTCACGCCGGGGCGGTGGTATTCTTTGGGGGCTAAAATCAGTCTTGGAACAGCGGGGTAGACAGGTAGCGGTCACCGGTATCCGGCAGCAAGGCTACGATGGTCTTGCCTGCATTCTCCGGGCGCTTGGCCAGCTGCTCGGCCGCCCAAACGGCTGCACCGGAGCTGATACCGGTGAGCACCGCGTCGGACTTAGCCAGACGCTTGCCGGTGGCAAAAGCATCTTCATTGGTGACGGGAATGATCTCGTCGTAAATCTTGGTATCCAGCGTATCCGGAACAAAGCCGGCGCCGATGCCCTGGATCTTATGGGCGCCGCCCTGGCCGGTGGACAGTACCGGGGAGGAAGCAGGTTCTACGGCAACCACTTTTACATTGGGGTTTTGGCTCTTTAGGTACGCGCCCACGCCGGACACCGTACCGCCGGTGCCTACGCCTGCCACAAAGATGTCAACCTTGCCCTCGGTGTCCTTCCAGATCTCCGGGCCGGTGGTGGCCTTATGGGTGGCCGGGTTCACCGGGTTTACAAACTGACCGGCGATGATGGAGCCGGGGATCTGCTCGTGCAACTCCTCTGCCTTGGCGATGGCGCCCTTCATGCCCTTGGCGCCCTCGGTGAGCACCAGCTCCGCGCCATAGGCTTTCATCAGGTTGCGGCGCTCCACGCTCATGGTCTCCGGCATGGTGATGATCAGGCGATATTTTTTGGCCGCAGCAACAGCTGCCAGACCGATGCCGGTGTTGCCGGAGGTGGGCTCAATAATGGTGCCGCCGGGCTGCAACTTGCCGGACTTTTCTGCGTCCTCTACAATGGCCTTAGCAATACGGTCCTTCACGGAACCGGCCGGGTTAAAATACTCCAGCTTCGCCAAAACAGTTGCTTTCAGGTCGTTCTCTTTTTCAAACTGGGTCAGCTCCACCAGCGGGGTGCCGCCAACCAGGTCCAGGATAGATTTATAAATTGCCATGATAATAACTCCTTGTCAAATTCAAATGAAATTGTCGGTCAAATCAGGCGTTCAGCGCTTTTACAGCGTCAAATCCCTGCTCCAGATCGGCGATAATGTCGTTGATGTTCTCTGTACCGATAGAAAGACGGATGGTGTTGTCAAAAATCTTCTGCTCGTTGAACTCCTGCTCGGACAGCTGGGAGTGGGTGGTGGTCTTGGGGTGGATCACCAGGGACTTTACATCTGCCACATTAGCCAGCAGAGAAAAGATCTCCAGCGCGTCGATAAAGGCCTTTGCCTCTTTTTCGCCGCCCTTGATGTCAAAGGTGAAGATGGAACCGGCGCCGTTCGGGAAATATTTATTGTACAGATCCTGATATTTGGGATCCAAGGACGGATGGTTCACATGCTCGACCAGCGGGTGATTTTGCAGGTACTCCAGCACCTTCTTGGTGTTCTCCACATGGCGCTCCACACGCAGGGACAGGGTCTCTACGCCCTGGAGCAACAGAAATGCGTTAAAGGGAGAAATAGCAGCGCCGGTATCGCGCAGCAGAATCGCGCGGATATAAGTGGCGAACGCAGCCGGGCCGGCAGCCTGCACAAAGCTGATGCCGTGGTAGCTGGCGTTGGGTTCGGTGAGCTGCGGGAACTTGCCGCTCTTTTCCCAATCGAACTTGCCGCTGTCTACAATCACGCCGCCCAGGGTGGTGCCGTGACCGCCGATGAACTTGGTGGCGCTGTGGACCACAATGTCTACGCCGTACTCAATGGGGCGCAGCAGATAGGGCGTTGCAAAGGTGCTGTCCGCCACCAGCGGAATGCCGTGCTTGTGGGCGATCTTGGCCAGCGCCTCAATGTCCACCAAGTTAGAATTGGGGTTGCCCAGGGTCTCAAAGAAGATCAGCTTGGTGTTGTCCTGAATGGCATCCTCAAAATTTTGCAGATCGTCCGGGTCAACAAAAGTAGTCTTGACCCCGTGCTCCGGGAAGGTGTGCTCAAGGTAGTTGTAAGTGCCGCCGTAAATGGTCTTGGCGCTGACAATATGGTCACCGGCCTTGGCCAGTGCCTGGAAGGTGTAAGCCAAAGCAGCCGCTCCGCTGGCGGTTGCCAAAGCGGCTACGCCGCCCTCTAAAGCAGCAATGCGCTTTTCAAACACATCCTGGGTAGAGTTGGTCAGACGGCCGTAAATGTTGCCGGCGTCTGCCAGGCCAAAACGAGCCTGGGCGTGGTCGCTGTTATGGAACACATAAGAAGTGGTTTGATAAATCGGTACGGCTCTGGAATCGGTAGCGGGATCCGCCTGCTCCTGGCCAACATGCAGCTGCAAAGTCTCAAATGCGTATTTCTTGCTCATAATTCAAATTCCTTTCAAGTTCAAATGATAAAATGTAGGTTACGATTGGGTCACATACATCGGCTCATTCGTCCAAATCGGAAATTTTGTCTTAACAATGTGGGAAATAACCGGTTCATAGCGGTCTCCTGATTTCTTCGGGTCTCCCCGTTGGATTGACTTAACTATACACCATAATGCCTACTATGTCAATAGGTAATGTCGGAAAAAATAAAAAATTTTTTCTGAACCGCCAAGATTTCGCGTAACCAAGCCAAAAATAGCAAAAAATAAAATGCAGAAAATCTCGTTGCAATTCAAAGTGGACGGCAGATTGCCGCCCGCAGTGCATTTGTCGACCCAACCGGTAAAAAATCAAACAAAAGCGCGACAGGATCACCCACCGCGTAAAAAATACATATTCTGTTTCTTTTATATGCTGCGCTTTCGGTATTATTCTTCTGCGACACGAAAGTCCGTACCGATGGAGCCATACTTTTTATAATCGTAGTCGATATTCACCTTTTTCATTCGATAGACTCTTACGCTGTCGTCCTGCGTTTTTGTCAAATCGGCGTCTGCAACATAGGTATCTATGCCTACGGACATGGTTTTATACGCCGAGCCATAACTATAACGAATGGACCGAATCCGGCAATTCACTGCAACAACATAATCGTATCGGTTAACATCCAACTGCGAAATATCAAATTGAGGCGCCAGGCGTTCCAAATCCTGCTGCCCATTTCCGTTAAAGCAATAATGCGCATCACTTTGAACGAAAAAGTAGCAATAGCCACCGTCTTTGTAGGTATCACAAAAAGTCGGCTCCAGATCGTATGTGGCCATCAGCTTCGGTTTGACCTTTTGCGGTGCCACAAATGCGCCAACAACTAACACCAAAGCAACAAGTATAATAGATATAAAAGCCCTCCGTTTTTTCATAACGACTGCTCCCCTTTTGACCGAATAGCCAAGATTTTTCTTTTTTTAACAATATCAGTATAAATGGTGTGGCACGCGAATTACAAGGAATGCTCCGTGGAATCGGCTCCACTTTCAATTGAAAAGGATATGCACACATATTTAAACCTGCTGAACACCCCACAAAAAAGCGACTGCCCGCGGGAAGTCGCTTTTCTCTATATATACATATTGCATCTATTTTCAGGCGCTTATTCTTTACCGGCGCGGCGCTGGGACAGGGCGGCAGAGATCTGCGCCTTCTTCTCGCCCACAATGTCGTACTTAAACATGGGGAAGATGGACAGCAGTGCCAGCACGCCCGGCAAGGCGGTATAAGCAAAGAAGATAATGTCCTTGGTCTTGGTGGTGAAAGTACCGGCACCCAAAGCGTCATAATAACCGGACACCTGCACAAAGATCAGACCCACGGCGGTACCCAATGCCAGACACACCTTAATGGTCAAGGTCAGGATGGAATAGGCGGCGCCCTCCATCCGCTTGCCGGTCTCATACTCGTAATAATCCACGCAATCAGCGGTCATAATCATGGGCATTAAGGTGACGGCGCCGAACTGCAAGCCGATCAGGAACAGAGAGTCATAAAACAGCACGGTGAGCACCATATTGTCCGGAGACTGGAACCAGAAATGGCCGATCACAAAGGAGAAAATGGAAGCGGCAAAGCCGTAAACAGACAGAAGAATGTACGCCTTGCGCTCATCCAGCTTCTTAATCAGCAGGGGGCACAGCGCCATACTGATCATGGAACCCACGGCGGTAACGATACCCAAAACAGCCACCAAGTTTTGGCTGCCCAGGATCACCGTTGCGGCCTGTACCTGGCTACCCATAGCCATCTGACGGCCAAAGCCCAGGAAATAAGAAATAATCACCAGCATTAAGGGCTTATTGTTCTTCAGCGCGCCCATCATATCCTTAAAAGTGGTCTTTTCGCCGGCCTGGTAGGGCACCCGCTCCTTATTGAGCAGCGGAATCAGGGCAAAGAGCACACAACCAAAGATGGCGGTGAGCACTGCGGTCCAGAAGAACTCGGAAGCGATCATAGGCGTATCCGTCTCGCCGGACTTAACGAACACCTTGGACCCGCCGGGAATGATCAGGCAGGCAATAGGCACAATCACCACGCAGGCAGAAAAGCCGATCTGCTTAAAGGTATTGGAAATGGACACCACATTGGTGCGCTCCGTGGGATCCGGGGTCAGCACGGAAGCGATCCCCTGCGAGGGCACATCGCCCATGGTCATGGCAATGGACCAAACCAAGTAGGTGAGGAAGATCCACACGTACAGCCCGGTGCCGGAAAACGGCACTTTTACAAACACCACAGCGGTCATCACCAGCAGCGGCACCAGAGAGTACAGGATCATAGATTTGAACTTGCCCCGCTTGCTTTTGGACCGGTCGATCAGGTTGCCCACCACCGGGTCTGCCACAGCAGACACGATCTTGGCCACCAAAATTAAAATGGCCACCACAGACACATTGGCACCCAAAATGGAGCCGTCAAACTCGGCCTGGTAGGAGTTTAGCAAGCCTACGATGGCCTGGAACCCGAACAGCCCCAGGGAGTACGCCGCAATCTCCTTAAAATTCATATACTTTTTTTTCGTTGCCGTTACAGCATCTGCCATAAAAGCCCCTCCTTTTTATTGCAAAAAAAGCAGAAAGGGGCGCTAAGCCATTCCCTCATTGAAACGGCTGCGTCCCCTAAATGCTTAAAATTTACTCCGCCAGCTCGGCGTCGTCCTTAAAAACTTCCTTAAACAGGTCAATGTCCGCCGCTTTCATCACAGCGCTGAACAGGCGAGAGCCGTTCACCGGCAGCAGCTTGCCAAACACGCTCATGGCGTGGGCATCTACACCGTGGATCTGCAGTGCCTGCTTGTGCTCTATACCGAACATGATCATCTTCACCATCAGGTCGCAATCGGTAGAGATCATATTGATGACCTTCTCGCCCTTGCCGCCTGCGTTGGACTGGCCGCGGAAAATATCTGTCTTGGTAAAGCCGGGGCAAACCAGACCCACATAGCACTTGCCACGGAACTCCTCACGCAGAGCCTCGGTAAAGCCCTTCAGTGCAGCCTTGGAAGCGCTGTACATGGAAGTACCGGCCAGGCTCATCAGCGCGGCGGAAGAGTCAATGTTAACAATGCCCGGGTCCGTGCTCTGCAGCAGCATGGGCAGAAATGTCTTAACGGAATACACGCAGCTGTAGAAATTAATGTTAATGGCACGCTCAATTTCTTCATCACTGTAGCGGTCAAAACGCTTAAACTTAGGCAGAATACCGGCGTTGTTGACCAGCACATCCACCTGCACGCCTTCCTCTACCAGCTCGTTATAGAAGTTCTCCCAATTCTCCTTAACAGACACATCAAACAGCTTGTAAGAGAACTGCTGGGCATAAGTGGGGCCAAGCTCCTCAATGAATTTGAGCATCTTGGGTTCCGACCGAGCCACGCCGATCACAGTGCAGCCGTGCTTCTTGATCAAGGTAGCCGCAATGCCTGCGCCCATACCGCCGGAAGCGCCGGTTACAACAACAGTTTTGCCGTCTAACCAACAATACATAGGTAAAATTCCTCCAATATGTAAAATTCTGTATCTATTATAGCTGAAAAAGCAGCGGAATACAACATTTTTTTATGCAGGACAGCGGATTTTTCCGTTTTTATCCGTCACTATGGTGATTGTGCCGCTTTGATCCGTGCGATAGACGGTACACCCGGCATCCCGCAGGCGGGAAAGCGTGCTCTCTGCCGGGTGGCCATAACGGTTGCCCGCGCCCACGGAGATCACCGCATACTTGGGCAACGCCTGGCGCAGAAACACATAGCTGGTGGCAGAGCCGCTGCCGTGGTGACCCACCGCCAGCACATCACAACTTACATCTGCACCGCTTTGGATCAAGCTGCGCTCCTCCTCTGCCCCGGCGTCGCCCATAAAGAGAAAAGTCGCACCGCCAAAGCGCACTTGCAGCACCAGACTGCTGTTGTTCAGATCGCTGCCGGCAGCGACAGGACCCAGCACGGTACACTTAGCCTCCCCCAAAGGAAACTGCATACCCGCCTGCCCGGCCACCGGAGTCACACCTCGATCCGCCAGCGCATCTAAAAAATCTTGGTAATCGTCGCTGTCCGCCGTCACCGGGCTGACAATGGCCTGACCCACCGGCACCGCGTCCACCACGGCGGCCAGGCCGCCCACATGGTCCTCATGGCCATGGGTATTCACCACATAGTCCAGCCGGTCCGTTGCCGCCTGCACCGCACGAGTGACTTTGGCGCCGTCTGCCACATTGCCGCCGTCGATGAGCAGACTCTTGCCCCCACAGGTGAGCAGCGCCGCATTGGCCTGACCTACATCCAAAAATTCCACCGTCAACACATCCTGCCGCCGGGTAGTCTCGTTGCCGTTTGTACCAAAGACGGCAGCCTTGTTGACCGCACTGCAACCGCCAAAAAGCAGCAAAAGCGCCAGTACCAGCGGGACAATTTTTCGTGTTTTTGCACAAGTTTTCATGGCGTTTTCCAGCACTTCCTACAAATTCCGTGAAGTTGCTTGCAACCTTTCTTTCATTTATGTTATCATAGTATTTGCTATTGGACAGGTGTCCATTACAAAGCGATTTGAGGGGGGTTTTTCTAAAAAATGGACAGACGGGTAAAGCGCACCAAGGCGGCGGTCTTTAACGCCATGATCGCGCTGATGATTGAAAAAGAAACGGACAAGATCACCGTATTGGAGCTGTGCAAAAAAGCAGACATTAACAAAAGCACCTTTTATCTGCACTTTAAGAGCATGGGCGCATGCATTCAATTCTGCTTTGAGACCATCACCAACGGCATTGTGGAGATCGCCAAGGGCATCAACTACGATCAAATCCAACGGGATCCCACGGATATAATTAACAGTATGCTCAATGAGATTGAGCGCAACAACAACATTGAGCGGCTGACCAAATTCAAAAACAGCCGTATGTGCGCCCCCGCCCTGCGCATGCTCAAACAGCAGATGACCGAGGCCATTTGCTCCCACAACAACTTCACTATGGAGAAAAATTATCACCAGGTAACCAATGTAATCTACGCCGTAGGCGGCTGTATTGATGTGATTCTGGAGCCGCTGCCCGCCTTTGACCGGGAAAAGCTGACTGCCGTACTCACCGCGCAGCTGCGCAAAATACGGTAATCCATACGATGATTGATACGCACAAAGCCCCTGCAATGGCAGGGGCCTTATTTTTTTGTAAAGAATGATAAATCCAAACCGATTCTGTGAAAGCCTTACACTTCCCCGATCAACAGGCCAATGCTCTCCTCCATCAGATCAAAGAAATGCTCTACAATTTTTTGATCCCCAGCACCAGCAGACAACTGTCGGATAATGTACACTGTCTCGCAAGAATTATACCATATTTTTGCATCTCTGCATAGTGGGTTGCAATAGAATATGGCGTTTTTTCAGGATAGAAACCGGCGGCGAATGGCAGGGCGTGCACTCCCTCCGTCTGCTCGCAGTACGGGGAGGCACATTATCGCACCGCGGGCGGCAGATTGCCGCCCCTACAAAGAAATAAAAGCCAAACGGATCTTATCCCGCACACACAAAAAACCGCCCGGGCCTTTCGGTCCGGGCGGTTCCCTCTCTTACGGCAAGCGAAAGATCATTTGCCGATTTGATACAACGCAGAGGTATCTGCGGTGGTATTGTCTACATACCAGGTATGGCCGATCTGCACCACGGTCAGGTTGCAGGTGGCCAACTGGGTACCCTTAGCGTCCGTTACCTGCACGGTGCAGGTGGAAACGGCACGGATGTCGTCGGCGCTGACTTCATAATTCTCCAGCAGCTGGGTATTCATCTTGGCGGTATAAGCCTTTACATCCTCCACCGACTGCACATCGGTCACGGTGGTGGTCAGCTTGTAATCCTCGCCCAGCGCCTTTTGGTAAGCGCCGATGGTCTTATCCGTCAGCTTGACCTTGGTGTTCTTGTCGTAGGTCTCTTCCGTACCGGTCAGACTCTCGCCGTAGGTCTTTACATTGGCCTCCAGTGCGGTGAACATACCCTCGTCGTCCAGATACTGGTCGCCAAACACCTGCCCCCGCACCTGCTGGTACTTGGCAAAGTAATTGGTGAACATAGCGTCTGCATCGTCCCAGCCGTACTGACCCAGCAGCTCCACATAGTAGGGATACATGGACTCGGTCACCCGGCCGGTAAGCGTACCGTCGTCTTTCTTGGTCTTATCGGACTTGTAGCTGTCGTCGTTCAAGCCCTTTAAATTCTTGGTATCATCGCCGGGCTTGTAACCGGCGTCCTTATAGATCACCGGGTACATATAATACTTGCGGATAAAATCGCCGTATTTCTCGCTTTTGCTCACCAGCGCATACTTGTTGGCATTGTAGCCGTCACCGGTCTGCACAATGGTATCCGCATACGCCTGAGCGACCTTCTCCGGCTTAAATGCAATATACTTGCTGCTAAAGGTGGCCACGGTGGACACAGCCAAAATGGCTGCAACCAACAAAAATGCCACCAGCGCATACAACTTGGTATTAAAAGTCTTTTCCTGTTTTGCCATTCTCGTCGCCCCCTTACTCGGCTGCTGCCGCATCGGCAGTCTCTTCGCCCTCACCGGCAACCAAACCGGCGGCCTCACGGCGCTCCATCAGCTCGCGGGTAATGCGCTCTTTCTTCTCACCGACCATATCGTAGAAGAAGATGGGCACCGCCTGGAGCACAACGAACACGGCGGGAATGATGGTGTAGATCATCAGGATCTTGTTCAAAGTAGAATCCGTCTGGGCGGCATAAGCCACATTAACGTCACGAGATACGGCATAGCCGGACCAGGTGTACAGCAGCCAGGGACCCAGCGCCTTGGTGAAGGCGGAAGCAATCTTGGAGAACAGGCCGTAACCGGCATACGCCAGACCGTCCTTGCGCTGGCCGGTTTTCCACTCGATCTCGTCTACGCAGTCGGCGATCATAATATTGGGGGTTACATTGGTGTTGCCGTGCTGCAAACCGCAGAAGAAGTTCAGGATCAGGAACGGCACAATCAGGGTGCTGTTAAAGCCGACACCCTTAGACACCAGGAACAGGATTGCCAGGGAAGACGCACCGTACACGCAGAAAAGAATAAAGGTCTTTTTGGTGGAGAACTTCTTCAGCACAAAGTTCACCAGCAGGGTGCCCACAGCGGTACCGATACCCATGGGCAGCAGCAGCGCCAGCTTCAGGTCCTTAGAGCCCAGCAGGTAAATGGCGATGTACAAAGACACGGTGCCGTACACACCGCGGCCAAAGCCACACAGCTTGGTCAAGGACACCATCAGCAGGTTCTTGTATGTAAAGACCACCTTGACGGCGTCTTTCAGGCTTACCTTCTCCTGCGTGAAAGGCACACGCTCTTTGTTATTGGTAAAGAAGATCATCACAAAGAGGATCAGACCCAGGGCGCACACCGCCGTGGAGATCACCAGGTCAAGGCCCTGGCCCTCGGCGTTCTTATATTGCTGCTTGCCCATCAAGGCCTTCATTACCAGGCCCACCACCATCACGACTACCATACCGCCGGACTGACCCACGCTGCGCAGGAACGAAGCGATGGAGATGGCGGTGGAGCGCTCTGCCGGATTGGGCGAGCACAGGGAGCCGAAGCAGTTAGACGGGCTTTCTACCGCACAGCTGAAGGCGGTATACAAGGAGTAGATCACAAACATCCACACGATCGCCAAGGTTTGGTTGGAGGTATTGGGTGCAATGAATACCAGCATAGCCACCACGGCCAGCGGCACCACGCCGAAGCCCACCCAGGGCTTTACCTTACCCAGCTTGGTGCGGGTGTTATCCACCAAATAGCCGATCACCAGCTCGCACACGGCGCCGATGATACCGGCCACCAAGAACACCATAGAGATGGCGTTTGCCATGGTGGCGGAGTCAAATCCCTTGCCTTTGAACGCGAAGTCAGCGAAGAAGGTAGCGGTGTAGTCCGGCATCCAGCCGGTCATCAGAGCCACGCCGAACAGACCGATACCAAAGGTAACGATCTCTGACTTCTTCATGTACTTTTTTTCCGTTTTGTCAGACATGAAAAATCCCCTTTTCCAGATTTGGTTTTGTTTTGCGTTCAGTATTATAGCACGCAGCCGCGCATTTGACAACTTTCCGGTTCTTTATTTGGCACATTTGAAAATCTGTACCGTCATGGATCGAAATATGCTCCATATTTTAGAAAAATCGGTTGCGATTTGCCTCCCTTATTGCAGGGGGCCAAATACAAACACAAAACCGCCTGCGCAGAAATACGCAGACGGTTCATGGTTTATATCAATATTATACGCACGCCGTTATGCCTTGGCGACCTCTTCGGTCTCGCTGCCTTTTTTGCTCTTCACATAGCTCTTGGCACTGTTGACCACAATGGTCAAGCCCAGTACAATCAGCAGCACGGCGATGATCAGCTGCAAACCGTTGGCAATAAACACAGCGCCCCAGCTGGTCTGTCCGGCAGGGATCTCCACTGCGGCAGCCTGCTGAATGGCCTTGATCATGGCGATCAGCCGCTGCACCAATGCAGTAAAGGTAACGCACAGCATAATGATCATAGGCGGGAACAGGATCTTGTTCTTTCTGCCTGTAACCTTCAGGAACACACACAGCGTAATCAGCACCAGTGCGCTGAGCAACTGGTTGGCAGAGCCAAACAGAGGCCAAATCTGCTGGTAGCCCACCTTGGTGAGCACATAGCCGCAAAGCAGGGTGATGATGGTAGCAAAATACGGATTGCACACCACCTTGCGCCACAGAGCTGCGTGCTTCATATCGTCTACGCTGAAGATCTCCTGGAAAGACATTTTACCAATCCGAGCCACAGCGTCCAGCGTGGTCAGCGCCAAAGCGGACACACACATGGTCATAAACACGGTGGCTACCTGTACCGGCACGCCCATTTTCTCAAAGAACCCGGCAACGCCGCGGGAGAAGATCTGGAACGGGGTACCCTCGGCAGCCACGCCGTTCTTGGCAGCGGCACCGGCCACGCACAGCGCCAATACAGCCAGCACGCTCTCCAAAATCATGGCGCCGTAGCCCACTTTCAGCATATCCTTCTCATTGGCGATGGTCTTAGACGAAGTGCCGGAGGACACCAAGCTATGGAACCCGGACACAGCGCCGCAGGCCACGGTCACAAACAGAATGGGGAACATAGTGCCCAGCTTCTCGTTATTAAACCCGGTAAAGGCAGGCAGTTCCATGGTGGGGTGGCCGATGACCAAACCGATGATGGCACCGGCGATCATGCACACAAACATAATGGTGGTCATATAGTCCCGAGGCTGCTTCATCAGCCAAATGGGCATGATGGCCGCCAGGAAAATATAAGCGAACACCACGGCAGCCCATTGGGTCTTGCCCATGATGATAGGCACTTTAATGCCGATGGCAAAGGACGCAACAATAAAGACAACGCCCACAACAAACTCTTTCCACCCGGTCAGGTTCCACTTCTTCTGGATCAGGCCGAACACCACGGCAAACACCATAAACATAATAGACACCATACCGGCGGAGCCGTTGACCCCGGCAGTCGGCAGCTTTTGCGAAGTCCCCGCATCATAGGCAGAGAATGTGCCGGTAACCATATCCGCAAATACGGCGATGATCAGCACGGAGAACAGCCAGCAAAAGATGGTAAACAATTTGCGGCCCAGCTTGCCGATGTACTTTTCAATGAGCATACCCATGCTCTTGCCCTCGTTCTTCACAGAAGCGTACAGGGCGCCGAAGTCCGTAACGGCGCCGAAGAAAACGCCGCCGATCAGGATCCATAGCAGCACCGGCACCCAGCCGAAAACCGCCGCCTGAATGGCGCCGGTAACCGGGCCTGCACCTGCGATAGAGGAAAATTGATGGCTGAACACCGTCCAGCCGTTGGTCGGTACAAAGTCTTTGCCGTCGTTGTACTTCACTGCGGGGGTCTCTGCCTTGGGATCAATACCCCAGGACTTGGCAATATGGCGACCATACAGCACATAGCCCGCACCTAACACAACAATGGCAATCAGTACAATAACCAATGTGTTCATTTGAAAGACTCCTTTCATTCTTCTTTTCCCAGTCAAATACAAAAAACAAAAAACCTTCGCCCCGGCACAGCCAATGCTGCTGTGCAAAGACGAAGGTAAAAATCAGAAACCCGCGCGTTACCACTCTGCTTGCCGGCAAAGCTGCCGACCGCTCATGCGCTGCCCGCCAAGGCGGATAGCACGCTCCGATAACGGGGAGTACCGGCACCGATTACGAAGCCCGAGGGCCGCTCACAGGTGCTGCTTGCAGGGGATAACGAGGACCGCGCCTTGCTGCCGTCTTCCACAACCGGCGGCTTTCTGTAAGCGGTGATGCGGTTCGTCCTGTCCTGTTCGTTGCATTTGACTGTTGAATTTGTACTACCAATATAGCACTTTTGCGCCATTTGTCAACACCGTCGGAACAAAAAAATGCCCAAAATTGCAATAACGGACAGGGGTTGGAAAAATAAACGCCCCGGCGGGACCGAAAACGATCTGCCGAGGCGCAGTATATGCTTTTCCGTTTACAACTGGTCCGCCAAGGAGAAAATCAGGTCCCGGGTCTTGTCCCAACCCAGGCAGGGGTCGGTGATGGACTTGCCGTAAATGCCGTCCTCCCACTTTTGGGCGCCGTCCTCAATGTAAGACTCAATCATAAAGCCCTTTACCAGCCGGCGAATATCCGCCGAGTGGCGCATGGAGTGGAGCACCTCATTGGCAATACGCACCTGTTGCAGGTACTGCTTGGAGGAATTGGAGTGGTTGGTGTCAATAAGTACCGCCGGGTTGGCAATGCCGCTCTCCACATACAGATCGTGAAGAATACGCAAATTCTCGTAATGATAATTGGCGTGGTTGATGCCGTGGCGGTCCACACTGCCCCGCAAAATGGCGTGGGACAAGGGGTTGCCCTGGCTCTCTACCTCCCAACCGCGATAAATAAAGGAATGATCGCCGTGGGCGGCCTTAATGGCATTGATCATCACAGACAGATCCCCGCTCATGGGATTCTTCATACCCACAGGAATATCCAGTCCACTGGAGATCAGCCGGTGCTCCTGGTTCTCTACGCTGCGGGCACCGACGGCCACATAGCTCAGCAGGTCGCTTAAATACCGGTGATTCTCCGGGTACAGCATCTCGTCTGCACAAGACAGCCCGGTCTCCTGCAAGGCACGCAGGTGAATATGGCGAATGGCGCGAATACCCTCGTACATATCCGGCTTTTTGCCCGGGTCCGGCTGGTGGAGCATACCCTTATACCCGGCGCCGGTGGTGCGGGGCTTGCCGGTATAAATGCGGGGAACGATCAAAATTTTGTCCGCCACCTGCTTTTGCACCTCTGCCAGGCGGTGGATATAGTCAATCACCGCATCCTCCCGATCCGCCGAGCAAGGACCGATCACCAACAGCAGATTGTCGCTCTCGCTGCGGATAATGGCGGCGATCTCCTGATCCCGCTTGTCCTTGTAGGCAGCCAGCTCCGGAGTCAGGGGCATCTCTTTTTTCAGCTCCTGAGGAATGGGCAGCTTGCGAATAAAGTGCATATGATCCATTTTATCAAAATTCTGCATGGGCTTTACCTGATTTCTATACTGTGATACCTATTATAATACTGCCCGGAATCACTTGTCAAGAAAGCGCTTTAAATTACCACAACAGTGGAATACCGGGGGAATTGTAAATTTTGGCCCGCTGCCCTTGACCCGCTCCCTGCTTTGTATTACTATTAAAAAGATCATTTACAGGTAAAGCGGAGCAAAGCATGGCAAACGAACGAAAAAAACCTGCAAAAAAGAATACCCGCAGTCGGTCAACCCCACGGCGGACAAGCACCCGTAAAAAAGCCACCCGCAAAAAGCCCGCCGGCACCACTCGGCGCAAGGGGCGGCGCAAAACCAACGGCCAATCTCTGTTTGCCAACCGGTGGGTGCAGGCGGCGCTGGCGCTGGTGATCGTAGGTGCGCTGGCTGCCACCGTGCTGGCACTGGGGAACCGCCATCAGCGGGTAACCTATGACTTTGGCACCGACGCCCCCTTTGTGGAGGGGGTAGACATCTCCGAACACAACGGCACCGTGGACTGGACTACCCTGGCAAAAAGCGCCAAATTTGCCTTTATCCGCGTAGGCTACCGGGGCTACAACGACGGTGCGCTCCATGCAGACAAAATGGCAAAAGAGAACTTAAAAGCTGCCCGCAAGGCCGGGATGCCGGTGGGTGTATATTTCTTCTCTCAAGCCACCACGGAGGAAGAAGCCCAAGAGGAAGCCCGCTTTGTGCTGGAAGCCGTGCGCTTTGCCAAAGTGGAGCTGCCGCTGATCATAGACTATGAATACGGTTACAACGCCGCCGGAGAGCACGCCGGTCGGCTGTATGACGCCAATGTGAGCAAAAAGGACACCACCCGGCTGCTCACCGCCTTTTGTGACACCGTGACCGCCGACGGCTACACCGCCGGGGTGTACGCCAACGCACACTTTTACATTTCTAAATTCGACGCCGCTTCCCTGCCCAAGGGCACTCTGCGCTGGGTGGCGGACTACAACAGCGCCGTCACCTACACCGGGGATTTTGATATTTGGCAATATTCCAAAACCGGTAAGATCAAAGGCAACGGCAGCAAGTACATTGACCTGAACCGCTGGTATCTGGGAGGTTCCTAATGCAAAAAGCAAAAAAGAGATTGTTTTCTGTCACCGCCGTACTGCTGGCGGTGCTGGTGGCCTTAACGGCACTGCTGCCTACGGCGGGCGCAGCCCAGGCCGCCACCATGAGATCCAAATACACCGGCAAAAGCTACACCCACAACGCCCGATTTAACAAGCTGGAGGTGCTAAACGGTGTAGACATTTCCGCTTGGCAAGAAAAGGTGGACTGGAAAAAGATAAAAAACGACGGCATTGACTTTGCCATTCTACGCGCCGGGTACGGCAAGAACGCCAGCCAGGAGGACGCCTACTTTGCCACCAACTTTAAGAACGCCACTGCCGCCGGGCTGCCGGTGGGTATTTACTGGTATTCTTATGCCAAGAGCGTGGCGGATGTGGAAAAAGAGGCGCGCCTGTGCCTGCAAGTGCTGGGCAGCCGCACCCTGGATCTGCCGGTGTTTTATGACTTAGAGGAGAGCAGCCAGCTGAACAAGGGCAAGGCCTTTTGCACCCAGCTGGTAGAGCACTTTTGCAGCATCATTGCCGCTGCCGGGCACACCCCGGGGCTGTATATGAGCCGCAGCCCGCTGCTGGACTACATTGAGCAGGAAACCCGGGGCCGCTACGCCCTGTGGGTGGCGGAATACGGCTCCAAAACCTGCAAGTACGACGGCGATTACCTGATGTGGCAGTACGCAGACAACGGCAAGGTGGCCGGGGTCAACGGCAACACGGATATGGACTTTCTGTACGGCAATAAAAACAGTTTGCCCGGCTCTGCCACCCTGCTGAAAAGCAAGACCTACACTGGCAAAGCCATCACGCCCGCCCCCACCGTCACCGGCGAGGACGGCCAACCGCTGAAAGCGGACAAGGATTACACCCTGACCTATATCAATAACAAAGCGGTGGGCATGGCCACCATTACCGCCCAGGGGCTGGGTACTTACACCGGGCGGCGGTGGTACTATCGCTTTAAGATTCTGCCTGCCAAGGTCACCGGTCTGACCCTGGAGAGCCGCAGCAAAACACGGCTCACCTACATTTGGAACGCCACCCCCGGCGCCAACGCCTACTTGGTGAAGGTCATCAACCGCACCACCGGCAAAGGCTTTGACAAGGCAGTAAGCACCACCCGAGTGGATCTGACCGATTTAACAGACACCCAGCTGTACGAGGTGCAGGTGGCGGCTTATCGGGGCAACACCGCTTACCGGGGTCCCTATTCCAAGGTGAACGCCAAGCACGCCCTGCCGGGCACCGTCACCGGGCTGAAAACGCAAAAGACCGCCACCGGCTCCATTACCCTGGAGTGGAACAAAAAGCCCGGCGCCGACGGCTATGTGGTGTACCAATATATTGCCGCCAAGAAGCAGACAAAGCGCTTGGCCACCACCACCGCCCGCAGCTTTGTGTTCAAGGGCAGCGGCGCCAAGCCGGGCACCAAATACTACTTTTATGTGGCGCCCTACACGGTAGACTCCAAGACCAAGGAAGGCGCCAAGGGCACCCAACTGGCGACCACCACCCGCCCCACTGCCACCAAATGCACCGCCGCCAAATCCGCCAAAAAGCAGCAGATTACCGTGCGCTGGAACAAAGTGAAATGCAACGGCTACGCAGTGCAATACTCCACCAAGAAGAACTTTTCCGGCGACAAAAAGACCCTGTATGTAAACAGCGGCAAGGCCACCGGGAATATTAAAACCGCCAAGGGCGGCCGCACCTATTATGTGCGCCTGCGCCCCTACACTACCGTAAGCAACACCCGCTACTACGGCAGCTACACCGCTGCCCGCGCCGTGCGGGTCAAGTAAGCACCATAAAAAAAATAAGCACAAAGCACCGTTCCAACGAACGGTGCCTTTTTTGTGTTGTTGTGATTTGCGCAGGGCGGTTTGGCGCAATAGAGCGGGCGGATACTATCCGCCCCTACCTCGTCGACATTGACTTCATATTGCTTGTGGCGGAT
>ENA-UOJG01001075-UOJG01001075.1-human-gut-metagenome-genome-assembly--contig:-C47-NODE-1075-length-31775-cov-18.454855_pt1 | contig 31775 bp, 35 predicted proteins | sample MGYA00242340_ERZ723887 | MGnify/ENA metagenome assembly ERZ723887 | reverse complement strand
AGATGGATAAGAAGAAACAAAATAAAATACTAAGCACAGAATTTTTGAAAATGCCGTTTTCAACTATTTCATAAACTATTTATATTAATAGAAAAATAAATTATATTTAATTTAATTTAACTAAAATCCTTTATTATGTTTTATTTAAATTAGCAGTAGGTGTTATAATGGTAAAAGTTTCCGATTTATATGATTTAGATATTTATACTATCCAAGGCCGTTATGTTGGTCGTGTAGCAGATGTTATTCTTAATATAAGATTAGGTACTATTTCAAAATTACAAGTTAGAGCAATAGAACCTGTAAAAAAAGAAGTGGGTATTAGAGGATTTTTAACTGGTAGCTTTAAGATGATGCCTGACAATCAACAAGAAGCAGTAAATACCTATAAAAATGATGTCTTGACAGTTGATTTTGATAAAGTTCAAGCAATTGGAGATATAATGTTAATTAATTCAAGAGATATTAAAAAAGTAAAACCTAAACATCCTCCAATTCCTGATGCAGTAACACCTAATTCTAATGAAGATCAAGGAAGACATGAAAAAAAACCTAGAGCAGAAAAACATCAATAAGTTCTTTTTTTCTTTTTTTTAAATTTTATTCTTATTTTCAGTGATATTTATGGATATTGGAATTATTGGATGTGGAGCAATTGCTAATATTATTGTAAATAATATTGCTGCTGAGGATAACGGAATTAACGTTAAATATTTCTTCGATAATTGTGTTGAGCGTGCTGAGAATCTTGCAGATATTTCTGGAGGAGTGGCGGTTATTAATTTTGAAGACATGTTAAATGATGTTGATTTGGTTTTAGAATGCGCATCTCCTGATTCAGTTAAAGAATATGCACCTATTGTATTGGAACATGGTATAGACATGATCATAATGAGTATTGGGGCAATGCTTGATAAGGATTTCTATTCACTTGTTTTAAACATTGCTAATGAGAACAATGCTAAAATCCATTTGCCTTCTGGTGCAGTTGTTGGTCTTGATGGTATTAAAGCAGTATCTGATTTTAATTTGCAGGAAGTTAAACTTGTAACACGCAAATCTCCTAAATCTTTGGGAAAGGACATTGATTGTGAAGAGATATTATTTGAAGGAAAAGCTTCTGATGCTGTTAAAGAATTTCCATTAAATATTAATGTAGCAGCTACTATTAGTTTGGCATGTAATATGGATATTGATGTTAAAATAATCGTAGATCCAAATGTTGATAGGAATGTTCATGAAATAACTGTTAAAGGGGATTTTGGTGAATTCAAAACCATTACAATGAACTATCCGTGTGCTGCAAATCCAAAAACAAGTATGCTTGCAGCTTTGTCAGCTATTAAACTACTTAAAAGTTTCAATGAAACAATTACTGTTGGAATGTAAATGAAAGATTATGAAATTTATTCTCAGTTAAGAATTCCTAAATCATCTCCCATTATTCTACGTGTTGATGGTAGAGCTTTTCATACTCTTGCAGATAAAACTGTTTTGAACAAACCCTATGATGAAAATTTTAAAAATTTAATGCTTGAGGTATGTGAAGACATATTGAAAGAGTTTTCGCCATCTTTCGTCTATACTTTTTCAGATGAAATCAACATTCTACTTAATGAAATACCATTTAACCAGAGAATAGAAAAAATAGATTCAGTAATAGCTAGTTTTACTTCAAGTTCATTTACAATCAATTACAGCAAACATTTTAATAACCAATTATACAAACCAATTGCATTTGATTGTAGAATAATATTGTTAAATAAGGACAATATTGTAGAATACTTTAAATGGCGCCAAGACGAGGCTTGGAGAAATTGTGTAAATAGCTATGGCATATGTTTTTTAAAATCAAAATACTCAACAAAAGAAGCTAATGAACGCATATCTGGATTGAAAAATAATGACATTCATGAAATGCTTTTTAAAGAAGGTATAAATCTAAATGATGTTCCTAATTGGCAAAAAAGAGGATTGGCAGTATATAAAAAGCAAAATGAGATTGAAGGATTTAATAAAAAAGAAAATATTATGAATAAATCTTATAGAAACTACATCTACAAAGACTTGAATCTTCCAATTTTTTCAGATACCTTTTTTAATGAGATAAATGTAATTTAGATAGGTGATATTGTGTCTTTTCTTTCAAAAATTTTTCACAATGAAAATATTAATTATAATGATGTAAGAGTTGATCAAGAGGTTTTAGAATCAGTTATCTATTATTCATATGAATCTTTTCCAAATGAGTTTTTAGCTCTCTTTGACGGCGAAATAAAGGATGACATACTCTATATTACCGGATTAATCTTTTTGCCTGGTGAAACATGTAGTACTGGTGCGGTTTTCCATAGCGACATGGTTCCCCCTACATTAAAATATTGGGGTTCTGTCCACTGCCATCCAGGTCCAAGTGCACAGCCTTCAGGAGCTGATTTGCAAACTTTTTCAAAACATGGAGTTTTTCACATGATAGTGTGTCTTCCTTATTCTTTAGAAACATTCAGGGCCTATGATAAATATGGCGACCCACTGGATTATACTGTAGGAGATTATAGTGATCTTGTTGGTGATGAGGATGCTGAAGAGTTTTTCGATGAGGATGATGTTTTAAAAGAAGGAGAAAAACTAGAACCAGGATTTTTCGATGAAGACGATGACGATTTGTTTAAAGATTAAATTTTAAAATAAAAAAAGGAAAAAAAACAATATGGTGAAATAATTATATTGTTTTTTATAATTCAAGTCCAACAGCTTCGTAAACATTGTCAAGCTCTTGGATTTCTTTAATAACGGATTTTGGAATTTCTTTATCTAAAGTAAGAATCATAATAGCTTTGCCATTTTTCTCTTCTCTTCCAACTTGCATAATTCCAATATTCACTCCGTATTCCCCTAGTTTGGTGCCAATTTTACCAATGCTTCCAGGTATATCTTCATATTTAGCAATAAACATATGGCCTTCTGGTTTCACATCTACCCAGTAATCATTGACTTTTAATATTCTTGGATCATGTAATGTAGTACCTTCAGCTGAGAATGTTTCCTTGTTGGTTTTAGCAGTTACTTTGATTAGAGAACCATAACCTTTTGCATCATCTTTTTTACCTTCAATAATGCTAATTCCTCTTTCTTTAGCTATTAAAGGTGCATTTACTGCATTTACAGGTGAGCTTAAAAATGGATTAATTACTCCTTGGAGAATAGTTCTTGTTAAAATCTCAATATTGTCAATTTCTCCTAATTTTCCAGCATAGACAATTTCAAGCTCTTGGATTTTTCCGTTTACTGCTTGTGAGATGAAACTACCTAATTTTTCACATAACTCAACATATGGAGTTAATTTTTTATAGGTGTTTGTATCAATACGAGGCATATTTAATACATTTTGTGGTGTTCCACCGTTAGCTAATTCAATAATTTCATCAGCTACAATTATAGCTGCATCTCTTTGTGCTTCTTTAGTGGATGCTGCAATATGTGGAGTTAAAACAATATTGTCTAATTCGAACAATTTTGAATCTTCAGCTGGTGGCTCTTCTTCATACACATCTAAAGCACATCCTCCGATTTTATTTTCAGATAATGCTGTGTAAAGCGCTTTTTCATCAATGATTCCACCACGAGCACAATTAGCTATAAATGCAGTATCTTTCATTATTTCAAATTCTTTATCTGAAATTAAGTGTTTAGTTTCTGGAGTAAGTGGAACGTGGATTGTAATAAAATCGGCATTTTTAAGAACAGTTTCCAAGTCAGTTAAAGTAACTCCCATTTGTTTTGCCACTTCTTGAGGAAGGTATGGGTCATATACTATTGCATCCATTTCAAATGCTTTACATCTGTTTACTACTTGTGAACCTATTCTACCCATTCCGATAACACCGAGAGTTTTGTTTCTAAGTTCAACACCCATAAAATTTTTCTTTTCCCATTTGCCTTCTTTTACAGATTTATCAGCAATAGTTAATTTACGTGCAAGTGCAAGTAATAATCCCATGGTATGTTCTGCTACTGTAATTGAAGTAGACTCAGGTGAGTTGACAACCATAATTCCTTTTTCAGTAGCTGCATCTAAATCTATGTTGTCTACACCTACACCTGCTCTTGCGATTATTTTAAGGTTTTCTGCTTTGTCAATAACGTCTTTAGTTAATTTAGTTCTACTTCTTACGACAATACCATCATATTCATGAATTGTTTTAGCTAATTCATCAGGGGTGATGCTGGTATCTACAACAACCTCTCCTGCTTGTTTTAAATTTTCTATACCTTTCTCATTAATTGCATCTGCAATAAGTATTTTCATTATTTCACCATTTATTTTTAATTTTAACAAAACTAAATAATACTAAATTTTATATTTTTCTTTATATTTAAAATCTAGTCTTTAATAATTCATTACTTTTTTAGTTTTCTTAACTATTTTAAGGCAATAATCAATATTATGGGATTTTTAAGGAAGAATATGAATATCAAGTAATTCTAGGATGTTATTAATTTTTTTAACAGTTGTTAATGTTTAATTTTATATTTATAAATGAGGACAATATCTCTTTAAACTTCCATTTTTATAAACGCAACATTTAAATGATGTTTTTCAGAACCAAAATAATATTTACATGTTCTTAATATATTTAGTCATACAATTAAAAAATTTTATTTGGTGATAATTATGGTAAGTGTAGATTATTTTCCAATTTCAACAGCAAATGAGATTCCGGGATATGAAATACTTGAAACAAAAGGATTTGTTTATGGGTTAACTGTAAGAAGCAGAGGTGCAGGAGGTCAAATTTCTGCAAGTGTACGTTCACTTTTCGGTGGAGAAATCAAGGAATATGTAAAAATGATGGAAGAAACCCGTGACGAATCCTTAAAAAGAATGATAAATCATGCGAAAGAAATGAATGCAAATGCAATTATAGCTGCCCGTTATGATTCAAATGACATATCTGATGTTATGCAAGAGATCTTAGCTTATGGAACTGCAGTTGTTGTTAGAAAAATCGAATAAGGTTGTGCTTGCATTTTTCAAAACAGCTTAAATTATAAGGGTAAGGAAATTCCTAGGACTATTTTAGGTTATGCTCCACTTATTGGAGAACCTTATTTTGGTCATAGAGCCAGATTATATCAACTTGATTTACATAGGAATCCTGAAAATATAGCTAAAATAATAACTGATGCTTATAATGTCGGCGTAAGGGCCATTAACCTTGTCAATGATGATGCTCTTATTGAGGGATTTGATTTAGCTTGTAAAAATGGTTGCGAAATGGAGGTTATAGCTACTATTGGAAAGTCTGATGTGGATTACATGGCTCCCAATTATGATATAGCTAAAGAAGTGGACTGGGAAGATGACATTGAGTTATTCTCAAAATATAATACTCCAATAATGTTAATCGACGAATTCCTCACTGATGGTTATGATTGGAATTTAAATAGGGAGATATTGGAAGCTATTAATAGCGCCGGTTCATTGTCAGGAATTTCTACAGCTTTTCCAAATAAAACAGCTAAAGAGATAAATAAAAACTTGGATTTGGACTTATTTGACTTTTACATGATTCCATTAAATAAATTAGCTTATATGATGGATGTCTCTTCATTTTTAGAAGATGAAAGGAATCAATTTAAACAAGAAATTTCTAAGTTAAATAAAAAAATAATAGCTACACGTACATTGGCTGCAGGTATTTTAACACCAAAAGAAGCATTTAATTTTATTAAGTCCTATGAACTTGCAGATTTAATAACAGTAGGTGTTGCTAATGAAAAGGAAGTAAAAGAAGATTTCACTATTTTAAAAGATTTGTAAATTGATTGTTTTATTCATCACAATCAATTACTTCATATTTTTCAAAAGGAACGTATTTTAATGATTTTAGTTCCGCATTAAGACTTTTTAATCCTTGTTTTAATTCTATTACATTCTTATTTGATGGTTTTTTACCGGTAAGGGAAAGGTACTTTTTAGGGTCAATTTTACAGTATTCACATTCAAAATTACAGCATCTATCCTGTTCTTCACAGCCATATCCTTCTGCTTCGGGGTCTGTTCCAATTACGATATCTTCGATTATTGTAGAAACTCTTTCGTCTGATGCAAACATAGCTATCTTTTGACTAAGTCCGCAAATTCCAATTGCTTTTTGTCCTCTAAAGTTACAGATCCATTTTATTGGGTATTCTTCCATTCCATTTATTTTTAAGTTTTCCATTTTTTCCACTCTCTTATTCTTTTCTTTCTTTGATTAATTTTAGCAAGTCTTTAGAATTTTCAAATTCATTTAATTCCCATGATTTGATAACGGGGATTTCTCCAATCAAATCGCTTATTTTTTCATTGTCTACTATGAAAACAGAATCAGATGATGTGACTAATGATAAATCTTTAAGGGGAACTGCCATTTTTTCCAATGTTTTTGGAGTTCGATTTTTCTCAATATTTGCTATTAGTGGTGCTGATCCTTTATTTTCAATTCTTGCAGCTGCATCAAAAGGACTTTTATTTGTTGATATTACGCCATAGCCTAATTTTGATAAAATCTTTGTATTTTCATCGTCACTGTATTTTAAGTTTTCACTGTTTTCTGTTGGTTTTAAAAGATTTATATCTACTGTAATTTTTTCATTCAATATCTTTTCAAGTAGCATTGCTGTTTCTATATTCACTTTAACCATGTCGTTTTCATATTTATACATAGTTGCTCTTGATACGTGTGCTAAATTTGCTAATTCTTTTAATGATAATGAATATTTATCTCTATACTCTTTTAACACATTTCCATTAATTTTAACAAAATATCCTCCTCTGTCTGCTATTATTTCAGGATATTCGTCATATAAAACCATATGTTTAAATGTGTTTAATGTAATGGTTGGGATGTCATATCTTTCATAGATGACCCCATCTTCTAATTTTCCATTTCTAGATGTTTCTCCTATTATTAATGGAGATGCTAAAAATATGCTTGCTAATTGTTTCATTTCTTCAGAGTTGGTTTTATTAACTCCATCAATATTTTTAAAAGTTTTAACAAGCAAGATTAGAAGGTTTTTACGAGCTACAATATCAAATGCACCATGATCATAAATATTTGAGGTTTCAAAACCCTCAGATTTTAAAAAAATTTCTAGTTCAGAATTTATATTATTTCTATGTTGCATTGTAAAAGCCTCTTTTAAGGATTATGTTTTTATTAATACTAATATTTTTTATTATTTAAATTTCATATTTATAAATAGGTGATGTCAATTAGTTTTTTACATATTGGAATCGATGATACAGATTCTCCTGATGGTATGTGTACTACATTTCTCGGAAGTCAAATCCTTAACCAGTTAGAGGAAAACAATATTAAAGTTGCTGATTATCCTCGCTTGATTAGATTGAATCCTTTTGCAAGATATAAAACTAGAGGAAATGGTGCGGTTTCCTTTAAAATACCTTTAAGTGAGGACATTGAACTAGCTAAGAAAATCATTTTAGAAAATGTAAGAGAACGTTCAATGTTTGACTGTGACAATACAAATCCTGGTGTTGTTTTTTATAAAGGGGAGATAACCGAAGAAATGGTTGATTACGGGTTCAAAGCAATTTATGATATTATTACAATTGAGGAAGCAGAAGCATTTGCAGATAAAATCGGTGCGGAAATCCATAAATTTAAGAAAGGCCGAGGCATTATAGGATCTATTGCAGCTATTGCTCTTCCACTTGAAGATTGTACTTATGAATTGCTTACTTATAGGGATAAATTCAATTATGGAACTAAAAGACTAATTGATTATGATTCAGTTTATAAGATGGATAAGGAGACTTTTCCAGAGACTTTTGAAAACATTGACTATAACGAAGATTATATAGCTATTGAACCTAAAACACCTTGCCCTGTTCTATATGGAATCAGATCAAATACCGTTGAGGGACTTAAAAAAGCTTTTGAAATTGTTGCTGTTAATGAGGAGATTGTTGATTATCAAATTTATAAAACAAACCAACATACTGATATGCATATCCAAAAGGCAGATTCTATATCTGAGATGAAGAAATTTGGATGTTATGAAGTGGTTGGAACTGTAGAAAGTGAATCTAAAATAATCACTGGTGGGCACATGTTCTTTTTCATTGGTGATGAGTCTGGTTCCATTGAATGTGGAGCTTATGAACCTACTAAAGGCTTTAGAAAACATATTGCTCAGCTAAAAAAAGGGGATGTTTTAAAGCTATTTGGTGGCGTAAGTGAAAATAACACTTTTAATATTGAGAAATTCCAGGTATTGAAATTAAATGATGTTGAGTATAAAAATCCTATCTGTAAGTGTGGTAAAAGAATGACTTCAGCTGGAAAAGATAAGGGCTTTAAATGTAAAAAATGCGGTAATAAAATTAAAAATGGGGAAAAAATCGAAGTTAAAATTCACAGGGCTCTTACTGAAGGTTCTTTTTATGAAACTCCTGTCTCTGCTAGAAGACATCTTTCAAAACCTATCTGCCGTATGAGTTAATTTTGTTCTTCTTTAGTGAAATTTAATATTGATTTAATATTAAAAAATTTCTTATAATGTGAATTTTTTATAATTAAATAGTATTAATTTATATATTACTAATTTAAGAATATTATTAAAAATTCAAATTTATTAATTAGGGATGGGATATTATTAGTGATAATAAGCAGGATCCAGTTGAAAAGCCTAACAGGTTTAGGAATAAAACGGATAAGACTATTTTGAAAAAACATCCGTGGAAATCCTATAAATTACATCTTAGTGTACTATTTTTGGTTATTATTGCTGAATTTATCGGCCCTATTAAAATACCAATTGCAGAAAATATTGAATTAACTGCAATGCCATTATTGTGGGCAATGCTTGGTGGATTAGCTTTGTATTTATGGAAACGAGTTAAATTCATCCAGAAAAAACAGGCAAAAATCGCTGAAGGAGCAATGTTATTGTTTATCGGTCCTTTGCTTTGTAAACTAGCTATTTCAAGCGGTCAATCTATTGGTATTCTATTTGAAGTAGGTCCTGCTTTAATTCTTCAGGAAGTAGGAAACTTAGGAACTATCTTCTTTGCACTGCCTGTTGCATTACTATTGGGATTTAAAAGAGAAGCTATTGGTATGACTAATTCTATTGGAAGGGAACCGAATGTAGCTGTTGTTATTGATAAATTTGGATTCAATTCTCCTGAAACTCGTGGTGTTTTAACTGTTTTTATTATTGGTACTGTTATTGGAACGTTATATATCAGCTTTTTATCTTCTTTAGCAGTTTCAATTCTGCCTCTACATCCTTATGCCTTTGCTATGGCTAGTGGTGTAGGTAGTGCAAGTATGAATGCAGCTGCATTAGCACCATTACTTGCAATGTTTCCAGATATTTCAACAAATATTGAAGCATTTTCAGGTTTCAGTAATCTAGTTTCATTCTGTATAGGGATTTACGTATGTATTTTTGTTGCAATTCCACTTACACAAAAATTATATGGAATATTGGAACCAAGAATTGGAAGAGATCCGCCGGAATTAAAAAATGAGGAGGAAGAATAATGGATTTAATTGATGAATCAGAATCTGTTTCAGTACATGGTATTACAAATTGGGTTCTTTTACTATTGATATTCTCAATAATTGTTGTTATTGGAAATTATGTAGGTTATAAACATCCAATTTCTGAATCCTTAGTTGGAATGTTGATTTTATCTTTTATAACATTGATTGGGATGTTACTTGAAAGATATGTTCCTTTAAACATTTCTTCAATTGTTTATATCTCTTTAATCGGTTTAGTTTTATCATTGCCTTTCATGCCAACTTCAGGCTTTATTGTTTATTATGTGTCTAAAATAGAACTATTGGCTATTGTAACAGTATTTTTAGCTTATGTTGGTATCGGAATGGGTAAAAATTGGGATCAATTCAAAAAAATGGGTTGGAGAGGTGCTATTGTTACGGTATTTGTAATTACTGGTACATACTTAGGCTCTGCTATAATCGCCCATGTAGTCTTAATACTTACTGGAACTTGATTAGGGTAAATATTTTTAAACTATATTAAACATATATTATTAAAGATTTGTTATGTTTTTAAAAAATATTTCCAATTTTATTTTTAATTATGATTATAAACATGGATCTTCTGAAACTATTAAAGCAATAAAGGTTGCTTTTTTAGATTATTTTGGTGTTACTTATAGAGGTTTCAATGAAGATCCCTCTCGCATCGCTTTTTTGTCTATAAATGAACTTTACAATGGTTCTAGTACTTTAACTGCATCAATTATTGGTGAAGGTGACAATCGTCAGGAAATGATTAATGCTGCTTTTGTTAATGGTGTTTCTGCACATTCTTTAGATTTAGATGACGGTCACAGAAAAGCTCATATTCATTTGGGAGCTATTGTTTTTTCAACTGCTTTAGCTATCGGTGAAGCTTATAACGTATCTGGAAAGGATTTTTTAGAAGCATCAATTGTTGGTTATGAAATAGGTATTCTTTTAGGGGAACTTGTAAATCCCCAACATAGGAATAAAGGTTTTCATTCAACAGGTACAGTAGGAACATTTGTAGCTGGAGCTGTAGCAGCTAAACTATTGAAATTAAATGAAAATCAAATTACAAATGCATTAGGTCTTTGTGGGACACAAGCTGCAGGTTTACTGGAATCTGATCATTCTGGAAGTATGGGAAAGTCATTACATGTTGGAAAAGCTGTTTACAATGGTATCCTTTCGGTGTTTTTAGCTAAAAATGGTTTTACAGGAAGTGAAACAGTTCTTGATGGGGAGGAAGGTTTTTTAAAAACAATGGCATATTCTGGATTAGGTGAAGATTATACCTTAGAAGAAGTCTTTTCAAAAGTAGGTGAAGTTGAGGTTAAAGAAATATACTTTAAGAAATATCCTGTCTGCAGACACCTTCATTCATCAATTGAAGCTATTTTAAAATTGAGAAATATTATAAATAAGGAATATGATCATATTGAAAGTATTTTTGTAAAAACATATGAAATAGCTGCGTCTCATGATAATTACAATCCTAAAACACTAGAAGATTTAAAACAAAGTCTTCCATATGCTTTAGCTATTGCTCTTGTTTGCGGAAATGTAACTCTAGATAATCTTAAATCATTAATAAGTCATGGATTGCTTAATGATGAATCTGATTCTGAAACAGTAAATCTGATTAAAAAAATAGCTAATAAAGTTGTTATTTCTATTGATCCTCAATTTGAGGAGCTTTATCCTGATCAAAGACCTTCTAATGTAATTATAAGGTTAGATGAAAATTTCCGTAATGGTATTTTCCAAAATATTGTTTCAATTCCAAAAGGAGATATTGAAAATCCATTTAAGCTAAGCGAGATAGTTTCTAAATTTAAAGAATTGAATCCAAAATATGATGTAGGCAAACTTTCTTTAATTGACAATATTGAAGACTACCACATGGCAGAATTTGTTCAGATATTAAATGGAGATAAATAAATGAAAGAAACAATAAGATATCTATCTAAATTAGGAATAAATAAAGAGGATACTTCTTTCATATCACAAAAAACATTTAAAGACGGTGGTCAATATCGTTTAGAAGTTCCAGGAATACAATCTCCAAAAACTATGGAAGTATTATTGAGAGAAGCATCCAATAATGATATTGTACTTCATAGAATCACTCAAACAAAGGGAATAATGCTTTTAACAGATTCAGAGATTAAAGAAATGGTTAATCTTGCAAAACATTATGGCGTGGAGTTATTTTTATCAGTAGGTCCTAGAGCCACTTATGATACAAGTGCAAGTGTAAATACAAAAGAAGGAAGTAGAATGGGTTATAGGCTTAGAGGTTATGACAATCTGCTTTTTGCAATTGAAGATGTTAAAAGAGCTATTGATTTTGGAGTTCGGGGAATATTGCTTTATGATGAAGGACTTTTATGGGTTTTAAATCAAATGCGTAAAGATGGAATCATTCCTAAAAACACTCATTTTAAACTTTCAGCGCATACAGGACATGGTAATCCTGCTGATGGTAAACTGTTCCAGGAATTGGGATTAGATTCGCTTAATCCAGTTCGTGACCTTCAAATACCTATGATTGCATCTATTAGAGGAGGATGTGATATCCCATTGGATTTACATACAGAAAATCCAAAATCCAGCGGAGGATTTATAAGACATTACGAAATTCCTGAAATGATTAAAGTAGCTAGTCCTGTTTATCTTAAAACAGGAGGATCAATAGCTAAATCTCATAACTGGGACACAACATCAAATGATGCAATATTAAGATTAAAACAGGTTGAATTAGTAAATAGAGTAATTGAAAAATATTGTCCAGAATATAAAATGTCTCCGAAATCATCTAAAGACTTAGCAATTCCGGAATGATTGTCAATGAGCATTGTTAATAAGATTTCAAATACCATTATTGAAGCCAGCGTTAATTTTCCAAAAGACCGTGAAAAAGCATTAAGGAAAGCTATTTTAAATGAAAACAATGAAAATGCAATTTGGGTTTTAAATCAACTTCTGGAAAACTATAAAGTAGGAAATACTCAAAAGCTTCCACTTTGTGATGATACGGGAATTCCTCATGTTATTATTGAGATAGGTAGTGAACGCGAGGTAACTGGAGAATTGCTGGATAATATTTATGAAGGAATCGAACTTGGATTGAATAATCTTCCAGCAAGACCTATGGCAGTAAAAGGAAATGATAAGGAACGCCTATCTCAAAGTAATGGTTTATACAACCATCCTGGAAAACTTCCACCAGCTCCATTTTTAATGGATACTGGTAATGACTTATCGACATATGGTCATGAAATAGATCCAGACACACTTAATATTCATTTTATACTGGAAGGGGGAGGACCTGAAATAAGAGGTAAAACTTACAGGGTATTTCATAAAAGGTCTTATAATAATGTTTTAGATACGGCTATTGAATGGTTAGGAGATTCACTTGAAAAATTAGGTTGCACTCCATCGATTCCAGCTATAGGGATTGGAAGAACACATTATGAAGCTTCCAGTTTACTTCTAAAAGCAATAGCTTATGGAAATCTGGATAACCAGTCTGAAATGGAAAGCTATGTAACTTATAAATTAAACAGTCTAGACATTGGACCTATGGGACTGGGAGGAAAAACAACAGTTCTAGGCTCTTTTATTAATGTTGGAAATCAGAGGGCTAGTGGTGTAAGAATAGTGTCAATAAGGCCATCATGCTGTGTTGAACCTAGGGTAGCTAAAATAAATTTATAAAGGTTAAGTCAATAATAAATCTAAGGGGAAAATAAAATGAGTGAAAATAAATTTAGGGTTAACGAACATTCCTTAAAAACAGCCATTTCTAAAATAGAACCTAATAAAATATCTACAAGAGGATATAAACAGGAAGAGTTAATAGAAAAGATTAGGTATTCAGACATGGTTTTTTTACTTTTAAAAGGAAGAGTGCCTACTTTACAGGAAGGAAAGATGTTTAACCATATTCTAGTCTCTTTCTGTGATCACGGTCCGACACCTCCGAGCACCCAAACAGCCCGTTTAATAGCGTCTTCAGGTTCACCAATAAATTCTGCAATAGCTGGAGCCTTATTGTCTTTTGGAGAAAAGCATGCAGGAGCTATTAAAAAATCAATGGAATTATATCAGTCAGCTATTAGTTCATTAACTTTAACTGGCGATAACGATATTGATAATAAACAGATTGTAAACCTTGCTATTAATATTTATAATGATTATATGGCAAATAATGATAAAATACCTGGTTTCGGTCATCGTTATCATGACTGTGATCCTAGAGCACGAAAATTAATGGATTTGGCTATTGAAGAGGGAATGGTTGGTAATCATACAAAACTTGCATTATCACTTCAGAATCTATTAATTTCAAATAAGAACATTCGTCTAAATGTTGATGGTGCAAATGCAGCTTTATTATCTGATTTAGGATTTACTAGCGATTTGGGATTAGGGGTTTTCATCATTGGAAGAATTCCGGGAATTATAGCCCATATTCATGAAGAGAATATGAACGAAGAAGAATTTAGAAAATTCTGTGATATTGATGATATTGTTTATACAGATTTAAAGAGGTAATATTATGGATTTTGATGAAGTTATTGAAAAAAGGTATAGTGTACGTGGATTTTTAGATAAACCAGTAAGTAAGGAAGATTTAAATTATATTCTTAAAGCAGCTACAATTGCTCCAACTGGTGTTAATTTTCAACCTTTCAAAGTATATGTAATTGATGCTAAGAAATATAAAGAAGAGCTTAAAGAGATTTATTCTCCAGATTGGTTCTCAGATGCTCCTATAGTCCTTGCTGTTGTTGGCCTTAAAGATGAGGCATGGGTACGTAAATATGATGATTACAATATTGTAGACATTGACGGAACTATTGTAATGGATCACATGATTTTAGAAGCTACTAACAGGGGTCTTGGAACATGTTATATTGGTGCATTTAAACCAGAAAAAGCAAGGGAATTTTTAAAATTAGCTGATAATGAAGTTCCTGTATTATTTACCCCACTTGGTTATCCAGATGCAGAACCAAGAGACACTCCAAGAAAGCCAATCGATGAATTTACAGTATATATAGATTAAAATGGCACTTAAAGTAATTCATGCAGAAGATTCCAAGGACATGGATAATATTGAAGAGAAATTTAGCGAAAACAAGTTTAAGGTTCTTTCAAAGGAGAAGCACTATGTCTTGATGAAAAGAAAAAGATATGGTAATACAGCTATCCAGTTAGGGCTGTTGTTCTTTGCGTTATTTTTCTTTGCACCTATTTTAATAATCAATGTAGTTTATTTTGCATATAGTTTTTTAGCCAGATCTCCTACAATTCTCATTACTGTAGAAACAAAAGGAGAAGATGGTGAACCATTGTCCTTCAACAGTATTGATGAAGTTTTAGAAGAGGGAAATGCTATTCTATAATTTCTTCAACTTCATAATCTTCTATTTTTCTTATAATTAATGGTTGTGAAAGACTTTTAGCACTATATTCTGATTCTTCTCCGATTTTAGCGTCAATAAGAATTTGGTTAAAAGTTGGTTCACTAAATAGCATTATTAAATCTTTTACAAAAGTATCATATTCTTCTTGTGTTGTTTTGTCGCTGAATTTTAATTCAGGAATGGATATTGTCCATACATCTGAACCAAGACTATATTTTTTATCTGATATCTTTTCGTCTTTGATTTCTCCATCAAGTATCAATTCAAAATTTTCATTGTTTATTGTCCAAACTGACCTGTCCATTTTCATCACCTATTTATTTTTAATATAATGAGGTATAATTAAATATTGAGGATTAATTATGATTACTGTTAAACATTTAAATAGATTAGGAATTTTACTTGCATTAGTTTTAATATTCTGGGGGATTTCTCCTTTTATCACAAAAACTCCTTTAACTGATGATATTTTAGCTAGTTCTATTATTCTTATTTTAGTTGGAATTGGATATATTATTTCTGTACTTAAACGCCAATGGAACAAAGCTATTTTATTTTTTGAAGGAATCATTATCGCAGTTGTTGGATGTTTATTGTTTACAGCCCCTTACAATTTTTTCTTTATTGCAATTGGAGTTATTTTTGTTATAGTAGCTATTCTTGCATATACTCAAAAACTTCCTAAATCTTTATTAAAATACTTCTACAGATAAGAGTATTCTTCTTTTATTTTTCTTTTTTCATATCATTTCTTTGTTATAAACTTCTTATTTTTTATTTTAAATCAATTTTGTTCATTGTTTTTTTAATTATATAGTAAAAGATATATACTCATCTAAATAAAAATAAATATACCATGGTGATTAATTATGGCAGAGATATCAGAAGCTATCGCAATGATAAAAAAAGCTGAAGATGAAGCTGATCAACTTATTCTTGATTCAGAGTTCAAATCAAAAGAAATGATTGATGAGTCAAAAGTAAATGCCGAAAAAACTTTAAAAGAGGCTAAAGAAGAAGCTTCAGAAGAGGCTAAAAAGACTGTTTTTGATGCAGAAGATAAAGCAAAAAGGGAAGCAGAATCTATTGCAAATGATGCTCAAGGAAACTTAAACTCCTTAAAAACTAAATCTATGCAAAATGTAGATGCAGCTGCTTCTATTATTGTCAGAAATATTTTGTAGTGTGAGTATATATGTTCAAGACAGCTAGAATGCGTAAAATCAAAATCGTTACTCTAGATAAGTATGTTGCTCCTACAGTTAATGCTCTCTATGAGCAAGGACTTATACAAATTAGCAACATCTCTGATAGCATTCAGCAAGATCCTGAATTGGCAGAGTTAGTAACTCCTTCAAAAGCTACTGCTTACACTGGTAAGTTATCTTCACTTTTAATGAAAACTAGCGCTATATCTGAATTATTAGGAAATTCTTTATCAAAAGGCCATGGGTTAAAAGACAAAATAATGTCTTTTATTAGTCCAGATATACCAGTTCCAAAAGAAATAGATGATCTAGATACTGAATCATTTATCAAAAAAGCTGAAGAAACAATTAACCAGGTTGAAGCTAAAACCAAAGTAATTGAAGGTGAATTTGCTGCACTTGATGCTGAAACTAGCCAACTACAATCTAATAAAAGTTTAGCTAATAGACTTAAAAATATTGACATAAATTTAGCGCTTTTACAAGATTCAAAATACACATCCGTTACAGTTGGTAGGATTAATGTTGAATCGTCTTCAGAAATCGAAACTGAGTTAAGTAAACTGACTGATGAATTAAGTATTTTTATGGTTCCTGATGACAATAAAAAAACAAGTGTTATTGTTGTCGTAACTTTAAAAGATTATGGTGACGAAGTTTATTCAACACTTCGTAAATTTGACTTTGAGAAATTTGATATTGGTAATGTTGAAGGCACTCCACAACAGATTATTTCAGGTGCTGAATCAAGATTACAAACTATCGAATCTGAACGTGGATCTGTAAACAAGGAATTAAAAGTTGTTGCAGAGAAATGGGATGATGAAATATTAGCTCTCAAAGAACAATTAGAAAATGAAAAAGCAAAGAACGAAATCTATGCTGCTTTTGTTCAAACTAAAGATACATTCATGCTTGAAGCTTGGGTTCCAGCAAATGATGTAGAAAAAGTTGAAAAATTAGTAGAAAGTAGTTCTGATGGTCACTGTACCTTTGAAACAATAGAAATTGAAGGTACTGATGACGAAGATGTGCCGGTTTTACAAAAAAATCCTCGTTATGCAAAACCATACGAATTCCTAGTGGATATGTACTCTCCGGTAAGATATAATGAAATTGATCCAACAATATTTGTTGCAATTATGTTCCCATTCTTTTTTGGGTTCTGTTTAACAGATGCTGTTTATGGAGCTATTGTATCTGTAATTGGAGTAGTTTTATTACGTGGTATGGGTAAAACTAAAAAATCCATGAATGCATTTGGTAAAATTTTAATCATGTGTGGTCTATGGGCAATAGTTTTAGGTCTAATTACCAATGGTTTCATAGGAGACTTCCCAGAAAGAATATTAGGTATTCGTTTACCTACCGTTATTAGTGCGGTTGAAGCATTTAAACATCCAGATACAATTTTAATAATAGCTATTGCTGTAGGTGTAATTTACACTAACATTGGTTTCATATTAGGTGCTATTGACAACCTTAGATATGGAAATAAAAAAGAAGCTATTGGTTCCCAACTCTGTTGGTTTGTATTAGAAGCTGGTGTTGTTTTGTTAGCATTAGGATTCCTTATGCCTGCAATTGGTATGATCGGAATGGTTCTCGGTGGAATCTTAATCCTTGCATGTGTTGGAATGTTGATTTATGCTAATGGTGCTTATGGAGTTATGGATATTTTTGGATTTATGGGAGATATATTGTCATATGCTCGTCTTTTAGCTTTATGTTTAGCTACTGGTGGTATTGCAATGACTGTAAACATCTTAACCGTAATGGTTGGAGATATGATTCCATTCATCGGTTTTATTATCGCAATATTCATATTCATATTTGGTCATATTGCAAACTTCTTATTCCAAGTATTAGGTGCATTCATTAACGCTTTACGTTTAAACTACGTAGAATTCTTTTCACAATTCTTTATGAGTGGAAAAAACAAATTCGAAGCTTTTAAAGCTAGTAGAATTTTTACAAAAATTAAAGATTAAAATTTTTAAATTAAAAAATTATGATTATAACTATTATTAAAAAGGTGAATTAATTATGGTAGAAATTGCTTTAGGAACTGCTCTCGCAGCTATTGGTGCTGGAGTAGCAATAGGTTTCGCTGGATTAGGTTCCGGTTTAGGTCAAGGTATGGCAGCAGCTGGTTCTGTTGGAGCTGTTGCAGAAGACAACGACATGTTTGCTCGTGGTATTATTTTCTCTGCATTACCAGAGACTCAGGCTATTTACGGATTCTTGATTGCAATATTATTATTAGTATTTTCAGGATTACTTGGTGGCGGAAATGGATTATCTACTAGTGCAGGTATTGTTGCTATTGGTGTAGGTGCTTCCATTGGTTTCGCTGGATTAGGTTCCGGTATGGGACAAGGTATTGCAGCATCATCATCTGTTGGTGCAATTGTAGAAGACAACGACATGTTTGCTCGTGGTATTATTTTCTCTGCATTACCAGAGACTCAGGCTATTTACGGATTCTTGATTGCGATCTTACTTATGGTATTCGGTGGAATTTTAGCTTAGGTGGTATTCTATGAGCTCAGGCACTGATAAAATTATTTCAAGCATTATGTCTGAAGCCCAGGATAAAGCTGATAAAATCATTCAAGATGCTCAAGCAGAAGTAGACCAAATTAATGGTGATGCTACTAAAAATGCCGAAGCTGAAAAGAATAAAATTTTAGAAAACGGTAAAAAACAATCTGATATGAGATATCAGCAAATTATTTCCGAAGCTAAGATGAATGCTCGTAGAGCAGAATTAGGAGCAAAAGAAGAGGTTATCGAAGCTACTTTCAGTAAAGCTTTTGATGAATTATCTCAAATAGCTTCATCCGGTGATGAACAATATGTGAGAGCTTTAGCAAACATGGTTAAAGAAGCATGTATTGAAATCGGCGGCGGCGATTTAATCGTTAAAGTAAAAGAATCTGATGCTAGTACTATTAGCAGTAAATTCAGTTCCATTATCAATGATATTAAATCCTATACTGGTGTTGAAACTACTTTAACTTTAGGTGAACCAGTTGATATTATTGGGGGAGCTATTGTCAGTACTGCAAATGGAGATATTGAAGTAAACAATACTATTGAATCAAGATTAGATAGGAACAAAAAAATATTACGTAGTGAAGTAGCTAGTGTTTTATTTAATCTGTAGGAGGATAAATTATGGCTGATGAAATTGCTGCACTTATTAGTTCAATTGGGTTAACACAAGAAACTTTCTTAGTTTTCTGTATTATCGCAGTTGTTGTTGTAGGCGCTATTGTTGTGATTATTGCAACTAGACCAATATTAGACATTTATCCTTATCTTAATCCAAGTGCTAGAGTAAGAGCTAGAAAAGGAAGACTTTTTGATGAAAAACAAATGACTGAACTTGTTGACGCAAACAATGTTGAGGAAGTTGAAAATTATCTTAAAGGTGTTCCTGAGTATGCAGAAACTTTAGATAATTATCCATTAGATAAAGCTTTAGATGTTCAAGCTGCTGAAACATATGATTTTGTTTCAAGACTTGCTCCTAAAGAAGTCAAAGCACCATTTGTCGTTATGGCTAGAAAAACTGATGTTGATAATATCAAATCATTATTAACTGCTAAAGAAATAGGTCTTGATAGTGAAGAAACTAAGGAATTATTAATTCCTGGTGGAGATTTATATGATGATCTTTCTAACTTAGTAGATGCTGAAAACATAACTGATATTGTCACTGGTTTAGATGGTACTGAATATGCTACTGCTTTAGAAGATGCTCTTCCAGCTTATGAAGATAGTGGTATGATTCTTCCTTTAGAATCTGAATTAGATAAACACTATTTAAGAAAATTATTAAAATCTACTGATGTTCCTGGTGATGAAAACAGACAAATTGTCTACTCATTTATTGGTACAAAAGTAGATATTTCTAACTTAAAATTAATAATTAGGGCTAAACAAGACGGTTTAACCTATGATGATATTAGTCCTTATATGTTGACTGAAGGGTATCAATTACGTGAATGGAAACTTAAAGACTTAATGGAGTCTCCAGATGTAACTAATGTAATATCTGGTTTAGAAGGAACTAAATATGCTGAACCATTAGCAGATGCTATTTCAGAATACAATGAAACAGAAAATGTAGCTGTATTTGAAAGAGCATTAGATGTATATTTAGCTAAACATGCTAAGTCATTAGCTTCTAAAAAACCATTAGGCGTAGGTCCTATCGTTGGATATTTAAGTCAAAAAGAAACTGAAATTAAAAATTTAAAGATTATTGCAAGGGCAAAAAGAGAGATGGGCTTCCCAAATTCTAAAATCATGGAGATGTTAATATGAGTTCAGTAGGTATTATTGGAGACTTAGACACTGTTTCAGGATTTAGATTAGGTGGAGTTAAAAAGTCTGAAGTTGTTAATAACAAAGAAGAAGCTATTGCAGCTATCGATAAATTTTTAGAAGAAGATGTTTCTATTATTATAATCACACAAGTATTAGCTAATGAGATTAGAGAACATATTAATAGAAAAATAGGTTCTAATGTATTGCCAATGATAATTGAAATACCTGATAAAGACGGGTCCTCTGAAGGATCATCTGATCAAATGGCAGATCTTATTAAAAGAGTTATTGGGGTAGAGATGGTTAAATGATTATTGAAGGAAAGATTATTAAAATTGCTGGGCCTGTTATCGTTGCCGATGGTATGAGAGGGTCCCAGATGTATGAAATGGTAAGAGTAGGTGAAGAAAAGCTCATTGGAGAAATTATTGAGCTCGAAGGTGACACCGCTACCATTCAAGTTTATGAAGAAACAGCTGGTATTGAACCAGGTCAAACTGTAGAAAGTACTGGAGGACCATTATCTGTAGAGTTAGGTCCTGGTGTAATGGGTTCTATTTTTGATGGTATTCAAAGACCATTAGAATTAATCAAAAAAGAATCTGGAGACTTCATCGCAAGAGGTGTAGACGCACCATCCATTAGTAAAGAGAAAAAATGGACTTTCAAACCAGTAGCTAAAGTTGGAGATAAAGTAAAAGGTGGAGATGTTCTTGGTGAAGTACAAGAAACTTCTGCAGTATTACAAAAAATATTAGTTCCACCAACTATTGAAGGTGAATTAAAAAGTTTAGCTAGTGAAGGTGAATACACTGTATTGGAAGATATTGCTAGTGTAGAAACCGATAAAGGTTTAGAAAATATCCAAATGCTCCAAAAATGGCCTGTAAGAAAAGGTCGTCCATATGCTGAAAAATTAGATCCAGATGTACCTCTTGTAACTGGTCAAAGAGCACAAGATACTTTCTTCTCAGTTGCAAAAGGAGGAGCAGCAGCTATTCCAGGTCCATTCGGATCAGGTAAAACTGTTACACAACAACAATTAGCTAAATGGGCAGATGCAGATATTGTTATCTACATCGGTTGTGGAGAACGTGGAAACGAAATGACTGAAGTACTTACTGAGTTCCCATTCCTTGACGACCCAAAAACTGGTAATCCAATTATGGATAGGACTGTTCTTATTGCAAACACATCTAACATGCCAGTAGCTGCTCGTGAAGCATGTGTATATACTGGAATTACTATTGCAGAGTACTACCGTGACCAAGGTTACGATGTTGCACTTATGGCAGATTCAACCTCAAGATGGGCTGAAGCTATGAGGGAGATTTCTGGAAGACTTGAAGAAATGCCTGGGGAAGAAGGTTACCCAGCATACTTAGCATCCAGACTTGCACAATTCTACGAAAGAGCAGGAAGAGTAAACACTATTGGAACTGATCCAAAAGTATCATCTATTACTGTAGTTGGTGCTGTATCACCTCCTGGTGGGGACTTATCCGAACCTGTTACTCAAAACACCTTACGTATCTGTAAAGTATTTTGGGCATTAGATGCATCCCTTGCAGACAGACGTCACTTCCCATCTATTGACTGGTTACAAAGTTATTCATTATATGTTGACAGTATTGAAAACTGGTGGCATACTAATGTAGCTGACGATTGGAGAGAAGTACGTAATGAAGCTATGGTTTTATTACAAAAAGAAGCAGAACTTCAAGAGATTGTACAATTGGTTGGTCCTGATGCTTTACCTGAAGTTGACCAAGCTACATTAGAAACTACTCGTATGTTAAGAGAAGACTTCTTGCAACAAAATGCGTTTGATGATATTGATACCTACTGTGCACCTATGAAACAATACAAAATGTTACAAACTATTCTTTTATTCCAAAAAGAAGCTATTGGTGCAGTAAACAGAGGAGTACCAATTCAAAAAATCGTAGCATTACCTGTTAAAGAAGATATTGCAAAAATGAAATATGTGCCAGAAGATGAGTTTGAAAGCAAAGTAGAACAAATCCAAGCAGATATTACCAAACAATGCAGTGAGGCTTAAAAATGAATACAAATATTAAAACTAGAGAATATACTACAGTTTCTGAAGTCTCAGGTCCTTTAATGGTTGTTGAAGGTGTAGAAGGCGTTGGTTACAATGAAATTGTAGATATCGAAACACCTAACGGTGAAAAAAGAAGTGGTCAAGTTCTTGAAGTAACTAAAGATGTTGCTGTTATCCAAGTTTTCGAAGGAACAAGTGATTTAAACACTAAAAACACTAAAACTAGATTCACTGGTGAAACTGCTAAAATTGGTGTATCTAGGGACATGATGGGTCGTATTTTCAACGGTATTGGTAAACCTATTGACGGCGGACCTGAAATTATTCCTGATGAAGAATTAGATATTAACGGGGCTCCAATGAACCCTGCATCTCGTGAATTCCCAGAAGAATTTATTCAAACTGGTATCTCTACCATTGACGGAATGAACACCCTTGTAAGAGGACAAAAACTTCCTATTTTCTCAGGATCTGGTTTACCTCATAACGATTTAGCAGCTCAAATTGCAAGACAAGCTAGAGTACTTGGTGATGACACTGAGTTTGCAGTAATCTTTGCTGCTATGGGTATTACTCACGAGGAAGCTAACTTCTTTATGAGAGATTTCGAAAGAACCGGTGCTCTTGAAAAAGTAACTGTATTCATGAACTTAGCTGATGACCCTGCTATTGAAAGGATTTTAACTCCTAAAATGGCTTTAACCACTGCTGAATACTTTGCATTCACTTTAGGTATGCAAGTATTAGTTATCTTAACTGATATGACCAACTACTGTGAAGCATTAAGGGAAATTTCCGCAGCTAGGGACGAAGTTCCTGGAAGAAGAGGTTATCCTGGATACATGTATACTGACCTTGCTAACATCTATGAACGTGCAGGACGTATTGACGGTAAAGAAGGTTCCATTACTCAAATGCCTATTTTAGTCATGCCTCAGGATGATATTACTCACCCAATTCCTGATTTAACAGGTTATATTACTGAAGGGCAAATCGTACTTGGTAGGGAACTTTACAGGAAAGGTATTTATCCACCTGTAGATGTACTTCCATCTCTCTCTCGTTTAATGAGTGGGGGTATTGGAGAAGATAAAACTCGTAAAGACCACAGTGGTGTATCTGACCAACTTTATTCTGCATATGCAGAAGGTCGTGAATTAAGAGATTTAGTAGCGGTTGTAGGGGAAGAAGCACTTACTGAAAGAGATCAAAAGTTCTTAGAATTTGCTCAAGCATTTGAAGACAAATTCATTACTCAAGGCAAAGATGAAGACAGAACAATCTTTGAAACTTTAGATCTTGGTTGGGATTTACTTAAAATCTTACCTAGAACCGAACTCAAACGTCTTAAAGATGAATTTATTGAAGAATTCCTTGAACGTTCTGGTGTCCAATAATTTCATTACATGTTAATGAGGTGAAAAGATGGCACAAGATATTATAGAGGGAGTAAATCCTACAAGGATGGAATTACTTACTCTTAAAGATAGAACAAAACTTGCAGTAAAAGGGCATGGATTATTAAAAGAAAAGAGAGATGCTCTTATTAAAGAGTTTTTTGATATCTTAGATCGTGTTAAAGGTATTCGTGAAAATGCAGAAAGAAGTCTTAGAGAAGCAAATGAAGCTTTAGTTGAAGCCCAAATTGTCATGGGTGATTTAGCTGTTAAAAAAGCTTCATTATCTGTAAAAGAATCAATTGATGTGGATATTACTTCTAGAAGTATTATGGGTGTGTCTGTACCTGTAACTGAAGTTGTTATGGATGAAAACAGATCTCTTGTAGATAGAGGTTATGGTCTTACAGACACCACTATTCAATTAGATGAAGCTGCAAAAAAATTCGAGGAATCAGTTAAGTATTTAATCGAGCTTGGTGAAGTAGAAAAAACTATTTATCTCCTAGCTGAAGAAATTGAATCTACTAAACGTAGAGTAAATGCTTTAGAACATATTATGATTCCAAGATTCCAAAACACAGAAAAATATATTGATATGAGACTTCAAGAAATGGAAAGAGAAAACTTTGTAAGATTGAAAATGATTAGATCTACAATTGAGAAAAAACAAGAAGTTGAGGAAGGACTTGCTGAAAAACCTAGCAATGTACCTGACTTACAAGTCTAGTTTTTCTTAAAACTTTTTTCTCTTTTTTATATTTCTTTTTAAGAGATTTTTATGAGACGTAATCCTGTTGATCAATGGTTGAAAGATCCAGATAATAAGGCTAAAGTTTTTATTTGGATTACAAGAGCTATGGTTATAACTACTTTTATGATAACTATTGGTCTTATTTTATTTATTTTACATTTAGTGGGATTTTTCTAAATCTACTACTTTTTTTGTTGACAATTCTATATTTTCAATTAATTTATCTAAATTTTCATTTTTGTCAATTATTGTAAGTAGCGGTTCTCCTTTTTCAGTTATTGAACCAATATAGGGAAGATCGTAGATATTTCCTAAAGGCAATCCCTTGAATTTATTTGTTTCATTTGCATATATGATTTTTTTATAGCTATATTCATTTATTGGGGGGATATCTATTAAATTTCCATTACATGCCTCCATATGCGCATATAGCATGTTGACATTTAAAACATTTTCACAGCATTCATAGGTTCCCTGTATTCTTGGATTTAATTCTATTACATACAATCCATTTTCACTAGCTATGAAATCTATACCATTGGAGCCTTTTAGTTTGAATTTTTTTATTAACCTTTCAGATGTTTCTTTCATTTCACTGTTTAAGCTATCTCCATCAGGATGAAGCTTTTTTGTAAGAGGCAGAATATTTCCAATGTACAGGAAACTGTTTTTATCTCCAAAGTCTCTAGCTGTCAGCAGTCTTGAGTTGATTAGGTGTTTTGATTTTTCTCCGGTTCCAAGTGTTGATGAGCTTAGATTCATACCTTCAATATATTCCTGAAGAAGACAAGGTTTTTCAATATCTTTTAATTCATTTAAGCTATCATTATCTAAAAGATTTATATCATATCCACCACTTCCACTTAAAGGCTTTAAAATAAATTGCTTTTCAGGATAATTATCTGCAATTTCAATAGCTTCATCTACATCATTTATATTAAAAGTTTCAGGAGTTTTAAATTCGTTTCTTATTTTTTTATAGAATCTGAATTTGTCTTCAATATTTTCAGTAGCTGTATTTCCAAGAATTTTTTTCTTGTATTTGCTGTATTTTCCCTTAAAATCAGATGGTGAAACTCCTGACTGTAAGACTATATAATCTGCAAGTTCCAAATATTTGGCAGATTCTTTTAAAATATTTTCAGCACTATAGAGATCTTCAAAGGAACCGCAGGACTGGTTTTCTTTTTCATTTAAAAGAGATTTGCAGTTTTTAATGTCTGGAAAATCTGATGTTTTAAAATAGGTTGTTGTAAAAACATTGTAATCTAACTTTAAAGCTGAATTAACCAAGCTTCTTGTGTTAATACCTATTATCAATAAGTTTTTCATTAAAATCGTTAAAAAAAGTAAATAATTAAAAAGAATAGTCCCGAGCGGAGTCGAACCGCCGTCTCCGGGTCCAAAGCCTAGAAGGATTACCACTACCCTACGGGACTATTTGATTGTATGAAATATACAACAATTATATCTATTATTTATCTATTATTTAAATTTATTGGTTTCAAGGTTCTTAATAAATAGACATTTTTCCATCCACCTACAATTTTCACAAATATCTTTTACTGAAGATTTTGAGGTGAATTTTCTGTTTACCAGTTTAAATAGCTCTTTAGATGATTCAAATTCAGTTTTTGGAAGCTTTTCTAAAACTTTTCCATCCATTTTTATGATCTTCTTATTTTCAGTCTCATTTAAGCACTGGGTATTTTTAAGATTTGGGCATGCTTTGCATATATCATCTGGACACTCACAAACAGTCACTTCTATGTCTGTTTTTCTGATTTCATTGATTCTAGTCATGTTCGCCACAAAACAGTCATCATAACCATATCCCTGAAATCCCTGAAGACACAGTAAATGATGTCCCCTTAATTTAAGTTTCATTATATCAAAAAAAGTAATGTGAATAAGGTTGTGTCTTATTCATTTTAGAAATAAATTCAAATCGTAAGCTATTCTTTAGGTAAAAATACTTTAGAAACTGCACTTGCACCGATTACTTTTACAATGCCTCCAAATATGAATGGTATGAATCCCATCATCAATAAATCAGCAATGCTTAAGATGGTTCCTTGGGTTATGTAAGCCCATAATGCTAATCCAGCTAAACCTGGAATGTAAATAAGTGCAAAATTACCTATTCCTATTACAAGTACTGAACGGATAAATTTACGGGATTTCGCATATTTTTCAGTAATTGATCCGATAAAGTAAGAAGTTAGTACAAATCCTATGAAATATCCTATGTCTGAACCAAGAACAATATCAATTCCACCAGTCATTCCTCCAAACCATGGAATGAAGAGTATACCTACTAAAATGTATAATATTTGAGATAAAGCCCCATATTTTTTACCCAATATCAAACCGGCAGTTAAAACTGCAAATGTTTGCCCAGTAATCGGAACTGGAGTCCATGGTAATTTTATTATTATTTGAGCCATTATACCTGTAAAACAAGCCATTAAAAAAGCCATCATTATTTTTTTGACAGTACTTGAATTTTGAATACTGTCAAAGACATTTTTTCTTATAGTATAAAGGTCATTAACATTAATATTCATGCTTTCCTCCTAATTTTTCATCAATTCGTATATTTGGTTGATGTAATATAAATAATTAATCTAATCATAGCTAATTTGAAGCTTTTATTGTTTAGATTTTCTTTTTTGCTTCATCATATACAGTTTTAATAGTATCCATGTCAACGCTTGTGTATATCTGGGTTGTGGATAAGCTTGAGTGGCCTAGCAATTGTTGGATAACCCTAATATCCACTCCGTTTTTAAGTAAATGTGTTGCATAGGAATGTCTTAAAACGTGAGGAGTTACCTTCTTTTTAATTCCGGCTTTTTTACCATATTTTTTAATCATTATCTGTATGTATCTTGGAGTTAGATGATGTCCATTTCTATTTGTAAATAGATATTTGCTATCTATGATCCTTAGGTCCAGATATTCTTGGATCATTCTTTTAGTATCTTTATCAAATAACACAACTCTATCTTTATCTCCTTTTCCTCTGATTAGTATGGTTCGCTCTTCAAAATCTATATCTTTTACAATCAGTTTTACAAGCTCTGAAACTCTTAAGCCAGATGAATAAAGTAGTGTTAGAATAAGTTTATCTCTTAATTTGGTGCTGTTTATATTGTCTTTGTCATATTTAACAGATTCTATTAAATTCTTGACTTCTTTTTCATTTAGGGATTTTGGAAGTGATTTGGTTCTTTTTGGTGCACTAACATCATCTAAAAAGAAGATATGGTTAAATTCTAGAAATTTCTTAACAACTACCGTAACCAAGTAAATATAATTCTGACTGACTTCTTTATCTCTTTTTAAATGTTGAATATATCGTTTAAAAGTCCTTAAAAATTGCCGGTCATCATATAATTTATCAGATTCTTGTAAAAATAAATAAAAATTCTTAATAATTGATTTATATGTTTTTATAGTGTTTAAAGAGTAATTTCTAATTTCCAGTTCAACCAAATAATCCTCAATCATCTCTTCAAAATCATAATATTCAAGGAGATTAAGCTTTTCGCCATCTCTATAAATAGGAAATTCTATTTTTGGTTCATTCCGATTAGTTTGGGTTTTTGTTCGAATATATTCATCCATATTCTCACTATTTAAAAATAAAAAAAGTCAATGGATCAGTTTAATCCATTGTAATTATTTGTATGTCTGATGGTTTTTTAACAATATTTGCTGCTTTAAATGCAACAATCTTATTAATATTTTTTGCGGCACATATGTCAACTAATCTTTGACTTACAACACCATCAAATATGATTAAATCAATTTTTTCATCACTATTTTTCAATTCATTGTAGAGATTTTCAACGGCTACTTCTTTAGTAATGTTTAAAGCTTTATCAAGAAATGCTGCAGTTTCTGTTTCTTCAAATTCTTTAAGCATATCTTTCATTAAAATTATTTCATCATCTTCAATAGATGGTTCTTTTTCTTCTTTTTTTATGTTGTTGTTTTGTCTTTCTTTTTTATGATGATGCTTGTTGTTTTGTCTATTTTCATTATTTGGAATAATATCTTCATGATTTGCTAAAAACTGCTCAGTTGGAACTTTATCTCTTAAAGCTATTAGAACTTCATCTTTTTCGAGATCTTCTACTTCTTTTCCTTTTGGTGCTCTTGTAATGTAGTCAATATCACCAATTTGGAGCAATTCTTTTAAAATCAATTCTCCACCACGGTCACCATCAACAAATGCGGTTGTAGTTCTTTTTTTAGTTAATTCCCCAATTGAACGGGGTACACTAACTCCTTCAACAGCTACTGTATTTTTGATGCCGTATTTCAATAAGTTTAAAACGTCAGAACGGCCTTCAACAACAATGATTGCATCTGAAGAATGTATGTTTGGTCCTGCAGGTAATCTGTCTTCCCCATACTCGGAAATTTCATGGACGCGCATAGCTTCTCTTACTTCTTCAATCATTTTGATGCTAGTTGGCCCTACAGTATCAACCATACTTCTATAAATTTCTTTTGCACGGTTTACAACTTGTTCTCTTTTAACAGCTCTCACGTCTTCTACTTTTAAAGTGCGGATTTTTGCTTCACAAGGTCCAACACGGTTAATTGTTTCTAATGAAGCTGCAAGTATAGCGGTTTCAATTCTATCTAAACTAGATGGAATCACAATTTCTCCTTTAGATCTTCCGCTATTTGCTCTCATCATAACTTGGATTCTTCCAATTCTACCAGTTCTTTGGAGTTCTCTTAAGTCTAAATCGCTACTGAGTAAACCTTCTGTTTGTCCAAAAACTGCACCAACAACATCGGGTTTTTCAACAATTCCATTTGCATTAATCTGTGCATGAATTAAATATTTTGTTGTTGTTAATTCTTCTCCTTTTCCCATGATTAAGCCTCCTATTAGCTTAAATTATTTAGGGATAATTTATGATTAAATAATTAACATTTAATTCTTTAAATTATACTTAAATATTTTTTGTATAAATTTCAAGTTAAGTTAAAAAGAGTTTTTAATTATTATTTAATTTGATAATTTAGTTAAAGCTATTAAAACGCCATATTATTGGGTTTTTATTAATTTATAGTAATTATTTTTGTTTTTATGGTCTTATTTTTTTTATTTTAGCTTATCGCCTCATATTTTTTCTAAATAATAAATGATATAATAATTGTGAATAACTCTAATTAATTTTGGTATTATTTTCTGTATAATACATTTAATTATTTGAATAAACTCCTATATAAAATTTATAATTTTAGGTTAACCAAAATATTTTTACATTAATTTTTAACTATATTTTATTTCTATTTAAAGATTGTAAATTAGCATAATATGGAATAACTGATATATTATTTGTTTATATGAAATTTAAAACTCTATTATTATTTGTATTCGATTAATACTATAATATTAATGATTTTTTTTATTGAATTTTTCAAATTAACTTCAGTATAAATTTCAACTTTTTATTTAAAATAAATTTTAGTTGCATGTTGATATGGAATAATGGTTCAAAATGTTATGCCTATAAAATAAAATGAAATTGCTTTTATTAAAATTATAGTTAATCTGTATCTAATCCATATAATTTATCACTCTATTGAGTATTTTATATCTTCCAATACTTCCATATTCTTCGTTTTGTTGTTTAAATTAATATTCGTATTTGGGGGATAATAATATGTTTCATTGTTTAAAACTACGATTGAAGTGCCTGTTAGAGTTCCTGAAATGATTATGTCTACTATTCCGTTTCCTCCGTTAATGATTAGATCATTGTCTGCACGGATTCCATTGGATTTACTTTTGTCCCATTTGCTTTTAGCAAAATTACAGTTGGTTATTGAACCTGCAAGACGCCAGGAGATAGCGCCACCACCCCAACCATTACAGATGTTGCCTGTGAAAGAAGAAGTTGTTATTTTTCCATTAGGGCCTGCCCAACGAACTCCTCCTCCACCATCATTAGCAGTATTATTGGTGAAAATAGAGTCAGATATACAGCCATTTGCTCCATCCAGTAGATTCCACCACCCCAAGTGGTAGCGGAGTTGCCTGTTAAAGTAGAACCAGATAAATTACCATTAGGGCTAAGCCATAAAATTCCAGCACCATATTGAGCAATATTATTGGTAAAAATAGAGTTGGATATGGTAAAATTAGTACCATTACACCAAATTGCTCCACCACCACCAGAAGTAGCATTTACATAGTTATTAGTGAATGTAGAGCTAGTTAGAATTCCATTAATACCATACCAGATAACAGCACCACCACCAAGATTAGCATTGTTGGTTGTGAAATTACAGTTAGATAAATGGCCTTTTAAAGCATTTTTATTCCAGTAAACAGCACCACCATAATCTTTAGCAGTATTATTAGTGAATTTAGAGCTAGTCACAACACCATTTGCTCCACCCCAGTAAACAGCACCACCCCAACGACCAGTATTGTCCTTGAAAGTAGAACTAGATATAGTACCATTAGCACCATCCCATTGAATACTACCACCACCTTCATTAGCAGTATTGCTAGTGAAAGTACAACCAGTCACAGCACCATTATCACCAAACCAGATAACAGCACCACCAGCACGATTAACTGTGTTATTAATGAAGATACAATTTTGTAAAGTTCCATATTGACCCCACCATTGTATTGCTCCACCGTACCCAGTTAAATTGAAGTTTCGGAAAGTAATTTTCTCAATTAAAATACCTTCTCCAGTTATTTCAAAATGAACATTGCCACCTTTAGCATCAAAAATTGCATTACCGTCACCAACCATAGTTATTCCTTTTTTATTCAAAACAATAGTCTTTGAGGGGGTTCCATCACTATTTAAAATTCGAATATAATCATAATTATTGATTTGATGATATTTATTTAAAAATTCATTTACTGTCCAAACCCAATAAACATTATCACCATTATCTGCTTGATTATCTGTGAAATTACAATTAAACATGGTACTATTAGTACCCCACCAGCAAACAGCACCTCCTA
>ENA-UOJG01001069-UOJG01001069.1-human-gut-metagenome-genome-assembly--contig:-C47-NODE-1069-length-31962-cov-14.629141_pt1 | contig 31962 bp, 27 predicted proteins | sample MGYA00242340_ERZ723887 | MGnify/ENA metagenome assembly ERZ723887 | reverse complement strand
ACACCGACATGGCCATCGCCATCGACGACGAGGATTCCCAGCGCCTGCTGCGCCTCTTCAATACGGCCGAGGGGCAGAAGTATCTCAAGGAAGAGCTGAAGCTCTCCGACGAACTGATCGAAAAGCTCACGTGGCTCGGTATCTCCGGCATTGCAAATGTCCTCTGCTGCATCAAGATGGCCAAATACTATGAGCTGGGCGAGGACGACGTCGTCTGCACCGTCCTGACCGACTCTGCCGTGATGTATCAGTCCCGCATCGAGGAGCTCAACGAGATGCACGGCGCGTATAACGCCGAGGAAGCGCGTCTCGACCACAACCTCCACATGCTCGGCCTCAAGACCGACAGCATGATGGAGCTGACCTACAACGACCGCAAGCGCATCCACAACCTCAAGTACTACACTTGGGTCGAGCAGCAGGCGCGCGACGTCAAGGACCTCAACGCCCTCTGGTACGACACCAAGGGCACGTGGGACGCTGTCCACGCGCAGGCGAAGGAGCTCGACGAGCTCATCAACGAGTTCAACGAAGCAACGGGTCTTTTGAAGGCGCTCTAAGATCTCAAACAATAAAAAAGGGGCAGGGCGACCTGCCCCTTTTTGACAGGCAAAGGAGGATCATTATGCTCAAAAATGTCAAATGCGCGCGCTGCGTCAAGTGCGGCAAGGAATACGAGGCGACGCCGAATCTTACAACTTGCAAATGCGGCGGCATTCTCGACATCATCTACGATTACGACTACATTAAGAAAAATCTGACCAAGGAAACGCTCAAGTCCCGCCCGCATACCATGTGGCGCTACCGCGAGCTGCTGCCGGTGGAGAAAACAACGCCCGATACGCCGCTGCGCGTGGGCTGGAGCCCGCTCTATGAAGAACCGCGCCTTGCAAAAATGCTCGGCCTTAAAAAGCTTTGGGTCAAGGACGACGGCCAGAATCCGACCGCATCCTTAAAAGACCGCGCCTCCGCCATGGCGGTCGCCAAGGCGGGGGAGGCGGGAGCAAAGATCATCGCCTGTTCGTCGACGGGCAATGCGGCATCTTCCCTTGCGGGCAACGCCGCTGCCGCCGGCCTCAAGACCTTCATCTTTGTCCCCGAGCGCGCGCCCAAGGGAAAGGTTGCGCAGCTGATGACCTTCGGCGCGAACGTCATTTCCGTCAAGGGCAACTACGAAGAGACCTTCGAGCTTTCAAAAAAGGCCATCGACAAGTGGGGCTGGTACAACCGCAACGCCGCCATCAACCCCTATCTCTCCGAAGGCAAAAAGACCGTTTCGATCGAGATCGCCGAGCAGCTCGACTGGAAGATGCCGGATTATCTCGCCATCTCCGTCGGCGACGGCTGCACCATCGCGGGCGTGTGGAAAGGATTCAAGGATCTCTACGCCGTTGGGTTGATCGATAAGCTCCCGCGCCTTATTTCCGCGCAGGCGGAAGGCTGCCACCCCATCAACCGCGCCATCGCGGAGGATAAGCCCTGGGAACCGATGGAGGAAAACACGCTGGCGGACTCCATCGCCGTCGGCGTGCCGCGCAACGCGGACAAGGCGCTCATGGCGATCCGCGAGTCGAACGGCATCGTGGTGAACGTGACGGACGAGGAGATCATGGCGGCGCAGAAGCTGCTGGGCATGACTTGCGGCGTCTTCGGCGAGCCTGCGGGCGTCACCGGCGCGGCGGGCGTGAAAAAGCTCTGCGAGCAGGGCGTTCTCGGCGAGAACGACACGGTTGTGTCGGTCGTCACGGGCAACGGACTCAAGGACGTGGCGAATGCCATCAAATTCTGCGGCGAGCCGATGAGCCTGCCGAACGACCTCACACTGCTGGTTGAAGAATTCGACAAGCGCGGCATCAAAACCGACGTGTAAAAGAGAAAAAGCGCCCCGCGAATCGCCTGATTCGCGGGGCGTTTTTGATTATATAAAATGATCCTTGATGACGGGAATGGCGTTGAGCAGTGCCGAGATCGCCGTGGAGACCGCGAACACAAAGACTGCGAGCAGCGGCACGGAGAAAAAGGCGTTGCAGGAGAAAGTGTCGATGCCGAAATGCTGCAGCAGCTCAATGACCATGGGGTGGACGAGATAGACACCGAAGCTGTATTTCGACATCTTGCGGAGGAACGTGTAGGCTTTTTCACCCATGCGAGGGAAATTCAGATGCTGCTTGGCAAAGACGAAGATCGGTACGCTTGTGCAGAGAACATTGAGCGAATTGTAGGTGTAGAAGATATCGCTCGGTGCGCCCTGTGCCCTTGAAAGAGCGACGGGGGCGAACACGGATACCAAAAGGCCGGCAACGCCGATGCAATAGAGAGTGATCTCTTCTCTGCGGCTAAAGTCCCTCCGGCTGAGATAGTATCCGCCGATGAAATAAGCGGTGAAGCCGAGCGGGAAAAAGCAGTAGGAGTACATGATGACGGTGTGAATGACCGCGCTTGCCTGATACGAAACAAAGGAGAGAAACAGGGCAAGCTGGGGCAAAAGAAAGGTGAAAACAAACGCAAGCAGCAGGAAGTAGCGCGTAAGCGTTTCATTTTGCACGATCGGCCGCAGCAGCGGGATCAGCAGATACAGCCCTACGATCATGTAGAGAAACCACAGATGATAATGCCCCGTGATGAACTGGGAAAGCACGACCGCGAGAGGCGCGTGACGAAAGACAAGATAGACGAGCGCATAGCAGCCCGACCAGAAGAGAAAGACTGTAGCGATGCGCGCGACGTTCTTTTTGAGAAGGGCGGAGATGCTGACATCGCGCCCGAGAAACAGCGCGCCGCTAATCATCACAAAGATGGGGACCGACCATTTTCCAGTGGTACAGTAGAGATTGAAGGCAAACCACGCCCGTGAACTGACGTCAACATCTGCCCAGTGCTGCGCGGCAAGATGCACGAAAACAACAAAGAAGATCGCCACGATGCGGAGAATGTCGAAATAGATCACGCGCCTGCGCGTGAAAGGCTCTGCTGGCATGCTTAGTCCTCCTTTTCCTCAGCGTTACCAACCATCTCATTCTGCGCATCGTCAGACGCGGCATCGGGTGCGGATACTTCCGCCGCAGCCTCGGCCTTCTGCGCCTGCTGAGAGGCCATGGCTTCGACGCGGCCCTCTTCGCGCGCCTGCGCGACAGCCTGCTCACGCTCCTTTTCCGCCTTGGCGCGTTCCTTTTCCATCACATGCCGGGTGTGCTTGTTTTGCAGCTTAAAGACAAGGCGCAGCACGAGCAGCACCACCACGATCGCAAGGCCGAGCCAGCTCCAGAACTTGAGCTTGAAGAGCGTCTTGACCGTCCAGTACTTTGCCTGCATGCCAAGGAAGCAGAAAAGGATCGAGACCGCGAGCGCCGCGCCGAAGAGCAGCACCCACAGCACCGACTTGACTGCGCTGCGCTTGCGCACGCGCAGATGCGCGGCCAGAAACAGCAGACTCAGCAGAAAAAACGCAGGAAACTGCGCAAATAATATCTCTCTCAGATCCATTGGTTTACCTCACAGTGCGCATTTGCCGCGCTTTAAATATTCGCCCATTTTTCCGCCGATGACCTTGCCGCCGTCCACCTGCAAACTGCCGCGCAGATAGACCTTTGCAATGCCGCCGTTCGTGCGGAAGCCTTCAAACGGCGTGTAGCCCGCCTTGGAGAGAAGCTCCGCGCCGCGGAGCACGTGGCTCGCACCGGGATCGTAGACAACAATATCGGCGTCGCTGCCCGCGGCGATCACGCCCTTGCGGGGGAAGAGACCGTAGAGCTTTGCGGGATTTTCACTCAGTGCGCGGCAGACGCCGGCAAGGGAGAGCTTGTTTTCGCTTGCTGCAATGGTGTATACGACCTCGCCGCGCGTTTCGACGCCGGGAAGACCGCCGGGGATCTTCGTAAAGTCGTCGCGGCCCATGTCCTTCTGCTCGAGCGTGAATGAGCAGTGGTCGGTCGAAATGGTCTGCACCTCGCCGCGGCGCAGCGCCTTCCAAAGCGCCTCGCTGTCCTCCTGCGAGCGGATGGGCGGCGCGCAGACATAGCGCGCAGCGGAGGAAAAGTCGGGATCATAGTAAACGCCGTCGTCAAGCGCCAAGTACTGCGGGCAGGTCTCGACATACACGGTCTGCCCGCGGCGGCGCGCCGCGGCGATCTCTGCGAGCGATGCTCGGTTCGTCGTGTGGACGATGATCACAGGCGCGTCCGCCGCCTGCGCGATACGCAGAAGGCGGGAGACGGCTTCGGCCTCTAAATAATCGGGGCGCGAGACGGGGTGCGACACCACGTCTGAACCCAAACCGCTCGCCTTGAGCTCGGCAATACGCTCGTCGATCACGCCTGCGTTCTCGCAGTGAACGCCCGCGATGCCGCCGCGTACCTTCAGCGCCTTGAGCGCGCGATATACTGCGCCGTCGCCGATCATCATGGCGGGATAGGTGAGGTACATCTTAAAAGAGGTGATACCGGCGTCGAACATCGCGTCAAGCTCAGACTCGATGCTCTCGTTCCAGTCATCGATGGTCATGTGGAAGCCATAGTCGCAGTAGCACTTGCCGTCCGCCTTTTTATGCCAGAGATCAAGCCCGTAGGCAAGGGATTCTCCTTTATTGGGGCAGGCGAAGTCAATGACCGTCGTCGTGCCGCCGCGAATGGCGCTTTTGCTGCCGCTTTCAAAATCATCGGCCGTTGTGGTGTTGCACACGTCAAGGTCAAAGTGCGTGTGCGCGTCGATAAAGCCGGGAAAGAGCGTGCAGCCCGTCACATCGACGATCTCGCTCTGCGTGGCGAGATCGGGCGGGATATGGCCGACCTTTTCAATTTTTTCACCGTCGATGAGCACATCGGCACGGCGGCAGCCGCGGCCGCTGACAACAAAACCGCCTCGAAGCACTGTTTTCACGGAAGAGACCTCCTTATGGAAAAATACTGTTCCAAGATAAAGTCAGCATAGCATATTCTCGCCTTCATTTCCATAGAAAGAACAAAAAATGTGAGATGCAACAAGATTTTTGTTGGAATTTCAGGTGAATGGGGTATTGAGAAAAAGACAGTTGTACGATATAATAAGATTATACTACATTCCGCTCTGAACTGTACAAAACCGGATATTTTTGCGTGCTGACGACGGTGAGAGATGAGATGTGAAGAAGCTGTGCGTCACGGCGGCGGGCAGAGAAGTGTGGAGTGAAAAAAGAGGAGGAAAACACTATGCGTAAGTTCCTATCTGTCCTGCTCGCAATGGCAATGGTTCTCAGCCTGACTGTGACCGGCTTTGCGATCGAGGACACGGCAGCCACAAAGGAGCCCGAAATCATGACCGAAGAAGCCACGATGGCGGGCAAGACTGTCATTCTGCACACCAATGATGTGCATGGTGCGGTCGATGGCTATGCCTACATCGCCCAGCTCAAGGCCGACTATGAGGCCAAGGGCGCCGAGGTCATTCTCGTCGACGCCGGCGACTACAGCCAGGGCAAGACCTATGTCAGTGTCACCAAGGGCGCTGATGCGGTCACGATGATGAATGCCGCCGGCTACGATGTCGTCACCCTCGGCAACCACGAATTCGACTACGGCTATGCCCAGCTCAAGGAAAACATGAGCAAGGCCAAGTTCAAGGTCGTCTGCGCGGACGTCTTCAATGAGGATGGCACGCCCATCTTCGACGCGAACTACACCTACACCACCAAGTCCGGTGTGAAGGTCGGCTTCTTCGGCATGGAGACCCCCGAGACCCAGACCAAGGCCAACCCTGCGCTCATCAAGGGCCTGACCTTTGCGACCGGTGACGCCTTTACCAAGGCTGCCGCCGATCAGGTCGCAGCGCTCAAGGACGCCGACGTTGTCATCTGCCTTGCGCATCTGGGCATCGACGCTGAGTCCGCTCCCTATCGCTCCACCGATCTCTATGCCGCCGTCAAGGGCATTGACTTCATCATCGACGGTCACTCCCACACCGTGATGACCAAGGGCGAGAAGGGCGAGCCCATTCAGTCCACCGGTACCGCGTTTGCCAACATCGGCGTGATCGTCATCGACAACGCCACCAAGAAGATCGAGAGCAACTCCCTCTTCGAGATCAAGGAAGACACTGCCAAGGACGAGACGGTCGCCGCTGCGGCGAAGGTTATCGTTGACCGCGTTAACAAGGAATACGGCGCGGTGTTCGCCAAGAGCCTGGTCGAGCTGAACGGCGCGAAGGCGCCCAACGGCAACCGCGACGTTGAGACCAATAATGGCGATCTGATCACGGATGCCATGGTCTGGAAGGTCCTGCAGAACAAGGACGGCCTGACGGTCGATGAGGACCATGTGGTCGCCATTACCAACGGCGGCGGCATCCGCGCGGCTATCAAGGCCGGCGATGTGACCAAGAAGGACATCAACACCGTTCTGCCGTTCGGCAATACGGTCGCAGTCGTTTACGTTACCGGCGAGCAGCTGCTGGAAGCGCTTGAAGCGTCCACCTATTGCACGCCCGGCGCTGTGGGCGGCTTCCCGCAGGTCTCCGGCATCAACTTCACCATCCGCACCGGCAAGGATTACGATGCCAACAAGGACACCTATCCCGGCTCCACCTATTATGGCCCGGCTTCCATCAACCGCGTGACCATCAACAGCATCAACGGCAAGGAGTTCAAGACCAATGAGATCTACGCCGTTGTGACGAACAACTTCTGCGCCGCCGGCGGCGACACCTACTATGCCTTTGCTGCCGCTTCCGCTCAGTTCGATACCGGCATCCCTCTGGACGAGGCTGTGATGGAATACGTTACCACCGAACTCAAGGGCGTCATCGGCGAGAAGTATGCCGCCCCGCAGGGCCGCATCAGCTACTTCAACCCCTTCTCCGATGTGAAGACGACGGCCTGGTACTTCAACTACATGATCAACCTCTATGAGGACGGCGTGATCGCCGGCACCTCCGCCACCACTTACGATCCCAGCGCTTCCCTGACCTGGGGCGCTGCGCTCAAGCTCCTGCTCGTCAGCCACGGCGACCTCAAGGCTGAGGACGCCACCGGTGCCGACTGGCTGAAGAACACCCTCGCCAAGGCGGTCGAGCTGGGTCTCGCGCCTGAGGATGTGGACGGCAAGGCTCTGATCACCCGCCTCGCGTTCTGCCAGACCGCTGCCAAGCTCAACAAGCTGGAAGAGTCCAAGAACGACAGCATCTTTACCGACTGCAAGGACGGCTACGTCATGGCGCTCGTTGACGCCAAGGTTATTACCGGCATGACCGAGAATACCTTTGAACCCGAAGCGCTGCTGACCCGCGCGCAGATCGCCAAGATCATCTATCAGCTCAATCTGATCGAGAAGTAAATCAAGGCGAAGCATTGCCAAACGATCAAAAGCGGACTCCGCACCGACAGGCGCGGAGTCCGCTTTTTGCGGGGAAAGACATAGGCGCGGCGGGAAAACCGGGGAAATAGAAAAGGGGACTGGCGCATCGCGCCAGTCCCCTTTGGCCGTTCGGATAGGGCTGCCGGACTTATGCGAAGAGGTAACTGTACTTGTCGCGTACAGTAAGGATCAGCGTCTCCAGCTCGACCGGCAGGTCGTTGTCGCAGGAGCCGAGATCATAGTCCCTGACCTCGCCCTCGTAACGCAGGCGGATTCTGTCGTCTTCCTCAAACAGCACGCCCTCGTTCTCGCTCTCGTCCATATCTTCCTTCGTCTGGAAGAGGGTGAACTTGTCGTGGCAGGGTTCGCTGGCGTAGGGGCAGAACTGCGTGCAGTTGCCGCATTCGTTGCACATCTTGTCGATGTGAACGATCTCGTGCGAGCCGTCCGCCATCTTGATGACGACGTTCGCGCGGTTCGGGCAGGAATCGACGCAGTTTTCGCACACGGTGGAACACTGCAGGCAGCGCTCGCCGTCGCAGACGCACCTGCTTGCCATCGAGAGGATGCCCTTCTTGGCCTGCGCGTCAAACTCGGTCACGTCGGCCTCGGCGGGGATATCATAGATGTGCGGGTGGCTGATGACGATCTCGGCAAAGCGCGCGGCGTCGGCAATGCCCTCGACCACGGTGGCGGGGCCGCGGTGCGCGTCGCCCGCGCAGTACACGCCGGGAATGTTTGTCTCGAACGCGGGACCCTTGCGCTCCATCTCAATGCCGTTTGCGGCCATCAGCTCAGCGTCGACCTGCTCGCCCACGGCGGAGATGACCATGTCGCAGGGAATGGTGAACTGTTCGCCGGATTTGACGGGGCTGCGGCGGCCGCTCTCGTCCGGCTCACCGAGGATCATCTTATCGCACAGGAGTTTGCCGCGGCTCTGCTTGACGGGCGCGGCCAGCTCGACAAACTCCACGCCGTCCGCGATGGCGAGCTGTAACTCGTGCTCGTCGGCGGGCATGAACTTCTTCGTGCGGCGGTAGAGGATGGTCGCATGCGCGCCCATGCGCTTTGCAACGCGCGCGGCGTCCATCGCGGTGTTGCCCGCGCCGACGATGACAATGTTGCCGTGCAGGCAGGGCTTGACCTGCTTTTTCATCTTCTTCATCCATTCGATCACGCCCTGCACATTGCCCTCAATGTCGAGCTTGCCGGGCTTCCACGCGCCGGTGGCCATCAGAATGTGCGTGTAGCCCATCTTCTTGAGCTCACCGACGGAGGGGGCGGGCTTGCCGAGCTTCACTTCGATGCCGTAGCGCTCCATGAGCGCGATGTCCTTGTCGATGGCCTCGTCGCTGATGCGGAAGGCGGGGATGACATAGCGCGGCACGCCGCCGAGCTTGCGCTCGCGCTCAAAGATCGTGGTAGGAACGCCCTCGCGGCCGAGGAAGTACGCCGCGGCGATACCGGTCGGACCGCCGCCGACGATGGCGACCTTCTTGTCGTCAACGGGCTCTGGCATACGGAGCGACGCCATAAGCGCGCTGTAGCCCTTTTCTGCGGCAAGAAGCTTCGTCTCGCGGATGTGGACGGATTCCTCATAGAAGTTGCGCGAGCACTTGCCCTGGCAGCGGTGCGCGCAGATGGTGCCGGTGATAAACGGCAGGGCGTTCTTCTCGGTGATGAGGCGGAGCGCCGGGCCGTAGAGCCCCTTGCGGCAGAGCTCAAGATATTCGGGAATGTCCTGCTCGATGGGGCAGCCGCTCTTACAGGGGGCGGTAAAGCAGTCGAGCAGCGGCACCTGTTCATCTTTTTTGCGCGAGGGGAGCGGCTTGATTGCCTTGAGGTGGTGGAAGTCGTGCAGCGCGGAGGCGGCAAGGTCGGAGATCGCGGCAGGGTCGTTGCCGGAAAATGCGCGATAGGGCATATCCTCGACCTTTTCGACCATCTGGTGCAGGCGGTTGTAGCCGCCGGGCTTCAAGATGGTGGTGGCGACGGTGATGGGCCAGATGCCGGCGGCAAAGAGCTTGTCACAGTTGAAGTAGTCCGCGCCGCCTGCGAACGAAATGCGCATCTTGCCGCCGAACTGGCGGGAGATGCGATTGCACATCTCGATCGTCAGCGGGAAGAGGCTGCGGCCGGACATGTACATTTCCTCGTTGGGAAGCTCGCCGCGCGTCGTGTCGACGGGGAAAGTGTTGGAGAGCTTGAGACCGAACTCGAGGCCGTGCTTGTCCGCGAGCTTTTGCAGCCGCTCGAACATCGGCACGGCGTCCTCCCACTGGAGGTCTTCGTTGAAGTGATGCTCATCAAAGACAACATAGTCATAGCCCATGGAATCGAGGATGCTGCGCGCGGTTTTGTAGCCAAGAATGGTCGGATTGCACTTGACGAAGGTGTGCAGATGCTTTTCCTTGAGAAGATAGCTTGCGATGCGCTCGATCTCCTGCGGCGGGCAGCCGTGGAGCGTGGAGAGCGTAACGGAGCGGGAAACATTGGGGGAGATGGCCGCAATGAAGTCCTTTTCCTCGGGGAAGAGCTCGGTCAGGACTTTTTTACATTCCTTGAACTGCGCGGTCTTGCCCGCGTCCATCATGCTGTTGATGTAGGTGTTGATCTTGCGGCCCTTGATGCCGTCCAGGTCATAGCCGACGGACATATTGAAAACGAATCCGTCGGGATCGCCGAAGCCGTAGACCTTGCTCATGACCTTGAGCGCGCACCAGGCCTTGATGTACTCGTCCTGCGCCTGCTGCACGGTCAGTTCGGTCGACCACTCCTGGTTGTAGCCCTCGTCAGCGGCGAGGATACAGGGACGGGGAACGCAGGCGGCAAGCTCCGCGCCGTCCATCTTCTGCACGGTCTTGACCTCGAAAAAGCGCGCGCCGGCGGCATAGGCCGCGATGATATTCTGCGCAAGCTGGCTGTTGGGGCCGGCGGCGGGGCCAAACGGTGTTTCGATGCGCTCGCCGAAGATCGGCAGGCTCTTGCCGCTTCCGTGATAGTGCTTATGAACGCCGAACACATCGCCGCACTGCGCGTATTCGCTCGTCACCCAGTTCATCAGAGAGTCGAACGGAATGGGATACATTTTTTCAGACATTGTTTTTTCCTCCCGCTTGCTTAATAGGTTCTGTGATTCAGCTCGCCCCAGAGTTTCTTGGCGGCTTCAAGAATGTGCGCATTTTCGGCTTCCTCGTCGATGCCGACAAGCTGGCGGTCGAGCATGAGAACCTTGCCGGCGGCGATGGTGGTCTGGCACTGGCGGCCGGTCATGCCGAAGATCATGTGCCCGTCGATGTTCGCGTCGGAAAACGGAGTGAAGGGCTTGTAGTCCATCACGATGATGTCCGCCGCCGCGCCGGGTCTTAAAACGCCGAGCGTGTCAGGGAAGTATCTTTCGCCGATCTTCGCGTTGTTCTTGAAGAGCATATCCGTGACCTCGCACCAGCCGACGTTCGGCAGGCAGTTCTGGCTGCGCTGCGAGCAGAGGGCGACCTTGAGGGATTCGAGCATGTCGTTCGTGTAAGCGTCGGTGCCCATGCCAAGGAGGATGCCGCGCTTGTAGAGCTGGAGCACGGGGCAGATGCCGATGGCGTTGCCCATGTTGGACTCGGGATTGTTTACGACCATCGTGCCGGTCTCCTTGATGAGATCCATCTCGGCGGTGTTGACGTGGATGCAGTGGCCGAGAATGGTCTTGGGGCCGAGAATGCCGTGATCCTGCAAGCGCTGCACGGGACGGCGGCCGTAGTTCTGGAGGGAGTCGTACACGTCGTTCATGCCCTCAGATACGTGAATGTGATAGCCCGTGCGGCCGTTGTTGGCCTCGACCATGCGATCAAAGGTCTTATCCGAAATGGTGAAGAGCGCGTGGCCGCCGAACATTGCCGCGAGCATGGGATCTTTGCGCTTTTCGCACTCGGTGATGAAGTCGGCGTTTTCTCGGATGGCCTCAAGGCACTTCTCTTCGCCGTCGCGGTCGGAGACCTCGTAGCAGAGGCAGGAGCGAAGGCCGAGGCGCTTGCTCTCTTCGGCGATGGTGTGCAGCGAGCCGGGGATCTGAGCGTAAGAGGCGTGGTGGTCGAAGATCGTCGTCACGCCCTGCTTAATAGAATCGATGTAAAGCGCGGTGGCGGAGGCGCGCGTGCCGTCCATCATCAGATGGCGGTCGATCGCCCACCATGTGCCGTCGAGCACTTCGTAGAAGTTCGTCGGATTGTTGCCGACGATGGAAAGGCCGCGGGCGAGGGCGGAGTAGATATGCGTGTGCGCGTTGATGAACGCGGGCATGATGACACCGCCTCTGGCGTCGATGATCTCGGCGCCGGGATATTTTGCGCGCAGCGCCGCCTCTTCGCCGACTTCGACGATCTTCGTCCCCTCAAAGGCGACTGCGCCGTGCTCGTAATAGCCTTGTGCATCTGCGTTGCGGGTGATGAGACGACCGTTGGTGACAAGTTTCATAATGTTGCTCCTCCTTTTTCTTTTGCCTTTTCCCGATGCGAATTGCGGCAGCGCAGGGGGAAAGAAAAAAGCGCTCCTCACACAGACCGTGCCGACTCCCGATAAAAAGGGAAACGACCGTACAGCCCGTGCGCGAAGCACTACGTTGCAGCTACAAACAATGATTGAGTTGTTAAAAATATTTTACAGGAAACGCGAACAAAATGCACGGATTTTTCGTCTAATGCAATGTAGAAAATAGAAACTTAAATTTGTGCAAACCGTGGAAAGATAAAAAGATGCCCCGCAGCGGCCGTGTAAGCCCCGTCAAAACCTGCACCATTCTGGACAGGTGGGTCGCCTCTGTCCGGCTTTATTGCTTCCAACGTCCAGCCGCAAAAGGCAGCCGGGAGGCCTGCAAACCACCGGAACGTACCAGCGTCCCTTATGACGAAATGTGGGTTTAAAAAGAACTTATCACGCACCCCGCAGGGCAAATTCAGTTTATCGCAATTCGTGGGGAAAAATCCGTCGCAATCGAAGATTTTTATTCTTCGTCGGCGAGGATCTGCTCCATGAAGAGGTCGTAGACCTTGTCGATCTCCTCTTCGTCCTCGATGGTGACAAGGAATTCCTCGCCGTTTTCCATCTGGCTCTTCAGAATGATGAGACCGTATTCCTCTTCGTTTTCCTCTTCTTCGTTTTCCTCTTCTTCGCTGTCCTCTTCGACCACGGGGAAGAACGCCATATACGTCGTGCCGTTATATTCGAGCGCATCAATGTATTCAAGCTCGATATCTTTGCCCTCATCGTCCGTCAGCGTGACGAAATTGGGGCCGAATTCATCGTTCATAGGGGAACACCTCCTGTGATTTTGTGAGTGCATTATACCGCACTTTTTGCAAAAATGCAAGACAAGATACGCACCACTTGACAGCCGTGCTATACTATATTCTGTATCACTATTGAAAATCGGCTATGCGCGCTTGCGCATATTTCTATCGCAAAGGAGGAGGCGCTTTATGGAAGAAAACCGCGCAGAAAACCAGACGCCCCGAAGACAGCACGCACAGGCAAAGACGCATCAGGCGCACAAGAAGAAAGGCGGAACAGTCAAGAAGGTCATCGGCACCATTCTGGCCATCGGCCTTACCACATGTTTGATGTTCTTCGCCATCTTTATGATCTACGTCCACACGTCACTTGACCTTGATGTGGATATCTCAGCCTACACGCTCAAGCAGAGCTCGACGGTCTACTATCAGGACAAGACGAGCGGGGAGTGGGTGGAGCTGACGAAGCTCCACGGCGTGGAAAACCGCACGCTCGTCAGCATCGACGATATTCCCAAGCACGTGCAGGACGCACTCATCTCCATTGAGGACGAGCGCTTTGGAAGCCACCACGGTGTAGACTGGAAGAGCACGGCGAAGGCCATTCTTGGTAAGCTCACCGGCAGTTCGACGCGCGGCGGCTCGACGATCTCCCAGCAGGTCATCAAAAACACGACCGGCGACAACGAGGTGACCATCAAGCGCAAGGTGAGGGAGATCTTCCGTGCGCTGCGCCTCGAGAAGAATTATTCGAAGGACGAGATCCTCGAGACCTACCTGAACCTCGTTTACTTCGGCAACGGCTGCAACGGTATTGAGGCCGCGGCGGAGAGCTACTTCGGCAAGACCGTCGGCGAGCTGTCGATCGCCGAGGCTGCGTCCATCGTCGGCATCACGCAGTTCCCCTATAAATATGACCCGTCGCGCGGCGACTGGTACCGCGAGCAGAACAAGGAGCGCCAGCTTACCGTTCTTTATAAGATGCACGAGCTTGGCAAGATCAGCGACGAAGAGTATGAGCAGGCAAAGGTCGAGCCGCTCGTCTTCTCCTGGGATCCAGGTTTTGTTCCTTCTGCGGGGGTTGCAAGCAGGGTGGATACCGCCTCGAGCACGGAGTATGACTCCTACTTTGTTGAGCGTATGTTCAACGACATCGTCGCCGATATGCACGAACAGTTCGGCTATGATGAGAAGGTCGCAAAGGACCTGCTCTACACCGGCGGCTACTCCATCTACTGCACGGTCGATCCCAAAGTGCAGTCCATCGTGGAAAGCGTCTATGCCGACCGCAATAACCTGAACTATACGTCCTCCAAGGGCCAGCAGCTTCAGTCCGGCGCAACGATCATTGACAATACGACGGGCGACATCGTGGCCGTTGCGGGCCGCGTGGGTGAGCGCGAGGGCCGGTTCCTGCTCGACTATTCGACCGTTGTGCGTCAGTGCGGTTCTGCCATCAAGCCTTTGAGCGTCTATGCGCCCGCGCTGGACGACGGCGTCATCACGCCCGCGAGCGTCATCGACGACTATCCCGTTGAAATGCTCGGCGGCAGCATCTGGCCGGTAAACGCCTACTCGGGCTACCGCGGCATGATGACGCTGCAAGACGCCATCCGCAATTCGTCAAACCCCACGGCGGTGCGCACGGCCATGAAGCTGACGCTGCCCGCGTCCTACGCGTTCATGACCGAGAACCTCAGCTTCTCGACGCTGACAAACGATGATCTGACGGCGGCGGGCGCACTGGCGCTCGGCGGCCTTTCCAAGGGCGTGACCACGCGCGAGATGGCGGCGGCCTATGCCTCCTTTGCCCGCGGCGGCATTTACACCACGCCGCGCACCTACACCGAAGTGCGCGACCACAACGGCAATGTCATTCTGGACAATAAGAGCGAGTCTCATGTTGCGATGAAGGAAAGCACTGCCTATTCGATGAACGAACTGCTTAAAAACGTTGTGCGCAACGGTACGGGTACGGGTGCAAACTTCTCCGGCATGACCATCGCCGGTAAGACCGGTTCGACCAACAGCAACAACGACCGTTACTTCGTCGGTTACACGCCGTATTACACGGCGGCGGTCTGGGTCGGCTACGATACGCCGACGCGCATCGTGGCGAGCGGCAACCCTGCCGCCACGCTTTGGAAGACCTTTATGAGCAAGGTCCACGAGGGGCTGCCCAACAAGGACTTTGACGTTGGCAGCGGCGATATGGTCAGCGTGACGGTCTGCACGCAGACGGGACTGCTGGCATCTTCCGGCTGCCCCGCGCAGACGGTCAAGGTTGCAAAGGATTATGCGCCAAAGCTGTCCTGTGACGCGCACATCAGCGTGACGGTCTGTGCAGACTCCGGCATGCTTGCTTCCGACTACTGCCCGAATATCACGACGGCCTATGTGCTCGATCTGAGCCAGCCGAACGTCAGCGCCGGCTGGGGCTATACGCGTGAGCTGCTCACAACGCCCCTCAGCGCGGCGATGCAGGCAACGTATCAGGCACAGCTTGCGGAGGGGCTCATTTCGGCGATCCCCGCGGGCGAGCCGGTGCGCACGAACAGCGGCACGGTGCAGCTATACAGCGACCTCATGTACAGCGGTATGTGTACTACGCATACAACGCCGCTTGAGCCTACGCCGGATCCGGACGCTCCGGATGATACCGGCAACGGCGGTGAGGGCGGCACGCAGACGCCCGGTGACAACACGGGTACCGCAGGCGAGAGCGCAGGCGGTGACAACGGACAGTTCCTCGATTGGCTGCTCAACAGCGGTAATACGGGGCATTGACATAAAAAAGAGAACGACGATCCGTCGTTCTCTTTTTTATGCCTTTTCCGGGCGCGTATTCCGGATCTGCGAAAGCAGCAGCAGAAAGAAGGGGAAGAGCACCATTCCTGCGATACCGAATGTGCAGTAGCCGAGGTACATTGCAAAAAGGGACGCGACCGGCGGCAGTCCCGCCTGCGCGGAGAGCAGCCGCGGCTCAAGCGTGTTGCGCGTGATGAGCGTGCAGAGGTAGAGCGCAAGCAGAACGATCGCCCGGGGCGGAAAGCCAAACAGCAGTGTGACAAGCGCCCACGGCACAAGCGCCGTTCCCGTGCCAAAGACGGGCAGCGCGTCGAGCAGTGTGATGAGGAAGGCGAGCAGCAGGGAATAGCGCTGACGAATGAGAAGAAAGCCCACCAGAAGTTCTGAAAATGTGATAAGAGACAGCGTCGCCTGCGCGCGCAGCCACCGTGCGAGCGAGCGCATCACGCCGTCGCGCAGGCGAAGGAGTTTTTGCATGGCGATCTGCGGTATGCTGCGCTCAAGTGCCGAGCAAAGCTCGGGATACGAAGCGGAGGTGAAAAAGAGCGCCAGTACGCAGGTTGCGACTGCAAGCACGCTGCCGGGCAGCGTCGCTGCCGCTGCGGTGAGCGCACCGACCGCCCGCTCAGACAGCGCACGCAGCAGGCTGTCGGCGTCCGTTATGACCTGTAAAAACTGCTCGTGCAGGAAGCGGCTGAACCATTCGGGGCTTGCTGCGCTGAAGCGCTCCAGCCGGGAAAGAAGATCGTTCGCCGCAGCTGGGATCGCGTCGAAAAACGCCGGGGCGGCGGAGAGCAGTGCGCTCATTTGAGAGAGCAGCGTGGACCACAGGAGCGACAGCAGCCCTCCGAGGAGAAAGAGAAGCGTCAGCGTCAGGATCAGCGCGGAAAAGCTGCGCTGGAAGCGCAGCCGCCGCTGCAAATGCAGCACGAGCGGTTCCAGCAGCGATGCAATCAGAAATGCCAGCAGAAACGGCAGACACCAGGGCAGAAGATAGCGGAAAAGACAGTAGAAAAGCGCCGCACCCGCAAACGCCGTGAGTGTCAGCAGCAGAAAGCGCCGGAGCGTGTTTTCATTCAAGTTTTGCATTCCTCTCTTTGAAAAAATGTTGCATTATCAATCGGGATATGCTAAAATCCTGCCATATAAAGACAGATGACCGTATAGGAGAAACAATTATGGCGCCTGCAACAAAGTTTTATCTGGTCTCGGCAGATGCTCTGCCGGAAATTTTTATCAAGGTGGCGGAGGCAAAGCGCATGCTCCAGTCCGGAGAGGTGCGCACTGCGGGCGACGCCGCCCGTGCCGTCGGCATCAGCCGCAGCGCATTTTATAAGTACCGCGATGCGGTGCGCCCCTTCAATGACATGAAGACCGGCCGCATCATCACGTTCTATGCGATGCTCAAGAACAACCCCGGCGTATTGTCCGATGTCCTTTCTATTTTTGCCGGTTCCGGCGCAAATATTCTGACCATCAACCAGAGCATTCCCACCAACGGCTGCGCCGCGGTGACGATCTCTGCCGAAACATCGGAGATGCAGGAATCCATCGAGGAGATGATGGCGCATGCCATATCGCTCGAGGGCGTGGTGCGCTTCGATATCCTCGCGGCCTGAATCACCCCGGCTCATACAATTTCATACGCTGGATTGGCGGCTGCTGCTATGGCGTGCTGCCAATCCATTTTTTGTTGGAAGTGGTTCTGATGAGCCTGATCGTACAGAAATTCGGCGGCAGCTCCGTGCGCGATCACGAGCATCTTCTGCGCATGGCGCGGATCGTCAAGGGAAACGTTGACAGGGGCGATGAGGTGCTTGTCGTCCTCTCCGCGCAGGGAGATACGACGAACGGACTGCTGCAAAAGGCAAAGGAGATGAGTGCCGCGCCCTCGCCGCGCGAGCTTGATATGCTGCTCTCTGCGGGGGAGCAGATGAGCGCCGCGCTCGGCGCGATGGCGCTCGAGTCCATCGGTGTTCCCGCTGTGTCGCTCTGTGCCTGGCAGATCCCCATCGAGACGGACGGCGCACATACGAGCGCGCGGATCGAGCACATCGGTCTTGCACGCCTGGAATGGGAACTCGGGCGCGGGCGCGTCGTGGTCGCGGCGGGGTTTCAAGGGATCGACAAGGCGGGGGATATCACAACGCTCGGACGCGGCGGCTCTGACACAAGCGCTGTGGCGCTTGCAGCGGCGCTGCACGCCGATGCGCTGCACATCTATACCGATGTAGACGGTATTTTTTCTTCTGACCCGCGCATTTGCCCCAATGCCGTGCGCCGCACGCGCATTTCGTATGACGACATGCTGCTGCTCGCGCGCAAAGGCGCACAGGTGCTGCATGACCGCAGCGTGGCGATGGCGGCAGAATGCGGCGTTCCCATCGTGGTGAGATCATGCGGGGAGAAGAGCGAAGGCAGCGTTGTCTGCAAGGCGGGGGAGGAAGGCCCCATCACCGGCGTGACGCAGAAAAAAAGCGACCGCTCGCAGTTTGCGGTCGTCACGGCGGTGGGCGGCGCGCTGCCGGACAGCGCATACGAGCACAAAGCCGCCGCCGCGCTTGCACGCAGCGGCGTGAGTGTTTCCGCTGTCGTTACCGGCGAGCGTTTTCTGAGCATTTTTGTGCCGCGCGAGGAATCCGACCGCGCGCTGCGGATCGTACACGACGCACTGATCGCCGCGGAATGAAAAAAGACCCGTTGGATGCTCCAACGGGTCTTGTCTTTTGCAATTCACTTATTCCTCGGCGTAGCGCTTTTTCGCCTTTTCGATCTTCGTTTCGTAGCGGTCCTCTTCAGAGAAGATGCAGCCGCAGTATTTCTGCATATAAAGACCCATCTCGCGCGCCTTGTTCTGCCCCTCGCGGAAACCGGGGCGAAAGTCGCGGTAATAGAAGGGAACGCCGTATTTCTTGCCCATCGTCTCGCCAACAGCCTTTAAAAGCTCGTGATCCTGATAGGGCGAGATGAGCAGTGACGAGGTGAAGGCGTCGTAGCCGTGGTCGGCGGCATATTTGGCCGCCGTACCGAGACGGATCGTGTAGCAGTGCGCGCAGCGATGGTCAATGTCGGCGCTCACGGCGCGGACAAAGTCGCGCAGACCGTAATCCTCTAAAATATGCACAGCAAGATGCTCTTTTTCGCCGTATTCGAGCAGCGTGCGGCGGCGCGCGTCGTATTCCGTCCAGGGGTGGATATTGGGGTTGAACCAGAGCGAGGTGGGCTCGATGCCCTCAGCGCGCAGCGTGTCTACGCAGTAGACCAAGCAGGGGGCGCAGCAGGAGTGCAAAAGCAGTTTATCCATGAAAAAAGACCGGCTTTCCTGTATCGTTTCCGTCAGTATAGCACAGATGCGCAGCAAAGTCTATGGTAAAAGAAGCGGAACTCTTAAATAAAGTATCGTTCATGATTTATACATTGACTATTCAATCTCGTGCGTAGTATAATACATTGATTATTATGAACAAGTATGCCCATGCGGCAAAGGAGAAAATGTATGTGGATCGCGGACGGTTGGGAAGATTATGAGCTGCTGGACTGCGGCGGCGGAGAAAAACTCGAACGCTGGGGAAAGCAAATTCTGGTGAGACCGGATCCTCAGGCGATCTGGGAGACGCCGCACACGAATCGCGGCTGGCGCAACGCACAGGGACGGTATCACCGCTCGTCCTCCGGCGGCGGACACTGGGATAAGGACAAGCTGCCGGAGAGCTGGGTCGTGGGCTACAAGGATCTTAAATTCCAGGTCAAGCCTATGAACTTCAAGCATACGGGGCTTTTCCCCGAGCAGGCCGTCAACTGGGATTTTGCGCGCGAAAAAATCAAAAATGCGGATCGTCCCATCCGCGTGCTGAACCTCTTTGCCTATACCGGCGGCGCGACGGTCGCGTGTGCGGCGGCGGGCGCGCAGGTCTGCCATGTGGACGCGGCGAAGGGCATGGTCAACTGGGCGCGTGAGAATGCGCGTGTCAGCGGCCTTGGCGACGCGCCCGTGCGCTGGATCATCGACGACTGTGCAAAGTTTGTCGAGCGCGAGATCCGCCGCGGCAAGGTGTACGACGCCATCATCATGGATCCGCCGAGCTACGGCCGCGGCCCCGGCGGGGAAGTGTGGAAGCTGGAGGACAATTTGTTCCCCTTCGTAAAGCTTTGCTCGCAGGTTTTGTCGGATAAGCCGCTGTTCGTTATCATCAATTCGTATACGACGGGGCTTGCCCCCTCGGTGCTCGGCTACATGCTGCACCTGCTGGTCGCGGAAAAGTACGGCGGCAAGGTCACGTGGGACGAGCTGGGTCTTCCCGTGACGGAAACGGGGCTTGCGCTGCCCTGCGGCGCAACGGGCCGCTGGTTCAGCGAATAAACAAAAGGAAACGCACCGATATGGAAATGATAAAAACACAGGACCTCGCCTTTACCTATCCCGGCGCGGAGGGGGAGGGCAATACGCGCGCGCTGCGCGGCGTGAATATAGAGATCGAGCGCGGCAGCTTCGTCGTGGTGCTGGGGCACAACGGCAGCGGCAAATCGACGCTTGCCAAGACCTTCAACGCAGTCCTGCTGCCAAGCGGCGGCAAGGTCTACGTCGAGGGCATGGACACGAGCAACGAAGAACTCCTGCTTGAGATCCGCAGGCGCGTGGGCATGGTGTTCCAGAACCCGGATAACCAGATCGTCGCAAACGTCGTCGAAGAGGACGTCGCATTCGCACCCGAGAATCTGGGCGTGCCGAGCGAGGAGATCCGCAAGCGCGTGGACGACGCGCTCGAGGCGGTCGGTATGTCGCAGTATGTCAAGCACGCGCCGCACCTTCTCTCCGGCGGACAGAAGCAGCGCATTGCCATCGCGGGTGTACTCGCGATGGAGCCGGAGTGCATCGTGCTCGACGAGGCGACCGCCATGCTCGACCCCGTGGGCCGGCGCGAGGTGCTCGCGGCGGTGGAAAAGCTCAACTACGAGCAGGGCATCACTGTGGTGCTCATCACCCACCACATGAACGAAGCCGAGCATGCCGACCGCGTGATCGTGATGAACGACGGCCTTGTCGTGATGGACGGCACGCCGCGCGAGGTCTTTACCCGCAAAAAGGAACTTGAAGACATCGGCCTTGCCGTGCCTGACACGGTATCGCTGCTCTTTTCCCTGCGCGAGGCTGGGATGGACGTGCCGACGGACGCGATCACCGTGAAGGAGTGCGCGGACGCCATTATGAAAAATTTTACCTAAGAGGACAGAACCTTGGAAGAAATCATTCGTGTAGAAAATCTGACGCACACCTACGGCGCGGGCACGCCCTTTTGCCGCAGTGCGGTGCAGGATATGTCGCTTGATATTTATCGCGGCGAATTCCTCGGGATCATCGGCCATACGGGCAGCGGCAAATCGACGCTGATCCAGCACTTAAACGGCCTTTTGAAGCCCACCACTGGCCGCATTCTGCTCGGCGGGAAGGATATCTGGGCAGATCCCAAGAAGATCCGGGACGTGAGATTCCGCGTGGGTCTTGTGTTCCAGTATCCGGAGTATCAGCTCTTTGAAGAAACGGTCTACCGTGACATTGCCTTCGGCCCGACGAATATGGGCCTTTCCAAAGAAGAGATCGACCGCCGTGTGCGCGAATCCGCGCGTTTTGCCGGCCTTTCGGAAGACCTTCTGGAAAAGTCGCCCTTCGCCCTCTCCGGCGGACAGAAGCGCCGTGTGGCCATCGCGGGCGTCATTGCGATGGAACCCGAGGTGCTCGTGCTCGATGAGCCGAGCGCGGGACTTGACCCGCAGGGCAGGGAAGAGCTGCTTGCCAACATTCGCGCGTTCCACCGCGAGCGCGGCACGACCGTTGTGCTTGTGAGCCACAGCATGGAGGAGATCGCGAAAAACGTCGACCGCATCGTTGTCCTGTCCGACAGCCATGTGCTCATGAGCGGCTCGCCGCGCGAGGTCTTTGCCCGTGGCGACGAGCTGATGAGCGCGGGACTCGACGTGCCGCAGGTCACGCGCATCGCCATGGCGCTGCGCGAAAGAGGACTTGCCATTTCCCCCGCTGTTTACACCGTCGACGAGCTGAGCAGAGAACTCGTCGCGCTCAAGAGAGGGGGCGGCAAAAAATGCTGAAGGACATCACACTTGGACAGTATTTCCCCGGCGACACGCTCGCCCATAAGCTTGACCCGCGCACCAAGCTCCTTGTCACAGTGCTCTACATTGTGGCGCTTTTTACGGCGAAGAGCTATCTTGCCTACGGGCTGCTTGTTTTGACGCTCGTGGTCGCCGTGCGCATCTCGCGCGTGAGCGTGAAGGCACTCTTAAAGGGACTCAAGCCCGTTTTGTTCATCATCGCCTTCACGGCGGTGCTGAACCTTTTCTATACGCCCGGTAGAGAGATCTGGCATTTCTGGATCTTCCACATGACGATCGAGGGCGTGCGCGCGGCCGTCACGATGATGCTGCGCATCACGCTTCTGATCATGGGCACGTTCCTGCTCACCTATACGACCTCGCCCATCCGCCTGACGGACGGCCTGGAAAACCTGCTGAACCCCCTCAAGGCCATCAAGCTCCCCGTGCACGAGCTGGCGATGATGATGTCCATTGCGCTGCGCTTTATCCCCACGCTCATTGAGGAAACGGACAAGATCATGTCCGCGCAGAAGGCGCGCGGCGCCGACTTTGAGACCGGCAGCCTCATGCAGCGCGCCAAAGCGCTCGTGCCGCTGCTCGTACCCCTCTTCGTCAGCGCCTTCCGCCGCGCCGACGAGCTGGCGACTGCCATGGAGTGCCGCTGCTACCACGGCGGTGAGGGGCGCACGAAGCTCAATGTGCTACGCTATCAGACGCGCGATTACCTGGTGCTGGCATTTTATGCCGCGCTTGTGGCCGCGGTCATCGTGCTGCGCTGAGAAAGGACGCTTTTATGCGAAACATTGCCCTCAAGCTTATGTATAACGGAACGGCCTACCACGGCTGGCAGGTGCAGAAAACGGTTTCAAGCGTCTGCGAGACGATGGAAAAGGGACTTTCGAAGGTCTGCGGCGGGAATGTGAAGCTCGTCGGCTGCGGCCGCACGGACGCGGGCGTGCACGCCGAGCGCTACATTGCCAACTTCCACACCGATTCCCGCATCCCGGTCGAGCGCCTGCCCTTTGCCATCAACACGCACACGCCCGAGGATATCGTCGTGCGCGAGGCGCTTGAAGTAGCGGAGGATTTCAACGCGATCCTCTCGTGTCAAAAAAAAGAATATACCTACCGCATCTACAATTCGCGCATCAAAAATCCATTCTATGTGAACAGGGCCTACTTTTACCCCAAGCATCTCGATGAAGAGGTGATGGATCGCGCGGCGCGCGCTTTTGAAGGCACGCACGACTTCAAGGCTGTGCGCTCCGTCGGCACGGAGACGAAGACCACCGTGCGCACCGTGCACTACTGCCGCGTGTCGCGCTCTGGCGACCTTTTAGAACTCAAGGTCTGCGCGGACGGATTTCTGTATAATATGGTACGGGCCATCACCGGTACCGTGCTCTACGCCGCCGAGGGAAAGCTCACGGCGGAGGACATTCCCGAGATCCTTGCCTCCGGTGACCGCTCGCTTGCCGGCCCCACCGTGCCGCCCGGCGGTCTCTACATGACGAAACTTTGGTATGAGGATGAACGGCTCAATGACTGACCGAAGAGAGGAAGAGAATATCCGCGAGGAGATCCGCCGCTCCCAGGCCGCGCCGCGCCGCGGCAGCGGGCTGAAGCGCGTATTGATGGTGCTTTTGGTGCTCATTGCCGTGCTGGCGGTGGTCGTTGCCGCGGCGTGGAAGGATCTGAGCGGCCTTGACAGTGTGCGCCGCCTGTTCTCCTACAATAATGTCACGCAGGATGAGCAGGGCAAGGTCGAACTCTATTCCTTCAGCAATGACCGCAGCAACACCTTTGCGCTGCTCGGCGACCACCTGATCGTCGCCTCGACAACAGGCGTTTCCGTTTACGGCAGCAGCGGCGACGTGGTGGACAGCACGAGCGTAAAGCTGACCAACCCCGCTATCGCCGTTGGCGGACAGACCGCCGCGGTCTACGACATCGGTGGGCAGACGCTGCTGCTCTATTCCTCCGGCGGCCTTGTGCGCGATATGAGCGGCGAGTGCAGCGGAAGCATTCTGTCGGTTTCGGTCAATCCCTCGGATTATCTGGCGCTGAATGCCGAAAAAAGCGGATATAAATCTGCCGTCACGGTGTACGACGCCTCGGGTGAAAAGGTGTTCGCCTTCAATTCCTCGGAGCGTTATGTGATCGATGCGGTCGTCATGCGCGACTGCAAGCGCATGGCAGCGGTGACGCTCGGTGAGTCGGGCGGCTCGTTTGCCGACACGGTGAACATCTATTCGCTCGGCAGCGAAAAGGCGGATTCTGTCAATACGCTGACAGGTTCGCTCCTTCTCTCGCTCGACAGCGTGGCGGGGACGCTTTCCTGCCTGACGGACGAGGGGCTGACGCTCTTTTCCGCGAACGGAACGCTTGCGGGAAGCTATCACTATGAGTATCCTTATCTGCGCGGTTCGAGCATGGGCGGAGACAGCTTTGCCGTACTGCTTTTGAGCCGCTACCGCTCCGGAAGCACGCTGAAGCTTGTCACGGTCGCGTCCGACGGAACCGAGATGGCAAGCCTTGAAAGCAATCAGGAGATCCTTTCGCTGTCGGCGGCGGGAAAGTACATCGCGGTGCTTTACAGCGACAGTCTGGTGCTTTATACGGCACAGCTTCAGGAATATGCGCGCCTTGACGGGACGGAATATGCCCGCTCGGTACTCATGCGCGCGGACGGTACGGCGGTGCTCGTCGGCTCGTCGTCCGCCTGGCTTTATATTCCGTGATTTCTGTAAATCGCTAAAAATGTTACAAATTGTGACTTGAAAGGAGTGCGAGGAACGTGAATAATGGTCTTATGATCGACGTGGCCTTCGCGCTCGTGTTGGTGCTCGGCATCGTGTTTGGTGCAAAGCGGGGACTCTTCCGCAGTTTCATGGCGCTCGCTGCCATCTTGATCGCGCTCATTGGCGCATCGCTTCTGACCGACCTCCTCACAGAGCCTGTGACCGAGCTTTTGATGCCGCGCGCGGAAAAAGGCGTGGAGGAATGGTTCCGCAGCTGGGATGAGAATGCCGAGGGAGAGATTCCGCAGCCCTCGGAGCACTCCCCCGCGGCAGAAGGGGAGGAAAGCGGCGTGCTGACCGAACCCGCCGTTTCGGATGGGGAAGAAGAGGTGGAGTATGCCTCGCCGCTTGCCGTGACGGGACTTCTCAAGCAGTTGCTGCACTTCGACCTTGACGGGAGAGTGCGCGAATCGCTGCGCTCTGCCGCGCGTGATGCGGCGCTCGCCGCTGTGCGCACGCTGCTCGGCAGCGTGGTGCGAACGTTCGTGTTCGTGCTCTGCTTCCTCGTGCTGTCTGTGCTGCTCCACCTTGTTACAGCGGGTATTGACAAGGTGTTAGACTTGCCGGTTCTGAACGCGCTCAACACCTTTGGCGGCGGTGCGCTGGGACTGATTGAGAGCACACTGCTGCTGTTTCTCGTCTGCGATGTAGCGCCGCGCTTCGGCGTTAAGGCCTTCACCGAATATGAAGGCACCTATCTCTTATCTTTTTTTATGAGCCATACCCCACGCAGCCTGTTTGCTGCGCTGTTAGCTTGATTTTTACCCCCAAGGAGGACATACCATGCAGCCGCAACTTTGTTCCAGATGTAAAAAGAATATCGCCGTTGTGTTCATCACCCGTCAGGAAAACGGGCAGAACGTCAACGAGGGCCTGTGCCTCAAGTGCGCCAAAAATCTCGGACTGCCGCAGGTGGACGAGATGATGCGCCGAATGGGCATTACCGATGAGGATCTTGACAATATCTCCAACGAGATGATGGGTGCCTTCGGCGGCGCGGAGAGTCTGGAGGGTCTGACCGACGCCGACGATCCCGACGCTGACAACGAGGACGAGGACGGCAAGACCGCTACGTTCCCGTTCCTGAGCCGCTTTTTCGGCGGCTCGCCCGCTGCGAACGACGCATCGGGCGGCGAGGCCGAGCAGACGCAGAGCCCGCGCAGCAATAAGAAATCCGAAAAGGGCAGCAAGCACAAATTCCTGGATTCTTACTGCATCAACCTTTCCCAGCGCGCGCGCGACGGCAAGCTCGACGCGGTCGTTGGCCGCGCGGAGGAGATCGAGCGCGTTATCCAGATCCTCAACCGCCGCCAGAAGAACAACCCCTGCCTCATCGGTGAGCCGGGCGTCGGCAAGACTGCCATCGCCGAAGGACTTGCCCAGCGCATCGTGGCGGGTGAGGTGCCCTTCAAGCTCAGAAGCAAGGAGGTCTACCTGCTTGATCTGACGGCGCTCGTCGCGGGCACACAGTTCCGTGGCCAGTTTGAAAGCCGTATGAAGGGTCTCATCGAGGAGATCCGTAAGATGGGCAACGTCATCCTCGTCATCGACGAGGTGCACAACATCGTCGGTGCGGGCGACGCCGAGGGCAGCATGAACGCCGCCAACATCTTAAAGCCCGCCCTTTCCCGCGGCGAAATCCAGGTCATCGGCGCGACGACCTTCACCGAGTATCGCAAGCACATCGAAAAGGACACCGCGCTCGAGCGCCGCTTCCAGCCTGTTACGGTCAACGAGCCGAATATGGAGGATACACTCAAGATCCTGAAGGGCATTGCCCACTATTATGAGCAGTACCACGGCGTCAAGATCCCCGAGGGCATCCTGCGTCAGGCTGTGCTGCTCTCCGAGCGCTATATCACCGACCGCTTCCTGCCCGATAAGGCCATCGACCTCATCGACGAGGCCTGCTCCGACCTCAACCTGCACGATAAGAACATCAACCGCCGCATGGAGCTGCGCCGCGAGATCGAGGATTACGACAAAGAGCGCGAACTGTTGCAGGGCGCGGAGGAGCCTGATTTTGAACGCCTCGCCGAGCTCAAGAGCCTCACCATGAAGGCGCAGGAGGAGCTTGACGCGCTCTGCGCGCAGGGTGACCCGCAGCTTTCGATGGACAACCTTGCCCGCGTGATCGAGCTGTGGACAAAGATCCCCGCCTCCCGCATCCGCGAGGACGAGTTCCACCGCCTGAGTGAGCTCGACAAGCGCCTGAAAGAGCACATTGTCGGCCAGGACGAGGCCATCGAGGCCGTTTCCGCCGCCATTCGCCGCAACCGCGTGGGCATTTCGCCCAAGCACAAGCCTGTGAGCTTTATTTTTGTCGGCCCCACGGGTGTCGGCAAGACCGAGCTTGTCAAGCAGCTTGCACAGGATCTCTTCAATTCGCCCGACGCGCTCATTCGCCTCGATATGTCGGAATTCATGGAAAAGCACTCAGTCTCCCGCATCGTCGGCTCGCCTCCGGGCTATGTCGGCTATGACGAGGCCGGTCAGCTCACCGAGAAGATCCGCCGCAAGCCCTACGCCGTCATCCTCTTCGACGAGATTGAAAAGGCGCATCCCGATGTGATGAACGTCCTGCTGCAAATTCTCGATGACGGAGAGATCACCGACTCCCACGGCCGCAAGGTGAATTTTGAAAATACCGTTATCGTGATGACGTCCAACGCGGGCAGCGAACGCAAGGAGGGCACCGTTGGCTTTGGCCACACGGTGAACGAGCAGAACCGCGACCGCGCGATGAAGGCGCTCGGCGAGTTCCTGCGCCCGGAATTTCTGAACCGCGTGGATGAGGTCATCTGCTTCAACCGCCTCGACGAGCAGAACTTTGCCGGCATTGCCCGCATCATGCTCGAAGAGCTGCAAAAGAGCCTCGAGGACAAGGGCCTGCACTTTGCGTGGGACGAGGCTGTTGAGGAATATCTCGTTAAGAAGTCCTATTCCACGACCTACGGCGCGCGCAACCTGCGCCGCACGATCCAGAAGGATCTGGAAGACACCATGGCCGCGCAGATCATTGATTCCTACGAGCATCCCGTTACGCAGATCCGTGCGTCGATGGAGGACGGCAAGCTCGTTGTGCGCAGCATGTGACCAGGAAAGGGGAGGGAAGACCATGTTCCATCTGTTCCGCAAGGACATTGAAAAGCACTGCGCCTACTGCAAGAGCGGATCTGTCATCAGCGAAGGGCAGGTCATCTGTTCCCGCCGCGGCGTGGTCGATTCCGCCGACCACTGCCGTCACTTTTGCTATGATCCGCTCAAGCGTGTGCCGCCGAGACCCGCCACACTGCGCGATCAGTATACCTCCGAGGATTTTTCCCTGTAAGGCCGGGCAGCGCCCCGAACAATAAAGAAAGAAGGCCGATTCCCATGAACATTTCTCAGGTTTACGCAGTCTATTTCAGCGCCACCGGCAACACCAGAAAGGTGACCACCACGCTTGCAAATGCCCTTGCCGTCAGCTTTGACGTGCCGCTCGAGGTGCGCGATTTCACGCTGCCCGCCGCGCGCGAGGAAAGCTATGAGTTTGCCGCGGGCGACCTTGTCGTCTTCGGTATGCCAACCTACGCGGGCAAGCTGCCGAATAAGCTGCTCGAGTTTGTGAAGTCCGGCTTTCACGGAAACGGCGCGCTGGCTGTGCCGGTCGTGACGTTCGGCAACCGCAGTTTTGATAATTCCCTTGCCGAGCTCTGCGCATGCCTTGAAGGGGACGGCTTCCACACCATCGGCGCGGGCGCCTTTGCCTGCCGCCACGCCTTTACCGACGCGCTTGCCAACGGCAGACCCGATTCCGACGATATGGCGGAGCTTGCCAAGCTCGGCTCCGCGGTCGTGGGCCGCATCGTGCGGATGACCGAGTATCCCGCGCCCGTCACGGTCGACGGCGACGCGGACGCGCCCTATTACCGCCCGCTGGGCCTCAATGGCGAACCGAAGGTGTTTCTGAAGGCGAAGCCCAAGACCGACCTCGACAAGTGTATCCACTGCGGTGTGTGCGCCTCACTCTGCCCGATGGGCTCGATCAATCCCGATGATGTCACCGAGGTCGTGGGCGTGTGCATCAAATGCCACTCCTGCGTGCGCAATTGCCCGATGGGTGCGAAGTATTTCGACGATCCCGCGTTCCTCTCGCACCGCGCGATGCTCGAACGCGACTACACGCGCAGAGCGGAGGATAAGATCTTCACGGCGTAAGAAAGTACATAAAAAGGCTCTGTTTGGGTTCTCCCAAACAGAGCCTTTCTTTATTTTGCTGTCAGCTGAGGTGGACAAGGGTCGTGCCAAGCTTTTCGGTGAAGCCCAGCGCGCGGTACATTCCCTCGTCGCACAAAGCACAGGTAACGGCAAGACTGGCAAGGTGATTTGCCCTACCGTATTCCTGCGCCGCAGACGCGAGCTGCCGCGCGGTGCCTTGCTTTCGGAACACCGGTTCGACGAAGAAATCCTCAAAGACACCGATGTCCGCACATGCGAATGTCGAAAATACGCGGCTCACGCTGCACATTCCGACCATGCGTGTTTTGCGGTAGGCGGCAAAGAAGGTGATGCGTTCCTCTTGAATGGCCTGCAAAAGCTGCGCTTGCTTTCTCTCGTCGAGCGGCGTTTCACCGATCTCGGCGAGATAGCCGTTTTCGAGTTTCCAAAGCTGCCAGTCGTCCGCACCGGGGACGAACTGACGGACGGTGATGGGGGCGTATTCCTCCGGCGGGCGCAGCATCAGCGGTATGTTCCACTCGTCGCAGCCGTTCGGCAGAAAGCCAAGTCTGCCCCAGAAGCGCTCGCGCGGCGCGGTGTCGCAGTTGAGCTCAAAGTAGCTTGCCCTGCGTTCGCGCGCCCAAGAGAGCAGCGCCTCGCCACAGGCGTGACCTGTACTGCTTCCGCGAAATTCCGGGTAGACGCAGAACTCCATGATGAAGCACTTGTCGTCCTCTGAACCATAGATGACCGGCATCGTAAAACCGATATCCTGCCCGCCGCGCTCGAAAAAGAGAAAGTGCAGGCGGTTTTCCTGCCGCCTGTGCAGTGTCTTGAGCTGCGAGAGGTACTCATCGCTGAGAAAATAGGCGAGATCCTCGGCCTGCTCAATCTCGGGGAAGATATCGCGCCGGTGATAGGAATGCAGTTTCTCGAAAAAGCGTGCGATCTCACTGTCTGTGATGGCCTCACGAATGAAAATAAGATGTTCCATTGTCGTCCTCCAAAGTAAAATTTCGGAGGGTCAGGAAGTGTGGACCCTCCATACACGCTGCATCATCATAACAGATCAGTCCTTTCTTCCTGAATTTGCCGCGGTACGCGGCTGAAGAGAGCATAGCATATTTTTTTGCAAAAGGGAAGCGCGCAAACGGACGTTTCCGCATAAGCTGAAAACGAAAAGATTGATTTTGGAGGGAACGCTATGCAACCGTTGCACTTTTTCCTTGGCGCAAACAGCGAAGAGGGATTCTTCTCGCTCTATGAACAGCTCTTGGGCGGACGATTTGACGATCTCTTGATCCTTAAGGGCGGCGCAGGCAGCGGCAAATCGACCTTTATGCGCCGCATGGGTGCGGCTGTGGAGCGCACGGGCGAGCGGGTCGTATATATCAACTGCTCGGGCGACCCCGATTCGCTTGACGGAGCGATCTTCTTAGACCGGCGCGCCGCCATCGTGGACGGCACCGCGCCCCATGTGCTTGAACCAAGCTATGCCGCCGCCTGCGAGCGATATGTCGACCTGACGCGCTTTTACGATCTGGACGCAGCCAAGGCGCGCCGCGCAGAGATCATTGCGCTGAGCGATGAGTATCGCGCGCACTATCGCAGCGCCTACCGCGCGCTGCGCGCGATGGGCGAGGTAGAGAGCGAACGCCGCGTGGCAATGCACGCGCAGATGGATTTTGCAAAGCTCCGCCGCCGCACAAGCGGGATCCTCGCCCGTGAACTGAGAAGCGAGGGAGAGGGGAGCGGGCGCGTGGTTCGCGCCTTTCTCGGCGGTGTGACGAAGTGCGGCGATATCTGCCGTTTTGACACGGTGGAGGAACTCTGCCCGCGCGTTTACGCGCTCTGCGACAGCGCGGGATTGGGGAATGAAATGCTGCAAACCATTGCGCAGGCGGCGCAGGAGAAACGGTTCGACGTTATCATTTGCCCCAATCCCGACCGACCGGAAGAATGCCAGCATGTGCTGATTCCCGAGCGCGGCCTTGCCTTCGTCACGACGAACGCGCGCATGCTCTATGAGGGGAAGCCCTACCGCCGCCTGCGGCTCGACGCGATGGCGGAGGAACGGCTCACCCGCGCACAGAAAGCGAAGCTACGATTTATCCGCCGCGTGGAAACATCTCTTCTGGAAGAGGCCGTGAGGACGCTCACAGATGCCGCAAACGCCCATGACACGCTGGAAGCGGTCTATCGTCCCTGTATCGACTTTTCGGGCGTGACTGCGCTTGCAGAGGAAGAGATCGCAAGACTGATAAAGTGAGATCACTTTACAGCAAACAGCCGCCCGTACGGGCGGCTGTTTGCCGGATGATCAGGACTTGCTCCAGTCTGCGCGGAAGTAGAGTGTCTGCTCGGGAAGCGACAGAATGAGCGTATATTCGCGTTCCTTCCCGCCGGAGGCGTCGGTGTATTCTGTGGTGCTGACGACCGCCGTACCATTCTCTCCATATAGCGAGAGATCGTAAAGGACACCGTTTGCATCGCGCTGCACAAGTGAGTAAGTTCCGCTCTGTTCATTGCCGTCTGCGTCGGTGATCGTCAGCGCACCATTTTGCGCCGCGCAGGTGAGGGCAGGGAGGTCAAGCGGCTGACCTGCGCTGTCGATGGCCTGCGTCGATGTCCAGTCGTGTTTTTCAATGTGCAGACCGTCGTCCGTTTTGATGCCGCAGCCGACGAGCAGGGCAATGAGCAGCAGCGACAGCGAAATCTTCCATTTATCTGTCATGTGTTTTCCCTTTCCACTTCTTGATTTCCAATCCGATCAGCACGCTGAACCCTACAGCAAAGAGCGACAGTGCAGCCAAAAAAAGGTGCGAAGGGAACCGGCCTATGATGTAGATATCTGTCGCCATATCAGCGCCGCCAACAATCGAAATATCCTCTGGAATAGGCGGCCCCGCAGTAAAATACTGCAAAGCGCATACAAGCAGAATCGGTACGCTGACGGCCAACAGCGCCCACGCGCCGATGCGCAGGACTTTTACGCGCTTGGCACATGTTTTTTCTGATATGGCTGCTGTGCTCGGCGGGGGAGCAGCACCCTCCGGCGTGCCGGTCAGTTCTGCGAGTGGAACGCCGAAAAAGCCCGAGAGCGCGAAGAGATTCGCCGTGCTCGGCAGCGATGAGCCGTCCTCCCACTTTGTCACCGCCTGCCGCGAGACCTCAAGCGCCTGCGCCAACGCCTCCTGCGACAGCCTGCGTTCCTTGCGCAGCGCGCGGATGCGCGTGCCAAGTTCGTTGTCCATAATTAGGTCTCCTTTGCTTTGATGACGTTATCGTATCAGTTTTTGCCGCAAAAGTCCACCAAGTATTCCGCTACTATCGGTAGCGAAGCGAAAACAGCCGCCCGTACGGGCGGCTGTTTGCCGGATGATTAGGATTTGCTCCAGTCTGCGCGGAAGTAGAGTGTCTGCTCGGGAAGCGACAGAATGAGCG